>JADMIO011863441.1_pt1 | contig 27968 bp, 28 predicted proteins | sample 8958161 | NCBI WGS metagenome assembly JADMIO01 (sample SAMN16585339, study PRJNA669376) | soil metagenome | isolation source: Crop rotation soil | place: USA: Cullars Rotation, Alabama | collected 2011 | reverse complement strand
CTTTCCCGTGGCACCGGTAACGTCGGTTGAATGTGCGGCCAGAGCGAAATGTCCTGCGTATCGCCCAAACGTACGAGCGTCGAGCGACATCACGCCGCGCGGCGGCCGCCGCATGCGTGCCGCGTCGCGGTCTGCGTCGCGCGTATGTCCACATGGGAACTCGATTGGAAGTTGGCGATTGGAACTTGGGAGTTTTCGTTGTCGTCGCCGCGCCGCCACCAGCGGCCTTGGCCCGCGGCAGATGACGGTTACGACGCCGGGCTGCTGTAGGTCGTGGACGTATCGACGGTGAACTTGCGGTAGCCCGAGAATTCCGCGGTGCCGCGCAGGCGCACGGTCTTCAGCAGCAGCACGCGCGCTGCCGCGGTCCACGTCACCTCCGCCGGCAGCCACGTCTCCTCGTTGACCTTGCGCCGTTGATACGTGGCGGTCGTCCCCTTGTGGATGCGCGCCAGCAGGCCGAGACCGATCGAGAGGTCGTCCACCGCTTCGATTTCGACGCGCGCCAGCTCGTAGTCGGACTCGCTGATCCACGCCTGCGCCTTGAAATGCCGCATGATGTCGCCGTCCTTCGTCTGCGGCTTCGCGTCGCGTTTCGGCGTCAGCGTCGCCAGGACGGCGTCGCGGCCGTCGATCGGCTCCCGCCGGATCATGCGGATGTCGTAGACGCGGAACAGGTCGTCGATCGCCGCGTTGTAACGGCTCCGTTCCTTGTCGAGCTGCTCCGTTTCCTTGCGGCGGCCGTTCGCGTCCGCCATCTTCTTCGCGTAGTCTTCCACCTCGCGCTGCCGCGCGCGGTCGGCGGCGGCGAGCTTCGATGCGGACAGGCGCTTGCCGTCCTCTTCAATCAGGCGCCGGTACCGGTCTTCTCCCGGCAGCCCCGGATACACCTCGAACACCTTCACCGATTCGCTCGTGGGCCGCCCCGCGCCATCGAGCTTCTGCTCGGTGCGCCGCTCCATGAACATGTAGCCGCTCTGCCGCTCCTCGTCCGTGGCCAGGTGTTTCTTCACCTCCGCGGCGAAGGCGTTGAAGTCCGGCAGCGGCCGGTCCTGCGCCGCCGGGACCGCGAGGGTTGCCGCAACCAGCACGGCAGCCGCGAGGCGTCTCATATCTACAACAATACCAAGCGGTGACCTTTCTTCCGGCGCATCATCGGCCGGGCGGCGGCTATCGCAACCCCTGGCCGCATGCCCATCCGCACAGCTTCCGTGATTTCCTTCGCTGGCGTCTCGTCGATCGACGGCAGCAGCCGCTGACGCCCACTCCCCCTCGCGATTCGCTGCCGCGCCGCCAACCCTCGATCGTCATGCCGCGCGCGGCGGCAGGGCAGCGATCCGTGACCTGGGTGGGACACTCGACCGTGCTGCTGCAGCTCGGGGAATTGAACGTGCTGACGGATCCGATGTGGAGCGAGCGCGCATCGCCGTTCGACTGGATCGGACCGCGACGCCTGATGACGCCGGGGCTTCCCTTCGGCGCCCTGCCGCCGATCGACGTCGTCCTCCTGTCGCACAACCATTACGACCACCTCGACGAGGCGACGGTCCGTCGTCTCGCGAAGCAGTCGCCCGCGGCGCACTGGTTATGTCCGCTCGGCCTCGCACCGCTGCTGCGCGCGTTCGGCGTCACGGTCGTGACCGAACGTGATTGGTGGCAGCGCGTGGACACCGCGCGGTTCTCCGCGGCGTGCACGCCGGCGCAGCATTTCAGCGCACGCGGCCTGCGCGATCGGAACCGGACGCTGTGGTGCGGCTGGACGATCGAGGCGGACGGCGCGCGCGTCTTCTTCGCCGGCGACACGGCGCTGCATCCCGAGTTCGCGTCCATCGGGGCGCAGCTCGGACCGTTCGACCTCGTCATGCTGCCGATTGGCGCCTACGAGCCGCGGTGGTTCATGCAGGTGGTGCACGCCAATCCCGAGGATGCGATCGCTGCCTACCGTGCGTTGATCGATGACGGTGGCGGTGCCCCACCATGCCTGGCGTTGCATTGGGGCACCTTCAGGCTGACGGACGAGCCTGTTGACGAGCCGCCGCGCCGCTTCGCGCAGCGCTGGATCGAATCAGGGCTGCCGCCGGACGCGAACTGGACGCTCGCACACGGCGAGACTCGAGCCCTCGTTCACCACTTCGACAGCCGCGGCATATCCGCGAGCGGCTCCGTCGAGTAGTGCGAGACGTCGTTGAACAGCATCAGGCGTGCGCGCACCGGACCTTTGAAGTCGAGCACGGTCAGCGAAGCTGGCGATTGATCGAGGCGGTCCCGGTAGCCACGCGCGTCGAATCCGAGCAGGCTGGCGATGACAAGCCGGATCGTCGCCTTGTGCGAGACGACGAGTACCTCTTCCCCGGGATGCGTGCTGACGATCTCGCGCACCGCGGGCAACGCGCGCGCGACCACCTGCACGCCCGTCTCTCCGCCGCGCGGCGCGAAGGTGAACGGGTCTTCCGACCAGCAGCTGTACTCCTCCGGGAACCGGGCTTCGACGTCGCCGCGCCGCAGCCCTTCCCAGTGGCCGTGATCGATTTCGCGGAGGCCGTCGCGCGTCACGACCTGGAGGCCATGACGCGCGGCGATGATCGTCGCCGTGTCCACGGCGCGCTGCAGCGAACTGGTGTAGGCCGCCGCAAGCGAGCACGACGCCAGGCGTGCGGCGAGCTTTTCGGTCTGGACGCGGCCGTTGTCGCCAAGCGGGACGTCCGACGATCCCGCGAAGCGGTCTTCCGCCGACAGCACGGTTTCGCCATGACGCACGAGGAAGACGCGAGTGGTGGACGTAGGGCAAGTATGGGGCATCACCGGCAGCGGCGCCGACGTTGACAAGCGCACCGACTCTTTACACACTACGCCCCTCGTGACAGCCCGTCGGACGGAGGCATCTATGCAACGCCATCGGGTGTGCGCGGCCGCCGCGGTCTGCTGGTCGCTTTCGCTCGTCTCCGTGCTGGGACAGGGGACGACACCGCAGCTTCCCACCGAGAGCGTTTATCCGCGCTTCGCCGCGCGCGGTCAGTCCACCGTCATCAACGTCGCGGTTCCCAGTCCCGAGGCGATAACACGCGCCGAAGTGTCGCCTGCCGCGGGCGTGGCCGTGGCGTCGATCAAGGGCGAAGGCAGCGGCAGCGAGCAGAACGTCGGCTGGTGGGAGATCACGCTCGACGTCGCCGCCGACGCCGCGCCGGGCGATCGAACGCTGGTCCTCGAGACCGCGAGCGCCCGCACGGCACCCGTCACGATTGCCATCGCGACGCATGCGCCCGCCATCTCCGATCTCCGCGCCGTGGCGCCGCAGGCGGCGCAGTACGCCGTCGATCTGCAGCTGACCGCCATGGACGCGGCGAGCGACCTCGGCGATTCACCATACGTCTGGTTCACCGCCAACTGCGGCGGCGACCCCATCGTCGGAGCGCTGCGAGGCCGGGTTGCCGGCAGCGTCGTCCGCGTTGCCCTGCCAAACGTCCGCCGTTCGGCGCGTGACGGCATTGCCCCGACGGGCATGTGTGACGTGCAGGCGCGCGTCAGCGATGCCGCGGGCATCGAGAGCAACACGTTGAAGACGCGCGTCGAATTCGCTGATGCCGCCGCATCGCCGGCGCCGGTGCCGGCGGACGAAGGCGCCGTGCCGGAATGGATCGAGTTTGCCAGCCCCGACGAACGATTCGCCGTGACGTTCCCCGGCCAGCCGAAGATCAGCGACACGGCCTGGACGTCGCAGTTCGGCGCGATCCTGCCGGCGCGCGTCTACAACGGACCGCAGGGCCCGAGCCGCTATTCGGTCACGGTCGTCGATTACCGTCCGGTGCAGCGGCTGCTCACCGAGCGTTCGCGCACGCTTCCCGCACTCGATCTCGCGGTCCATGATTACGGGCCGGGATATTGGAAGACCGATCTTCGCGGTGCCGCCGCCTACGCGGCCTCACAGTTCCTGCGGCGCGACGCGAAGATGACGAGCGTTCTCTCCAGTTGGGCGGACCTCGTCCAGGGGTTGGTTCTCGAGTTGACGAACAATGCCGATCAGTCGCGCACCTATGCGTCGATCTACCTGCATGAGAACCGGCTGATCGTCACCGAGGCGACCGTGCCGCGAGGCTACCCGGCGCCGCTCATCTTCGAGCAATCGCTCGGCTGGCTCGACGCCTCGGGGCAAAGGGTCCGCTACCAGTACAGCTACCATAACGATCCGGATATTCCGCCGCCGCCGTCGCGTCTCCGCTGACTGCGGCGCCGCCGGCGGTCGTTCCCATAGCTCCTATGTCCATCCAATCCGCCGCGGCGCCACCGCGGTTCGCGGCGCTGCGTGTCCCCGCTTACCGCCGCTATTTCGTCTTCAGCCTGATGTCGATGGTCGCCGACAACATCGAGCACGTCATCAGCTACTGGGTGATGTTCCAGGCGTTTCACTCCGCGGCGCTCGGCGGCTTCGCCGTCATCAGCCACTGGGTGCCGTTCCTGCTGTTTTCGCTCTACACGGGCGCGCTCGCCGACAAGCACGATTGCCGGCGGCTGATTCAGATCTCGCAGGCGCTCTTCATGCTCGCGTCGCTGGCATGGGGCGTTCTCTTTCTCACCGGACGCCTGCAGATGTGGCACGCCGTGGTGCTGCTCATCATCCACGGACTCGCCGGTGTGATCGGCGCGCCGGCGACGCAGGTGATCATTCACGACATGGTGCCGCTCGAGGACCTGCCGAGCGCCGTGCGCCTCAACGCCAGCAGCAGGTATCTCTCCATCCTGCTCGGCCCCGCCATCGGCGGCGGGTTGATGCTGCTGCTCGGGCCGGCCGCCGGCATCCTCACCAACGTGCTCATCTACCTACCGTTCACGATCCTGTTGATCGGTTTCCCCTACACGGGCCACGCGGCGCGCGGCGCCGGCCGCCTGGTCCGCGCCTTCAGCCTCGCGGACATCCGCAGCACGTTCGCCGCGGTGCGCGGCGAATCGCGCATCATGGCGATGATCGTCATCGCCGGCGCGACCTCCTTCTTCGTCGGCAATGCGTTCCAGGCGCAGATGCCCGCCTACGCGAACTACCTCGGCTCGGACGACACCGGCACGCGCTACACGGTGCTGCTCGCCGCCGATGCCGCGGGCGCCGTCGTCGGCGTCGTGCTCCTGGAGACGGTGAACTTCTTCTCGAATCCGAGCGTCTACGTCGCTATCGCCTGTGCGGGCCTGTGGGGCGTGACGATGGGCCTGTTTCCCTTGACGCAGAGCTACGCGACGGCGGTGACGCTGCTCGTGCTCGCGGGCGTCTTCAACATCGCGTTTCAGTCGATGTCGCAGACGCTCGTGCAGCTGCTCGCGCCTTCGTCCATCCGCGGACGCGTCGTCGGCCTGTTCACGATGGCGATGCAGGGGCTGCGTTCGGGCAGCGGCGTCACCATCGGCCTGCTGGGCACGATGATTGGCGTCCGCTACTCGCTCGCAGTGTCGAGCCTCGCCGTCGTCGTGGTGTCGGTTGCGCTGCTCGCACGCGAGACGCGCGCTGGCATGGCGGGCCGCGCGGAACGCGGCATCAGCGTTTGACCGCGTCCTTCGCCTTCACGCCGCCGTGATGCGTGCACGCATCCGCCTTCAGCGCCGCCTTGTCCGTCGTGCCGTCAGCACACGCCCAGGTGGTCTGCACGGCATCCTTGGTTCCCTCCGCAACCTTCTTCGTCCCTTTGGCTGTGGATTTGGCCGCGTGCTCGGTGACGTCGGCCGTTGTCTTGCCGGCCTCTTTCGTCACGGTCCCGGCTTTCTTGGCGGTGTCCGTGACCGCGCCGAGCTGTCCAAAGGCGGAGCTGCCTGTCAGACAGACGGTCGCAATCGCTATGCATGAAATGAGTCGTCGCATGGTGACACGCTCCTTACCGTTCAAGACCACAAACCGCGTTCCACGGCGTTGTCAACGCTGGCGTCGGCCGGCGGCGGCTCAGATCGCCTCGCACTCCCAGCGCGCCGTCGCTCGCTGAACGATGCCGTACCGAATCGATTTCCGCGCCGCAGCTGCCGACCTCTTCGACCGGCTGGTGGAGCTCGGCGCGCTCGACATCGAGCGCCACGGAGACGGGTTCGCCGTGCTGCTGCCCGATGACGTCACACCACAGCAAGCCGCAGCAGTGGCTGGACGCGCGGCGGATTCGTTGTCGCCCGCTGGAGGGCGAGACGACGGCTCCATCTGGGTGCTCAGTGCTCCGCCGCTGCGCATCGGCCCACACACGTTGACACTCGCGGACTCGACCGCGTTCGGCACCGGACTTCATCCCACGACGGTGCTTTGCCTCACGCTGCTCGAAGAGCTCGTGCCGAGGGAACGGCCAGACCGGATGCTCGACGTCGGCACGGGTTCGGGTGTCCTGGCGCTCGCCGCGCTGGTCCTCGGCGTCCCACGCGTGACGGCGATCGACATCGCCGGCGACGCGGTGCGCGCCGCGACTGAGAACGCGCGTCTCAACGGTTTCACCGATCGCCTCGACGTGATTCGCGGCGGACCGGACGCCGTCAATGGCAAATGGCCGCTCGTTGTCGCGAATGTGCTGGCGGCGCCGCTCATCGAAATGGCGCCCATCCTCGTACGCCACCTCGGTCACAACGGCCAGCTCGTTCTCTCCGGCATCGCCTCGTCACTCCACCGCGAGGTTGCCGATGCCTACCATCGGCTCGGCTTGCAGCGCGCTCGCGTCGTGATGCGCGATGGATGGACGGCTCTGCTGCTCCGCGCGGGGTGGTGATTCGCGCGCACTCGCCCGCGAAATTCCCCAGCGTTCGAAATATTCCCCGTCGGCCACGGCGGACGCGCGCGAAATTCGCAGGCAGCGCACCACTTCGCCCGAGGTGAGAGCGGCAGAGCTTTCGCACACACGCCGCGGCTGGAGGAGATGCGACGTGCCCAGCCGCCCAGCGATTGTTCGTGTCCTGCTGCCCGTCCTGATGTGTGCCGCGGTTCTCGCCGCGCGTGTCACCGGCGCGAACTTCGATCCGCCGCAGTGGGCGTACCTGGAAACGCCGCACGGCTTCCAGCCCGACCCCGACAACGGCTCGCCGCGCCATCTGCCGGGCAGCACCCGCGCATTTACCTTCAAGCAAATCTCCGACGTGTTCACGCCGCCCGATTGGTATCCGCTCGAACACCCGCGCACGCCGCGTGTGCCGGTGTTCGTCGGCCGCGCACCGACGCTGCAGGCCTGTGCCTCCTGTCACCTTGCGAACGGCCTCGGCCTTCCGGGTTCGTCGAGCCTGGCGGGACTGTCGGTCGATTACATCGTGCTGCAGCTCGCCGATTTCAAGATGGGGTCGCGGCATGCGTCCGTCGGCGACACGCCGATGGCCGCCATCGCGCGCGCGATGACCGCGGACGAGGTGGCGGCGGCGGCGAACTACTACTCGGCTCTGACGCGCTCGCCGTGGGTCACCGTCGTCGAAGCGGACATGGCCCCGAAGACACGCATCGTCGAAAACGGACTGCGTATCCCGCTCGAGCCAGAGCAGCTCGAGCCGATTGGCGATCGCATCGTCGAAGTGCCGAAGTACCCGGCGCGCACGCGGCTCGGCGACCCCCACGCGCCGTTTGTCGCCTACGTGCCGATGGGCAGCATCAGGCGCGGGCGCGCGTTCGTCGCCTCCGGCGGGGCCGTGATGCGCGGCACTGAAGTGCTGGTCCCCGGTATCGCGCCGCCGTGCTCGAACTGCCATGGCGTGACGTTGCGCGGGATGGCCCACGCGCCGGACAGCGACGTGCCGGTTCCTCCCATTGTCGGACGATCTCCTACGTACATCGTGCGCCAGCTCTACGACGTCCACAGCGGGGCGCGCTCGGCGCCGTCCACCGCGCTGATGAAACCGATTGCGGCGCAGTTGACGCTGCAGCAGATGATCGACGTCGCGGCGTATCTCGGTTCGAAGGCTCCGTAACAAATTCGTGACGCGTGAATTTGTTTGAAAATGTGTGCACCCGTCGTTCCCAACGCTCCTAGAATGCGTTCTCCCCCTCGACGCTTTTATGCCGTCCGCAATCGTCGTGGTCATCGACGCGTGTGCGCGGGGCCGCTGCGACCGCTTCGCGGGCCTCGAGCGATGGGTCGCCGACTCGCTTCCGCAAACCCGCATCTGGCACGCTGGAGACGCGCCGCTCGATGCGCGTTCGTGCGCGCCTGACGTTCTCATCGTGCACGCGCCGGCGGACGCCTCCGGCGCAGCCGTGCGCGACGCCGCCCTCGCCCGGTTTGCCTGCGCCAACACGTTTCTCATCGCCCACGATGACGAGCAGCAGGGCAATGTCTGCATCCGCGAGGAGACGATCGAGGCGCTGCGTTCGCTGCTGCCGCATGCGCTCGGGGCGCTGCCGTTTCAGGTGCTGCCGGGTGTCATCGGCTGTTCCGCGGCCGTCGCGAAGGCGGCGGACGAAGTGCGTCTCGTCGCGCAATCCGACGCGGTCTGCCTGCTGCATGGTGAAACCGGCACCGGCAAGGAACTGTTCGCCCGCGCCATCCACTATCTGAGCAGCCGTCGCGATCGGCCCTTCGTCCCCGTCAACTGCGGCGCCATCCAGGACACGCTGTTCGAAGCCGAGATGTTCGGCCACGTGCGTGGCGCGTTCACGGACGCGCGCCACGAACGGACGGGACTGCTCGCGCACGCGGAGAGCGGGACGATCTTTCTCGACGAAGTGGACTGCCTGAGCGTGTCGGCGCAGGTGAAGGTGCTGCGCGTGCTGCAGGAACGCGAGTACCGCCCGGTCGGCTCGAGCCGCAGCATCCGCGCGGACGTGCGCATCGTGGCGGCGACCAACGCCGACTTGCGGCGCCGCGTCCAGCAGCAGCTGTTCCGCGAGGATCTCTTTCACCGCCTCAACGTGCTCCGCGTCTCGATTCCGCCGCTGCGCGAACGGCCCGCCGACCTGCCGCTGCTGGCGCGGACCTTCGTGCGCGACTTCGCGCGCCGCTACGGCCGCGCGCTCCCGGCGCTCACCGATGACGCCTACCGCGCCATCGACGGCTACGACTGGCCCGGCAACGTGCGCGAGATGCAGGCGGTGCTCGAACGCGCGGTGTTGCTCGCCCGCACCGGCGCCATCGCCGCGGCCGATCTCGATCTTCCCTACGCATCGTCGCACTCGTCCGACGACGTCGTGAGCATGAAACGCGCGAAGGAACACGCGATCGAAGTGTTCGAGCGCGTCTACCTGCGCCAGCTGCTCGCCCGCTGCGCAGGCAACGTCAGCCTCGCGGCGCGCATCGCCGGCAAGGAACGCCGCAGCTTTCAGCGGCTGCTGCGCAAGCACAATCTGACCGGCGCGGACTTCCGCGACCGTGCGGCGGCCGAGCCGCACCCCGCGGCGCCAAAACCGTAGCGCCATTCGCGCGCAACGCGGCGGCGAGACGCGGCACCGCTGCCGCACCTTCTCAGCGCGCCGTTCGAAATGCATCCGCTTTTCGTTGTCTAGGTCGTGGCAGCGTGGTTGCTCGACGGCTGGCGGCGACGGCCGCCTGCATGCTCGAGAGTCTCGGACAGCAGATCCTTCGGTACCTCCTCGATCATCCAGGCGCGCGCGATTCCGCGAGCGGCATCCGCGTGTGGTGGCTGCAGCCCGGGTGCGAGGCAACGGCGGCCGAAGTCGAGGACGCGCTCGAAGCGCTCGTCGATCGCGGCTGGGTGGAAATGACAGGAGAAGGCGACGTGACGTTGTTCGGTCTCGCCCCGATGGCGAGCGCCGCGATCCGTGAATATCTGGCGAGGGGCGGACCGCGTGGCTAACTACCGCGCCGTCTACGCCGTCGGCAAGGCGATTGCCGACTACCTCGATCAGCACTACCCGGCCGAACTGAAGAATCAGGCCGCGTTCAAGTGCAATTTCCAGGTCGTCTCCTCCGCCGACGTGGCGACGGAACAAGGCAGCAGCCTCGACAAAATCGTCTCCGTCTTCCTGCACCGCATCACGCGCAACGAGCAGCTGCGGTCGCCGAGCCGCATCGTCGGCAGGCCCGACCAGCAGCCGACGCTGTTCCTCGATCTTCACTACTTGATCACCTACTGGGGCGCGAGCGCGGAGGCGGAGCAGACGATCCTCGGCTGGGTGATGCAGCAGCTCGAGGCCAATCCGGTCTTCGACGCCTCCGTGCTGCCGAAGAACGCCGACTGGGACGCCACCGACTCGGTGCAGCTGGTTCCCGCCAATCTGAGCCTCGAAGACATCCTGCGCATCTGGGACGCGCTCGGGCCGAAATATCGCCTCAGCGTCGCCTACATCGCGCGCTTCGTCCGCGTCGATCGCACGGTGCCGCCGGCCGGGCCCGTCGTCGCGACACGGTTCCAGATCGAGCCTTACGCAACCGCCGGGGAGGCGGATCGGTGACGGTCATCGACGTCGTCGATCGGCGCGTGCTCGGCGCGTTCAGATGCGTGGACGGCGCGTCCGGCAGGCAGCTGCAGGACGCGATGCGCGTCGCCAGCCGGCTCGACATCCGCCGCAACGCGAGCGGGGTCTTCGTCGTCTTCAACGCACCCGGCCTCGCCGCGTTGACGACGCAGTTCGACATCGATCCGTCGGCGGCCTGGCCGGCGCCGTCGCCGTACGACGTGGAGATCCGGCCACAGGGCCGCCTTTACCTTCCGCGCCGCGCGACGATTCGAATGCCGCGCAAGCCGGCGCCGCTCTCCGACAACGCATCGTCGATGATTCCGCAGGACGTCGTCGTCTATCCCGGTCCCGCCGCGGTGCCTGGCGTGAACTGGGCGGTCGTGCGTGCGTCCGTCCGCCTCGGCGACAGCCGCGCGGCCGCACCGTGGACGGTGCTGCGGCTCGTGCGCACCACCGACGACGCGGTACTGGCCACGGGGATGAGCGACGCCGCGGGCGAAGCGTTCCTCGCCGTGCCCGGCATCGGCGTGTCCTCGAATCCCAATGGCGGCGGCGCGGTGACGACGGCCACCGTCGACGCAACGCTGACCGCGTATTTCGACCCCGCGACGCTCGACGCGTTGCAGACCAATCCGGACTGGCTGCCGGACCCGGACGACACATTGAACAACCTCGCGAACGCGAGCCTCGAGACACGCTCGCAAGCCGTGACGATCGGGCGCGGCACGCAGAGCCACTTCGAGCTGCCGATCGCTGTGTGAAGGAGGAGTCGTGCCCGAATACTTAGCGCCTGGCGTCTATGTCGAGGAAACCAGCTTTCGTGCGCCGTCCATCGAAGGGGTCGGCACGAGCACGGCCGCGTTCGTCGGCCCGACGCTGACCGGCCCCGTGCCGAAGGATCCGGAGAAGGAGATCGATCCGAATCCGCCCGAGTTGCTCACCAGCTTCGGTGACTTCGCGGCGCGCTACGGCGGCTACGGCAACCTGACGCTCGCCGCGGGCGCCACCGATCCGAAGAACGTCAACTACATGGCCTTGAGCGTCAAGGCGTTCTTCGACAACGGCGGGTCGCGCCTCTACGTGTCGCGCGTGTTCACGCCGAAGGGCCAGAACGACACCGGGCTGGCGGCGAGCGGGACCGCCGGCGACAACGCCGTCGTCATCTCCGCGCGCTTCCCCGGCAGCGCGCTGAACGGCCGGTCGGTCGTCATCACGCGCATCGCGGCGAAGACGCAGAGTATCGGCAGTCTGCCCGCCGGATCGCTGCTCGTGGATCCGGATGCCAAGGACCCGGCCGACGCGACGAAGACCAAGCCGATTTTCTACAGCAATCCGACGGGCGGCGACTTCAGCGACATCACCAAAACCGAGAACAAGCTGCCGTCCACGCTGCCGGCGGGCCTCTCCCTGGTCACGCTGTCGGTGGCCGTGCCGAGCGCGTCGGGCAATACGAGCGTTTACGAAGGCCTCGGCCTCGACCCGGCTCACCCGCAGTTCGTCGGCAAGATCCTCGGGCCGACGCCGCCGCGCCGCATCGATCAGCTCGAGAATCAGGTGGCGTTCGTCATCGGCAAGAACGTCACGACGACGAACCTGATCACCGAGTTCTTCGGCAACGACTGGACGAAGCTCAGTGATACGAAGAGCTACGAGCTCGCCGGCGGCAACGACGGCGCCGAGCCCGTCAACGCGGACTACGAGACGGCGCTGCAGGCGCTCGAGGCACTCGAAAACGTCGCCATCGTCGCCGCGCCGGGGTCGTCGGCATACGCGAGCGGCAACCAGGTCATCAACACGCTGATCATCCACGTCGAGCGCCCGCGCGCGTACCGCGTCGCCGTGCTCGATACGCCGGCCAATGCGATCGCGTCACAGGTGCAGGACGTCCGCAGCAAGATCGATTCGAGCTACGCGGCGCTCTACACGCCCTGGGTGGTGACGGCGAACCCGCTGTTCCGGCCCGGCACGACGATCCCGAGCGAGATCGCCGTTCCGCCGTCGGGGTTCATCGCCGGCATCTACGCGCGGAACGACGTGCAGCACAGCGTCGCCAAGGCGCCGGCCAACGAAGTCGTACTCGGCGCGCTGCGCTTCGAGCGCAACATCAACTTCGCCGAACAGGGGGTCCTCAATCCGCTCGGCATCAACTGCCTGCGGTTCTTCCCGGGGCGCGGCTACCGCGTCTGGGGCGCGCGCACCGCGTCCTCGAACTCGGAAATCAAGTACGTCAACGTGCGCCGCTATCTCGTCTACCTCGAGCACTCGATCGACATCGGCACGCAGTGGGCCGTGTTCGAGAACAACGGACCGCTGCTCTGGGCGCGCGTCAAGGAATCCGTCGAGGAGTTCCTGCACAACGAGTTGAAGGAGGGCAACCTCTATGGCACGACCGACACCGAGGCCTACTTCGTGCGCTGCGACCGCAGCACGATGACGCAGAACGACCTCGACAACGGACGCCTCATCTGCCTGGTGGGCGTCGCGCTGCTCAAGCCCGCTGAATTCGTGATCTTCCGCATCGGCCAGAAAACGGCCGACGCCCGCAGCTAAGGAGACTGACGATGGCCGACCGTACTGCGCCATACCCGTCCTACAACTTTCTCGTGGACTGGAAGGGCCCGAATGGGCCCGACACGATTCTCGGCGGCTTCTCCGACGTGAGCGGCCTGTCCACCGACATCCACATCTCGGAGTACCGCAACGGCAACGAACCGGAGGCGCACGTCAGGAAGATTCCGGGCGCGCACAAGGTCGGCGACGTCACGCTGAAGCGCGGCCTCGTCAACTCGATGGACTTCTGGGCGTGGATTCGCGACACGCGCACGCACGGCGTGGACGCGAAGAAGGAAGTGGTGATCACGCTCCGCGACGAAGCGGCCAACCCGGTGCAGAAGTTCAAGCTGCGCGGCGTCATCCCGCTCAAGTACACGGGGCCGACGCTGTCGGGCAAAGGCGCCGGCGACGTGGCGATGGAGGAGATTGTCCTCTCCGTCGAAGGCTTCGAAATCGAAACGGCACCGTAACGCCGCGCGCTGTACCGGCATGAGCCGCATCCTCTTCGATCCCGACGTACCGGTGACGCCAGTGGACCTGGCGCGCACCGACGTCGCCTGCTTCGTCGGCCTCGTCCGGCGCCGGCAGCGTGTGCCCGAACAGCCGCTGCCGCCGGCGAAGGTGGACTGGCTGCGCGAGCACGGGTGGATCGACGGCCCGATGGCGCGCGAGACGTCGCAGCTGTTCGACGTCCCGATGCCGATCGAGAACTTCGCGGCGCTCCAGGCGCTCTACGACGACGGGCATTCGGCGGATGCGGTGGGCACGGACTATCTGGCGGCCGCCGTGCAGAGCTTCTTCGCCCAGGGCGGCAAGCGCTGCTACGTCGTCCGCATGGGCGATCCCGTCGCCGACCTCGCGACGCGCGGCGACACAATCGCTGCGCTGCTCGCGGCGGATGCGAGCGAACAAGACCAACGAAGCTGGCATGGCATCGCACATCTGTGGGGACTCCCCGATGTGTCGTTCCTGCTGCTGCCCGACCTGCCGTTGCTGCACGCACCGGATCTGGTGATCGACCACGGCGTCACCGAAGATCCGTCACGCGGCCCGGAGACATTCGTGCGCTGCGTGCCTCCCGCGGAAGCAACTGCGGACACGCGGACGTTCCCGCTTCCCTCCCCTCGATTCGACGCCGCCGCCTACGACGCATGGGGCGCGACGCTGAGGAAGGTCATCGCGCGCCTGTCCACGGGCGTGCTGCGTGAAGTGCAACTCGTGGCCGCCTTGCCGATGCCGCAACAGGCGGACCTGCTGCCGACCGCGACCGCGCACGTGTTTCCCGAGGAAAAGGCGGACAGCGGCGGCTCGGCGTCGAGCGCGTTCGTTCAACTCGCCTATCCCTGGCTGCGCACAGCCGGGTCGTCCATCGTGCTCGAAGGCCTCGAACCACCCGATGGCACGCTCGCCGGCCTCGTCGCCCGCAACGCGCTGGTACGCGGAACGTTCACGAGCGCGACGAAGATGCCGCCCGTAGATCTGATCGATCTCGCCCCCGCGCTGCCGACGTGGGAAACGCAGGTGCCGGACGGCAGGCCGACATGGACGGGCGACTCCGTCACGCGGCCGCTGGTCGTGCGGGTCAGCCTGTTTGGCTTCACGCCGTCGGGGATTCGCCTGCTGAGCGACGTCACGACGTTTCCCGGCGAGTCGTACCGGCCGGCGCCGATCAACCGTCTCGTCTCCGCGATCAGCCGCGCCGCGCGTCACTTCGGCGAGACGCACGTGTTCGAAACGAATGGACCGCGCCTCTGGGGCGCACTCGAACGCACGCTGCGCAACCTGCTGACGAAGGTCTGGACCGTCGGCGCGCTCGAGGGCGCCACGCCCGCCGAGGCCTTCTCGGTGCGCTGCAGCCGGGACACGATGACGCAGAACGACATCGACAACGGCCGCATCGTCGCGGTCGTCGAGTTCCGCGCCGCCGCGTCGATCGAACTGATCACCGTCACGCTCACCGTGCAGGGCGGCGCCGCCTCCGATGCGGAGATCGCGGCGCAGATGCTGGGGACGGTCTGATGCCCACCGACACGCCGCTGCACGTCTTCCGCTTCCACGTCGAATTCCGTCCCGACGATCTGCTCGGCAGTCCGGGAGGCGACGTGCTCGACGTCTGCCAGGGCGCGTTTGCCGAGTGCACCGGCCTGGAAGCGACGATGGAAGCCAAGGTCATCAAGGAAGGCGGACGCAATTACGGCGCGGGCGTGCGCGCGGGCATCACCACGTTCGCCACCGTCGTCCTGAAGCGCGGCATCAGCACGAACGCGCAGCTGTGGTCGATGTACAACGCCGTCGCCACCGGCATGTTCGCGCCGCGCCTGCAGGTCACGATCAACGTGTTCGATATCGACGGCACCGCCGTGCGCGCCTGGCAACTGCAGCGCGCGATGCCGGTGAAGTTCAAGTTCGCGGACCTCAACGCGCGCGGCGCCGAAGTCGGCATCGAGGAGCTGCACCTCTCGCACGAGGGCCTGTTCGCGGTCTCGCCGACGATGGGGAGCTTGTAGGCAATGCCGGTCATCGACGCCAGCGCGATCACCAAGGCCTACCTCGTGAAGCCGGAGGACGAGAGCGACCTCTCGAAGCGCATCGTGTTCGATTTCAACCCGGCGTCCCTGCAGTACACGCTGGAGGCGTCGTCGCAGCAGCAGAACCAGCCGAACAAGACCGGGCAGACGCAGCACGTCGCCGAGTTCACCGCCAAGCTGTCGTTCGACGCCATCTTCGACAACACCGACATCGGCGAAGACGTGCGTTCGACCACGTCGCGCATCGCCGCGTTCCTGCGTCCGGCACCGCCGGCGGCTGGTGCGTCGCCGAACAGCGGTTCGGGTGCGCCGCCGTTGGCGTTGCTGCACTGGGGCGCGTTCCGTTTCCAGGGCGTGCTGACGCAGTACCGCGAGACGCTCGATTTCTTCTCCAAGGAAGGCGTCCCGCTGCGATCGAACCTGAGCCTGGCGATGACCGAACAAGGACCACCGCTCGCGCCCGATGCGAATGCGCCGACGACCAGTACCGGGAGCGGCGGGTCGCTCGTGCCGACGGCCGCGAGCGACAGCGCGATGTCGGTCGCGACACGCGCTGGCAATCCGGCGGCGGCACGCGCGGTCGCGGCGGCGAACGGCCTGGCGAGCCTGCGTGCAACGGGCGGAGCGACGCTGGAAATCGGCGGCGCGGCATCGGCGCGCGCATCCGTGGGGTTTGCCGGCGGAGCCTCAAGCGATGCGTCGGCCAGCTGGAACGCCAGCGGCGCGGGCGGCCTGTTCAACGCCCGCAATTCGGCGGGTGTGTCGGCAACCTCCGGTGCGTTCGCGGGCTTGTCCACGAGCGGCAGCTCGGGGTTTTCGATCACGGCCGGACTCAACGCATCCGGGCTGACGGCGGGCGGCATCGGCGCGGACGTCTCGGCACGCGCGGGCGCCAGTTTCACGGTCGGCGGCAGCGCGCAGATGAGCGCGGGAGCGGGCCTCAGCGCCGACGTCGGCGCGAAGGCGAACTGGAAGGATCTGCTGCAGTTCGACGAGGACTAAACGATGGCAGTGAAGATAGACACGGTCGAAGTCGAGGTCGCCAACGAGCGGCCGGAGGAGCGCCCGCAGCAGGCGCCCGGATCGTCGCAGCAGCGCGTCGATCTGGCGACGGCGCTGGAGCGCGTGCGCGAACGGCGCGAACGGCTGAAGGCGGACTGACGTGGGCGATACCCCGATCACCGCCGGCAACTTCGCGATCTATTCGGCGGCGCCGACGCTGAAGGTGGACAGCCAGTCGCGCGCCACGGTCGATCGCATGCTGCTGGCGATGGAGATGATCGAAAGCGTCGGCGGCCTGACGTCGATGGAGCTGCGGTTCTCGAACTTCGGCAGCTTCACCGGCGGCGAGGCGGGGTACGTCTTCGAAGACGACGCGGTGTTGAAGCTCGGCGCACAGGTGGAAGTGTTCGCCGGCGACCAGACGTCGCCGACCTCGCTCTTCAAGGGCAGGATTTCGGCACTCGAAGGCCGCTACGGGTCGCCCAACGCGCCCGAGCTCGTCGTCCTCGCCGAAGACGCGCTGCAGGCGGCGCGCATGAAACGGCGCAGCAAGGTGCACGAGAACCTGACGCTCGCGGATCTCGTGTCCAATCTCGCGCAGTCGGTCGGCTTGACGCCGCGCACCGACGGTCTGTCGGCGAACGCCGGCACGCACGTGCAGCTGAACGAATCGGACCTCGCCTTCGTCCGCCGCATCCTCGCCCGCTACGACGCCGACCTGCAGGTCGTCGGCGACGAACTGCACGCCGCGCCGCGCACGCAGATCCAGCGCAACCAGATCGAGCTGACGCTCGACGAACACCTGCGCGCCGTTCGCGTCATCGCCGATCTCGCGCATCAGGTGACCAAGATCGAGTACTCCGGCTGGGACTTCGCGCAGGGCCAGGTCGCCGCCAGCTCGCGCGATGCGAACCCGCCAGGACCCGGCACCGGCCGCGCCGGCAGCGACCTGTTGAAGGATGCGTTCGGCGATCGCGCGGAACAACTCGCGCACGTCTCGGTCCGTGACAGCAGCGAAGCGCAAGCGGTCGTCGACGCCGAATGGGAGCAGCGCAGCCGCCGCTTCGTCACGCTGCACGCGACAACCGTCGGCACACCGGATCTTCGCGTCGGCTCGCATGTCAAGGTGAACCGCCTCGGCACCCGCTTCGACAACACCTACGCCGTCGTCGCGGCCACACATCGCTACGACCAGACGCGCGGCTACGAAACCGATTTCACCGCCGAGTGCGCCTACCTGGGGGCGGCGTCATGAGCCTGCTGCTGCGTGAACAGACGCTGCCGCTGATCGGTCCGGCCGCGTATCTCGCGACGGTTGTCAGCGTCAAAGACCCGGACAACCTCAATCGCGTCCAGGTGCGCATCTACAACTGCGACGGCAACACGGACGAGGACGCCCCCGTCTGGGCACGCGTCGCCGTGCCGTTCGCGGGCGGCAACAAAGGCGCCTTCCTGTTTCCCGACACGGGCGACGAAGTGCTCGTCGTCTTCCTCTCTGGTGATACGCGCTTTCCCGTCGTCATCGGCGGGCTGTGGAACGGCAGCGACACGGCGCCGGACCAGTTCGGCGGCTCCGGCGATGCCGTCGATCGCTGGACCTTCACCGGCAAGAACGGAACGAAGATCGCCATCGTCGAGGAGCGGAGCGGACAAGAGACCATCAGGTTCTCGACGCCGGGCGGCCAGAAGGGCACGCTCACCGACGAAGCCGGCGGAAAGATCGAGCTCGCCCAGTCGGGCGGCAGCACCATCAAGATCGACACGCAGGGGATCTCGATCAACGCGCCGAGCGGCAAGGTCACGGTGCAGGCGGCAAGCCAGGTCGAGGTCACCGCCGCGCAGGTGAACGTCAACGCCGCGATGAGCAAGTTCAGCGGCATGGTCAAGTGCGACGTGCTGCAGGCGACGACGGTCATTGCGAGCACGTATACGCCGGGGGCCGGCAACATATGGTGACGCACGAGATCGCCATCGGCGGCATCACGCTCGCGGGTGCGCCAGCCGCACGGCCCGTCCTGGTCGGCATGCCCGACACGGATTTCCCGGTCCGCTTCTTCGGGGACCTCGGAAAGAGTCCCGCCGCGCGCACGTCGGCGGCATCGGACGTGTCCCGCGGCGCCAATGGATACGCCCACCTGCTGCAACCGGTGCAGCGCACGGTGCAGGTGGCGCTCGTGAACGTGACCTGCCAGACCGTCGGCCTTCCTCGCGTCGATCCGACGCGCATCGAGAGTGCGGGCATCGTCATCCGCCGCATCGCGATTGATGCAGGGAGCGACAGAAATCGGCACGACCAGACGCCCGAAGCGTGGATGCAGACGGCGGACGGCAAGTTCGCCTGGGTGCGGCTGAAGAAGACCGACGAGGAGCTCGATCCCGATCCGGCGCGCCGTCCGGCGTTGCAGTCTGGCAGCGCGGAGCTCGATCGGCTGCTCACGGCGCACCAGCGGCAATCGGCGTTGACCGAGTCGTTCGGACCTGCTTTCGTCGCGCCGCCCGATATCTGCGAGCGGCTGGCGAAGACCATCGTCTTCGGCGTCATCCAGACGGCGAGCAGCGACGTGGCGGATCAGGCGCCGCCCGCCCTCGACTACGCGGATGGATCGTTGAAGAAACAACTGCCGCCGCTGCTGCTGAGCGGCGCGCATCGCGCCCCGTATCCCGGCAAGACGGTGACGAACCAGTACATGTCCGCCGACTTCGCGCGCGATCACGGCGCGGACGACTTCCTCATTTTCGCCAAGCTGCTGCAGGTGGTGGCGGTGCAGCTCGACGCCTTCTCGGGCACGCCGCAGGCGACCGCGCTGCTCGCCGCGCTGAACCGCCGCTCCGTCACCTTCCGCGACAAGTCGCGCATGCGCGTCGGCGATTTCCTCGCGCGGGCGAACAGTTACCTCCTCGACGACAGCCATCGCGGCCAGCTCCTCGAGCTGCCGACGGACTGGGATTCGTCAACGGCCGACGACGAGCGTGCCGTGCTGTCGGCCGCGCAGACCGCGTTGCAGATTCGCGCCGCGGCGGTGATCGCGCCCGAAGGGCGTTTCCAGGATCACACCCGCCTCTACAAGCTGCGCGTCTTCCTGCGCGTCGCCGGCCACGGGACCTGTCCGCCGGAGACGATCTGGAGCGACTACAGCGACCCGTTCGAGATTGCGCCGTGGTACGAGGCGGCGGGACACATCGGCCCGCCGGTGCCGCTGCCGAAGCCCACGATGGCGTTTCTCAAGAATGCGAAGCCGAATGTGTCGTTCGTCGTCCCGGATTCGTTGATGAATGCGATGGAGAGCTCGTCGCTGAAGAGCCAAAGCGCCGGCGGCGCGCTCGACATCACGTGGATCTGCGGGTTCAACATCCCGATCATCACCATCTGCGCGTTCTTCGTCCTGAACATCTTTCTGACGCTGCTGAACCTCGTGTTCTTCTGGCTGCCGTTCGTGAAGATCTGCATCCCGATTCCGGCGGCGCTCGTCCCGAAGGTAGGAGGCGAATCGTGAGCGCCCCGCTGCGCGATCCGGTGAGCTGGCCGTTTCTGCCGCGTCCGATCGACGGACGGCTTGGCTACCCCACGCTCGAGCAGAGCGTGCGTGACGCCATTCGCATCATTCTGACGACGCGTCCCGGCGAGCAGCTGCTGCGTCCGCAGTTCGGCGCCGGGCTGCAGAACTTCCTCGAGGAGGGCAACACCGTGGCGACGCGGCGGCGCATCGAGGCGGCGATCCGGCAGAACCTCACGGCGTACGAATCGCGCGCCGCCTTCGATCGCATCGACGTCGATCCGGTGGACAACGCGCCCGGTCAGGTGCACGTGCGCATCTTCTATCGCATTCTGCGCACGGGCGTCTCGCAGCAGACCGGCTTGACGATGCAGGTGTCCTGATGCCGCTGCTGCCACCTGCTCTCGACGATCGTTCGTACGACGAACTGCTCCAGGACCTGCTGGCGAGCATTCCGGCGCACACGCCGGAATGGACGTCGCCGCAACAGGGCGACCCCGGACGCACGCTGCTCGAGCTGTTCGCGTGGCTCGGCGACGCGCTGCTCTATCGCGCCAACCTCATTCCCGAAAAACAGCGGCTCACCTTCCTCAAGCTGCTCGGCATCCCGATGCAGCCGGCAACGGCGGCGCACGGGCTGATCGCGCTCGTCCCGGATCCAGCGATCACCGCGGTGATTTCGCTCGCGCCTGGGGCGACCGTGAACGGGCCGGTGGCGTTCGAGACGCTCGCCGGACTCGACCTGCTGCCGGTCGTCGGCCAGGTGTTTCGCAAGGCGCCGCTGAGCAAAGCCGAGCAGGCCGACGCGCTGCCGCTGCTCACCGGGCTGCAATCGCTCTACAAACTGGGATCGCGGCCGACCGGGTACTTCACGCGTCAGCTCTTTGGCAACGACGTCGCCGACCCCGCCGGCGTCGACATCACCGCCGACACGCTCGATCGTTCGCTCTGGATCGCGCTGCTCGCGCCGAAACCTGGCGACAACGACACCATCGTCGACGCGCTCGGCGGCAAGAATGCGGTAACGCGCGTCCTCAACGTCGGCTTCGTCCCGGCGCTCGATCTGCCGGATCCGTTCGCCGACGTCGGCCCGCGCGCCGCGGTGCCGCACACCTGGCAGATCAGCACGACGGGCACCGTCAACGGCAAGCCTCGATTCGAGGAGCTGAAGGTTTTCGACGACACGACGAGCGGACTCACGTGGCCCGGCGTCGTGCGGCTCGCGCTGCCACCGGCCGACGTCATCGGCGCGCCCGCGAACGACGTCGCGCGCGACGCCCAGGCCGGCGTCGGACCGAAGCCGCCGCGCCTCGACGATGCGGACACGCAGCAGCGTCTCGTCGCCTGGGTTCGCCTGCAGGTCTCCGGCGCGCTGCGGGTCAGCTGGCTCGGCATCAACGCCGTCGAAATCGACCAGCGCGGCACGCGGCAGGCGATCACCCTCGGCATCAGTGACGGCACACCGAACCAGCAGATGGCCCTGCCGACCGGGCAGGTGGATGCCGCCACGTTCGAGCTCGAAGTGGACATGCCCGGTCTCGGTCCGCAGCGCTGGGAACGCGCTGACGATCTCGCGACCGTCCAGGCGGCGTCGCCGAAATTCCTGCTCGATGCCGAGGCGGGGCTCGTCACCTTCGGGGACAACCTCCACGGCATGATTCCGCCGCAGGGGCGCCGCGTCCGCGTCGGACGCCTGCGCAGCGGCGGCGGCGCCGCCGGCAACCTGCCTCCCGGCACGCTGAAAGCGATCGCCGCGCGCAACCAGGCGAACCAGCCGGTGACGCAGAAGATCACGGTGACCCAGCCAATCGCGACCACGGGCGGCAGCGATCCGGAATCACTCGACTCGGCGCAGCGTCGAATTCCCGCGTGGCTGCGCCATCGCGACCGGGCGGTGACGGCCGACGACTACCGGAACCTCGCGGAGAGCATCCCCGGCGCCGGCATCGGCCGCGTCGAGGTGCTGCCGCTCTTCAAGCCGCAGACCCGAACACCCGATGTGCCCGGCGTGGTGTCGGTGATGGTCATCCCCGCGAAACCGGGGTTCCAGCCGCCGTGTCCGCGCGCCGATCGCCCGCTGCTCGAAACCGCGTTCGCGGCGCTCGAACCGCGTAAGCCCGTCGCCGCGGAGCTGTATGTCATCGGCACCGAGTACATCGGCCTTGGCGTCTCGGTCGCCGTCGAAGTGCGCGCCGGTTTCGATCTCCGCGTCGTCTCGCAGCAGGTCGAAGATGCGCTGCGACGCTATCTGTGGCCGCTCGCACCCGGAGGCTCGTCGCAGACTGGATGGCCGCTTGGCCGCACGGCGCGCAGTCTCGAGCTGGAAGTCATCGTCAGCCAGGTGGCGGGTGTGGTCGAGGTCAACGGCATCCAGCTCTTTCGCGCGCAGGCAAACAGGACCTATACGCCGGTGTCGCGCGCGGCGAACGGCCAGGAAGAGGTGCCGCTCGAAAGTTACCAGCTGCCCGAGCTGCTCGCCGTCAAGGTCTCCGCCGGTCCCGATGGGTCTGGCGTCAGCGCCGCGACGACGCTCGAACCCGAACCGGAACCTGGCGAAGGCGTGTCGGTGCCCGTGGTGCCGAAGGTCTGCTGATGGACGCCAACGGACTGCGCTTCTGGATGCTCGCGGCCGAAGGCGACTGGTCGCTCGCCGAGGGCGCAGCCTACTGCCAACGCCGCAGGCGGCTGCACCTCCGCAGCACGCCTGATGCGCCGCCGGTGCCGGAGAACAGGACGCAGGCGGCATCGCGACTCGATGCCGTGCCGTTCGCGCTCGATCAGTTCGGCACCTTCGCGCATTTCGGCTCGGGGCACATCCTCGCCGCGGCGCCCGGCCTAGAGGAAGTCCCGATTTACACCCCGCCGCCCGCGACCCAGGTCACGGACCTGGCCCTCGGCTATGACGGCGTGCTCTATGCGGCCGTCGGCGGACAACTGGTGTTCATCGATCGCCGCGGCCGGTGGCCCGACTTCACGATGCCCGGCTCCGGCACCGGCTTCAAGGCGTGGCGCCTCGCCGCGCACCCGGACGGCGGCGTCTGGATCCTCGATCGCGACAACCAGCAGTTGCTTCGTGTCGAGGGGCTGCCGCTGCCCGACGCGCCGCCGCTCCCCTACGCGACCGACGTGATGCGACCCGTCGAGGAGAACGCGAACCCGCCGCGCATCACGGCAACGTGGCCGTTGCCCGCCGCCGAATTCCACGCCGCCGTTGCCGACGACGGCACCGGCCGGATCGCGCTTCTGTCGTGGGACCGCAACGCCGACGACAACGGCGCCGTCCATCTGCGGACGCTTCGCGGCGCATCGTTCGAGCGCGACGTGACGCTGGCCGGCCTCACCTTTCCGTATTCGCTCGCCTGGCTCGACGCGAACCAGGTTGCACTCATCGCCTCACAGAACGCCAAGGCGTTTGTCTATTCGCTCGACGATGCCGGCACCACGCTCGCGCCAACCGGCGACAGCTACGTCCTCGCAACCGTCAATCCCGGTCCGTTCGCGCATGGATTCGCGCAGCCGCCGCACTACAACGCGGGCGCCGAGATTTATCCGCTCGTCCCGTTGTCGCTGAACTCGCTGGCGCGTGATGGCGGCGCACGCGCGCGGCAGCCGCTCGACAGCGGGCAGAGCCGCACCGTATGGCATCGCCTGTTCATCGAGGCAGCCGTGCCAGAGCGCGGCGGCGCCGTGGTCTGGCTGGCCGCCGCTGACGACGCAGCGGCGCTGGAGGCTGCGGAGACGACGTGGTATCCGCATCTGCTCGGCGACGTCGCCGCGCCCGCGGACTTCCCCGACGCGCCTCGTGCCGTGTGGCAGCGCATCGCGAGCGAAGTGCCGTTTCATCCGGGACTGCTCGGCGAGACGCCGCAGCGGGATCGATGCGGACTGTTCATGGTGCTCGTCCAGCGCGCCGGTGTCGCCGTTCGCGCGCTGCGGGGACGGTATCTCGGCGTGCGCGTCGAACTGCACGGCGACGGCCGGACGACACCGGAGATTGCCGCGGCGCGCGCCTACGCCCCGCGCTTCTCCTACGTGGACCGCTATCTGCCGGAGCTGTATCGCGAAAACACGTTCGGTCCGGACGCGGACGCACCCGGGGCGGGCACGCGCGCCGACTTCTTCGAACGGTTCGTCGATCTGTTCGAGGCGCCGCTCACGCAGCTCGAGGATCGCGTCGCCTCCTCGTACCTGCTCACGCATCCGGACTCGGCGCCGGACGAGAACCTCGACTGGCTCGGCTCGTGGATCGGCATCGATCCCGAGCCGCTGTCACCCGACCGGACACGCGCCCGGCTGCGCAAGACGCCGACGCTCTACCGCGAGCGTGGAACCGTGCAGGGGGTCACCGACGCCATCGACGTCGCCACCGCCGGCCTCTGCCGCCGCGGGGCGGTGATCGTGCTCGAGGACTACCGGCTGCGCCACACCTTCGCGACCATCCTCGGGGCGGACCTCGAAATTACCGACGATCCCCTCCTGCCCGGCTCGTGGCAGAGCTCGAACTCGTTCGTCGGCAACACGCTCTTTCTCGGCGACGAGCACCGCAAGGAATTCCTGTCGCTTTTCGCCGACGCGATCCGGACCGCGCAGGAACAGGCGCAGGTTGACGCCTTCTTCGACCAGCTGGCGAACCGGATGACGATCTTCATCCACGACCAGGTCGAAGTCGTCGACGTCCAGCTGGTGCGCCGTATCGTCGAGCGCGAAAAGCCCGCGCACGTCGCCGTGTCGTATCTCCGCGCCTCGCAGCCGTTTCTCGTCGGCATGGCGTCGCTGCTCGGCGTCAACACGTATCTCACGCCCGGGCCGCCGCGGGAGATCGCCTCCGTCGATCGCAGCACGATCGGACGCCATGCGTTCATCGCGCAGCTGCCCTCGCTCTATCCGGGACTCGACAACGCGGCATTCACCGCGCACTTCGACGACCCGATTGCGCGCATCGCCGGGCCGCACGCGGTGCCCGCCGACACGCCGTTCACGCTCGACGGCAGCGCCTCGTCCACGCCGATCGAGCGCCACATCACGAGCTATCACTGGACGATCGTCAACACACCCGACTAACGAATGGACAGCGACTATGGACGTTAAATCGAGTCAGATTCTCACCGGTGCCGCCGTCGAAGCGGGCGATCCACTGCTCAACGTCGTCCCCGACACCGCGCCGCTGAAGCCCGGCAAGTACGTCTTCTCCCTCGTCGTCGTCGACGATCTCGGCCAGAAGGCGCAGGCGCAGGACTGGGTCGTCGAAGTGCGCAACCCGCCATCGGTCGATATCAGCGGCCCGAGTGTCGTGGCGTTCGGGCAGCCGATTCCGCTCGCGGCGAAGGTCAGCACGAGCGGCGTCATCAAGACGTTCGTCTGGAGCGTGAAGCTTGGTTGACATCGTCCTTGTCCCCGGCGGTCCGCCGGTGACGACGACGGACCCGGCTGTCAACGTGGCGCCGATGCGCGCCGGCGGCGTCTACGTGTTCACCGTGGCCGTCCGCGACGATGCCGGACTGACCGCGGTGAGCAAGCAGTTCATCGTCACGGTTCGGCTGCTGACGTGAGGAGACGTCATGTTTGAGGATCCGATTTCCAAGCCGGGCGATCCGCTGCGCGTGTCCTACGCGACCGGACGCATGCTCGGCGTCGAGGACTTCCAGGCGGAGCAGACCTACCATCGCGGGCGGCTCGCCCGGATGCTGGCGCTCGCCGTCGGCACCGGCACCATTGGCGGCCTGAAGGTGCAGAGTCCAGAGGCTGACACGCCGGAGGACGTCGAGCTGCAGGTCACGCCCGGCGTGGCGATCGACCGCGCGGGACGCATCGTCGAAGTGCCGTACACGGTGTGCATCCGCGTCAAGCGCTACCTCGATCAGCACCTGCAGGACGCGCCGGAAGACGTCATCAACGCGTTCGACACCGATGCGATCGTCGCCGACGTGTTCGTCAGCTTCGTCGCCTGCGATCGCGGCAAGACGCCGTCGTTTGCGACGATGGACGACTACGACGCGACGGATGCGTTCGCCGCCAACCGCCTGCTCGATTCCTTCGCCATGCTGCTCGTGCTGCGTGGCGAGGACAACCCGCGGCTGCCGCAGGATCCGTGGCGTGTGCTCGGTGCCACGCCCACGCTCGACGAGGTGAAGCAGCACCTGCTCGACGCCGACGCCGCGGGCGCCGCGCCGCTGGTCGAGTATCCGAGGGATCCCGGCTTCGACCGGACCGCCGTCTTCCTGGCGCGCGTCCGCATCCCGGCGACGCAGTCCGACGCCGCGGCGCCGCCGGCCTACGACCTGTCGCAGCCGATTCACATCGACAATGCCTCCCGCTTGTTCGTCTATCCCGGCGCGATCGTCGCGCGGCACGCGGGACTTACCACAGGAGAGAGCTAGGCCATGGCGACCGCATTCACCGCCGGATCGAAACGCACCGCGCTCTCCACGAAACAGGTGCAGGAGATATCGAGCGCCGGGGCGCTCGTCCTCGACAGCCGCCGCCGGCGACCGCTGTACTTCGACGGCCGCTTCCTCGCGGCGCGCGATCTGGCGCGCGAGCAGGACTACTTCCTCGAGCGACAGGCCGATCTCGGACGGACGGCGGGGTTCGGCGTCGTGCGCGGGCTGCAGGTCAGCCGCGTGACGCAAGGGCAGCAGGTGACGAGCGACGGCGTGCGCATCGCGGCGGGCCATGGCGTCACGCCGAGCGGCGAACTGGTGCTGTTGCCGGAGGACATCGACATCCGCCTGTCCGACCTTGCCGAGGAGCAGAAGCTGGACGTGAACTTCGGCCTCGGCGTCCTGCCGTCGCCGCCGCGGCGCACGCGCACCGGGCTGTTCGTGCTCGCGCTGCGGCCGGTGGAGTTCACCGCCAATCCGATCACGTCGTATCCGACTTCCATCCAGGGAACGCGGCAGACGCACGACGGCGACATCGTCGAGGCGACGGCGATTGCGCTCGTGCCGTTCCCCGATCCGGTCTCGAACTTCGAGCCCGATCAGCGGCGCTCGGCGCTCGCCGCGCAGATCTTCAGCGGCCAGGCATCGCGGTCGCGCCTGAACGACGCGCTGCTGCCGCTGGCGATCGTCAGCCTGCAGCGCGGCGGCGTCGAGTGGGTGGACCAATGGCTCGTTCGGCGCGAGTTGCCGGGGGACTATGCGGGACAGCAGTTCGGCCTCACCGATCGCGCGAGCCAGGCTGCGTTCTTCATGCAGTACGACACGCAGGTGCAGCAGCTCGTGGCCGACCGCACGACGCGCGGCCTCGACGCGAATTTCCGGGCGTCGCAGTACTTCCGCCTCCTGCCGCCGGCCGGGCGATTCCCGCTCAAGACGGTGGACGTGACGGCGTTCACGCAGTCGTTCTTTCCCGAGCACCTCGACGTGCGCCTGAGCATCATTCCGAGCGACGAGATTCCCGCGCTCATCGACGGCAGCATGAACCTGCCGCCGATCGACCTCATGCTGCCCGCCGACGACTTCTCGCAGCTGTCGGTGTTCGCGCTCATTCCGGTGCCGCGCGCGGTGTTTCCCTCGCTCGTGCAGGCGCTGACGCCACGCGCGCTGCAGCCGGCGGCGCCGCAAATCATCAGCTTCCGCCGGCCGATCGACCTGCTGCACTTGTATCGCGGCGACATCGTGCCCGCGCCGCCGGTGCCGACGACGGACAGCGGCTGGAAGAAGGCGGTCGGCCAGAACACGTTCGGCTTCTACGTGCGGCGCCCGAGCGCGCCGCAGTACGTCAACTTCACCACTCGTCGAACGTAAGCGTCCACGTGCCTGCTGCGGGTGAACTGTCATGAGTACCGAACGCGTTCCCAACCCGGCGCCCGGTGAAACGCTCGTCGGCATCGAGCCCGAGCTGCTGCAGCGCGTGGATCCGGGCTGGCGGCACCGGATGTCGCTCTACACCGGCCGCGCGCTGACCGAGACGTCGCTCGAAGCCGAGCAGCTCTATCGATCGGGACGTCTTGCGCTGCTGGGGCAGGCAGTCACTCCAGGCGTCGCGGCGGGACTCGACGTCACGCTCGCGGACGACGGTACGGTTCGCGTTGCGCCAGGATTCGGC
>JADMIO010957463.1_pt1 | contig 27976 bp, 27 predicted proteins | sample 8958161 | NCBI WGS metagenome assembly JADMIO01 (sample SAMN16585339, study PRJNA669376) | soil metagenome | isolation source: Crop rotation soil | place: USA: Cullars Rotation, Alabama | collected 2011 | reverse complement strand
TATCGCTTTAAGCACCCGAAACCGCCTGATCAAGGGAAGTCTCTGAAAACTTTGGTCCATTGGCCCCTCGTTTGTTCTCCGTGCATACAGTACGGCAAAGCGTTAGAATAGTCTACATGGCCCTCAAATGGAGCGTACGCAGGCAGCTTCTCTACTACGGAGTAGCTCTTGTTATTGCCCTTATTCTTGTCTCGGTAGGCTGGCAGCTCTTCTTTGTGAAGACGCCGATGTGCAATGACGGCGTACAAAACGGCTCTGAAACCGGCGTAGACTGCGGTGGTACCTGCTCACTTATTTGTGCCGACGCGGCGCGCGACCCGGTCGTCCTCTGGCGCTTGCCGTTTAAGACCGACACTAACCTCTACACGGTTGCTGCGTATCTGCGCAATCCGAACGCGAACGCAGGCGCGAAGAATGTCCCGTACTCATTTAGCCTCTTTGATGCGCAGAATATTTTAATTTCTCAAAAAGAGGGGAGTATCGACCTGCCGCCGACGCAGATTATCCCGGTTATCGAGACCAATATTAACGTCGGCTCTCGAGTAGTTTCGCGCGTTGAGTTTGCTTTTGGCGATAAGCCAGTATGGAAGAAGATTTCTCCCGACAGCATCCCTGCACTGCGCGCCTCAGCCCCAGTACCTAACGAAGATTACTCTCGCGTCTCAACAACTGTGTTCAATGATTCTGTCACCGAAGCACGCAATACGGTCGTTGATGTCATTTTGTTTGATGCGGACGGCACTGCGCTCGCTGCGTCAAAGAGTCTGATTAACCGCATTGCTGGCAAATCTTCCCAAAGCGTCGTGTTTACTTGGCCGGTCGGCGCTCCAACTGCGGTTCGCGCAGAAGTGCGAATTCTCCCCGCCTTTTAAGGCGCTCCCATGTGGAGAAAAATAATAGACTGGCCCTCCTTTACCGCGGCGCTCACGCTGGCGCTGTTGGGGCTTGTAACCATGAGCACGTTCGCGAGCGACGACCCATTCTTTCTTAAGCAGACGGCATGGATCGTGCTTGGCGTCATACTCTTTTTTGTCGCGAGTCAGGTAGATTGGCGGCTCCTGCGCCGACCGGGTGTTGCGGGGATTATTTACATCGTTGTTCTTGTGCCGCTCATAGCGCTTATTGTGCTTGGCCACACCACCAAAGGCGCAAAATCCTGGTTTGATCTCGGGCCCTTCGCGCTCCAGCCGGTCGAGTTTGTAAAGCTGGCGCTTATTATTACGCTCGCTAAATATTTCTCCAGGCGCCACACCGAGATCAGAAACATCCGCCACATTCTTATTTCAGGCGCGTATGCAGGTGTGGTGTTTATACTCGTGGCACTTCAGCCGGACTTCGGCTCGGCGCTCATCATTTTGTCTATCTGGCTCGGCATGGTGCTTATCTCAGGCATCTCAAAATGGCACCTCGGCGCGCTATTTTTGGTCGGGCTTATTGCCTTTAGCGGGCTGTGGTTTTTTGGCTTTAGGGATTATCAAAAAGAGCGCATCCTGACCTTCCTCCACCCTCTCGCCGACATTCACGGCGCGGGCTACAATGCATATCAATCCACCGTAGCAGTTGGCTCCGGCGAGCTCATAGGCAAGGGGATAGGCTACGGCTCACAGTCAAAGCTCAGATTTCTCCCTGAGTATCAGACCGACTTTATCTTTGCCGCCTTCGCCGAGGAGTGGGGGTTTGTCGGCATATGTATCATCTTTGGCCTCTATGGCGTCTTATTTGTGAGGATAGTTTCTATCGCCTCGCACGGCGCTACCAACTTCGAGACGCTCTTCGGCTACGGCATTTTATTTTATTTCTTAGCGCACTTCGCGCTCCATGTAGGGATCAACCTGGGGGTGTTGCCAGTCACTGGCACTACGATACCGTTTATGAGCTACGGAGGTTCGCACCTCCTCATTGAGTTCTTAGCGCTCGGCATGCTCTCAGGCATGCGGCGCTACGGACGCGCCGCGCCGCGCGAGGCGCTTTCACGCGAATTTAGCGGCGGCTACGACGCGCTTCGGTAAAGTTGGGCAGTGTTTTCTACCATTGCCTCAAGAGAAAATTCTTTTTGAGAGCGCTCAAAGAGCGCCTGTGAGAGCCGCTCGCGCAGGGGCGCATCATCGATAAGCGAGCGCAAAGCGACCGCGAGCGCGTGCTCATTCTTCGGCTCAAACAACAATCCTGATACCCACTCTTGAGCGATGTCTTGTATGCCAGAGATCCGGCTCCCAACTACCGGCAGGTGAGCCTGCGCTGCTTCAAGAAGCACGTACGGGAGACCTTCTTTTATCGAAGAGAGGCTAAAGATATCGAATGCTTTGAGATAGGTCGCAGCTTCAGGTACAAACCCGTGGAGCACCACGCGGTCGGCGATATCCTCCTCGGCGATAAGTGTTTCGATAAACAAGCGCTCCTCGCCCTCGCCAATAATAGAAAGCAAGAACTCTTTACCTTCGCGCTTGAGGATCCCCGCGGCGCGTACGAGTGTATGGTAGCCCTTGTTCCAGGTGAGTTCTCCAACGGCGCCAATAACTATTTTTTCTTGGGGAAGATTAAGTGTTTGGCGTGCCGCTTCGCGTGCGAGAAATACAATCGGAGCGATGCCGTTATGAATAAGAGTTACTTTGTTAGCACAGCCGAGAAGGCGGCGGGCGCGCTTAGCGTTATCTTCTGAAATAGCGATCACACGGTGGCACAAGAGAAAAGTGGCCCAACTGAGGGCCAAAATAAACGCTTTTGCCACTATGTTGCGGTCTTCGTCCCACGGCAGGCCGTGGGAAGTAAAGATAATATTCTTTACTCCTGCTAGGCGCGCTGCGAGCGCACCGACTCCTCCGGCTTTAGAGGAGTTGAGATGCACAATGTCTGGCTTCTCGGTCTTAAAAATTTTTACTAGTTCGGGCACAGCGGAGAAATCTTGTGCGAGAGAAAAGTTGCGCACGAACGAAGAAACAACAATGCTCCGAATGTTCGCTTCCTGTAGCTTTTGTGCGAGGGCTCCTACTTCCGCTCCTTTTTCTCCAGTGCCGCCAAAGGCGACGACCGCCTCGAACTCTTCTTTAGGGAGACGAGTAGCCAGATCAAAAACGTAGCGCTGCGCGCCGCCCCAATTGGATTTAGTTATGACAAACAGTACCTTTTTTTGCATGTAACTTGAGAATCTGTATATTTGTTGTATTATAGTATATATCCTATGGCAACGGTATTTCTGCCCCGGACGCTGATTTTATTTTTCGGGGATCTCTTTTTTCTCGTCTTTGGCCTGTGGCTCTCACTAGCTATCCGCGGCCTTGAGTCGCCTTCGTGGGAATTATTCCTCAGCCACTTAGTGCCGTTCTCGCTTATCTTCGCGCTCTCAATAATCGTCTTTCTTATCGCAGGGTTGTATGAAACCCGTTCAGTGATACTCGCGCGCCGAGCGTTTTCCGTATCGCTCCTGGTGGCACAAACGTTTAACGTGGTGTTAGCGGCGCTCTTCTTCTTTCTTACGCCGATCTTTCTCATCAGCCCAAAGACCCTCCTCCTGATCTATCTTATCGTCTCTTTCCTCCTCATACTTCTCTGGCGCGTGGTGATCTTTCCGCGCCTGGGGCTTTTAAAGCCTGAACCAGCGGTAGTAGTGGGCGAAGGTACCGAGATAGACGAGCTGGTGGATGCGCTTAAGCGTGCTCACCGGGCGCCCGCAAAGGTGGTCGCTTATATTCATCCAGGACATGAGTCTCTTAAGGAGAAAGTGACTGAAGCGGTAGAAGCGCATCATGCCCGGTTTATCATTGCTGATTTTAAAGACGCGCGCGTGGCGCGGGCCTTCCCTGAGATATATAACTTTCTTGCGGGCGGTATTCGTTTCTTTGATGCACTAGCGCTCTATGAGACTGTCTTTGGCCGCATCCCGCTCTCGCTTTTAGACGACCGTTGGCTCGCTCAGAATGTTTCTCTTTATTCGCGCACGGTGTACGACACGCTTAAGAGCATTATCGATGTTCTATTGGCGGGGGCAGGCGCGCTTGTCTCTTTGATTGTCTATCCGTTCATCATGCTCGCGATAAAACTTGAAGACGGCGGGCCCGTGTTTGTGGGCCTCGACCGGGTGGGGGAAGATGGCCAGATCATTCATATCTTTAAATTCCGCAGCATGTCAGGAAATGACAATGGTGAATACGGAGCAAAAGGCGCCTCAACGCTGCGTGTGACTCGAGTGGGTAAATTCTTACGTCTCACGCGTCTTGATGAGCTTCCGCAGTTTTGGAATGTCGTGCGCGGTGATCTCTCGCTCATCGGTCCGCGTCCCGAGTACCCTCAACTCGTGCAGATTTATGAAAAAGAGATCCCGTACTACGGCATGCGCCACCTTATCAAGCCGGGGCTCTCCGGCTGGGCGCAGCTCTACCACGACAACCACCCGCACCATGCGGCTGAGGTTGCCGCAACGAAAGAAAAACTTTCTTACGATCTCTACTACCTCAAACACCGCTCATTTATGCTGGATGTAGTGATCATTCTCAAAACGCTCAAGAAACTTCTCACCCGCAGCGGGGTTTAAAAAGGCATGAAAAAACAAACAGTGGTGGTAACGGGCGGGGCCGGATTCCTCGGCTCTCATCTTGCGGCTGAACTGGTAAAGCAGGGATACAACGTTCACTTGGTAGACAATATGGTCGGCGCGATGCCGGGGAGAAAGCTCCCGGCTGGAGCGACGCTTCATAAGATTGATATCCGAGACGCTAACAAACTCGATCGTCTTTTTAAAAAGATAGGGCCTATTGCCGGAGTCTTTCATACAGGGGCGCTGCCGCGCGTGCAATTTTCTATTGATCATCCGAGAGAGTCACACGACACCAATGTTAACGGCACGCTTAATGTGCTGCTTATTTCAGCAAGACATAAGGTGGGAAAAGTTGTGTATTCTGCCTCAAGCTCTGCGTATGGCGATCAAGACAGACTCCCGCTTCGCGAGGATATGACTCCTAATCCTAAGAGCCCCTACGCGCTTCAAAAATATGTCGGCGAGCATTACTGCCGCATCTTTACGCTGGTGCATGGCCTTCCGACGGTGAGCCTGCGCTATTTTAATATTTACGGCCCTGGTGCCGACCCGAACGGCCCGTATGCGCAGGCAATCATTAAGTTCATTTATCTGCGCAAACAGGGGAAGCCGCTCACGATCACCGGTGATGGCACGCAGACACGCGACTCGGTCTACGTGAGTGATGTGGTGCGCGCAAATATTCTCGCGTTTAAGAGTAAAAAAGTGGGGAAGGGTGAGGTGATAAACATTGGTTCAGGGAAAAACGCCTCGATTAATTCCATAGCGAAGTTGGTCGGAGGCGGCATGGTCTATATTGCGCCTCGTATTGAGCCGCGCGACACGCGGGCGGACATTACAAAGGCAAAAAAGCTCCTCGGATGGTCGCCAAAAGTACCCCTTGAGCAGGGTATAGCTGAGCTTAAGAAAACGCTGGGCGTTAGGTAATATCAAGGCATGCGAGTCATTTTTGCGACCCCAATATACCCCCCGGAGGTGGGTGGCCCGGCAACATATACGGTTGACCTCGCGGAGCGCATGCGGGGCGAGCATCATATTACGATCGTGACCTATGCTGACCACGCCGAGCCGGTGCCCAGCACGCATCTGATTCAGATTTCAAAAAAGCAGATGCTCCCGATGCGTCTCTACAAGTTTTACCGTGCGCTCCTGCGGGAAGCGAAGCAGGCCGACCTTATATATGTACAAAATGCCGTCGCAGCCGGTTGGCCGGCTATCTGGATAGGAAAGAAGCTCAATAAGCCGGTTATAGTAAAGCTTGTCGGCGACGAAGCGTGGGAGCGCGCTGCTCAAGCGGGGAAGACAACCAAACAATTGGAGGACTTTTATAAATCTCCTGAGGGCGGCCTCAAGACAAAACTCTTCATGGCGATTCAGCGCTCAGTACTCACGCGCGCGTCTCTCGTTACTACACCTTCTGTTTATTTAGGCGAACTTCTTATCAAATATTACGGAGTAACCAGAGAGAAGTTGGTGGTGAACTATAACGCGGTTGATGTGCCGCCTCTCCCACACGTTGAGCGAAAGCCCCATCAGCTTATGACGGGCACACGCCTAGTGGCTTGGAAGGGGGTTGAAGGGATTATTAAAGCACTCGCGATTATTAAAAATAAGTTTCCTACCGCGGCACTTATGATCGCCGGCGATGGGCCGGAGCTTGAACGTCTTAAGCAAGTAGCAGTCTGGGAGGACGTTGCGGCTTCTGTACATTTTTTAGGGAGACTCTCTAAAAAAGAGACGCTCGAACTTCAGTCTGCTTCGGCGGTGCAGGTGCTCAACTCAAGCTACGAGGGCATGCCGCACGGCGCGCTCGAGAGCTTCGCTACCTGTACACCGATTGTTGCTACCGATATCCCTGGCACCAACGAAGCGGTTATTAACGAAAAGACTGGCTTGCTGGTCCCGGTAGGAGACGATCAGGCGCTTGCCCGCGCTGTCGAAAGGCTGTTTACTGACGATTCGCTGCGCGAGCGAGTGGTTGAGGGCGGCTCACAGATGCTTAAAGAAAAGTTTTCTTGGGAGGCGCATCTCAAGACGCTTAACGAAATGTTTCAAAAAATCACCACATGATAGTCGAAGGTAGAAAAATAGCGGATGAGATTTTGAGCGCCCTCCAGGGCGCGTATACGCTGGGCGTCGTAATGAACCAAGACGACCCGGCTTCTGCTTCGTTTGTAAAGATTAAAGAAAAAGCTGCAGAAAAAGTTGGCGTAATGGTTAAGAAATTTCCTCCTGAGCAGATCTCTGAAGCACTCGAATGTGACGGCGTCATCGTCCAGCTTCCTATAGAAAATGCAGAAGATCTGCTTGCCAAGATCCCAGCAGAGAAAGATGTTGATGCGCTTGGCCCAGCGCCGAAAATACTCGCGCCCGTTGCCGGTGCAGTGAAAGAAGTACTCGATCGCTCGCATATAGAAGTGAAAGGGAAGAAAGTGGTCGTTGTCGGGGCAGGGAGGTTGGTAGGAAAGCCGTGCGCACAGATGCTTAGAGATATGGGCGCTGATGTCTCTGTTGTGACACTCGAGCAAGGCTCTCTTTCTGAATTAAAAGACGCGGATATTGTTGTCTCGGGTGCTGGTTCGCCTGGGCTTATCAAGCCTGAGATGCTTAAACAAGGAGTAGCCTTGATAGATGCTGGTATGAGCGAGCTCGGCGGCAAATTGATGGGCGATGCGGACCCTGCGTGTGCAGAAATCGCTTCCGTTTTTACCCCAACCCCGGGCGGCATAGGCCCAATCGCGGTCGCGATGCTGTACAAAAATCTCTTTGCGCTAAAAGCCTAAATTTGCTAATGTAAGCGCCATGTTTAGGTTGCGCTATGCCGCAGTCGTAATCCTTATTGCCGCAGGGCTTTTGGGCTATTTCGTATATCACACCACCGGCACCGGCGGCCGTTTTGACTTTAAGCTCGGCCTCGACCTCTCCGGAGGCACTCACTTGGTTTACTCTGCCGATACCAGCAAGCTCGAGAATGTTGATGTAAACGACGCGCTCCAAACACTGCGCGAAGTTATCGAGCGCCGCGTAAACTCCTTTGGCGTATCAGAGCCGGTGGTACAAACGCTTCAAGGCGGAGCGCTCGGCGGCGGCGAGCATCGCTTGGTTGTCGAGCTCCCGGGCATTACGGATGTGAACGAGGCAGTACGTTTGATCGGAGAGACGCCGCTTCTTGATTTCAAACTCGTTAAAAAAGGTTTTGAGGATAAACTCACCACTACGGTAGCGACCACCTCCGGCTCAGTTATCGTGCCAAATCCTGATGCATTTGAGGACACCGGTCTCACTGGTAAGTATCTCTCGCACGCGTCACTCCAATTCGGCAATGGCTCGGGCAGCGTCGGGCTCTCGCAGCCGGTCGTGCGTGTCGACTTCAATAGCGAGGGTGCCAAGCTCTTCGGTGATATCACCGGCAACAATGTCGGCCGCGTTATCGCGATCTTCCTCGACGGCCAGATCGTCTCAGCGCCAGTCGTGAACGAGAAAATCAGTGACGGCACCGCGATCATCTCAGGCAACTTTACTGCTGAGTCAGCTAAAGAGCTGGTGCGCAGCCTTAACCTCGGCGCCTTGCCAGTGCCAATCAATCTTGTGTCAACGCAGTCTATCGGCGCGACGCTTGGTGACAAAGCAGTAACGGCGGGCATCCTCGCAGGCATCGTTGGCTTTATCGCACTCTCGATCTTTATGATTCTTTGGTACCGCATCCCGGGCGTTGTGGCGGTCGTCTCACTCTCTATTTATGTCGTACTTATGCTTGTACTCTTCAAGCTGATCCCCGTGGTGCTCACCGCCGCAGGTATCGCCGGGTTTATTCTCTCGGTCGGCTTAGCTGTGGACGCCAACGTACTTATCGCTGAGCGCCTTAAAGAGGAGCTCGCCCGCGGCCGCAAGGCAGAGGACGCTATCCGCGAGGGCTTTAACCGCGCATGGCTCGCGATTCGCGACTCCAACATTGCGCACATTATCGCGGCGGTGATTCTCTTTTGGTTCGGCACGTCGCTCATCAAAGGCTTCGCGCTCGTCTTCGGCTTGGGTGTGCTTGTATCGATGTTCTCAGCAATCACAATCTCGCGCACCTTCCTTCTAGCGCTTGGCATGAAGGAGACTTCAAAGCTTGGACACTTCCTCCTGCGTTCGGGCATCAAAAAATAATATGAACATTACGAAGTACGAGAAATATTTCTTCATTCTCCCGGCGCTGCTCTCGATCCTTTCCCTTATCGCCATTTTCATGTGGGGACTCAAGCCGGGTATTGATCTGGAAGGCGGTTCGCTTTTGGAGGTTCGTTACCCTGCAGGTCGCCCATCTATTGAAATGGTCCACGCCGCAACCCAGAAACTTGGTCTCGGGGAAGTGCGTGTACAACCCACAGGAGATACGGGCTACATCTTGCGTCAGCGTGACCTCACGAATGAAGAGAAGAATACGCTTGAGCAGCCGCTGCGCAATCTTGGTGAGATGGAGGAGGTGCAGTTTAACTCAGTCGGCCCAATCTTGGGTCAGGAGTTGGTAAAGAAGGCGTGGATCGCTATCGTACTCGTGGTGGTATCGATCATTCTTTTTATCGCCTTCGCCTTCCGCGGTGTTTCAAAGCCGGTGCAGTCGTGGAAGTACGGCGTTGTGGCTATCGTCACGCTTCTTCATGACGTCTTGATCCCGCTGGGCGTCTTCGCACTCCTTGGTCACGTTATCGGGGCAGAGGTAGACTCGCTATTTATCGTCGGTCTTCTCACTATTCTTGGTATTTCTATCAACGACACGATCGTCGTCTTCGACCGCATCCGAGAAAACCTCCGCCGCAATGAGGATCACAACAAGCACGAGCACTTCGACTCAGTGGTAGGCCGCTCCATTGTCCAGACGCTGGCGCGCTCTATTAACACCTCGGTTACCGTGATCATCACCCTCCTAGCGCTCTACTTCCTCGGGCCGGAGTCCACTAAGAACTTCGCGCTCACCCTTATCGTTGGTATGGTCGCCGGTACCTACTCTTCGATCTTTTTGGCATCTCCGCTCTTGGTCATCTGGGAGCGCATTGCTCGTAAAAAATAGGTACAATAGACCCGATGATAATCGGGATCACCGGGACACTCGGAGCTGGAAAGGGTACGGTCGTAAAGTATCTAATCTCTAAAGGATTCAAGCATTACTCAAGCTCTGGAATTCTTAAAGAAATTTTGGCAGAGCGAGGATTGCCTCAGACTCGTTTTAATTTGTCTGCTCTCGCTGATGAACTATTGAAAGCCCACGAGGGCGGGATTCTTCATCTCTCTCATGAAAGGGCTCAACAAGAAGGTGCTGAAAACTATGTGCTCGAGGCAATACATAGAGTAGACGAAGCGAATTATATTCACAGCATTGGCGGCAAACTTTTGGGCGTTGATGCTGATGTAGAAAAGCGATACGAGCGAATAGCGAAGAGAAAAGAGGGCGAGAAAGATAATGTCACCCGCGAGCAATTTCTTGCTGACGTACAGCGCGAAGATGAGGGAGGCGGGGGAACTGGATCGAATATTCGAGAGACGCTCAAGACCGCAGACGCCATAGTAATAAACGACGGCACCCCGGAGGATCTCTTTGCCCAAGTTGAATCTGCGCTCGCGAAGTACACACAAAGCTAGCAAAACCGCTTTACATTGAAGCTCAGTGCGGTATAAATCACACGTACGACTCTGATAGGATTTTTTTGAGATGGAAACAAAAACTGCGGCAGAAGCTCCTGTTATCGAGCCTGTTGTCAAAGACCTCTACACAAAAGCAGTCTTCCCGGGGCGCCTCGTGATGCTCGGCTGCGGCGCGATAGGCAAGGCGATTTTGCCGATGCTTCTTCGCCATACTGATATCACGCCAGACCGCATGAAAATTGTCTCTGCTGATGACGCGGGCAAAAATACGGCAGGGGAGAGCAATATCGAATTTGTTCTTGAAACACTCACTGCAGAAAATTACGCGAGCATTTTAAAGAAGTATCTCAAAGAGGGCGATTTTTTGCTTAACCTTTCTGTTGATGTCTCATCGGCAGACCTCATTGTGTGGTGCCAAAAGCACGGCGTGCTCTATGTAGACACCTCAACTGAGCGGTGGCCCGGCTTCTCGACCAATGCATCCCTCTCCGTAGAAGACCGCACCAACTATGCTGAGCGCGAACAGTTTCTCGATTTAAAAAAGAAGTACGCAGATGGTCCGACGGCGATCGTTAACCATGGGGCTAACCCTGGGCTCATCTCTCACTTTTTAAAAGCAGCGCTTTTGGATATTGCCCGCGATACCGGTGGGGGGATCGTGCCTGCTACGCCAAAAACGCGCGACGAATGGGCGCTTCTTATGCAGTCGCTCAGAGTGCGCGCGATCCAGGTGGCCGAGCGCGATACCCAGCTCTCTCCCGCTTTAAAGCAACCCGACGAATTTGTTAACACGTGGTCTATCGACGGCCTTCTTTCTGAAGCGACCATGCCCGTTGAGCTTGGATGGGGCAGCCACGAAAAAGAATTGCCGCCCGACGCGCACGAGCACACGCAGGGTTCAAAGTATGCTATCTATCTCGATCGCCCGGGCGCGCTCACACCGGTGAGATCGTGGACGCCGCGCGAGGGGCCATATCACGGGTTTTTGATTACTCACATTGAGTCAATAACAACATCGGATTACTTCACCGTGCTCGATGAAGAAGGGAAGGTCGTATACCGTCCGACTGTTATGTATGCCTATCACCCCTGCGACGACGCAGTACTTTCTTTGCGCGAATATGCCGGCAACAACTGGAAGCAGCCAAAGAAGAAAAGAATTTTGATGGATGAAATCGAGCACGGTTCAGATGAGCTCGGGGTTTTGATCATGGGCCACAAAAAGCGCTCGTATTGGTTTGGCTCCGACCTCTCGATCGCTCAGGTGCGCGAACTGGTACCACGCCAGAACGCGACGACGCTTCAGGTTGCTGCTGGCGCCTTGGGCGCGCTTATTTGGGCACTTGAGAATCCGAAGAGGGGACTCCTTGAGCCTGAGGATTTGGAATTCCGCCGCATTCTTGAGGTCGCGACCCCGTATCTTGGTACTGTGCACGGTAAATACACTTCATGGACTCCCTTGAGAGCGCGTAAAGATCCTCTCTTTATTGAAGACACCTCCACCGACCCCTGGCAATTCAAAAACTTCCGAGTGATGTAAATAGAAAAGAGCCGCAGGATTTCTCCTGCGGCTTGAATCTATGTGCTCAGAAAGGTTGTCCAGTGGGGAAAGCCGCGCATGCGCTTGGCGTGTTCGACGGCAATGCGAGCAACTACGTCAGGTTCGTCTTGATAGCCGAACTCACTCTTTGGCATACCAAGATGTTTGCGGTGCGAGCCCCAGCCGATCGCAAAGAGTCCACGATCAGTCCCACGTTCCAGTGTTGTAGCGTTGACGCTACTGTCGCCACTGTCGTCGCCGACCGTGATCATGACCAGTGTTTTTGCCCAACACCTCCACCCGCTGTGCTTTTTTGAACTACTCCACTCAAGCGGCGCTTCAACTTGATCGATGCAAAGGCTTGTGAGTGTAGAGGGCTTGCCCCAATGCACCAATGTTGCATGCACTAGTATATCGGCGCCCAGAATCTTGTCGCGCAAAGGGTAAAGGGCTTTGCGGATACGGTGGGTGGGTTTGGCGTTTTGGGCGACAAAGTCATATTCACCCAGACGCGCAACTTCGCATATCGCATCGCGCTCCACCGCCCCGGAAATAAATTTCTTTACTTGCCATTGCAGGGCCTTATTCCGGCGGTTGTCTTTGACCCCGCCATAGAGGACAAGGACTTTTACGGGGTTCTCTTTCTTCGGCATTACGGCCTCCTCGCTAAGAGCTATTTCTCCGAGAATCATCTTCAGATACCCCTTGTTTGTCAACCAGTAGGTCCAATAAAAGCCTTAATTTACAACCCTTGACGGCTCTCTATATATGCTTATAATGGCCCTATGTCTGCTTAAGAGGAAGCCTATCTCGTTCTGAGAAAGCCCGCCCTCTGGCGGGCTTGTTATTTGAAAACTGAATAGTTCTTCTAGTAATAATTGAACTACTAGAAGATCAGATCACACCGACCGACTATTTCTCGTACAAGGAAATAGAAGGTCAAGCAAGCAAAAGAAAGCCCTCCCTTTATTCCACTGGGAGGCAAATAAGAGAGAAGTAATTTTTCTCTTGTTCCGTTCATAATTGAGTAAAGGATCCCGATGTAAAAGTCGGATCTTATTTTCAGAGTTTGATCCTAGCTCAGGATGAATGCTGGCGGCGTGGATGAGTCATGCAAGTCAAGGGGGCCGCAAGGCAACCGGCAGACGAGGTAGTAATACGCAGGTACGCACCGAAAAGTCGGGCATAGCTCGTCGAAAGACGGGGTAATTTCCGATAGTCCCTCCGGGGTAAAGGAGCAATCCGCTTTTTGAGCGGCCTGTGGAGCATCAGCTAGTTGGTAGGGTAACGGCCTACCAAGGCTATGACGCTTAGGGGACCTGAGAGGGTGACCCCCACCGATGGAACTGAGACACGGTCCATACACCTACGGGTGGCTGCAGACGAGAATATTCCGCAATGGGCGAAAGCCTGACGGAGCGACGCCGCGTGATTGATGAAGTCCTTCGGGACGTAAAGATCTTTTATGGGGGAGGAAGTAATTGACGTTACCCCACGAATAAGAGGCTCCTAACTCTGTGCCAGCAGGAGCGGTAATACAGAGGCCTCAAGCATTATCCGGAATCACTGGGCGTAAAGGGTGTGTAGGCGGTCGTATTAGTCTTTCGTGAAAGATCCAGGGCTTAACCCAGGAGACGCGGGAGAAACGGTACGACTTCGAGGACGCGAGAGGTAAGGGGAACTCATGGTGTAGGGGTGAAATCCGTTGATATCATGGGGAACACCAAATGCGAAGGCACCTTACTGGCGCGCTCCTGACGCTGAAACACGAAAGCGTGGGAATCGAACGGGATTAGATACCCCGGTAGTCCACGCCCTAAACGATCATCACTGGCTTTAAGGAGTATCGACCCTCTTTGAGGCGAAGCTAACGCGTTAAGTGATGCGCCTGGGTAGTACGATCGCAAGATTAAAACTCAAAGGAATAGACGGGGACTTGCACAAGCGGTGGATCATGCGGCTCAATTCGATGACAAACGAAGAACCTCACCAGGGTTTGAAACCCAGACGACCGCTCTAGGAAACTAGAGCTTTCGCAAGACGGCTGGGCAGGTGATGCATGGTCGTCGTCAGTTCGTGGCTTGAGTTGTTCCCTTCAGTGGGGTAACGAACGCAACCCCCGTTGCCTGTTTTCTATGTCAGGCGAGACTGCTCCCTCACGGGAGAGGAAGGTGGGGATGACGCCAGATCAGCATGTCCCTCTGATATCCTGGGCTGCACGCATGATACAATGGACGCGACAACGAGTTGCGACGGGGTAACCCTGAGCTAATCTTTATAAACGCGTCCCCAGTTCGGATTGAGGGCTGCAACTCGCCCTCATGAAGCCGGAATCGCTAGTAATCGCGGGTCAGCTATACCGCGGTGAATACGTTCTCAAGTCTTGTACTCACCGCCCGTCAACTCAAGGGAGCCGGGAATACCCGAAGATCAGCATTAGCTGGTTTACGGTAAGCTCGGTGACAGGGAGTAAGTCGTAACAAGGCACGGGTAGCGGAAGCTGCTCGTGGAATGATTCAAGTGAAAGCTGTTCTGCCCCTCGTACGAGGACAGAACTGAATCGGCGATGGTTTCTCGCAAGAGAAATTGAGTAATGATACTAACTCTAAATCGTATCCGTTTCGCACATACACGATAGTGCCTCAATGATTCGCGAAGTACGCGTTGGAGTACAACGCAGGAACCCGAATCTCGAGCGGAACAAGAGAAAGAATATTTTTCTCGTTTATCTTTTGCAGATCTGATCACTATTCAGTTATTAACAAACACACCCAGCGCACCGCTTGTGCCTGGGTGTGTTTGTGTTACATTTTTTACGAATCGTTCTTCAGGGGATACAGAGATGGCGGACGGAAGTCTGATCAAGGCGCACCTTACCTTCGAAACCGCCTTCGTGAGATATTTTTACACGAAGGCACCCAACGTATGGGGCAAAGCGCATCTCAAGCGCGAAGGAGTTCCGGATGTAGAGCTCTACGGCGGACACTTCTTTCAGGAGCTTTCGCCGGACGGCCGGCATGTCCGGTTCGACGATCATCACTGCAGGAAATTTCCTAAACGGGGTGACAAGGTTTTGGTGGTCATCACTGAGCACAAGGGGGGACTTGCTGTTTCTGCTTGGGCTCTTGCCAAGCTCAACGGACATCTGGTACCGGAACGCTAACGCGTTCCGGTACTTTTTATAAGTGGCGAAGCAGGGCTATTTTTGCTAGTATGCGTTTTACGCGGGCGTATCACAGCGTTCAATACCCCCGCTCGTTCGGTCCAATCGAACGCAAGCGTTCGATGGATTCCTCTCTCGCGGGCGTAGCTCAGTTGGTAGAGCATTCGACTGATACTCGAAAGGTCCTAGGTTCGATCCCTAGCGCCCGCACCAAAGTAGTGTAGTCTAGGTTGCACGGGCATGTGGCGGAATTGGTATACGCGTACGTCTCAGAAGCGTATGGGGTAACCCTTGGGAGTTCGAGTCTCCCCATGCCCACAATTTAAAACTCATAAACTCTTCATGGTATTAAGTGCACTCTTGAGCCGGGCTATAGGCACTAGCCTTTAATAAATTATCTCAGTAGCGATTATATGGAGAATAGAGAGAACGGGTCGTGGAAGTGGACAGGTATTGCTATTGCCGGATTGCTTCTCATCCTTGGGCTGTGGTGGTGGGGTAGCGGACAAAGCGGAACTACTTCTCCTTCCACTTCTACAGCTTCAACAACCTCAGAGACTTCTGGCGCAGGCCAGGTAACGATTGAGACCAAATCTCAGGATGTTGCCTCGGTAGTGGCAGGAGTGGAGAATGGCGGCAGATTTAATCAGCTCTTAGCGCAAAGCGGAGTCTCGCTCGCCGGCAAAGGCCCATACACCGTATTTGTAGCAACCGATGGCGCATTCGGTCGTTTGGTACCGGGCACGATCAACAACATGAGCGCAGCCGAACTTAAGCGCACTATGCAGTATCACATCGTCTCGGGTAAGAGACTCGACGTCGACGCAGTAAGCAGCGGCCAGATCCAGGCGCTCTCAAAAGATATGCTCAACTTCCAGGTTGATGCAGCCAAAGGCGCGGTATATGTAAACAGCGGCTATGTGCTCCACGCATACAAAGCGACCAACGGTATCGTCTACGTGATCAACCAAGTGTTGATCCCACCGCAGCAAACGCCGTAATTACGCAAGAAAGTTTTGTTCGAGCATTGGGGGGATTGATTTGATCAGTCCCCCCAAATTGCCTGAGGTTAAGAGAAGCACCACATCATTTGGTGTAGTAGATTTTTTTATTCGCTCGAGTGCTTCTCCTGGTTCAGAAATTGCCTCAGCGTCGAAGCCTGCTTTTTTGACCCGCTCGACTATTTCTTCTTGGGTGAGCTGGGCGTGAGTTGAGGCGCCTTGAGAAGCCGGCTCGTAGATATAGATTTTTTGTGCGCCCTCAAACACTGTATCGTACCAGGAGAGTGCGTCGCGATTTCGCCAAGAGAAAGTATGCGGCTCAAATACAATTACGAGTGGGCGCGTAGGGAAATGGAGCTTCACTGCGGCGATGGCACTCTTGGCTTTTTCGTACGATGAACCAAAACCCTCCATGCTTGGCACGCTCGACTTCGGCGAGAGCTGTTCGAGGCGGCGCTTTACTCCTTTGAAACTCTCGACGCCTGCGGCGAGCTCCTGCGGCGAGAGCAATCTTTTTTCAAGCAGCATCGCGGAGACGCCGACGATGTTTTCAATATTATGTGCGCCCAGCTGTGAGGTGCTCAAGGTGACGACAAACATATCCCCGTTGTAGAGATCAAACACTGTCGGCATGCCGTAGCGGATATTTTTTGCGTGCCAGCTTGATTCGTCTTCAAGACTATAGAAAACAGTTTTGCTTTGGGCAGTCTGCGCTAACTCTCGCGCGAATTTCTCGCCGCTGTTGGCTATCAAGAGCCCGTCTGTGGGGAGTGCAGAAAGAAGTTTTTTAAACGGCTCGAGATACGACTCGTGCGTCGGATAAATATTAAAGTGATCGTGCGTCGCTGAGGTGAGGAGCACGCTGCGCGGATGATAGTGAAGAAATTTTGGCGATGGGTCCCAGTTAGCGGTTGGATATTCATCGCCTTCGAGTACAAACATGTTTCCTTTGCCGCCGTGGGCGTATGCTTCAAATCCGTTAGTGACCTCGCCGATAAAATAGCTCGGGTCTCGACCAGCCTCTTTGAGGCACCAGGAGAGGAGGGCTGTGCAGGTTGATTTGCCGTAGGAGCCGGCGATGACAATATTATCGGTCTTCTCTGTCAGCTCACTTAAAATGTCAGGAAACGATTTAACCGGTTTGCCGCTTTCAAACGCCGCGCGCACCTCTTCGTTGCTCTCGGGTACGAGCTTGGCGTTTTTGCCGATAACGATTACGTCAGCATCGGCGGGGATGTTTTCTTTTTTGTAGCCGTGGGAAAAGGGGATATTGGCCGCCTCAAGATAGGTGCTTACGGGTGGATAGAAGCCCTCATCGGAGCCGCTGATCTGCCAGCCCTGCTCGCGCAGAATAAGCGCGGTGGCGCTCATGCCCTTGCCGGCGATGCCTATAAAATGGGCTTTTTTGGGAGTCATAGGCGAATGAAACCATCCTACCATCCTGGTGGTTAGAGAAAAAGAAAGCGGCCGCCGGAAATCCGGCGGCCGCGCCCATTATGGGGAGGTTACTGATGTCGCACTACTGCTACGAGGTACCGGCCGCCGCCCCGCCGTGTGGTGGGGAGAGCGTCGTCGAGGTAGCTGTGCGAGAGAAAAACATTCTCCTCAGGCACACCCCGTCGCAGAAGCTGGCTCTTGGCGATGAGAGAAAGGTCGATGTTGATGCCTTTCGTATCGACAGAACCAAATTCGGCAAACTCCTTCGGCAAGTACTGCGCCGCCGCCCGATTGTAGACCGCATGGTCAGGGTCGGGGTCATCGAAGCGATGAGCAAAGTGCTCCGGCTTGATGAAGTAGAGCGGCCAAGCGTAGACCAAGTGCTCTTCGCCCGCCTTGATCTTGAGAGCGTCGAGCATGTTGTCGATGAGGTCTTTGCTGCGGCCGTGCTCGCGCCCTTCGGTTTTGACCCGCGTGCGGTCGAGCAAACTCTCGCGTCCGGCGTGACCGAACATGAGCTGATTTTTGTACGAGATCACCACTACTCCGCAGCCGCCGGCACTAAAGATTCCTGCCCATTTGTAATAGGGAAGAAATGTCGCGTCGGCCGGACGCTCCTTGTTCCGATAGAGATACACCGGGCCGAGCTTTATGTGTTTGTAGAGCTCGGGTGGGTGGACTACTTTGCCGTTTGCTTCGGCCGGATATGGGGCGAGGGCGGTGGTAGCACCGATTCCATACAGCGCGTTGTTGAGGCGAGCTGCAAGCTCCGGATGTTTTTTCTCGTCGCCGCTCTCTTGGAGCGGTTTGAGCGACCAGTTGTTGCCTTCGAAGCATGCTGCTGAGAACACAACGCTTCTATCGGCAGTACGAAACCAATTATGGACTAATGGTTTGATAGGCGGAGGCAGTACCTCTGCGTCTTGCATCTTATTTCTCCTCTGAAGATCTGTGAAAACTCTTATAAAATTACCAGATTTTTCTGATTTGTCAAAATATGGTAGGGTAATGTGCATGCAAGAAAACAAAGCAGCCAAGCTTTCTATGGTGGCAACGCCCATCGGCAACCTTGAAGACATCACGCTTCGCGCCCTTCGCACGCTTAAAGAGGCGAGCGTTGTTGCTGCCGAGGACACTCGCGTCACCAAGAAACTTCTTTCCCATTTTGATATCCATGTGCCGGAGATCACCTTCAACGCCAACAGCGGCGCCAAAGGATTTGAGAAAATTATTGAGCTCCTTGAGGAGGGTAAACACGTGGCGGTTGTCTCAGACGCTGGTACGCCGGGTATTTCGGACCCAGGCCTTGAACTGGTCTCGGTGGTGCGCGAGCGCTTGCCTGAAGTAAAAATAGAGGCGATCCCAGGGCCCTCGGCGCTCACTGCGGCGCTTTCTATCGCGGGTTTGCGCGCGCCTTCGTTTACGTTTTATGGATTTTTGCCGCTTAAAAAAGGGAGAGAAACGATCTTTAAAGAGATCGCCGCCTCTGAGCGTGCGAGCGTGATGTATGAATCGCCGCACCGTATCGTCAAGACGCTTGAGGCGCTTTCAGAAGTGCTCCCCGCTGAGCGCCGCATCGGCGTCTTCCGCGAGCTCACCAAGATGTTTGAGGAGGCGATAGTCGGCTCTCCGCAGGAGGTGCTCCATCGGGTATATAGTGATACCAATAAACAGCGCGGTGAGTTTGTCGTCATAATAGAAGCCCTGTAGTAGAATACCGATATGTCTAAAGAGATGACCGTTATCGTGCTCGGTGTGCTGTTGGTGATCCAAACTCAGTTTGGGATCCCCGACTCGTGGCACACCTTTCTCGTTGTCTTTTTTGGCGGCGCGCTTGTCGTTACCGGATTCTTTCTGCGCACCGAGACGCTCGCCCGTGGCGATCACTCACATGAGCACGCGCCGTTTGTAGACAACACTGCCGCACAGCCGCCGGCGCCAGAAACTCATTCCTATGACCGCAAAGAAGGCATCACTTCGCTCAATTAACAAGCCGATTATGTACGGCGCCGCCGCGCTCGTAGGGCTGGGCGGCTTTTTTGCGCTGGGATACTCCGCGCTGCCGTCGCTGCTGGCTGTCTCCTACGGCGGGGGTCTCGCCCAAGTAGCGACCTCTACCTATACGCCTCCCGCTCCGCCGCCGCTTGATAAAAATGCGTATAACATAAAACTTCTCGAGCTCGCGCATGTGGCAACCACAAGCCCCTGGTACTACGCATTTCTTCAGGGCACGACGACGATTACGATGCCGGGTGCTACCACTTCAATTTCGGTGACACCAAAGTCATGGCCCGTGCGTGGCGCGGCATACCCGGCCGACGGCCGTGCGCTTTTGCCGTTTAATCGCATCGTCTCCTATTACGGAAATTTTTATTCGAGAAACATGGGTGTCTTGGGCCAGTACGACCCGGAGGAAATGCTCACGCGTCTCAAAGCGGCAGCCGCGCAGTGGCAGGCAGCTGACCCAAACACGCCCGTGATCCCCGCGATCCACTACATCGTTGAAGTGGCACAAGGAAGCGCCGGTAAAGACGGCAAGTACGTCGGCCGCATGCCCGATGATCAAATTGAGAAAGCGCTCGACCTCGCTAAGCAAGTGGACGGCCTCGTGTTTCTCGACTTTCAAGTTGGCTTGAGCGATCTCCCAAGCGAGCTGCCGCTCTATGAGGAGTATCTGAAGCTCCCGAACGTGCATCTCGGTATTGATCCGGAGTTCGCGATGAAGACAAGCGGCTACGCGCCGGGCAAATATATCGGCACGCTTGATGCTTCGGATGTAAATTATGCGGCGACGTATCTCGCTAACCTGGTTCAGCAAAATAATCTGCCGCCAAAAATCTTGATCGTGCATCGCTTTACTGAAGACATGGTGACGAACTACAAAAAAATTAAACCGCTGCCTGAAGTGCAGATCGTGATGGACATGGACGGCTGGGGCGACCAGCACAAAAAGATCGGCACGTACACGTACGTGATCGCCGCTGAGCCGGTGCAGTTTACCGGTTTTAAGCTGTTTTATAAAAATGATCTTTTGCCGCCATCAACCGGCATGCTAACGCCACAACAAGTGCTTAATCTCACGCCCGCGCCTATCTACATCCAGTACCAATAGCCGCTTGCAGAATAAAAAGAGGAGTATAATAAAGGCATGGCAAGGGCAAAGAAAGTCATAGCGGCTGCTGATGTGCCTGTGCACATCGAAGTAGCTGACGAATCTCCCAACGAGATGCCAGTCATGCTTAAGCGTAGCAAGTATCTCGTACATGTGGTTGGCGGCTTCACCGTCTTCGCATTCGCTGTACTTCTCGGCGGCATGCTGTTTGTCTCCTGGGCATTCCCCAATCAATCTCAAGTCGCTACTCCTACGTATAGCGAGACAGGGCAATAAATGGACGAAACTTTCGTACCAGAAAAACACGCCACCCTCCGAAACCTTTTAATTGGTATTGGCGTGTTTGTACTCGCTCTCACAATCGGCGGATTTATATTTTTATACACAAAGCACTCTCCGAAGGATTCTTTTCAAGAAACTATTGCCGCCACGAGTTCTCAAGATCAAAATTCTTCTTATAGGATTCTCGGAAAGACATATTCAAAAGATGACAAAAATGTATTTGTAAACATTCACTATAATGGTGAGTCAACTATCACCGTGCTCGTCGGAGCCGATCCTGCAACCTTTCGAGAAGTTGTTGACGGGATAGGACAGGATAAAAATGGATTTTGGGCTCTTGACTACAAACTGCCGTTTCTGATTGATCCCGATACCTTTGCGTTGGTTGGTGAATACGCGAAAGATAAGAACCATGTCTACTTCATAAATTTACTCACGGCAGAAATATTACCGAATCTTGATCCAGCCACCTTTGAAGATGTAGGAATGAATTATACCAAAGATAAGACTAATGTATGGTACGGCAATCCATTTGGAGGTATGACCAAAGTAGACAATGCAGATCCAACTACATTTGAGTTGATTTCTAGTCAGCTTGTGCATGACCCCGACGCCCAGGATAAAAATCATAAATATTTAAGAGGCGAAATCGTGCAATAAACACGTTATTCTGCAAGTGATATACTGGGGGTGATGCAGGAAGATCCGGAGAAAATTACATACTTTGCCCAAACGAATTCTCGAGGCAAAGAGCAGGCCTTTGGTATTAAACGCCGAGACCGCGCTCGCCACATGTACATCATCGGCAAAACCGGCATGGGTAAATCAACCCTGCTCGAGAACATGGCGATTCAAGATGTGCGAAACGGCGAAGGTATCGCTTTTATCGACCCGCACGGCTCGACCGCCGATCGCATCATGGAGTACATCCCCGAACACCGCATCAAGGATGTCGTGTACTTCGCGCCGTTTGATATGGATTACCCGGTCGCCTTCAACGTGATGGAGGATGTCGGCTACGACAAGCGCCACTTGGTGGTCTCTGGGCTTCTCTCCGCGTTCCGCAAGATTTGGGTAGACGCATGGAGTGCGCGCATGGAGTACATTCTTTCAAACACTCTGCTTGCGCTTCTTGAGTATCCAGGCGCTACGCTGTTGGATGTTAACCGCATGCTCGTTAATAAAAAGTTCCGCGCCAAGGTGGTAGAGAACGTCACCGATCCTATTGTTAAAAGTTTTTGGGTAGATGAGTTTGCCGCCTATACCGACCGCTACACCCAAGACGCGACGCCGGCGATTCAAAACAAGGTCGGCCAGTTCACTTCTAATCCGCTGATTCGAAACATCGTTGGCCAGCCAAAATCTTCTTTTGACCTACGCCAATTGATGGACGAGAAAAAGATTCTCATCATCAACCTCTCCAAAGGCCGCGTGGGCGAAGTGAACGCGACCCTCTTGGGCTCGATGCTCGTTACTAAAATTTATTTGGCGGCTATGTCGCGCGCGGATGTTCCTGCAGCAACGCTGGCTCAGCTCCCGAACTTTTATTTCTACGTCGACGAGTTTCAAAGCTTCTCCAACCAAAGCTTTGCCGATATTCTCTCTGAGGCGCGCAAATACAAGCTGAATCTTATTATCGCTCACCAGTATGTTGAGCAAATGGAGGAGGAGGTGCGCGACGCCGTCTTCGGCAATGTGGGCACTACTATTGCGTTTCGTGTCGGGCCGTTTGATGCAGAGACTCTTGAGACTATCTTTGCGCCGCAATTTACCGCGACCGACCTCGTTAATCTCGGCTTCGCTCAGATTTATCTCACGCTGATGATCAATGGCATCGGCTCGCCGCCGTTTAGCGCCACCACGCTCTCGCCGTTTGATCCGCCACCACAGTCTTATGTAAAAGAGGTGATAGAAAACTCCCGCCGCGTGAATGGCAAGCCGCGCGCAGAAGTTGAAGAGGCGATAAAGAAGTGGCACGAGGAGGACCCGATGGAGCCGATGCAGAAGCCTAAAAAAGATTACGCGCCCCAGCGCCGCGACACTCCCTCCAAACCACCCATGGCAGCGAAGCTAGCGGCTCCTATAGCTGCTCCTAAAGTTGAATCAGCGCCCACTCCCGCTGCTCCGGTTGAACAACGCGCGCCAGTACATCCGCACACACCTGCTCGACCTCCGCGCGAAGAGCGTCCTCCTCAAGAGAAAAAAGCCGAGCCCGCACCGCCTCTTGAGGGCGCTCGAAGCCTGCGGGAAGCGCTCGCTAAAGTCACGGGGAATAAAGCCCCGATTGTCCCGGTGCATGCGCTTGATCTTAAAGAAACCCTCCATACTGTTGCCCCTAAAGCAGAGGCTCCTCAGCCGAACAAGCCTGCGGAGTTGCCAGAAGACGTTTTACGCTCTATGCTCGCCGTTGATGAAACGGATTCTACGAGCTAGTCTTCTTCTCCTTTTTCTCCTGCCGGCTACAGCCTTTGCCTCGGTTGAAATAACTGATGTGGTATATGACGTTCCGGGCTCGGACGCCGGCCATGAATGGGTTGAAATAACCAACAAGGGGAGTGCTGATGCAGATCTTACCAATTTTAAATTTCTTGAAGGCGGGGTAAAGCACAAGCTTACCCTCGCGCAAGGCAGCTGGATCCTCGCCCCTGGCGCTTCTGCAGCAATCGTTACTGACGCTTCAACATTTCTTCTTGATCATCCGGGTTTTTCGCAAAGTATCTATAAAAGTTCGTTTTCTCTTTCAAACACTGGCGAGACGATCGCGCTTGTTAACGCCAGCGGCGCAGTCGAGCATTCTTTGAGTTATAAAGGCACCCCAACGCCTCCTAAAACTACGTCGACAAAGTCATCTACAAAATCCTCCACCAAGAATTCTGCGACTTCTTCTAAAACTCAAACCGCCGCGGTCACAAACACTCCTCAACCGGCTTTTACTACAACCGGTACTTCAAACTCTCCGCTCCCATCTGTATATATGTGGTACGCGGGGCTGGGGGCGATCATCCTGCTCGGCATACTCGGGGTGCTTGTAGTAGGCCCTCTTTCTCCTAAAAAGAGCCCTGAAACCCTCATGCCTCAAGAGGAGTTTGAGTTAGAATAAACTCATGAGAGTGCTCGTCACCGGCGGTGCAGGGTTTGTCGGCTCGCATGTATGCGAGCGTCTTGTTCGTGAGGGTCATCAGGTGGTGAGTCTCGACAACTACTTCACAGGCTCAAAAGAAAATCATGTCAAAGGGGTCGACTACCGCGAGGGTCACACCAAATATGTAGAAAGATTAGTTCCTGAATCGTTTGATCTTATTTATCATCTGGGAGAGTATTCGCGCGTTGAAAAAAGCCTCACGGAGCCTGAGGTGGTGTGGGACCTTAATGTCGCGGGCACGTTTGGCGTCGTAGAATTCTGGCGCAAGCGCGGCGGCAAATTAATCTACGCTGGCTCCTCAACTAAATTTGCCGACGGTGGCTTGGGTCGTGACCAAAGTCCATACGCATGGACAAAGGCAAGCAACACAGAGTTGGTGCGCAATTATCACGAATGGTTCGGCCTCCCGTATGCGATCACCTATTTTTATAACGTATACGGTCCGGGTGAGCGTGCGGGGCAATACGGCACAGTCATAGAAATCTTTAAACAAAAGCGCCTCGCGGGAGAGCCGCTTACGGTCAACAGCCCAGGCACACAGCAGCGCATCTTTACGCATGTGGATGATATTGTAGACGGCCTGCTCATGGTCGGAGCAAAAGGAGAAGGCGACGAGTTTGGTCTCGGCGCTGAAGAATCCTACTCGATTTTAGATATCGCCAAGATGTTTGGCGGGAAAATAGAAATGCGACCCGAGGTTAAAGGCAACCGCATGAGCGCTAAGCTCGACGCAACAAAATCTCATGCGCTTGGCTGGAGAGCGAAGAATCGCGTAGAGGATTACATCCGCTCGGTCGCCAAATAATATGAAGCGCATACTCATTTTTTCTCTCGCGTATCAGCCGCATATGTCGGGCGCTGAATGGGCGGTCAAATATATTACCGACCGCATAGCGCCGAGCGACATCGAGTTCCATATGATCACGCTGCGCTTCAGCACTACTGATCTTGCTAAAGAAAAAGTAGGGAATATACAGGTACACCGAGTAGGGGGCGGCCGTGGATATCTTTCAAAAATTTTATTCGTGCCTCGTGCCGTGGCTAAAACCTTTGTACTTAATCGCACGTTGAAGTTTGATGCCTTCTGGGCGCTTATGTCCTACATGCTTTTTCCTATTGTGCTGCTGCGCTTTCAAGGAAGAGGTGTTCGCCTTCCGTATGTACTTACGCTTCAAGACGGTGACCCGTTTGAGCATGTGTTTGGCCGCCCGCACATTGCTCTCCTGCGACCACTATTGAAATACGGCTTTAGACACGCATCAGTTATACAAGTTATCTCGAATTTCCTTGCAGAATGGCCGCGCAGATTCGGTTATTCAGGAGTAACTGAGGTGATACCAAATGGTTTCGAGCATTGGTGGTTTGAAACTGATCATTCTGCACAAAATAAGGTTCAGTTTTGGAATAACAAACAGATACCTCCTACAGGAGTAAAGCTTATTACTACTTCCCGACTTGTTCATAAAAACGCTATAGACATAGTGATACGTGCAATGCCACTGCTTCCTAAAAATTATGATTTTGTAGTTCTGGGTCAAGGTGTGGAACTTAAAAAATTGCAAAGACTCGCGGAAGATTTAAAGGTCGCAGAAAGAGTTCATTTTGAAGGAGAAATTGGTAATTCTCAGCTTGTGCACTGGTTGCATGCCTCAGATATTTTTGTGAGACCCTCACGCTCAGAAGGGTTAGGCACTTCTTTTCTTGAGGCCATGGCGGCAGGCTTGCCGGTTATCGCCACCCAGGAAGGCGGCATTAAGGATTTTCTTTTTGATGCGAAAAGAAATCCTGAAATGCCCGCCACTGGCTGGGCGGTAGACAAAGATTCGCCTGAACAAATCGCTCAGGCGGTTAAAGAAATACTCGAGAACCCAGAGGCTACCCAGAGAGTTATAGAGAATGCAAAGCGAATGGTGCGCGAGCGCTACGATTGGGACACGATAGCTCGGGATATGCGGGAGAGAGTATTCGCTCGGGTTTTACAATAACTATATGAAGGTGTTGATGATTAGCGGCGACAAGAACGCGCTCCAAAGCGGCACGCCTGTATCTGCGCGCATAGAGCTTATGCGCCAACAGGTTGATGCACTCGAGATTGTATACATGGGACGCGGCGCCTGGTGGCCGCAGGTTCCTCAAGGTTCTTTTGATGTCGTCACGTCTCAAGATCCGTTCTGGCGAGGGTTGTTTGCCTGGCGCGTCGCGAAGCGGCTTAAGGCTAAACTCAATATCCAAGTGCATGCTGACCTTGCCCAGCAATCTTTTGTTAAACACGTACTGGCGCAAATAATCCTGAGACATGCAGGGTCAGTGCGCGTCGTGTCGCAGAAGATACAAAAGCAGGTAGAAAAAATGGGGGTGAAAGCGCCCGTATCAGTGCTGCCAATATTTGTTGATATTTCAAAATTTTCTTCGGTAATACGCCGCGAGCATAGCGGAAAGAATATTGTGTGGATCGGTCGTTTTGAAAAAGAAAAAGACCCTGCTCTCGCTATTGATGTGATTCGAGAAGTTCAAAAAATAATACTAGATGCGAGACTTATCATGATAGGAGAAGGCAGCCTTAAAGAAGTAATTGTTAAAAAAATACATGCCGATCCTGTTGAGTTGCCCGGATGGCAACAGGATGTAACACCTTTTCTTGAGAAAGCAGATGTAGTGCTTTCTACTTCGCCGCAGGAGAGTTGGGGTGCGAGCATTATCGAAGCGTTGGCGGCTAAGGTGCCGGTAGTAGCCCCCGATGTGGGTGTTGCTAAAGAGGCGGGGGCGGTTATCGCGCCTCGGGAGAAGCTCGCCGAAGCGGTTGTGCGCGTGCTTCAATCCGGAGAACAAGGAGCATTAAAAATCAATATGCCGAGCGCTCAAGAATATGCTACGCTCTGGCGCAAGACTCTATGACTATCGGATTCATCGGACAAGGATTTATCGGCAAAAGCTACGCGGATGATTTTGAGAGACGAGGCTACAAAGTAGTGCGCTATGCGCTTGAGGAGCAGTACCGTGCCAACAAAGAAAGAATAAAGACCTGCGACATCGTGTTTATTGCGGTGCCGACGCCCACGACGCCGAGCGGTTTTGACTACAGCATCGTGCGCTCAGCACTTTCTCTGGTGGGGAAAGGAAAGACCGCGGTTATAAAATCAACGATTCTTCCCAGTACTACCGAAGCGCTTCAAAAGAAATTCCCTTCGATCTACGTGATGCACTCGCCGGAATTTTTAGTGCTCAAGCAGGCGGCTGAGGATGCGGCACGCCCGCTGCGCAATATTGTGGGTATTCCAAAGAATACAAAAACCTACATAACACGAGCGAAGGCGGTGCTCAAAAGCTTGCCGAAAGCGCCGTTTGAAATTATTTGCTCAGCAAAAGAAGCGGAGCTTGTGAAGTATGGTGGGAATTTCTTTCTGTATCTTAAAGTGCTGTATGCCAACCTGATGTACGAGGTCGCGGAGGGTGTGGGCGCTGATTATGAAGTGATACGCAAGGCGATCGCCGCAGACCCGCGCATTGGCCCGTCCCATCTTCAGGTGCTTCACGATAGCGGCCACAAAGGCGCTAAGCGCGGCCGCGGCGCTGGCGGTGTGTGCTTTATAAAAGATGTCGCCGCCTTTGCCGACTTTTACGATACGGTGACAAAAAGCCCGAGCGGTTCAAAACTTCTTAGAGCGGCGATAGATAAAAATATTGAACTTCTTGTATCATCTAGTAAGGACCTCGACCTTCTTGTCGGTGTACACGGCAAGAAAGTGCTTAAGAAAAAGGTCCGCGCATGAAGCTACTGATTATCACTCAAATACTCGACAGTCAGGACTCCAACCTCGGATTCTTTCACCGATGGGTAGAGGAGTTTGCCCGCCGCTGCGAAAGCGTGATTGTTATTTGCCTCAAAGAAGGAGAGCATCATCTGCCTCAGAACGTGGGAGTGCTTTCCCTTGGGAAAGAACAAGGAGCCTCGCGTCTTATGCGTATATGGAAGTTCTTTTCATATATTCGCAAATATAAAAACGAATACGATTCGGTCTTTGTGCACATGAATCCAGAATATATTGTCTTGGGCGGCCGCTTCTGGCGCAAGAATCATAAGAAGATTTCTCTTTGGTATGCGCACAAAAGCGTCACGCGTGCGCTTACTATCGCGGTTAAGCG
>JADMIO011413718.1_pt1 | contig 27978 bp, 30 predicted proteins | sample 8958161 | NCBI WGS metagenome assembly JADMIO01 (sample SAMN16585339, study PRJNA669376) | soil metagenome | isolation source: Crop rotation soil | place: USA: Cullars Rotation, Alabama | collected 2011 | reverse complement strand
CGTCGGGCGTCACCCGCCACACCCACAGCGCGCTGACCAGGGACAGCACGCCAATGGTGGTGAAGGCGGTTTGCCAGCCCCAGGTGCCGCCTATCCACGAACCCAGCGGCATGCCCAGCACCGAGGCCACCGACCAGCCCAGAAACACCAGCGTGATGGCGCGCCCGCGCTGCGCCAGGGGCACCAGCTGGCTGACGCAGGAGGCCGCCTGCGGCGTGAAGACGGCCGGCGCCAGCACCGCGAACACCCGCACCACCATCAGCGGCGCGAAGGCCGGCATCATGGCGCTGAGCAGGTGCAGCACGCCGTACCAGGCCATGGTCAGCGCCAGCAGGCGGCGGCGGTCCCAGCCGGCCACCACGCTGGCCAGCAGCGGCGCGCCCAGGCACATCACCAGCGCGGCCACCGAAATCAGCTGCCCGGCCACCGGCACTGACACCGCCAGCGAGGTGCTGATGTCGTTCAGCGTGCCGGGCACCACCATCACGCCGCTGCCGATGACGAAGTTACCGAACAGGAAGGCCCAGATGGCGGCGGGCAGCGGCGGGCCGCCGGCCGGTTCGGTCGGGGTGGTCATGGGATGGGTGTCAGCGGCGCACCTGCAGCGCGCCGGGGTTGACGATGTTGGTGGGCGTGCCCTTGACGAAGGCCACCACGCTGTCGAAGGCGGCGCCGAAATAGAGCTCGTAGCTGTCTTGCTCCACATAGCCGATGTGCGGCGTGCAGATGCAGTTCTCCAGCCGCAGCAGCGCGTGGCCCTGCAGGATGGGCTCGGTCTCGAACACGTCCACCGCGGCCATGCCGGGGCGGCCGCGGTTGAGCGCGCTGATCAGCGCCTCGGGCTCGATCAGCTCGGCGCGCGAGGTGTTGACCAGCAGCGACGTCGGCTTCATGCGGCCCAGGTCTTCCAGCGTGACGCTGTTGCGCGTGTCGTCATTGAGCCGCAGGTGCAGCGACAGCACGTCGCACTGGGCGAAGAACTCCTCGCGGCTGGCGGCGGCGTGGTGGCCGTCCAGCACCGCGCGTTCGCGCGACGGTTCGCGGCCCCAGACCATGATGTTCATGCCGAAGGCCTTGCCGTAACCGGCCACCAGCTGGCCTATCTTGCCGTAGCCCCAGATGCCCAGCGTGCGGCCACGCAGCACTGTGCCGAGGGCGAAGTTCACCGGCATGGAGGCCGACTTGAGCCCCGACTGCTGCCAGGCGCCATGTTTCAGGTTGCCGATGTACTGCGGCAAGCGGCGCACGGCGGCCATCACCAGCGCCCAGGTCAGTTCGGCCGGCGCCACCGGCGAGCCGCTGCCCTCGGCCACGGCGATGCCGCGCTCGGTGCAGGCGGCGACGTCGATGTGGCTGCCGACCTTGCCGGTCTGCACCACCAGCTTGAGCTTGGGGAGTTTCTCGATCAGCTGGCGCGTCAGGTGCGTGCGCTCGCGTATCAGCACGATGACGTCGGCGTCCTTCAGCCGCACCGCCAATTGGCCCAGGCCCTTGACGGTGTTGGTGTAGACCTTGGCGGGAAATGCATCCAGTTTGGCCGCGCATTCCAGCTTGCGCACCACATCCTGGTAGTCGTCAAGAATCACAATGTTCATGCTGCCATTGTGCCTTGGCTGCCGAGGTGGCCGCGAAGGCCCGGCAATTCATGCGCGTATTTGTTGCAACAGCAGGTTGCGGGCCGCCCAGGCCCGACGGTGCACGCCGGTGTTGCAGGCTTTCAGTGCAAGGTGGCTTCGCGCGCGGCCAGCCGGTCCAGCTCGGCGCAGACGTCGGCCATGCGGCCGGAGATCACCATGCGGCCGGCACTGGCGCGGCTGGCGCCGCGCTCCATCACCTGCACCACGCGCAGCGGGCGCTGCATGCGCAGGCCCGGCTGTGCCAGTGCCGTGGCGCGGGCAGGGCGGCGGGCCATGGCCGGCACCAGCGTGGCCTGCGCCAACGGCAGCGCTGCCGCGCGGACCGGCTGGTGCGCGCGCGCAGGGGCGCTGGCAGCGTCGGCATGCATCAGCTTGCGCACCCACAGCTGCAGCGGCGCCAACAGGTCGGGGACGGGGAAGAAGGCGATGTTCATGGCGGTACTCGGGTGGGGCTGGCGGCAACGACGGCGGTGGGCAAGGCGTGGATGTGCCGGGTTTACATCAGCATGGTGTTGCGGATCAGGCCCACGGCCAGGCCCTCGATCTCGAACGACTCGCCGGGCTCGACGACGATGGTCTGGTAGTCCGGGTTTTCGGGATGCAGCTCGATCACGTCCTTGTTGCGGCGAAAGCGTTTGACGGTGACTTCCTCGCCCAGGCGGGCGACGACGATCTGGCCGTTCTTGGCGTCCTTGGTGGCCTGCACGGCCAGCAAGTCGCCGTCCATGATGCCGGCGTCGCGCATGGACATGCCGCGCACGCGCAGCAGGTAGTCGGGCTTGCGCTGGAACAGGCTGTTTTCCACGTAATAGGTCTGGTCCACATGCTCTTGCGCGAGAATGGGCGAGCCTGCAGCCACGCGGCCCACCAGGGGCAGGGCCAGTTGCTGCACGATGTTGCTCAGGCCGGTGGAGATTTGCTGGATGCGCGATTCGTGGATGGAGCGCAGCGTTTCGCTGCGCAGGCGTATGCCGCGCGAGGTGCCGCTGACCAGCTCTATCACGCCCTTGCGCGCCAGTGCCTGCAGATGCTCCTCGGCGGCGTTGGCCGACTTGAAGCCCAGCTCGCGGGCGATTTCGGCACGCGTGGGCGGCGCGCCGGTTTGCGCGACGGCCTGCTGGATCAGGTCCAGAATCTGCTGCTGGCGGGCGGTGAGTTTCGGGCTCTCAAGCATGGCGGCTCCTTGGTTACCGGTTTACTGTCTTGATATCCAGTAGGTGTATTTTTAACCAGTTTTTGACGAATTGCAAGCGATGGAACAAAAAAGCCGAAAAAAGCTGCTGCTGCTGGGCACCGGCGGCACCATAGCCGGCCGCGCCGGCAGCGCTGCCGATGGCGTGGGCTACACGGCGGCGCAGTTGGGCGTGCAGCAGTTGCTGGCTGGCCTGCCGCTGGCCGCCAGCCTGGAAGTGGAGACCGAGCAGGTGGCCCAGGTGGACAGCAAGGACATGGGCGTTGCCGTCTGGCAGCAGTTGGCCGAGCGCGTGCGCTTCCATCTGGCGCGTGACGACGTGGACGGGGTGCTCATCACCCACGGCACCGACACGCTGGAGGAGACGGCCTATTTCCTGCACCGCCTGCTGGCGCCTGGCAAGCCGGTGGTCATCACCTGTGCGATGCGCCCGGCCACCGCGCTGATGCCCGACGGCCCGCAGAACCTGCTGGATGCGCTGGCGGTGGCGGTGGACGCGCGCGCCACCGGGGTGCTGGCGGTCTGCGCGGGCACCGTGCATGGCGCCGTGGACGTGCAAAAGATGCACACCTACCGGCTGGACGCCTTTGGCTCTGGCGACGCCGGGCCGCTGGCCTATGTGGAAGAGGGCGCGGTGCGCTGGCTGCGCAATGCGCCTGCGGCAACGCCGTGGCTGGGCTCCCAGGCGGCGGTACCTGCGCAGTGGCCACGGGTGGAGATCGTGCTGAACCATGCGGGCGGCAGCGGCGCGGTGGTTGACGCGCTGCTGGCGCAGCACCAGAGCCCCGTGCGGCAGGAGCCACCGTTGGCTGGCCTGGTGGTGGCCGGGACCGGCAACGGGACTTTGCACGCCGGCCTGCAAGCGGCGCTGCTGCGGGCGCAGGCGGCCGGCGTGCGCGTGGTGCGCGCCAGCCGCTGCCCGCTGGGGCGGGTGCTGCCCACGCCGCAGGATGTGTTTCCCGATTCGGAAGGCCTGTCCGCTGTCAAGGCCCGTGTTGCTTTGATGCTCGCGCTGGCGCAATGAGGACCTGCGGGAGACGGCGACCCGCTACCATCGCGGGTTAACTCCACCGGCCTGCATTCGCCCACGCATGTTCAACCTGGCTGACCACATCGTTGCACTGACCGAGCACCGGGACCGCGAGCTGCTGGACGTGCGGCTGACGGAAAGCCTGATGGACCTGCTGGAGCCCTTCAGCGTGGCCATGTTCACCATGCTGGCCGACGAGGGTACGCGCCGCTGGCAGCCGCTGACCTACCTGGAGCGCGAGGGCGCGGTAGAGGTGCACGACCCGCTGTGGCTGGATGCCGGCGAGTTGCCCCTGCTGGCTGAGCACCCGCACCGCGCGCGCTGCCTGGACAGCCTGCAGCGCGTCAACTTGAAGCCCGGCGACGGCCGCCTGCTGCACCTGACCTGCCTGCCGCTGTTCACCGACCAGCGCGTGGAAGGCCAGGGCGTGGTGGAGATACGCTCCGAGGCCGCCTTGCCGAGTTCATTGCTCAAAGTGGTGGAGCGGCTGCTGCGCGTCTACGCCAACATGCTGGGCATGCTGGAGTACAGCGAGCGCGACGGCCTGACCGGGCTGCTGAACCGCAAGTCGTTTGACGAATCGTTCTACAAGCTGCTGAAGGAACCGGCCGAAGACCGGGGCCGGCGCGGCGCGCTGCGTGATGCCGATGAACCGGATGCCGCGGCGTCCGGCACAGCCGACGGCGGCACTGGCTACTGGCTGGCGATGATAGACATAGACCACTTCAAGCAGGTCAACGACCGGCACGGCCATTTGATTGGCGACGAGGTGCTGATCCTGGTGGCACGCATCCTGAAGACCACCTTCCGCCTGGTGGACCGGGTGTACCGCTTCGGCGGCGAGGAATTCGTGGTGATGCTGCGCTCGCGTGACGGCGTCACGGCACGGCAGATTCTGGAGCGTTTTCGCGCCAACATGGCCGAGCACGAGTTCCCCCAGGTGGGGCACATCACCGCCAGCGTGGGCCTGAGCGGCATCCTGGCCGGCGACACACCCACCAGCGCCTGCGAGCGCGCCGACCAGGCGGTCTACCACGCGAAACACCACGGCCGCAACCAGGTCTGCGTGCACGCCGAGCTGGCGCGTCAGGGACTGCTGCAGGATGGGGCCGTGGCGGGCCGGGTCGAGTTGTTCTGATCAGGCCAGGGCTGCAAACACCCGGGCGGTGATTTCGTCCACGTTGCCCATGCCGCTGATGGCGCGGTACTGGGGCGCATTGGCACTGTCGGCCTTGGCCCAGTTGGCGTAGTAGTCCACCAGCGGGCGGGTCTGGGCGCTGTAGACGTCCAGGCGCTTCTTCACCGTTTCTTCCTTGTCGTCGTCGCGTTGTATCAGCGGCTCGCCCGTGACGTCGTCCACGCCCTGCGCCTTGGGCGGGTTGAACTTCACGTGATAGGTGCGGCCCGATGCCGGGTGCGAGCGGCGCCCGCTCATGCGTTCGATGATGGCTTCAAACGGCACGTCGATTTCCAGCACGTAGTCGATCTTCACGCCGGCGGCCTTCATCGCGTCGGCCTGCGGGATGGTGCGCGGGAAGCCGTCGAACAGGAAGCCCTTGGCGCAGTCCGGCTGCGCGATGCGTTCCTTCACCAGGTTGATGATGAGGTCGTCACTGACCAGGTTGCCGGCATCCATCACGGCCTTGGCCTGCAGGCCCAGCGGCGTGCCGGCCTTGACGGCAGCGCGCAGCATGTCGCCGGTGGAGATTTGGGGAATCCCGAATTTCTGGCAGATGAAGGTGGCCTGGGTGCCTTTGCCCGCACCCGGCGCGCCTAACAGAATCAATCTCATGGATGCCCTCGTTTTCTATAGGTCTCGTGCTGACGCATGGTGCAGCCCCTGTCGGGTGCGCACCACCTCGGTGAATGTTGTGGAGAAATCACCTGGAGAATAGCATGCGAAAGCCCTTGTCCAGCTTACGAGGCTGGCACGTTCAGGACACGAACAGTTTTCGTACCCGTTCCAAATCCTCCGGCGTGTCCACGCCCGGGCCAGGCGCTTGCGGTGCGATGTGCACCGCGATGCGGTGGCCATGCCACAGCGCGCGCAGTTGCTCCAGTGCCTCCAGCTGCTCCACCGGGGCCGGCGCGAGCTGCGGGAACTGGCGCAGGAAGCCCACCCGGTAGCCGTAGATGCCGATGTGGCGCAACGGCGCCGGTTCGGGCAGGGCGTGTATGCCCTGCGCGAAACCGTCGCGCCACCAGGCGATGGGCGCGCGGCTGAAATACAGCGCCAGTTGCTGGGCGTCCAGCACCACCTTCACCACGTTGGGATTGGTGAAATCCGCCAGCGCGTGGATGGCATGGGCGGCGGTGCTCATGCTGGCCTGCGGGCGGTCCTGCAACAGCTGCGCCACGGCGTTGACCAGCGTCGGGTCCATCAGCGGCTCGTCGCCCTGCACGTTGACCACGATGTCGTCGTCCGCCAGGCCCAGCAGTGCGCAGGCCTCGGCCAGGCGGTCGCTGCCGCTGGGGTGGTCTTCGCGTGTCAGCAGCGCCTGCACGCCATGCGCGGCGCAGGCCTGCGCGATGGCGGGGCTGTCGGCGGCCACCACCACGCGGCTTGCCTGGCCGGCCTGCACCAGGCCCATCACGCGCTGCGCCACCCGCACCACCATGGGCACACCCGCGATGTCGGCCAGCGGTTTGTTGGGCAGGCGGGTCGAGGCCAGCCGCGCCGGGATCAGGACCGTGAAGGTCATTGCAGGCTCAGCCGCCGCCGGGCCGCATCAAGGCCGCTGCGGTCCCCTCTCGGGGCAGCGAGTTGCACGAAGTGACGAGCGTGGGGGTCATATTTCGTCGTCGGACAGCGTGCGCGCTTCGGCTTCCAGCAGGATGGGAATGCCGTCGCGCACCGGGTAGGCCAGGCGCGCACTGCGCGAGACCAGCTCCTGCTTGTCGCGGTCGTACTCCAGCGGCCCCTTGGTCACGGGGCATACCAGCAGTTCAAGAAGTCGAGTGTCCATGGGGGGATGATAACTTTGCGTCCCAGCGCGGCGCCAGCAAGTCGTCCAGCGCCTGCCAGAACGCGGGCTCGGGCGTGAAGGCCAGCGGTACCGCCCAGGCGCGGGGCTGGATGGCCCACAGCTTCACCGCGTCTTTTTCCGTGCACAGCAAGGTGAAGGGCTGTTCCAGCGGCGGCTGCCATTCGGCGAAGTCAAAGTGGTCGGGCAGGGCCTGCGTGTGCGCCAGTGCCAACCCTTCAGCGCGCAGCATGGCGAAGAAGGCCTCGGGCTGCGCGATGGCGGCCACGGCCAGCAGCGGGCGCTCCCCGGTGGCCAGGTCGGCCAGCGGCAGGCGGCTGCCATCGGCCTGCACCGCGTGGCCGGCCAGCTGGCGCTGCGCGGTGTAGCCGGCGAAGGCGGGTTGGTTGCCGGTGTGCAACACCAGGTCCACGGCGCGCGGCCAAGGCTCGCGCAAGGGACCGGCCGGCAGCAGCAAACCGTTGCCGGTGCCGCGGTTGTCGAACACGCAGATCTCGATGTCGCGTTGCAGCGCCAGGTGCTGCAAGCCGTCGTCGCAGACCAGCACGTCCACCCGCGGGTGGTGCGCCAGCAAGGCCAACGCGGCATCGGCCCGGTACGGGGCGACAAACACCGGCGCACCGGTGACGCGCTGGATCAACGCCGGCTCATCGCCGACTTGCTGCACGTCGGCGCCCGGCAGCACCTCGCGGCAGTCGTTGGTGTGGCGGCCGTAGCCGCGCGACACCACGCCCGGGCGGTGTCCTTGCGCCCGCAGGTGCTGCACCGTGGCGATGACCACCGGTGTCTTGCCCGAGCCGCCGGCGACCACATTGCCCACCACCACCACCGGCACCGGCACGCGCGTGGCGCGCAGCAGGCCCCAGCGGTACAAGCCGCGACGCACTGCCACCAGCGCGCGGTACAGCAAGGAGGCGGGCCACAGCAGGCGCGCCAAGGGGCCGCCCATCAGCCAGGCCTGTTGCAGGGCAGCTTGGGCGCCGCGAGCCATGGACGGCAAAAGGGAGCTACTTGGCGCGTGACTGCGCCGACGATTGCGTGGCGAAGGTGATCTGCACCAGGCCGGCGCGGCGCGCCGCCTCCATCACCGAGATCACCGCCTGGTGGCGCGCGCTGGCGTCGGCACTGATGATGACCACCGTGTCCTTGCCGGCCTTGGCGCCCTGGGTCAGCGCATCGGCCAACGCTTCCAGGCCGCGCCCGACCACCGGCGTGCCGGCCACCGTGTAGGCACCGTCGGCGGTGACGGTGACCACCACTTCCTTGGGGTAGTCGCGCTGCGCGTCCACATCGGCCACCGGCAGCTTCAGCTGCATCTCGGTGAATTTGCTGTACGTGGTGGACAGCATCAGGAAGATCAGCACCACCAGCAGCACGTCGATGAAGGGGATCAGGTTGATCTCCGGCTCGTCCCCGCGCCGGCGCTGGCGGAAGTTCATGGCGTGGTCTTGCGCAGTGCGATCAGGTGGCGCGCCAGCCGGTCGGAGGCCAGCTCCAGCGTCAGCAGGTAGGCGTCGACCCGGGCCCGGAAGTAGCGCCAGAAGATCAGCGCCGGGATGGCCACGATCAGGCCGAACGCCGTGTTGTACAACGCCACCGAGATGCCGTGCGCCAGCTGCGCCGGGTTGCCGCCGGTGGCCCCGCCGGCCGGCGACTGCGAGCCGAAGATGTCAATCATGCCCACCACGGTGCCGAACAAGCCCATCAGCGGCGCCACGGAGGCGATGGTGGCCAGCGCGGCCAGGTAGCGCTCCAGCCGGTGCGCCACGATGCGGCCGCTGCCTTCCATGGTGGCGCGCAAGTCCTCCTCGGAGCAGCGCGCGTTGGCGTTGACTGCGCGAAAGCCGCTGGCCAGCACCTCGCCCAGCGCCGAGTTCTTCTCCAGCTGCGTCACCACGTCGGGCGCCGGTACAGCCAGCCGCGACACGCTCAAGGCCTCGTCCAGCAGTTTCGGCGGCGCCACCTTGTCGGTTTTCAGGCTGATGAAGCGTTCGATGATCAGGGCCAGCGCCAGTACCGAGCAGGCAATCAGGGGCCAGATCGGCCAGCCCGCAGCTTGTATGATTGAAAACAAGAAGTCTCTCCGCGCAGATGGAAATGCCACGCGATTATGGCCCAGGGCGCAGCGTCCACCGCCGGGCAATCTGCGTTCAGCCGGCGTTCAGTTGCGGCGCTGGTACAGATGGGGACCGTCACCCACAGATTGTGTGGATAACTTTGTGAAGAACTGCGGCCTCGAGGCCGCGCAAGCCGCGCCAGTGCGCGACCGTGACAGATCGGTGACAAATAAGGCAGCCAAAAATCTAATGAAATCAACGATCTTTCACGAAAACACGTGGCTTTGTGGGCTGCCGCACACAGCCAGCCAGCATCCATGCGGTCTGTGGAGTAAATGCGCCCGCGAGGCCCACGGGGCGCGGGTTTCGCCCTGGGGCCACGGCCGTGGCTGAGGCGGCGCAGCCCGGCGCCGCGGGCGCCATCGCCGCGCGCGTGTGGGCCGTCGGCGCCTTGTGCCGCGCGGTGGCCGATGCGCTGGAGGCGCGCTTCAACCCGGTCACGGTGCGCGGCGAGATCTCCGGCTTTTCCCGCGCCGCCAGCGGCCACTGCTATTTTTCGTTGAAGGACGAGGCTGGCCAGCTGCGCTGCGCCATGTTCCGCCGCGCCGCCGGCATGCTCGCCTTCACGCCGCGCGACGGTGAGCTGGTGGAGGTGCGCGGCCGCCTGGGCGTCTACGAGCCGCGGGGCGACCTGCAACTGGTGGTCGAGTCCATGAGCCGGTCCGGGCAGGGCGCCTTGTTCGAGGAATTCCTGCGCCTGAAAGCCAAGCTGGAAGCCGAGGGGCTGTTCGATGCCGCGCGCAAACGCGCGCTGCCGCTGATGCCGCGCGCCATCGGGGTGGTCACCTCGCTGGGCGCGGCGGCGCTGCACGACGTGGTCAGCGCATTGCAGCGGCGCGTGCCGCACCTGCCCGTGGTCGTGGCAGCGGCCTCGGTGCAGGGCGTTGCGGCGCCGCGCGAGCTGTTGCAGGCGCTGGCCAGCCTGGCCGGGCGGCCCGAGGTGGAGGTGATCCTGCTGGTGCGCGGCGGCGGCGCCATCGAAGACCTGTGGGCCTTCAACGACGAGCAGCTGGCGCGTGCCATTGCGCAGAGTCCGGTGCCCATCGTCAGTGGCGTGGGCCACGAGACCGATTTCACCATTGCCGACTTCGTCGCCGACGTGCGCGCGCCCACGCCCACCGCCGCGGCCGAGCTGGTGGCCCAGCCGCAGGAGGTCTGGCTGGGCGCGCTGAACCTGACAGGCCAGCGCCTGCAGGACGCGCTGGCGCGCCGGCTGGATGCCCAGGCCCAGCGGCTGGACGTGGTGGCCGCGCGGCTAGGCCGGCCTTCCGGCCTGGTGGGGCGGCACCGTCTGCGGCTGGCCGCTCAGGCGCAGCGGCTGCAGTTCGGGCTGAAAGCTGGGTTTGCCGCCAAATCCGCGCGCTGGGCGCGTGCGCTCGAGCAACTGCCGGCGCGGCGCAGCCGCGACGGCGAGCGCCGCCAGCAGCGGCTGGAGCGCGCCGCGCTGCGCCTGGGCCTGCTGGACCCCAGCCTCGTGCTACGGCGCGGCTACGCCTGGCTGACGGACGAGCAAGGCCAGGCCATCACCCGCGCGACGGACACGCGCGTGGGTCAGCCTGTCAAGGCCACCCTTGCTGATGGCACGGTTGATCTCACCGTGTCACCACCGCGCCTGATTTAGCTCCTTACAATGGCCACCGGTCGCTTTGAGCATTCAACCTTTACCCATCAAGAAGTGAGGACAACCATGGAACACACCCTGCCCCCGCTGCCCTACGGTCTGGACGACCTGGCGCCGCATTACTCGCGCGAAACGCTGGAATACCACCACGGCAAGCACCACAACGCCTACGTGGTGAACCTGAACAACCTGCAAAAGGGCACCGAATTCGAAAGCATGGCGCTGGAGGACATCATCAAGAAGTCCAGCGGCGGCATTTACAACAACTCGGCCCAGATCTGGAACCACACCTTCTTCTGGAACTGCATGAAGCCCGCCGGCGGCGGCGAGCCTTCCGGCGCGCTGGCCGCGGCCATCACCGCCAAGTGGGGCAGCTATGCCGCGTTCAAGGAAGCCTTCGTCAAGTCCGCCGTGGGCAACTTCGGCTCCGGCTGGACCTGGCTGGTGAAGAAGGCCGATGGCTCGGTGGACATCGTCAACATGGGCGCCGCCGGCACCCCGCTGACCACCGCCGACAAGGCGCTGCTGACGGTGGACGTGTGGGAACACGCCTATTACATCGACTACCGCAATCTGCGTCCGAAGTTCGTCGAGACCTTCCTGGACAAGCTGGTGAACTGGAGCTTTGCCGAGAAGAACTTCGCCTGAGCGAGCTTTCCCGCAAAGTAAAAAGCCGGCTGCGTGCCGGCTTTTTTATTGTCGTGTGAAGTTTTGCACGAAGTGAGCGACCGTGGAGGCCCTATTTCGAGAAGGGCTCGCCGCCCAGCTTGAAGCCGGCTTTCAGCCCCTTTTTGGCGAACCAGCCCACGTTCATCTCCAGCACATAGCGCACCGGCTTGGTGGAGCAGTGGGAATCCAGCGTCTGCGGCTTCATGTCAGCGAGGTTGACGATGGTGCCGTCGTCGGCGACAAAGGCGGCCGTCAGCGGCAGCAGCGTGTTCTTCATCCAGAAACACTGTTGGGTGGCTTGCGGGAAGATGAACAGCATGCCTTCGTGCTGCGGCATTTCCTTGCGGAACATCAGGCCGGTGGCCTGTTGCTCGGGCGTGGTGGCCAGCTGGGCGTCGATCTGGAACATGCCGGCCGTCAGCTTGGTGCGCGGCAGCGTCAATTGGGGGGCGTCCTGGGCCAGCACGGCCAGCGGGGAGGCCAGCAGGGCCAGCAGCAGGATCAGGGAGCGGTGGAACTTGGGCATCATGGCCGGATTGTGCGCCAGCGGGCTGGCTCGGGTGTTGCGCGGGGGTAAAGCCGGGAAAGTGCCCCGGCAGAAACAAAAATGCCCGCAAGCTGCGGGCATTTCATCGCAAAGCGGCAAGAATTACTTCTTGGCTTCTTCCTTCTTGGCGGCGGAAGCAGCGGGCTTGGCAGCAGAAGCGGCAGCGGCGGGCTTGGCTTCTTCCTTCTTGGCGGGAGCGTCGGCGGCGAAGGTGCCAGCGGCAAACAGACCAGCGATCAGAGCAGCGATGAGCTTGTTCATTTGTAGATTTCCTTAAACGTGATGAACGTGAATTTTCGAAAATCCCGCCCGGCGGACCGGAAGGGTACCCAGACAACGCGCCCAACGGCCGGTCGGTTGACCCGGGCCAGTTAGGGCAATCCCCTAGAGTGGGCCAGAGTATATGCGAAGTGGTCTGAACCACTTCAAAAAACCAATGTAAATTGTATTTAGACAACAAAAAAGCCCGCCGAGGCGGGCTTTTCGCGACACGAGGTCAGCTGGGTGCTTACTTGGAAGCGGCAGCAGCGGGCTTCTCAGCCTTGGCCTTCTTGGCCTTCTTTTCAGCCTTGGGGGCCGAAGCGTCAGCAGCGGGCTTCTCAGCCTTGGCCTTCTTGGCCTTCTTGGCGGGCTTGGCTTCAGCAGCAGGCTTGGCTTCTTCCTTCTTGGCTTCGACGGCCGGCTTGGCGGCGGGAGCGGCAGCAGCAGCCGGGGCAGCGGCTTGCGCGAAGGCGCCAGCGGCAAACAGACCGGCAACCAGAGCGGCGATGAGCTTGTTCATTTTGGATTTCCTTGAAGAATAACGTTATTTCAAAAAATTTCCCTTCCATGATCTGGAAGGCTCTCCCGTAACGGCGGGGGTTGATGGCCGGTTGACAGGGCGGGCCGATTTTTTAAAGCTAGAATCGAAAAGCACTGCCCGCACCGCCCGCCAAACCCTGGCTTGCGGCGGTTTTGGGGCGATTTCCGCGCTCGCTAGTCGCAGCTTTCCGCACTCTTTGGAGACGTTTCTACATGTATCAGCACATCAAGGTGCCCTCAGAAGGCCAGAAAATCACCGTCAACGCCGACATGTCACTCAATGTGCCTGATCAGCCCATCATCCCGTACATCGAGGGTGACGGCACCGGCTTTGACATCACCCCGGTGATGCTGAAAGTGGTGGATGCGGCCGTGGCCAAGGCCTACGGCGGCAAGAAGAAGATCCACTGGATGGAGGTCTACGCCGGCGAGAAGTCCACCAAGATCTACGGCCCGGACGTCTGGCTGCCCGAGGAGACCCTGTCCGCCGTGCGCGACTACGTGGTGTCCATCAAGGGCCCGCTGACCACCCCGGTGGGCGGCGGCATCCGCTCGCTGAACGTGGCGCTGCGCCAGGAGCTGGACTTGTACGTCTGCCTGCGCCCCATCCAATACTTCAAGGGCGTACCCTCGCCGGTGAAGGAGCCCGAGAAGACCAACATGGTGATCTTCCGCGAGAACTCGGAAGACATCTACGCCGGCATCGAGTTCGAGGCCGAGAGCGACAAGGCCAAGAAGCTGATCAAGTTCCTGCAAGAGGAATTCGGCGTCAAGAAGATCCGCTTCCCCAACACCTCGGGCATCGGCATCAAGCCGGTGTCGCGCGAAGGCACCGAGCGCCTGGTGCGCAAGGCCATCCAGTACGCCATCGACAACGACAAGCCCAGCGTGACCATCGTGCACAAGGGCAACATCATGAAGTTCACCGAAGGCGGCTTCCGTGACTGGGCCTACGGCCTGGCACAGAAGGAATTCGGCGCCGAGCTGATCGACGGTGGCCCGTGGTGCAAGTTCAAGAACCCGAAGACCGGCAAGGACATCGTGGTCAAGGACAGCATCGCAGACGCCTTCCTGCAACAGATCCTGCTGCGCCCCGCCGAGTACAGCGTGATCGCCACGCTGAACCTGAACGGCGACTACGTGTCTGACGCGCTGGCCGCGCAAGTGGGCGGCATCGGCATCGCCCCCGGCGCCAACCTGAGCGACACCGTGGCCATGTTCGAAGCCACCCACGGTACCGCGCCCAAGTATGCCGGCAAGGACTACGTGAACCCCGGTTCCGAGATCCTGTCGGCCGAGATGATGCTGCGCCACATGGGCTGGACCGAAGCCGCCAACCTGATCATCAGCTCGATGGAAAAGTCCATCCTGAGCAAGAAGGTCACCTACGACTTCGCCCGCCTGATGGACGGCGCCACCCAGGTCAGCTGCTCCGGCTTTGGCCAGGTGATGATAGACAACATGTGAGCTGACGGCGCGCCGGCGGTTGCAGCCGGCTGCGCAATAGTTCACACCAACAGCCGCCCGGCCGCCAGGCCCGGCGGCTTTGTCTTTGGGCGGCCCCGGTTGCACAGTGTGGTCACGATCGGCCGGGGTTTCTTTGGCATCCTTGAATGTCGGAAATTCGTCACCAATTGCTGATCATCCAGCAGCGTCAAGGTGCGACGCATACAATGATTTCATGGCAACGAAAACCCCGACGCTACCGCCCACGCCGCCCGTGAGTCCCCCGGATACGGACGGCGGCGGATCGGTGGTGTTGGAGCGCAAAACGCAGAAGGTCAAGCCGCCGCAGATGTACCAGGTGGTGATGTTGAACGACGACTACACCCCCATGGAATTCGTGGTGGTGATCATCCAGGAGTTTTTCAACAAGGACCTGGAGACGGCAACCCAGATCATGCTGAAGATCCACCTGGATGGCCGGGGGGTTTGCGGCGTGTATTCCAAGGACATTGCCGCCACCAAGGTCGACCAGGTGCTTGATGCGGCGCACAAAGCGGGGCACCCGCTGAAATGCGTCAGTGAGCCGGTGGAAATCTGAAAAAAAGCGCCACAACGTGGGGGAAACCTGACGAAGAAAAAAGTACTCGATGACTGCAGGGTGACGGACCGGAAATCGGATTAAAGTGTTAGTCAGCCGCAAGGCAAATCGCAAGGCAAAGGAAATCACATGATTGCCCAGGAATTGGAAGTCAGCTTGCACATGGCGTTCGTGGAAGCGCGCCAGCAGCGTCACGAGTTCATCACCGTGGAGCACCTGTTGCTCGCCTTGCTGGACAACCCGAGCGCCGCCGAGGTGCTGCGCGCCTGCTCAGCCAACATCGACGATCTGCGCAAGTCGCTGTCGAACTTCATCAAGGACAACACGCCCCAGGTGGCCGGCACCGACGACGTGGACACGCAGCCCACGCTGGGCTTCCAGCGCGTGATCCAGCGCGCCATCATGCACGTGCAGTCCACCGGCAGCGGCAAGAAGGAAGTCACCGGCGCCAACGTGCTGGTGGCCATCTTCGGCGAGAAGGACTCGCACGCCGTCTACTACCTGCACCAGCAGGGCGTGACGCGCCTGGACGTGGTCAACTTCATCGCCCACGGCATCAAGAAGAACGACGCCCCGGATCCGGCCAAGGCCAACGAGGCCCAGCCCGAGAGCGAAGAGCAGGGCGGCGAGAAGAACGAAAAAGCCTCGCCGCTGGAGCAGTACACGCAAAACCTGAACCAGCTGGCCAAGGACGGCAAGATCGACCCCCTGATCGGCCGCGAGTACGAGGTCGAGCGCGTCATCCAGATCCTGTGCCGCCGCCGCAAGAACAACCCGCTGCTGGTGGGTGAGGCTGGCGTGGGCAAGACCGCCATCGCCGAGGGCCTGGCTTGGCGCATCACGCAAAAGGACGTGCCCGAGATCCTGGGCGACTCCGTGGTGTATTCACTGGACATGGGCGCGCTGCTGGCAGGCACCAAATACCGGGGCGATTTCGAGCAGCGCCTGAAGGGCGTGCTGAAGTCCCTGAAGGACAAGCCCAACGCCATCCTGTTCATTGACGAGATCCACACGCTGATCGGCGCCGGTGCGGCGTCGGGCGGCACGCTGGACGCATCCAACCTGCTCAAGCCCGGCCTGAGTTCGGGCCAGCTGAAGTGCATTGGCGCCACCACCTTCACCGAATACCGGGGCATCTTCGAAAAAGACGCCGCGCTGTCGCGCCGCTTCCAGAAGGTGGATGTGGTCGAGCCGACCGTGGAGCAGACGGTGGAGATCCTCAAGGGCCTGAAGTCCCGCTTCGAGGAGCACCACAGCGTCAAGTTCGCGGTCGCTGCCCTGCAGGCCGCCGCCGAGCTCAGCGCCAAGTACATCAACGACCGCCACCTGCCCGACAAGGCCATCGACGTCATCGACGAGGCGGGCGCTGCGCAGCGTATCCTGCCGCCTTCGAAGCGCAAGAAGACCATCAGCAAGGGCGAGGTGGAGGAAATCGTGGCCAAGATCGCCCGCATTCCCCCGGCCAACGTGTCCAACGACGACCGCGGCAAGTTGAAGACGCTGGAGCGCGACCTGAAGAACGTGGTGTTCGGCCAGGACAAGGCGCTGGACGTGTTGGCTTCGGCCGTCAAGATGGCGCGTTCGGGCCTGGGCAAGGGCGACAAGCCGATCGGCTCCTTCCTGTTCAGCGGTCCCACCGGTGTCGGCAAGACCGAGGCCGCGCGCCAGCTGGCCTACATCATGGGCATCGACCTGATCCGCTTCGACATGAGCGAGTACATGGAGCAGCACGCGGTCAGCCGCCTGATCGGCGCGCCGCCCGGCTACGTGGGCTTTGACCAGGGCGGCCTGCTGACCGAGGCCATCACCAAGAAGCCGCACGCGGTGCTGCTGCTGGACGAGATCGAGAAGGCCCACCCGGCCATCTTCAACGTGCTGCTGCAGGTGATGGACCACGGCACGCTGACCGACAACAACGGCCGCAAGGCAGATTTCCGCAACGTCATCATCGTCATGACGACCAACGCCGGCGCCGAGACCATGAACAAGGCGGTGATAGGCTTCACGCACAAGCGCGAGGCCGGCGACGAGGAAGCCGACATCAAGCGCCTGTTCACGCCCGAGTTCCGCAACCGGCTGGACGCCATCGTCAGCTTCAAGTCGCTGGATGAGCAGGTCATCCTGCGCGTGGTGGACAAGTTCTTGCTGCAGCTGGAAACGCAGCTGGCCGACAAGAAAGTGGACGTCACCTTCACAGACAAGCTGCGCAAGCACCTGGCGAAGAAGGGCTTCGACCCGCTGATGGGCGCGCGTCCCATGCAGCGCCTGATCCAGGACACGATACGTCGCGCCTTGGCCGACGAGCTGCTGTTCGGCCGCCTGACCGACGGCGGGCGCCTGACGGTGGACCTGGACGACAAGGACGAGGTGGCGCTGGACATCCAGCCGCTGCCGAAGAAAGAGGGCAAGGCCAAGCCCGAAGAAGCCACCGCCGGCTGATCGCCAGCGCCAGCTTCATCCACAACGGGATGCCCAGGGGCATCCCGTTTTGCTTGGTGCCGGGCGTTGTCGCGTATGCTAGTGCCACCGTTTTTGCCTGCAGACCTCCATGCTCTCCTTGTTTGCGCGATCCCGCTGGGTAGTGGGCCTGCTGCTGGCGCTGGCCCTGGCCGGCTGCAAGACACCGCCGCCTGCCCAGGTGGCGCCTGTGACGTCCCCTGCCGTCGTCCCTCCGGTGGCCAAGCGCCCCCCGGTCATCGGCCTGGCGCTGGGCGGTGGCGCCGCGCGCGGCTTTGCGCACATCGGCGTCATCCAGGTGCTGGAGGAGGCTGGCATCCACCCCAACCTGGTGGTGGGCACGTCGGCCGGCAGCCTGGTGGCGGCGCTGTACGCCAGCGGCAAGAATGGCGCCCAGCTGCTGCAGACGGCGCAGACCATGGACGAGGCCGCCATTGCCGACTGGACGCTGCAGATCTTCAGCCGGGGCGCGCTGCGCGGCGAGGCCCTGGCGCGCTATGTCAATGTCCAGGTGGCGGGCAAGCTGATAGAGGGCATGCCGCTGCCGCTGGGCATCGTCGCCACCGACCTGCACAGCGGCCAGGGTGTGTTGTTCCAGCGCGGCGACACCGGGCTGGCGGTGCGCGCGTCCAGCGCGGTGCCGGCGGTGTTCCAGCCGGTGAAGATCAGCGGGCGCGAGTATGTGGATGGCGGCCTGGTGTCGCCGGTGCCGGTGTTGTATGCGCGCCAGATGGGCGCTGAGCTGGTGCTGGCGGTGGACATCTCCAGCCCGCCGGAGGGCAGCGTGCCCAGCGACACGCTGGACATCCTGATGCAGACCTTCAGCATCATGAGCAAGAGCATCAACCGCTACGAGCTGCGCGAGGCCGACGTGGTGGTGCGTCCGGCGCTGCTGGGCATCTCCAGCGCCGACTTCAGCTCGCGCAAGCGTTCCATCGAGGCCGGCCGCCAGGCCATGCTGCAGGCATTGCCGCTGCTGCGCCAGCGCATCGAGGACAAGTCGCGCTAGAGGCACGCTGGCTTGGGCCGCCGCTGCCCAAGCCCGGTATCGCCCCGTTCATCACACCGCCGTTGCCGCCGGCGCGGCGGGCGTGTACGCTTGCGGCTGTTTTCCAACCCTTGCTGGAGCCCGCCATGCGCCTGTTGTCCTCGCTCGTTCTGTCCGGCCTGCTGGCCTTCGCCGCCGTGGTGGCCCATGCCCAGGCAGCGCCCGCTGCCGTGCCGGCTGCTGAAGAAGCCGCCATACGCGCCGCCGCGCTGGACTATGTGGAGGGCTGGTACGAGGGCAGTGGCGAGCGCATGGCGCGCGCGCTGCACCCGGAGCTGGTCAAGCGTATCGTGCCCGTCCACCCCAAGACCGGCAAGCAGGTGGTCAGCAACATGGGGGCCAGCGCGCTGATCAACGGTGCCGCCGGCGGCGGCGGCAAGGACACGCCCAAGGAGCGACAGATCAAGAACATCACCATCTTCACCGTCTACGGCAATGTGGCCGTGGTGCAGGCCGAGATGTCCGACTGGTTCGACGAAATGCAGCTGGCCAAGGTCGATGGCCAGTGGAAGATCGTCAACGTGCTGTGGGTCATGAAGCCCAAGGCGTCGTGACAGGCCCGGCGATGGTGGGCAGGCCATTGAAGGGAGCTGGATCTTGGCGACGGTGACGATCAACATCAACCTGGGCCGCGCCGCGCTGCTCACCCTGGGGGCGGCCGTGCTGGCCGCCGCAGCCTACTGGTACGCATCGCCCTACCTGGCCATACGCCAGCTCCAGACGGCCGCCCAGAACGGCGACGCGCAGGCGTTCAACGAGCGCGTGGACTACCCGCGCGTGCGCGACAGCCTGAAGGCGCAGATGTCGGCCATGGTGGCGGACAAGGTGGGCAAGCCCGATTCCAGCAATCCGTTTGCCGCACTGGGCGGCATGCTGGGTCTGGCCATGGTGGACACGGCGGTAGATGCCATGGTGCGCCCCGATATCGTGATGATGGGCTTGCGCAGCGGCAAGTTTGCACCGCCGCCCAAGAGTGCGGATGCAGGATCCGGCACCCCGCAGCCCGCGCAGCCAGACCCCCAGCAGGGTCCCGCATGGGTCTATGAGCGCAAGGGCCTGGACCGGTTGGTGGCCTACCGCAGCCGCAACGGTGTGGCCGACGAGGCCGGCGTGGGCATCGTGTTCGAGCGCAACGGCTTTGCCAACTGGAAGCTGACCGATATCCGCCTGCCGCCGTCCAAGCCCTGAAGGCTTGCGCCGCAGGCGCAAAAAAAAGGCCCCGTCTTGCAACGAGGCCTTGAAGGGATCCCTGAACCTGTAAAGGTTACGAAAGGACCCGAGGAGACAACGGGTAGAGAAGAAGTGGTTTCAGGTCTTCTTCTGCAATCTGTTAACTGGTAGCCAGTATGTCAGGGTTTTCCCTTGTTGTATAGAGTCTCAGCTCCAAAACCAGACCAATTTCCGGGATTTTGCAGCTGAGCCCTGGCAATCAGCGCTTCTTGGCGGCAGCGGTGGTGGTCTTGGCGGCGTTCACGGCAGTGGACGCCAGCACGTTGAAGTTGCTTTCGGCCACGTCGGTAGCTTGCTTCACGGCCTTTTGCACGGTTTCCAGCGCGTTGTTGGCGGCGGCCACGGCGCTCTTCATCACGGCCACGGCGGTCTCGGAACCGGCGGGGACGTTCTTGGCGGCGTTGTCGACCAGGCCCATGAACTTCTTCTGTGCGTCAGTGGCCTGGGCTTCGAAGGTCTTGGTGAACTCGGCGCCCGAGCTGGAGGCGATGTCGTACAGGTGGCGGCTGTAAGCGGCAGTCTTCTCGGCCAGCGGCTGGAACAGGCTGGATTGCAGGGCCAGCAGCTCTTGCACGTCCTTCACGCCCAGCACGGACTTGGTGTGCTCGCCGGCTTCGGCCAGCGCGGCCTTGGAAGCGTTGATGTTCAGGTCGACGATTTTCTCCACGCCTTCAAAGGCTTTGGACGTCAGGCCGAACAGGGTCTCCACATTGGCCTTGTTGGAAGCGATCACTTGTTCAACGGTCAGCATGTCAATTTCTCCAGATAAGTTGGGTTTGTGTTTACCTATATCTGCGCCGAAACCGGCCCAGCTGGTCTGGGCGCGCTTATGTTGCAGTGCAGCATGAAAGGAATTATAGGGGCCAATCACGACAAAGCAAGGATTTTTTGCTGCATTGCAGCATATTAGATGGCAGCGACTAAATCGGCGGCGACAGGGCGCGTCGCACCGGGCTGGCAGAATCGAGCGCCATGGCCGACACCACACCCACCAAACCACTGCCGCGCGCGCGCGCCGGTTACAAGGTCTTTCGCCCCATCACCACACGCTGGATGGATAACGACGCCTACGGCCACGTGAACAACGTCGTGTATTACAGCTGGTTCGACACCGCGGTCAACGCCTACCTGATAGAGCAGGGCGTGCTGGACGTGGAACGCAGCCCCACCATTGGCCTGGTGATAGAGACCCAGTGCAACTACTTCGCGCCGCTGGCCTTCCCGCAGACGGTGGAAGCCGGCATCTGCGTGGCCAAGCTGGGCAACTCCAGCGTGCGCTACGAGGTGGGCCTGTTCGCGCAAGGCGCTGACCAGACGGCGGCGCATGGGCATTTCGTGCACGTGTACGTGGACCGCGAGACGCGCAGACCGGTGCCTTTGCCGGGCGGGCTGCGCACGGTGCTGGAGGGCTTGGCATGAGCGACACCATGAATGCGGCCGCTGTGGATGCGGCCATCACCTCGCGCATGTCCACGCGCGCCTTCACCGCTCAGCCGGTGCCGCGCGAGACCATCGTCGAGCTGCTGGAGGTGGCGCGCCGCGCGCCCTCGGGCACCAACACCCAGCCCTGGCGCGTGTACGTGCTGCAGGGCGCCAGCCGCGACAGCCTGGTGGACAAGGTGGTCGCCGCGCACGATGCCATCTATGCCAACCCCGCGCTGGCTGCCGAGTACCGAGAGGAATACGACTATTACCCGGAAAAATGGGTTAGCCCCTACATCGACCGGCGGCGCGAGAACGGCTGGGGCCTGTACGGCCTGCTGGGCATCACCAAGGGCGACAAGGACAAGATGCACGCTCAGCACCAGCGCAACTTCCGCTTCTTCGACGCCCCGGTGGGCTTGATGTTCACGCTGGACCGGGTGATGGGCCGCGGTTCCCTGGTGGATTACGGCATGTTCATGCAGAACATCATGGTGGCGGCGCGCGGACGAGGCCTGCACACCTGCCCGCAGGCGGCCTGGAACGGCTTTGCCAAGATCATCCTGCCACACATTGGCGCCGGGCCGGACGAGATGCTGATCTGCGGCATGTCGCTGGGCCATGCGGACCCCGACCACGTGGTCAACGGCTTTCACACGCCGCGCGAGCCGGTGGCCGCGTTCACCAAGTGGCTGGACTGAGCGTGCCGGCCGGGCCGCTGCGCGGGAGCTGACAACATGCATGGCACGGGTCTTTCGGTATGGTGGGCATTGCCGTTTGCCGGCATTTTGCTGTCGATCGCGCTGGGCCCGCTGTTGGCGCCCAGCTTCTGGCACCACCACTATGGCAAGCTGGCCGGCGCCTGGGCGCTGGCATTCCTGCTGCCTTGCGCCCTGTTGCTGGGGGTCGGCGTGGCGGGCGGCAGCTTGCTGCACGCGCTGGTGGAGGAATACATCCCCTTCATCATCTTGCTGACCGCGCTGTACGTGGTGGCCGGGGGCATCCACATCCGTGGCAACCTGCATGGCAGCCCGTGGCTGAACACCGGGCTGCTGGCCGTGGGTGCCGTGCTGGCCAGCCTGATGGGCACCACCGGCGCGGCCATGCTGATGCTGCGCCCGCTGCTGCGCGCCAACGACAACCGGCGCCACCAGGCGCACGTGGTGGTGTTCTTCATCTTCACCGTCGCCAATGCGGGCGGTGTGCTGACACCGCTGGGCGACCCGCCGCTGTTCCTGGGCTTCCTGCGTGGCGTGGATTTCTTCTGGACGCTGGCCCACCTGTGGCCGCAGGCGCTGTTCCTCAACGGCAGCCTGCTGGCCATCTTCTTCGTGCTCGACAGCTGGTATTTCCGCCGTGAAGGCGTGCTCAACGTGGACCCCACGCCGGACACGCCCGCCTTCGGCTTCGATGGCGCGCGCAACTTCTGGCTGCTGCTGGGCATTGTGGCCCTGGTGCTGATGAGCGGCGCCTGGAAGTCGGGTATTGCGTTCCACGTGGCCGGCGTGCAAGTGGGCCTGCCTGCGCTGCTGCGCGACCTGGGGCTGGTGGCGCTGGCTGTGCTGTCGTGGAAGCTCACGCCGGCGTCCGTGCACGAAGCCAATCAGTTCTCCTGGGCGCCCATGGCGGAGGTGGCCAAGCTGTTTGCCGGTATTTTCATCACCATCGTCCCGGTGATCGCCATGCTGCGCGCCGGCTTGCACGGCCCGTTCGCGGCGGTGGTCGCCGCCGTCACCCGGCCCGACGGCCAGCCCGATGTGGCCATGTATTTCTGGGCCGCCGGCCTGCTCAGCAGCTTTCTGGACAACGCGCCCACCTACCTGGTGTTCTTCAACACCGCCGGCGGCGACCCGCAGGCCTTGATGGGCGCTGGCGCTGCCACGCTGGCCGCGATCTCGGCCGGCGCGGTGTTCATGGGCGCAAACAGTTATATTGGCAATGCCCCCAACTTGATGGTCAGAGCCATTGCCGAACAACGTGGCGTGGCCATGCCGAGCTTCTTCGGCTACATGGCCTGGTCGGGCGCCGTGCTGCTGCCGCTGTTCATCGTCATGACTTTCATCTGGTTCCGCTAGAAAACACACAGAGACAACCCATGAGCAAACCCAAGATCCTGGTGGCGCGCGCCACATTCCCCGAGGTGATAGAGCGCCTGTCGCGCCATTTCGACGTCAGCCACAACCAGGCTGACGAGGCCTGGACCAAGGCGCAACTGACCGAGAAGCTCAAGGGCCAGCAGGGCGCCTTCACCACCGGCGGCGAGCGCATCGACGCCGAGGTGCTGGCCGCCTGCCCGGGCTTGAAAATCTGCGCCAACATGGCCGTGGGCTTCAACAACTTTGACCTCGACGCCATGACCGCCGCCGGCGTGCTGGGCACCAACGCGCCCGACGTGCTGACCGAGACCACGGCCGACTTCGGCTTTGCCCTCATCATGGCCACCGCGCGCCGGGTGACGGAGAGCGAGCATTACCTGCGCGCCGGCAAGTGGACGCGCTGGAGCTACGACATGTTTGCCGGCTCCGACGTGCATGGCGCCACGCTGGGCATCCTGGGCATGGGCCGCATCGGCCAGGGCATCGCCAGGCGCGGTGCGCACGGCTTTGGCATGAACGTGATCTACCACAACCGCTCCAGGCTGGACGCGGCCACCGAGGCGGCCTGCAAGGCGCGTTACGTGTCCAAGGAAGAGCTGCTGAAGACCGCGGACCACCTGATCCTGGTGCTGCCGTATTCGCCGTCGTCGCACCACGCCATCGGTGCGGCCGAGATCGCGCAAATGAAGCCCACTGCCACGCTGATCAACATCGCGCGCGGCGGCATCGTGGACGACGCCGCGCTGGCCCTGGCGTTGCGTGAGCGCAAAATCGCCGCCGCCGGGCTGGACGTGTTCGAAGGCGAGCCCAAGGTGCACCCCGACCTGCTGACCGTGCCCAATGTGGTGCTGACGCCGCACATCGCCAGCGCCACCCTACCCACGCGCCTGGCCATGGCCAACCTGGCGGCGGACAACCTGATCGGCTTCCTGGTGGACGGCAAGCCGTTGACACCGCTGAACCCGGCGGTACTGGCGTAGGCCTGAGCCGAAGCGTGTGAGTTGATGGCAAGGCAAGTAGAAGAGGGATTTCTGGTTTGAACGACATGGTGTTGTGGCTGGCGGTGCTGCTGGGGATGGTGAATCTGGGCGTGCTGCTGTGGCTGGCGCTGCGCGGCCAGGGCGGTGAGGACGCGGTCGCGCAGGATCAGGCCCAGGCGCGGCTGCTGACCGCTTTGCAGGCGGCCATGCAGGCCAGTGTGGACAAACTGGAGCGCGAACTGCGCCGTGAGCTGGGCGATGGTGCCCGCGCCTCGCGCCAGGAGCTGGCGCAAAGCTTCACCGCCTTCCAACAAAGCGTGGTGCAGCACAGCGGCGAGGCGCTGCGCACGCAGAACGCACAGATGGACGCCTTCGGCGGCCAGCTGGCACAGCTGCAAAAGTCGCTGGGCGACACGCTGACCACGCAATTGCAATCGTTGAGCGAATCCAACGCCCGGCGCATCGCCGAGGTGCGCAGCACGCTGGAGGCGCAGTTGGCCCAGCTGCAGCAGACCAACGCCGCCAAGCTCGACGAGATGCGCGCCACCGTGGATGAGAAGCTGCAGACCACCTTGCAAGCCCGCCTGGGCGAGAGCTTCAAGCAGGTGGCCGACAGGCTGGAGCAGGTGCACAAGGGCCTGGGCGAGATGCAGACGCTGGCCCAGGGCGTGGGCGACCTGAAGCACCTGCTGACCAATGTGAAGACGCGCGGCATGTTCGGCGAGGCGCAGCTGGCCAGCCTGCTGGAGCAGGTGCTGGTGGCCGACCAGTACGCGGCCCAGGTGGCCACGCGGCCGGGCAGCAAGAACACGGTGGATTTCGCCATCAAGCTGCCGGGCAAGTCGGCCGATGGCGCGCCGCTGTGGCTGCCGATAGACGCCAAGTTCCCCAACGAGGATTACGAGCGCCTGCTGGACGCGCAGCAGCGCGCCGACGCGCTGGGCACCGACGCCGCCGCCAAGGCGCTGGAGGCGCGCATACGGCTGGAGGCGCGTTCGATTGCCGACAAGTACGTGGAGCCGCCGCACACCACCGATTTCGCCATCCTGTTCCTGCCCACCGAGGGCCTGTATGCCGAGGTGCTGCGCCGCCCTGGGCTGATGGAGGCACTGCAGCGCGAGCACCGCATCACGCTGGCCGGTCCCACCACGCTGCTGGCCATGTTGAGCTCGTTGCAGATGGGTTTCCGCACGCTGGCATTGGAAAAGCGTTCCAGCGAGGTGTGGCAGGTGCTGGGCGCGGTGAAGACCGAGTTCGGCAAGTTCGGCGACGTGCTGGCCAAGGTCAAGTCGCAAACGCAGACGGTGCTCAACACGCTGGAGAGCGCCGAGCAGCGCAGCCGGGTGATGGGCCGCACGCTGCGCCAGGTGGAGGCGCTGCCCGAGGAGCAGGCCAAGGCGCTGCTGCCGCTGGACAAGGACGCGAAGGACGCTGAAGAGGGCATGCTTTGAGCGGCACCGGCCCGGCGCATCAGGTGGTGCCCGAGCACAGCGCGCGCCGCGCCGAGCTGGCGCGGCTGGTGGCGGCGCAGGTCTGCCTGCATGCCACCATGGCCGGCATGCGCATGGCCACGCCGCTGCTGGCGCTGAAGGCCGGCTACAGCACGTTGGCGGTGGGCCTGCTGCTGGCGCTGTTTTCGCTGACGCAGGTGTTCCTGGCGCTGCCGGCCGGCCGCTATGCCGACCGCCACGGACTGGTGCGTCCGGTGGGCTTTGCCGTCATCGCCGCGGTAACCGGTGCCGGCCTGGCTTTTGTGTTTCCGTATGTGCTGGTGCTGTGCGCCAGCGCGCTGCTGACCGGTGGTGCCGCCGGCATCACCGTGATCGCGCTACAGCGCCATGTGGGCCGCGCGGCGGCGGATGCCACCGAGCTCAAGCGCGTGTTCAGCTGGCTGGCCATAGGCCCGGCGGTGTCCAACTTCGTCGGGCCGCTGCTGGCCGGTGTGCTGATCGACCACGCCGGCGTCTGGCTGGGCGGCAGCATGGGCGACACCAACGGCTTTCGCGCCGCCTTCCTGGCCATGGCGCTGCTGCCGCTGCTGACCTGGTACTGGGTGCGCAGCGCGCACGAGCTGCCGCCCGTGGAGCTGCAGCCGCAGCGCAGCCGCTGGCAGGCGCTGGACCTGCTGCGCGAGCCCCTGATGCGCCGGCTGATGATCGTCAACTGGATCCTGTCGGCCTGCTGGGACACCCACACCTTCGTGCTGCCGGTGCTGGGTGTGGAACGCGGCTTCAGCGCCTCGGTCATCGGCGCCATCCTGGGCGGCTTCGCCGTCGCCGCCGCCCTGGTGCGGGTGCTGATCCCGGTGGTGGCGGCGCACCTGCACGAGTGGGTGGTGGTGACCGGGGCCATGCTGCTGACGGCGCTGTGCTTCGCGGTCTACCCGTTCCTGCACACCCCCTGGTCCATGGGCCTGTGTTCCGTGGTGCTGGGCCTGGCGCTGGGCTGCGTGCAGCCCATGCTGATGAGCACGCTGCACCAGATCACACCCGAAGCGCGCCACGGCGAAGCGCTGGGCCTGCGGCTGATGGCGCTGAACGCGTCCAGCGTGGCCATGCCCTTCCTGTTCGGCAGCGCCGGCGCGGTGGTGGGCGTATCGCTGGTGTTCTGGTGCATGGGCACCGCCGTCGCCCTGGGGGCGCAGCAAGCGTGGCGGCTGAGGCCGTTGGCTCACCACCCGCCACTCGGCTGAGGCCAGTCGCCGCCGGGCCGCCCCAAGGCGGCTGCGGCCCCCTGGGGGGGGCAGGGAGCGACACGAAGTGCGCGACCGTGGGGGCCACTATTCCCGAGGCAGTTGGTAAGCCTCGCGGATGATGTCCCACGCCGCCTGCGGGTCGTCGGCATGGGAGATCAGGCCCATGTCGTCGGGGGAGATCAGGCCTTCCTCCACCAGCATGTCGAAGTTGATCAGCTTCTTCCAGTAGCTGGAGCCGTACAGCACGATGGGCACCGGCTTGGCCTTGCGCGTCTGCACCAGCGTGATGACCTCGAACAGCTCGTCCAGCGTGCCGAAGCCGCCGGGGAAGGCCACCAGCGCCTGCGCCCGCATCATGAAGTGCATCTTGCGCATGGCGAAGTAGTGGAACTTGAAGCACAGCGCCGGCGTGATGTAGGGGTTGGGCTCCTGCTCGTGCGGCAGGCCGATGTTCAAGCCCACGCTTTGCGCGCCCATCTCGTGGGCGCCGCGGTTGGCCGCCTCCATGATGCCGGGGCCGCCGCCGGTGCAGATGTACAGCCGTTCGCGCTTGGGTCGGGTGCCGCCATAGCCGGCCACCAGGCGGGCAAACAGGCGCGCCTGGTCGTACCACTGGGCGTTCTTTACCAGCTGTTGTGCGGCCGCCAGCGCCTGCGGGTCGCCGCTGGCCTGGGCGGCGTCCAGCGCCAGCTGCGCCTGCTCGGGCGAGCGAAAGCGGGCGCTGCCGTAAACCACGATGGTGTTTTCTATGCCGTTGGCGCGTTGCTCCAGGTCGGGCTTGAGCATCTCCAGCTGCATGCGTATGCCGCGCGTCTCGCGGCGCAGCAAGAACTCAGGGTCGGCGAAGGCGACGCGGTAGGCATCGGCCTCCAGCGGGGTGCCGGCGTCAAAGTGGGCTTTCAGTTCGGCCCAGGCGTCGGCCAGGGTGCGGTCGTTGGGGTTCAGTGCGCCATCCATGTGCGCATTGTCACGCAAACCCCGGCGGCTCCGGCAGGGGCTTCAGGCTGCCGTGAGCCGTCGCAGCGCCTGGGCGATGGTGCCAGCCATGGTCACGGTATTGCTGGGATGGGCGATGCAGTCGGTGCTCCAGACCTCGCCCACGCCGGCCTGGCGGATCTGGGCCAACGCGTCGCCAGCGAACAGCGCATGTGTCACCGCCACGTCCACCGACACCGCACCGGCCTGAAGCAGTAAGCCCGCGGCGCGTGCCAGCGTCCGGCCGGTGCTGGCCACGTCGTCGAGCAGCACCACCTGACGGCCGGCCACCGGGGTGTTGGTGGGCAGTTCAATCTCCACCTCATGGTCGCCTCGTCGGGTCTTGCGGCACACTGCATAGCCCAGGCCATGAGCGCTAGCTTTCCAGCACAGTGGGATCCGAAGCTTGGAATTCACGTGACTTGAAGTCGCG
>JADMIO010888914.1_pt1 | contig 27979 bp, 19 predicted proteins | sample 8958161 | NCBI WGS metagenome assembly JADMIO01 (sample SAMN16585339, study PRJNA669376) | soil metagenome | isolation source: Crop rotation soil | place: USA: Cullars Rotation, Alabama | collected 2011 | reverse complement strand
GCCGCGACTTCAAGTCACGTGAATTCCAAGCTTCGGATCCCACTGTGCTGGAAAGGAATTGCGTGAGACGTTGACCGACATTCGCAGCGACAACCTGCGTGCCGGAGAAGTCGTTCAGCGGATGCGGACGCTGCTCAAGAAGGACCCGAGCCGGCACGAAGCATTTCACGTGAACGGCGCCGTCGCGGATGTGGTGAAGCTCGTCAAGAACCGCGCGGTCAGCCGGCACATCGTCGTCGATCTGGATCTCGATGCGGGACTCACGACGATTGTCGGCGACCGCGTGCAATTCCAGCAGGTGCTGCTCAATCTCCTGATCAATGCGTGCGACGCGGTACAGGACGCGGAACTGCCGATGCGACGCGTCAGTCTGCGGACCTTGCGGGGCGACGGCATGGCGATGGTGGAAGTTCGCGATCAGGGGCCGGGCCTTCAGGACGATGAACTGGTCCGAGTCTTCGAGCCGTTCTACACGACGAAGCGTGACGGCCTCGGTCTGGGCCTCTCCATTTGCCGCGCCATCGTGCAGGCGCACGGCGGTGCGCTCGAGGCGGCACGGAACCACGATCGTGGCATGACGTTCTCTGCCACGTTTCCGATCTTGCTCTCGACGTCGCGACCAGCCGGCGTTCGACAGGCCGGCGTCCGGCGGGAATCGTAATGAATGCGACCTGGCCGGCGATAGCCGGCAACCACGTCGTGCAGTTCTATGACAGCGAAGAGTTTCTCTCGCGCTCGATCGCCGCGTTCGTCGCCGAAGCCTCGCGGCTCGGTGGACCAATGGTGATGATCGTGCGAACCCGGCTCTTCCAGCGGGTCATGAGCCAGGTCGTGGCCAGTGGCGTCGCGACGGCGATCGATCTCGAGCGCCGGGTCAAGTTCGTCGATGCCGAAGCGACGCTCGAGCATCTGCTGTCCGGCGGCGAACTCGACCGGCACAGGCTCGAGCGTGCGTTCGAAAGTCTGCTGGGCGACGCTGCGCGTATCGACCCGCACGGCACGCTCTGGATTGTCGGCGAGATGGTGGACCTGCTCTGCAAGAGGGGCCGGCGCGAAGAGGCCGTCGATCTCGAAGTGCAGTGGAATCGGCTCTGCAGCGGCCGGCGTCCGATCTTCACCGCGTGCTCCTATGGGATGGGGCACTTCGCCGATGACGTCGACGGCGATTCACTGCTGGCCGTCTGCCGTCAGCACACGCACGTCTCTCCGACCGAACGCATTGCCGATGCACCCGACGAGCGCACACGGTTCGAGCGGATTGCGTTGCTCGAGCAGCGCGTACGTGCGCTCGATCCCCGCCTCGCGCCGTCGCGGCCTATGGAGCCGGCCGCTGCAGCGACGGCCGGCAGAACGGTCTATGTAATTGACGACGATGTCAGTGTGAGGCGAGCGCTCGGACGTCTGCTCGCGTCAGTGAACCTGGCGTCGAGGACCTTCGACTCGGCCGAGGCGTTCCTGGAGGATCCCGAAGTTGATCGAACCGCCGGTGGCTGCCTCATCGTGGACGTGCAGTTGCTCGGCATGAGCGGTCTCGAACTGCAGCAGCGCCTCGGCGACATGCGCGAGCGATGGCCCATCATCGCGATGAGCGGCGCACTCGACACGCTGGTGGAACAGGACGCCCTCCGGAGCGGAGCGGTGACGTTTCTGCGCAAGCCGTTTGCGGCGCAGGCCCTCCTCGACGCGATTGCAACGACACGGCGCTAAGTTACCGCCCTCCTGGCGCCTCTTATATAAGGATGGGCACTCTCAGTGTCCGATATCGGACGCTGCCCTTACACGGTCGGAAAAGGCGCCTTCAATCGGCCGTCATTCACCGCGGTCACTACCAGCGGCGTTCGCATCGAGGTCGAGCCGTCACGAAGCACTACAAGTCAGGAGAAATCGGACCGCCCGACGCGACGTTCCTGAAGAGCGAGATGGACTCGCGCGACTTCGGGTTGATCGAGTGGCGAGTGAAGCAGGCGCACCTCGCAGAACGCACAGCGCACAACGTCAGCGCACTGCGCACCGATTGGACTCGGCGTGCGGTCGTAACCCGCTGCTACAATCCCGGCCACGAATGGCGCTCGACGCGGGCTCGAAACTCGGTCAGTACGAGATCATCGGTGTACTCGGCGCCGGGGGAATGGGCCAGGTGTACCGCGCCCGCGACACGAAGCTCGGTCGCGACGTCGCGATCAAAGTCATCCTCGAAGCCTTCATCGCCGACCGCGAGCGTCTCGCGCGGTTCGAACGTGAAGCACGTACGCTCGCCGCGCTCAATCATCCAAACGTCGCGACGCTCTACGGAAAAGAAGAATCGAGCGGCCAGCATTTTCTGGTGATGGAGTTCGTCGATGGTCTGACGCTGGCGGAGCGGCTCGCTCGCGGGCCGCTTCCACTCGATCAGGCGGTCGCGTTCGCGCGACAGATCGCGGAAGGGCTCGAGGCCGCGCACGAGAAGGGCATCGTGCATCGCGATCTGAAGCCGGCGAACATCAAGATCACGGCGGACGACAAGGTCAAAGTCCTCGACTTCGGTCTGGCAACGGCCGCGGACCCGGCGTCGAAAGACGCCGGGCTCTATTCCTCGATCGCGAACTCGCCGACCGTCACATCACTGGGCACCCAGGCCGGCATGATCCTCGGCACTGCGTCGTATATGTCGCCGGAGCAGGCGCGCGGAATGGTGGCCGATCATCGCAGCGACGTGTTCTCGTTCGGCGTCGTGCTCTGCGAGATGCTGACGGGGCGTCAGCCGTTCCCGGGCGAGACGGTGTCAGACGTGCTCGCGTCCGTGCTCGCGCGCGATCCGGATTTGTCGTCATTGCCACCGGACCTTGCACCGCGCCTGACGGATCTCGTCAAGCGCTGTCTTGAAAAGCATCCGCGCAAGCGCTGGCAGGCGATCGGCGAGGTGCGTCATGAACTGGAGCAGATCGCCGTTAATCCGCGCAAGTCGAACGATGCGGCCGTCGTGGCCGCGACCGCAGCGGCACTGCTCCAGCCGAAACCGATGTGGCGCCGTCTTCTGCCGATCGTGCTCGTCGCCATCGCGGCCTCCGGCATCACGCTCGCTATCGTCACGTTCACGCGGCCCGCGCCGAAGCCTGCGCCCGTGTCACGTTTCACGATTCTCTATGGCGAGAATGAACAGCTCACCAGCGTCATCAGACCCGGTGTGGTGATTTCGCCGGATGGTCTGCGGATTGCATACCTCGCGAATCGCCAGTTGCGAGTGCGCGAGATCAACGCGTTCGACGCGCGTACGCTTCCCACGTCCACGGTTCAACTCAGCAACGGGGCGCCAATCAATCCGACGTTTTCTCCGGACGGGACAGAGATGGCGTACTACGAGACCGCCGATTCGACAATCAAGCGCATCTCGTTGTCTGGCGCCGGTTCACCGAGTACCGTCTGCCCGACGACCGAGATTTCAAATGGCCTGAGTTGGTACGGCGATTTCGTCTACACGACGACAACGAGCGGAATCATGCGGTGCCCGGTGACGGGAGGTCAGGAGACGCTCGTCATCAAGGCTGAGGGCAATGCGATGATGACGCGGCCGCAGGTGTTGTCCGACGGACATCTGTTGTTCGCCGTCTCGAAGCCGACGACGCTCACGACGGATCGGTGGGCAGATGCCGAGGTCGTGGTACAGCGTCCTGGTGATGCCTCACCAACGCTCCTGTTCAAGGGCGGTAACGATCCGCGCGTTGTGCCCAGCGGACACATCGTCTACGTCTCCGGCGGCATCCTGTACGCGCGCCGATTCGATCTGGCGCATCTGACGGCCGGCCCAGCGTTCCCGATGATCGAGGGCATCGTCCGGAGCGCGGGCGGCATCGGCTCCGGAACATGGTGGTATGGCGTGTCCGACACCGGCACTCTCGTGTATCAGCCCGGGCCCGTCGGGGCGAGCGGCGCGCAGAAGATGTCGATCGCCATCTTCGATCGCGCGGGCAAAGCCGAGGCGCTGAAGATTCCGCCGGGACCGTACGGCGACCCGCGATTGTCTCCCGACGGCAAATGGCTCGCGTTTGATGTCGATGACGGACGTGACATCAGCATCTCGATCTTCGACATGTCCGGCAGTGGATCGCCGAGCCGGTTAACCTTCGGCGGTCACGATCGATCTCCGGTATGGTCGTCAGACGGCAAGCAAGTCATTTTCCAGTCCGATCGCGGAGGCGATCTGGGCTTGTACATGCAACCCGCGGACGGATCCGGTACCGCCGTGCGTTTGACGAAGCCCGGGCCGCAATTCGCCCACGTTCCGCAATCCACCTCGCCTGACGGCGAGGTTCTGCTGTTCGATGAGGTGCAGGACACGCGCACGAACCGCGTCGCGCTCATGATCTACTCGTTCAGGGACAAGACGATCAAACCGTTCGCCGATCTGACGTCCATCTGGTCCACGGGGGCCATGTTTTCGCCGAATGGCCGATGGGTGTCGTACGCCCAGAGAAACCCGGGAACGCCGCGGTCCACAACCTACGTGCAGCCGTATCCGCCAACCGGCGTGCAGCGCCAGGTCTCTCCGGTCAACGAGGACGGTCACCATCAGGTGTGGTCGCGCGATGGCAAGGAGCTGCTCTACACGCCCGGGCCTGGCACGGTCTTCGACGAGGTCGCGGTCACCCTGACGCCCGCATCAATTTCGTTCGGGCCTGGCGGATCGTTTGCTCGAAGTTTCGTCAACCTGCCGCCGTCGTACGAGAGGCCCTTCGATATCTCTCGGAATGCCAAGGGCGAACCGGTGATCATCGGACTGACGCCGAGCATCGGAGATCTGTCCCGGCCCGTGCGGATCGAGAACCGCGTCGTCCTGAACTGGTTCGAGGAGTTGAAGGCACGCGTGAAGTAGAACGCGGATGACGGGAGCGCCGGTCAGCGACGAGTCCACCCGCTGACCGCCTGGCTCGATCAGGCATCCGCGGAGCACGGCCGAGCGCCAGTGAACGAACTTCCGAAGTACTAACCATCGCGAACGGCACGAGGTGATGAAACTCCAAGAACCCAGTCTCCGTGCAACGACCATTGGCGCCGACGAATGCGCATCGTCTTTCGTCGCGCGTTACAACCGCACGCTTGACGGCTGCCGGCACGTGACGTCCGCGTGAGACGGCTCGCGCCGTCGTCCGAGGTCGCCGCGCATTGGCTTCCTTGGAGCGCTCGAGCTGCTCGACGAGCACGGTGAGCGCGCGGTCCACGATCGCCGCGGGATCGCCGTTTGGGATCGAGTGCCTGAGCAGGTCACGCGCGCGCTCGAGCTTGCTGTGTGTCTCGCGACTGATAGTGATCTTCACCAGATACCGCTCCGGTGCGAGCGGTGCGACGATAGCTCGGGCTGCAGGACGCGCAAGCAGTAGCTCGGGTTCGACGCTTGTAGACGGTGCGGACATCTCGAGGACTGACGGCGCAGCTGGCGCCTCGATCTTCGGCGTTGGCAGCTTTCGCACACTTGAGGCCACATCCGGCCGCGGACCGATCGACGCGACCAGGTGCTCGACATCGCGCTTGCTCTTGTGCCGAGCGGCGGCAAGAAGAGCCTCGTGGTTCTCGTCTGTGAGATGACTGGCGATCAGAGTGATCGTGGTGAGCGTGATGTCGCCCTCGGCCAACATCTGAAGAATGACCGGCCGCCGGAGTGCCGCGCGGGCAGCGGTGATTCGGGTGTAGGCGGCAGGCTCCGACAGACGTAGGGCTTCCGTGCAGTACGTAAAGAGCGACGAGTGGCCGAGGCCGCGATAGAGCTGGCGGCTCTCGACTTCGGCCAGCAGCGCGATGAGCTCGGCCGTCTGACGGCGGCACGCATCGGCCGCGCGAACCGTCGCGGCGAGGAGATCCTGATCAGAGAGATGAGTGACCGATTGATGCGTCATGCATCGTCTAATACCACGCACATTTCTGGACCTCGTCGTCGTCGCCTGGGCGACGATCGACGACGCGATCGTGGGCAATGCGGAAACGCTCGTGCTGCGGGTTTGATTTGCGATCGTTGTCGGCGTGAGAGCCAGCCAGAGAACGATCTCGGAGTCGGCGCGATCTGCTCGTTGAAAAGCGTCAAGCGAAATCTGCCGTTGACCTTCAGATTCATGGCACAACGATTGTGCCAACCGCCTACTCGGCGCGAGGATCCACCCGCGCACACTATACGCACCAAGCGTTCTAACGCGCGGCTATCTGCGGAGATCGCGGAACCTCAGCCACTCGCTTTCCGCAGTGGACAGCGACTTGCCATACGCCTGTTGAAACGCATCCGCAAATCCCGCGGGGTTCGGATATGGATCGAGTGATAGCGCTCGGACACCAGCGCCGACGCGAGGCCTTCATTCTCAGAAACGTGGTCCCAGGCCGTCCGAGCCCGCGCTGGATGATTGCGTGATTCGCCCTCGTGCGAAACGAGCGTCATCAGATTCTGTCGCCGTCGGTGCGAGGAGCGCGTCGCATGCCGACGTCGCGGCCGCGACGAACGCGAGCGCGGGCAGGAATGACGGAGCTCACGCGCATACGTAATTCCCGCTCCGAGCCGGCCGCCGGACGTCTACCGCCAGCCCATCTGCCGCGGCTGCCACTGAGTGGCCGCTCGTGTCGCCATCAGATCGCGTCGGACGAACAGCTTGATGAGTGCAGCCCCGGCAATGAAGCCGCCGACGTGCGCCCAGAACGCGGTGCCGCCGCCTTCCGCGCCGAGGCTGCCGAGTCCGCCGAAGAACTGCAGCGCCATCCAGTAGATGAGCATCACCCACGCCGGCAGCGCGAGCGTGGTGATGTAGAAGCCGAGCGGCACGATCGTGTACACGCGCACGCGCGGATAGAGCACGAGGTACGCGCCCATCACGCCGCTGATCGCGCCGGAGGCACCCACCATCGGCACGCCCGAACGCGGTTCGAGCGCAATCTGGAGCCACGCCGCCGCGAGACCGCACAGCACGTAGAAGATCACGAATCGCGGACGCGTCATCGAGTCTTCGATGTTGTTGCCGAACAGCCAGAGGAACCACATGTTGCCGATGAGATGCATCCACGATCCATGGAGGAACATGTGCGTGAAGAGATGCGAGTACTCACGCCCCTGATCCGTCATGCACATGAGCGTGGGACCGTCGGGGCTTCCGCCCATCGGAAAGCCCGTGCCCGCGGGGAGAAGACCCGTGATCTCCCCGGGAATCAGGCCGAGGTTGCAGACCGACGCCGAGAGCGGCACGAACGAACCCGCACCCTGCACGAGGATCCACGCGATGACGCACGCGGCGATGATGCAAATGGTGATGACGGGCGTGCGCTGGGTTTCATTTTCGTCGTGATAGGGAAACATGGGGATCCTGCGCTCACTGCATCATGCACCAGACGGAGCAACCTCGGCGCCGCATTACTCGTCTGAGCCATCCATGCGCCGCGCCTCCCTCTTGTTATTGCTGTTCGGAATCGCCCTGTCTCCCGCCGCGGTTGCGCAGAACGCCAACACCGCTGCTCCGGTCACGATCCCGTTCGATCTCGTCGTTCGTCACGTCATCGTCCGCGTGACCGTGAACAACTCGCGGCCGCTCTCCTTCATCCTCGACAGCGGTGCGAACCAGGCCATCATCCGGACGGACATCGCGAAAGAACTCGGACTGAAGTTGGAAGGGCAGGTCACCGGACGCGGCGCGGGACCCGGCGTGCAAACCGGCGCATTTGTCCGAAATGCGAAATGGTCACTCGTGGGCTTGACGGGATTCTCGCAGCCGGTGACCCTCGCGCTGCCGTTTGCCGATCTTCCGTCGGCGCTGGGACAACCGGTGGACGGGATTATTGGTGGCGAATTCATCAAAGAATTTGTCGTCGAGCTCGATTATCAGGCGAAGCAGATCCGTCTGCACAAACCGGCGGCGTTCACCTACACCGGACCTGGCGAATCGATCCCGGTCGAGTTCGTGGACGTCTCGCACCCGACCATTCCCGCGACCGTGACAACCATCGGAGGGTCGCCGATTCGGGGACAATTCCTGTTCGACATCGGCGCAGGTCAAGCGCTGGCACTGCACAGCCCATTCGTCCGCGAGCAAAAGCTGCTGGATGGAACGCGGCAGACGATTCGTGCGATTGGCGGCGCCGGCGCCGGTGGAAAGACCAGCGGACAATTGGGACGTGTGGAAGCGCTGCAGATTGGATCCGTCGCGCTGGCCCAGCCCATCACGGTGTTCTCCGAAGATGACGCCGGCGCGTTCGCGAATGCGAAACTGATCGGCAATATCGGCGCGCAGGTCGCGATGCGCTTCCGCGTATTTCTGGACTACAGCCGTCGGCGGATCATCTTCGAGCCGACGCCAGCGGTCCGCGATCCGTTCGATCGCGCGATGTCCGGCCTCGTGCTGCGCGCGTTCGGCGATGACTTCCGCACGTTTCGCGTGACGGAGATCCTCGAGCACTCACCGGCAACGCAGGCCGGCATCGAAGTCGGCGATGTGATCACGGCCATCGACGACGTACCGGCAGCGCAGTTGACGCTCTCGGCCATCCAGGAAATGTTCGACAAGCCGGTCCGTCGCTCGCTGACGATCCGTCGTGGCGATCGGACGCTGACCGTGCCGCTCACCCCAGCGCGATTGATCTGACGCGATATGATCGCGGCTGATGGCGTCACGCGCACGAACGTTGCCAGTCATCGTCAGCGCGCTGTGTCTCGCGACTGGAACTGCGTTCACGCAGACTCCCGCGCCTGAGAATCCGAAATACATCTGCGGTCAGTGGCGTGTGCAGGGCATCGTGGCTTCGACGCCGTACGCCTCGGTCGCAGACGTCGTCAAGCCGCTGTTTGGCGTCGAGGCAAAGTACACGGCGATCGAGATGCGATTTGGTCCCGGCGTGACCATTGCGCAGCCGCTGTATCGCTACACGGACATCACCGACACCAATTTCGACAATGCCTGGCAGGTGAACTTCGCGCAGCTTCGGGTCAAAGGCGCGAGCACCCACATCGTCGAAGTGCGCGATCGTCGCGGCAGTCGTGTCAGCGATCGGCCCGGCACAACGATCGTCGTGAGAAACGACAACGAGATCCTTGTTCCCTGGGAAGGCCACTTCCTGGGACCTACGCCGCACAGGACCTCCATGCCCAAGCGGGTTACTTCCCGTCGATCGCTAACAACGTCTGCAGCAGGACGTTCGCGCCATTGGTGATGTCGGCCGGCAACGAGAATTCCTTCGGGCTGTGACTGATGCCCGCGCGGCTGGGAATGAAGATCATACCGACCGGCGCGATCGGCGCGACTTCCTGTGCGTCGTGCCCCGCACCGCTCGGCATGAGATTCGTCGTGAAGCCGAGACGCTTCGCCGTGTCGCCGATGATCGTCCGGAAGCGCATGTCCGTCGGCGCCGGCACGATCGTATTCGTGCTCTGAAACGTGAACGTCGTCCCCGTGGCCTTCTCGATCGCTGCCACTTCGACCTTGACCTTCTCGAACAGCGTCTGGATCTTCGCCGCGTCCAGATCGCGAATCTCCAGTGTCGTCACGACCTTCCCCGGAATGACGTTGTACGCCCCAGGAAATGCCTGAATCCTGCCGACTGTCCCGACCTGGCGCCCGGGCACGCTTGTGACGACGCGATGGACGGCGTCAACGTAGCGTGCCGCGGCGAGCAAGGCATCGTGCCGTTGATCCATCGGCGTCGTGCCGGCGTGATTCGCGAATCCCTCGATCGTCACTTCCCACTGACTGATGCCGACGATGCCCTCGACGATGCCGATGTTGATGTGTCGTGCGTCGAGAATGCCGCCTTGCTCGATATGCAGTTCGAGGTACGCCGCGAGATCGCCGCGCTTCTTCAGCGGCTGCGCGAGCCTCGACGGATCGCCGCCAATGAACGTGATGCCGTCACGCATCGTCTTGCCGCTGTTCGTCACGAGCGCGAGTTGCTTCTCCGTGAGTCCTGATGCAAACGCGTGACTGCCGATCGTGCCGCCTTCTTCGTTGGCCCAGAGGATCACTTCCAGTGGATGCCGCAGTGTCTGACGCGCTTCGCCCAGACGTTCGGCGACTTCAATCGCGCCCATGGATCCGACCTGACCGTCGAAGCGCCCGCCTTGCGGCACGGAGTCGATGTGCGAGCCGATGGCGATCGTCGGCAGTGACGCGTCGCTGCCTGCGCGCCGGCCATGGATGTTGCCTGCGGCGTCGACGCTCACATCGAGCTTCGCGTTACGGAGCAGCGTCATCGCGTATTCGCGACCCTGACGGTCGGCGTCGGAGTAGGCGACGCGATTCGTGCCGCCCTCGGGCGTCGCGCCGATTCTGGCCAGTTCAGTGATATGGGCGTTCAGCCGGTCGCCGTCGACGCGCAAATCCGCGGGAGATTGTGCGGCCAGCGTGGACACGAACGCGCCGGCGGCGATCGGGATCAGAAATCGCTTCTGCATGGCCGGAGTCTACTAGGAGCGAGCGTACTAGCGTAGGCTATGCGGGTCTTTGATCCGGAGGCCCGGAATGTCATTTCGCCTGATACGTCGTTTTCTCTGTCTCGCTCTCGTGTTCGTCCTTGCCTGGTTTGCCAAAGTCCCAACCCTGCGTGCCACGCCCACTGCTGATGTGAGCGCGAACATGCTCGGTGGTCTGCAGTGGCGCAACATCGGGCCATTTCACGGTGGCCGCATCTCGGCGGTGACCGGCGCTCTCGGTGCCACACAAACGGGCGTCTTTTACGTCGGCACGCCGGCCGGCGGGATCTGGAAAACCACCAGCGCCGGCGTGACGTGGTTCCCGATCTTCGATCAGTTCACGAATGTCGACAGCATCGGTGCAATCCAGGTCGCACCGTCCGATCCGAACATCGTCTACGCCGGCACCGGCGACTCGGTGCAGGGATCGAGCGGTGACGGGATGTACAAGTCCACCGACGCGGGTAAGACGTGGACGCACATCGGTCTCGAGGAGACGACGAAGATCAACAAGATCACCGTTGACCCGAAAGATCCGAACCTCGTCGTCGCCTCCACGCAGGGCGATGCGCGACACAACGGACAAGGCATCTATCGCACCACCGACGGTGGCAAGACGTGGGAGAACACGCTGCGTCCCGAGAATGCGAACGGCACGCGCGACGTCGAGTACGCGTACGACATGCCGAACCTGATGTTCGCAACGAGCGAGGGCAGCGGCGGTCGCGGCGGCGGCGGCGCCGGATTTGGCGGCGGTGCAGCAGGAGCGGCAGGCGGGGCGAACGCACCCGCGCCACCGAATGGCACGGCGCTCTACAAGTCGACTGACTCCGGCAAGACGTGGAAGAAAGTCGACACGCTTCCTCCGTACACCGGTCGCATCAGCGTCGCCGTGGCGATGCACACGCAGGGGCAGCGCATCTACGTGGTGGGCGGCGCACTGCAGGGTGGCTCCGGCCTGTATCGCTCAGACGATCAGGGCGCGACGTGGCAGCACATGGCCTCCAACCCGGTGGACACACGCGTCGGCAACGGACAGGGCGCGTACAGCTCCGGCGTCTGGGTGGACTCGCAGAATCCCGACATTCTGTACACGGTCAGCACGTGCGTGTATCAGTCGAAGGACGGCGGCAAAACGTTCGCAGCGTTCAAGGGCGCGCCGGGCGGTGAAGATCCGCACGACATCTGGGTCGATCCGACGAACGGTCAGCGCATGCTCTTCGGCATGGACCAGGGTCCGGGCGTGACGCTCGACGGCGGCAAAACGTGGAGCGGTTACTACCAGATTCCGATTTCGCAGGTCTATCACGTGTCCACTGACAATCGGTATCCGTACTGGGTGATCGCGGCGCAGCAGGACACCGGCGCAGTCATGACGCGCAGCCGCAGCGATCAAGGACAGCTCACGGTCATCGACTGGATGCCATTGCCGTCATCCGAGTTCGGCACGATCACTGCTGATCCGCTGAAGCCGACGACGTTGTATGGCGTTGGTTATGGCGCGGGTCAGGGCAGCGGGATGATCAAGATCGACGTCGCGACGGGTCAGTGGACGAACGTCGCGCCGAATTTCGGTGCGGATGCACAGCTCTACTCGGCCGGCCGGGATTTCTGGAAGCGCTTTGACACGTTCGAACCGAAGGCACTCTACGTCGGTTACAACTGCATCCTCGTCACGCGCAACGGCGGCGAGACGTGGAAGGCGTTCAGTCCGGATCTCACGACGCCCAAAGGTCAGCCGCTGCATGCGTGCGGCACGGCGCCGACGGGTGGCACGGGCGCGAACGGTCGCGGACGTGGCGGACGTGGTGCGAATGCAACGGCAGCTGGCGCTCCGACTGCTGCAGCAGGAACTCCCGTCGCTGCAAACGTTCCGGTCACCGGTGCACCGGCTGCACGCGCGGGCGCACCGCCGGCAGCGGCACCGGCACAAGCTCCACCGCAGGCGGGACGCGGCGGCGGTGGCAACATCGCTGACTTCTCAATCTCAACGATCAAGAAGGGCGTCTTCTGGTCCGGCAGCTCCACTGGTCAGATCTACAACACGATGGACGGCGGCGTGACGTGGAACAACGTCACGAACTTCACCGACCTGCCGCAGGGCGCAGGCGTCCAGACGATGGAAGCCAGCCACACCGATCTCAACACCGCGTACGTGCTCTTCAACGCGCCGGGCGGCGGGCGAGGTGCCGGTGCGGGCGCAGCCGCTGCGGAGCAGCATTACATCTACCGCACGCACGACGCCGGCAAGACGTGGACGCGGATCGTCAGCGGACTGCCCGTCGAGGAGCGCACCAACAGCAAGCTCAACGTCATCCGCGAGGATCCGAAACAGAAGGGTCTGTTGTTCGCCGGATCGGAAACGACCGTGTATGTTTCGTTCGATGACGGAGATCACTGGCAGTCGTTGCGATTGAATCTGCCGACCACGTCGATTCGCGACATGGTGTTCCACACGGACGATCACATGAACGATCTCGTGATCGGCACGTACGGTCGCGGCTTCTGGGTGCTCGACGACATGAGCCCGCTGCGTGACATGGCGGCGAAGGGACAGCAGATTGCGTCTGCGCCGGCATATCTCTACAAGCCGGGCGACGCGATTCGAGCGCGCGCGAATTCGAATTGGGATCAGCCGCTCAATCCCGAGCTCGCGCACTGGCCGAATCCGCCGTACGGCGCGCTCATTTATTACTACCTGAGCAAGCCGCCCGCGGGTGAGATCAAGCTCCAGATCTTCGACAAGGCCAACAAGCTCGTGCGCACGATCACGAGCACGCCGCCGCCGGCCGTCGAGCGTCCGCCGTATCCGGACTACTGGCTCAAGCCGCCGTCCGAGCGCGCGCTGTCGACGAATGTCGGTACGAATCGTACGAACTGGGACCTGCGGTACGACGATCCACCGGGGTTCAATCCGGACATCAACAACCAGATGAACTCGTCACCGGGTTCAGTCACGCCGGCGCCGCACGGGCCGCTCGCGATGCCGGGCACGTACACGGTGAAGCTGATCGTGGACGGTCAGACGTACACGCAGACGCTCGTCGTGCACAACGATCCGCGCATCGGCGAAGGCGTGAAGGTCATGGCGGACATCGCGCAGTCGAACAAGCTGGCGTTGGCGTCGTGGCAGGGCATGAAGGACGCCGCGGCCGGCAATACCGAGGTGGCTGCGGTGCGCGAACAGGTCGCGGCGATCGCCGGCGGTTCGTTACCGCCTGACGTCGCGGCGGCAGCCACGGCGCTCGATGCGAAGCTCGCCACGTTCGGCGGCGCGAGGGGGGGCGGCGGTCGCGGTGGTGGCGGCGGCGGCGGTGGTCGCGGCGGCGGCGCTCCGGTGCAGGGCGGCGTGACGTCGTTTACGTCGATCAACGGCACGTTCAACAGCGTGCTCGCGCCGATGGCGCAGAACGGCATGGACATGCCGCCGAGTCCGGCGATGATCCACACGTACGAGAACACGTGCAAGGAACTCACGGGCACGGTGAACGCGTGGAAGACGATGATCGGCGTCGATCTCGCCGGCTTCAACAGCCTCTTGACGAAGAACAATCTGCAGGCGTTGAAGGTCACACCGTCGGCGCTGACGCCGCCCGCATCCTGCACGATTACCGCCCCGCCGGTTGCTCCCGCTCCGGCGGCGTCGGGTCGTGGCGGGAAGAACAAGTAAGTGGACACCGCGAGGCCCCGAGCGTAGCGAGGGCGCTGAGCGCGACAAATGGCGCGGGGGTGGGGCCCCGCGCAATTAAGAAAAGAAGACCATGACGCCTGTCGACCACCGAGGTCGGCAGGCGTTCTTGTTCTCACCCCTCGTTCGAATCCAGACAGACAACCTGGTACAGCTGAACCCCGTCCAAACCGGCGGCGGACGTTGGGAGATTTCCATACAATGTATTGGAAATCGCAGCCCGCCGAGGCCCATGACTCACTCCGGCGATCGCTGGGAACGGCTGTTGCGATGGCTCTTGCCCGCCGCGCAGCGAGACGCCGCGCTCGGGGATGCGGCGGAAGAGTTTGCGGCACGGGCGGGCCGCGACGGCGATCGCGCCGCCCGGCGATGGTATCGACGCCAGGTATTGCGCTCGGCCGGACCGGCGCTACTCGATCGACTTCGGCGGGGACGTGGTCCACGCCGAAGTCATGAACGAAGGAGTTCTTTCATGAGTTCGTGGTGGCTCGACTTGCGTGTGGCGTTGCGTACCCTGATCCGTCAGCCCGCGTTTACGGCGACCGTGATTGCCACGCTGGCAATCGGCATCGGCACGACGACGGCGCTCTTCAACGTGTATCGCGCCGCGTTTCTGCAGCCGCTGCCGCTGCCGGAATCCGGCCGTCTCGTCTTCATCATGGAGCAGGCCTCGTTCGGATGCTGCGGTCCGGCGTCCGGGCCGGACTACACAGACTGGATTCAACGTCAGCGCGCATTCTCTGGCATCGGCGTGATCAATCCCGCCAGCTACACGCTCACCGGTGATGGCGATGCCACGCGCATCTTCGGCACTTCCGCGTCCGCGAGCCTCTTCGATCTGCTGCAGGTCGCGCCGCTCATCGGGCGTACGTTCACGGCGGCTGATCAGGCTGCACCGTCGACAGTCGTCCTGAGCTATGACCTCTGGCAACGCCGATTTGGCGGTCGCCGTGAAGTGCTGGGCTCGACGATCGATATCAACGAGTCGCCGTTCACGATCATCGGCGTGATGCCGGAGCGGTTCGACATTCCCTCGCCGTGGCTGGGCACGCAGCATCACCAGTTGTACCTGCCGTTCGATGAGGCCTGGCTCCGTGGCGATCGCGGCAGTCACAGCTATCCCGTCATCGGCCGGCTCGCTCCGGGCGCGACCGTGCAGACGGCGCAGAGCGATATGGATCGTGTGATGCGCGATCTCGCTCGCGAGTACCCGCAGACGAACGCCGATCGCACGACGAAAGTCTTTACGGCGCACGACTACATGTTCGGGAATGCCGGGCACGATCTCGCACTCATTCTCGGCGCAGCCGGTCTCGTGCTGCTCATTGCCTGCGGCAACATCGCGGGTCTGCAGCTCGCGCGCGCCACCGGTCGCGAGGCCGAGCTCGCCGTCCGGACCGCCCTCGGCGCGTCGCGTGGCGCGCTCATTCGCCTGCTCCTCTCGGAGAGCCTGATCATCGCGATGGCCGGTGGGCTCGCCGGCGTGCTGGTGTCGACGGTCGCCGCTCGAGGTCTCCGCAGCGTGTTGCCGGCGACGATTGCGCGCGTCGAGGATGCACGCGTCGACGGGTGGGCGCTCCTCTTTGCACTCGGTGCCTCCGTCTTCACGGCTGTGGTCTTTGGTGTGCTGCCGGCGCTGCTCGCGTCGCGCAGCAAGTTGTCGAGCCGTTTCGCCACGCGCGGCGCCGGGGACAGCTCGCCTCGCCGCGAGCGGCTTCGCGACAGCTTCATCGTTGGGCAGATTGCACTCGGCCTGGTCCTCGCCAACGGCGCCGTACTGCTCGTCCGGAGTTACGAGCACGTGCGAGGGGAGACACCGGGTTTCCAGGCGTCCGGCGTTCTGACGATGTCGATCAATCCGTCAGGCACGCGCTATGCGAAGAGAGATGCCGTGCGCCAATACTACGCGGACGTGCTCGCCCGGGTGGCCGCAGTGCCCGGCGTGTCAGCTGTTGGAACGATCAGTCGCTTGCCGCTTTCAGGCGGCACGAACGGCAATGCCCTGATCGAAGGTCAGCCACCCCGCTCGAACAGCGATCGCGGCCCGCTCGTCGAGGTGACGAGCATCACGGGCAACTACTTCAACGCCATGGGGATCACGCTGCTGCGAGGCCGCACGCTCACGCCCGACGATCAGACGACCTCCGTAAAGAACGTCGTGATCAATCGTCATTTCGCCCGGGAGGCGTGGCCGAGCGATGACGCGATTGGCAAGCGGTTCAGTTTCAACGACAATCCGCCCGACTGGCTCACCGTCGTCGGGATCGTCGACGACATCCGGCAATGGGGCCCTGAGAAACCTCCGATCAGTCAGGCCTACTTGTCAATCGCCTCAGGCTGGGCGAACTCCGGCTACGTCGTCGTTCGCACCGACAACGATCCGGGCAGTCTCGCTCAGCCAGTTCGTCGCGCGATTCTCGGCGTCGACGGCACGCAGGCGCCTTCGGATGTGCAGCCGATGAGTGCACGCGTTGACCGCTCCATGTCTCAGCGGCGTTTTTACACGTTGCTGATCGGGCTGTTTGCAGCCGCGGCGCTATTGCTCGCCGGCGCCGGCGTCTACGGGACGATCACGTATTACGTCGCGCGCCGGACGCGCGAGCTCGGCATCCGCGTCGCGCTCGGCGCATCGGGATCCGGTATCGTCGGCATGGTCGTGCGGCGAGGCGCGAGACTCGCGGCACTCGGCGTGATCATCGGCGTCGCCGGGGTCTGGGCGTCGACGTCCGTGATTTCCAGCATGCTTTATGGTGTCGGCGCTCTGGACGCGTTCGCGATGATTGCCGGCGGCGTCACGCTCGCGCTGGTCGCCATGGCGGCGTCAGCGTTGCCGGCGCTTCGCGCGTCACGCATTTCACCTGTCGTCGCGTTGCGCTCGGAATAGGAGACACGCGCGATGGGTCATTTCGAGACCACGGTGCTCCTCGCGCTGCTGCGCCTCGGGAACCATGCGTACGGCATGGAAATCCGTGAGGAGATTGAGCGGCGAACGGGCAGAGAGGTGTCCTACGGCGCCGTCTACACCGCGCTCGATCGCCTCGAAGTGAAAGGGTTCGTCGCCTACTCGCTCGGCGAGTCGACGCCAGAGCGCGGCGGTCGTGCCCGTAAGTACTTCCGCGTGCAGTCCGCAGGGAAGGCAGCCCTCCGAGCCCATCGGCAGAAGACGGCGACGATGTGGAACGGCGTCGAGCGGCTGTAAGCTGTCGCAATGCGACTGAAGATAGCGCTGCGCCGACTGCTGCAGCAGCCCGCATTCGCCTCGACTGCCATCGGTGCGCTGACGCTCGGGATAGCGTTCTGTGGCGTCGTGGTTGGCTTCGAGTGGACGGTCAACGCACAGCGCGCATCATCTGTTCGTCCGGATCTTTTCTCTGGCCTGACGTGGCGCTGCATCGGACCGTTCGATGGCGGGCCGGTCTCGTCAGTGACCGGCGAGTCCGGCGTGCCCGGCGTCTACGTGATCACGACGCCGAGTGGCGGCACGTGGAAGACGATTGACGGCGGGGACACCTGGACTCCGATCGCGCATGAAAACGCGCCAGCACCTTCATCCGATCCGCATCGATGGATCGATCCCGCGAATACTCGTCGCGTCGTCCGCACCGACGCCCGGGGAATTGAAGTCAGCCTCGATGGCGGGCAGACTTGGTTCCAGTCTCACAATCTTCCGATTGCCGAAGTCGCCCGCATTGCGCCGCGCACGCGTCAGGCCGAGCCGGCAGGGAAGCGACGAATTGCAGGACAACCTTCGATCATTTCGATCGCCGACCCATCGCGTCCAGGACTTGTGTTCGGGGCGGTGAGGGACGTCGTCTATGTCTCGTTCGATGACGGCGTGGAATGGCAGTCGCTGCGATTGAACATGCCGGCCGTGACGATCAACGACCTCGACATCCGCGGCAACGATCTCATCGCCGCGACGCAGGGCCGATCGATGTGGCAACTCGACGATATTTCACCGTTGCGGCAGGTGAGCAGTTCGAACGTGGCCGCCATCTTGTTCAAGCCCGCGGGTCGGATTGGGCCGAGATCCGGACAGATGGAGCCCCCGGGCTTCAGCCCGGGGGATCGGACGCCTGCGGTGACCATCGACTACTACCTCGGCCCCTCCACGCGCGGCGACGTGAAGCTCGAGATCGCCAACGCAACTGGCCGCGTCCTGTATGCGCTGAGCAGTGCGAAGCCGGATGCGACGGATCGCTGGCTCCCGGTGATGAAGCCTCTGTCAGCGACGCCGGGGCATCATCGCCTCACCTGGAACTTGCGGATGACTCCGCCGCCGGCTCAGAAGCACAGCTACGCGCAGATGGCGCGTGCGGCATTCGAAGAGTTGCCGCCGGATCCAAACGGACCGCCCGTGCTCGCCGGAACTTATCGCGTGAAGCTCACAGTTGGCGGCCAGTCGTACGTTCAACCACTTGTCGTCCGTCCCGACCCGAAGTCCACGCCGGCGACGCTTGCGGCCGCGCGACGCGAATACGATCTCGCGCTGAAGGTCTACGACGCGATGGACGTCGCGCATCGCGCGTTCATGCAGCTCGCCCGCGTGCGCGCCGAACTCAAGCCCATGCTCACCTCAACGGACGACGACGTGGTGGCGACGGCGACGGCGCTCGAGACCCAACTGGTGCAGCTCGACGGCAGCGACTGGACGGGCCTCATCATTCCCGATGAAGACCAGGACGATTTCGATCCGAATGAAGCGGAAGAGCAGGGCATCAAGCATCCCGACTTCATTCCGCCGAAGCCCGTGTCGGTGAGCAAAGATTACGACGACCCGACGTCGATCCTCGGACGCAGGTTCGAGGCGGTCAATCACGCGCCGGCGTTCGCCACCATCAGCGCCGATCTCGGCAGCATGCTGACGAAAGTCCTGCGCACGCCGGACGTCGTCGCGGGTGCTGACTACGATCGGACGTGCCAGGAGCTCTCGGGCGTGCTCACCGCGTGGCGCCAGGTGAATGCACAGGAACTCGCGCGCGTGAACGCGGAGTTCGCGCAAAAGAAGCTGCGACCGTTGCCGATCGCCGCGACGGTGCCGGCGATCGCGTGCAGGTAAAATATGTTGGGTCGTGCCGCAGCCGTCGCCATGAGCGCGGCCATCTTGATGACCGCCCCCGCGAGGACTGCTCCCGCGCCTGAGAAGAACGATCCGCGTATCGTCTCGTTGCTGAAGCCGATTCGCGAAAAGCATCACATGCCCGCGCTCGGCGGCGCGATCGTCACGAGCGAGGGACTCGTCGCCGCCGGCGTGACCGGCGTACGAAAAGCCGGCGCTGACGTCGCCGCCACGGTTGATGACCTCTGGCATCTCGGCTCCGACACCAAAGCCATGACGGCCGTCGTCATCGCGCAACTGGTGGAACGGAAGCAGCTGACCTGGCAGACCACGATCGAAGAGGCGATGCCGCGTCAGATCGGGCGCGCGCCGGAGGAGTTCCGCCGCATCACGGTGGAGGAGTTGCTGTCACATCGATCGGGATTGCCGGCGAACATCAACTGGGGACAGGCGTCGCGTGCCGCGGCATCTCCGAGAGAGCAGCGGCTGGCGGCATTCGCGACGGCGGCCGGCACGAAGTTGTCGTCCACGCCGGGCACGAAGTTCGAGTACTCGAATCTGGGATACGTGATCGCCGCGACGATGGCGGAGACGATCGCGAATCGTGCGTGGGAAGACATGATCCGCGACGCAGTGTTCGTGCCCCTGAGAATGACATCGGCGGGGTTCGGTGGTCTCGGCAAGCCGGGACAGATCGATCAGCCATGGCCACACGCCGACAACGGCAAGCCGACACCGACGAACGGCCCTGACATCGACAATCCCGAGGTCATGGGACCGGCGGGAACCGTCCACTGTTCACTCGCCGATTGGGCGCGCTTCATTCAGGATCAGCTGCGCGCGGAAAAAGGTCAGGGTGCGCTCCTCTCTGCGGAAAGTTACAAGCGTCTGCACACACCGCCGTTCGGTGGTGACTACGGCTTCGGTTGGATTGTCACGACGAGGCCGTGGGCCGGCGGCACCGTGTACACGCACGCCGGCAGCAACACGATGAACTTCGCGGTCGTCTGGATCGCTCCGTTACGTGACTTCGCCGTGCTAGCGGTCACCAATCAGGGCGGCGCGGAAGCGAGCGTGGCCACAGACGAAGTCGCCGCGGCGCTGATCGGCATGCACCAGAAGTAGGGCAGACCTTCAGGTCTGCCGACTTCGGCGGACCTGAAGGTCCCCTACGTACCTCCGAGGTGTTCACACCTATTTTGCGAACCGCTTGAAGAAGCTGTCGTCGTTCCACGTCGGACGCTTCTCGTCGTTCGCGACGGTCTGCAGCAGCTTCATGATGACGCGATCGAAGAGCGCGGCCGCTTCCTTGTCCACCGGCTGATTCAGGTCGTCGGCCGGCTTGTGGTAGATGTCGCGCACCCAGTTGCGGCGCGTCGTCTCGTCCGGAGATCCGAACTCATAACCGAACTTGAACGCGAGCGCGGGCACGCCGCGGCGGATGAAGCTGTACTGATCGCTGCGAATGAAGCGGTTCTGCTCGGGCTCGCGATCGGTCTGCACGTCCACGCCGAGCGACTTCGCCGCCGCACGCACGGATTCCCCGAGCGATGACTCAGCGAGGCCTTGCACTTCGATCACCTTCAGCGCGTAGAGCGGCAGAAACATGTCGAGGTTGATGTCCGCGACGATGTCCTTGAACGGCACGGTGGGCTTGAACGAGAAGTACCGCGAGCCGAGCTCGCCTTTCTCTTCGGCGGTGACGGCGATGAAGATGACCGAGCGCTTGGTTTTGACGCCAGACGCCTTGAGTAATCGCGCCGTCTCGATCACCGACGCAATCCCCGACGCGTCGTCCATTGCGCCGTTGTAGATCGTGTCGCCGTTGACCGCACGCCCGACGCCGACGTGATCGAGATGGGCTGACATGATCACGTACTCGTTCTTCAGCTTCGAGTCCGAGCCTTCGAACATGGCGACGACGTTGGTGGAGTCGATCGGATCGCGCTTGAGCTCGGCCTGTGCCTTGAGCGTGCCCGGAATCGCGAAACGGGGCAGCGGCTTGGTGTCGAGTACGAGCTGATTCAGTTCTTCGAGCGTATGGCCGGTGCCCGCGAGCAGCGCAGCCGCGCCGCGTGCGGTGAGCGTCATCGCGACCTTCTCGCCGGCCGCGTCATTCAGCTCGCGATCGAAGAGCGTGATCGTTGGCTGCGGCATCCCGCCTCCGCGACCTCCACCCGCACCTCGTCCTTGCGCAGCACCGTTCGCACCAGCCCCGGCCGGTGGATTCGCGCCAGTCGGATCGGGTGGCGCCGCATTCGCCCTTCCTGTACCTCCGCCGGCAACAGCCGCACCAGCCCCTCCAGCCCGCGGCGCAGCGATGGTCGCGACACCAATGGCGCCCGCGCGCTTCAACGCGAGCCAGCGTTCGTCGGCGGTGTTTACGTGCGACTTCACGTTGTCCGAGACTTTCACTGGCGGGAACGCGTTCACGTAGACGGCGATCTTGCCTTTGAGATCCTGGCCAGCGAAGTCATCCCACCCGGCTTCCGGAATCGACATGCCGTAGCCGAGGAACACCATCGGCGCTTCGATCGATCCACTGAGCTCGCCGCGCGCGCTGATCGTCGCGTCCTGACCGACGGCGAGCGGCGTTTCCTGTCCATCACGCACGAGGCTGAGCTTCGTCTGCTCAGGCACGAGCGTGCGGCTGTCGAGCTTGAGCGGCTGCCGATATCCATTCGTGCCCGCCGGCTTCAGACCAATCGCTTTGAACTGACTCTCGACGTACGCGGCCGCCGCTTCAAATCCCGGCGTGCCGACATTGCGGCCCTCGAGCTTGTCGTCAGCAAGAAACTGAACGTGCGCCCACCAGCTTTTGCCTTCGGACGCGAGATCGCCTGACTGGGCAAAGGCCGTGGCGACGGCGGCAGCAGCGGACAGTGAGGCAATCACGAGCGTGCGTTTCATGCCGGGGATCTTACAATCATGACGCGGAAAATGATTCATCAGGTCATCTCACGTCGTTCCGTCCTGCTGGTGGCAGGCGCGGCCCTTTCATTCTTCGCGCCCGGCCGCGCGACCCAGGTGCCGGCAGCGCCCATCGCTCCCGCTGCTGCCCTCCAGCATGTCGTCGTCATCTTTCAGGAGAACGTCTCGTTCGATCATTACTTCGCGACGTACCCGCACGCGGCGAATCTGCCCGGTGAGCGCGTCTTTACGGCGCTGCCCAATACGCCGTCCGTCGAGGGGCTGTCCGGCGATCTGCTGACGAAAAATCCGAACTTCACGAATCCCGCGAACGGCGCCGACGCCGCGAATCCGTACCGGCTGAGCCCGTCGCAGGCCGCGACCGCGGATCAGGATCACAGCTACACGCAGGAGCAGATCGCGTACGACCACGGGAAAATGGATCTGTTTCCGGCGACGATCGGACAGTTCGTCGCGCCCGACGGCAGCCTCGCGACATCGGCGAACAAATCGCTCAACCTCGCGTTCTTCGACGGCAACACCGTCACCGCGATCTGGAACTACGCGCAACATTTCGCGATGAGCGACCACTTTTTCCAGACGACTTTCGGCCCGTCGGTCGTCGGAGCCCTGAATCTGATTTCCGGGCAGACGAACGGCGTCGCGAAGATCAAGAACGGATCGGCCCCGAACGTGCTCATCGACGGCGGCGCCGGCACGTTCACCGTGCTCGGCGACGTGGATCCGATCGGCGACATCTGTTCGTCGAACAAGCGCATTCAGGTCACGATGGGCGGCCGCAACATCGGGGATCTCCTCAACGCCGCGAATGTCTCCTGGGGCTGGTTCGAGGAGGGCTTCGACGTCACGACCGTGAATCCGAACGGCACGACGGGCTGCGGGCGCTCGCACAAGTCGCGCATCACCGCGGTGTCGTCGCTCGACTACATCGCGCATCACGAGCCATTTCAGTACTACCCGTCGACCGCGAATCTTCAGCACGTGCGGCCGACGTCCGTCGCGATGATCGGCCGGAAAGGCGACGCAGCGAATCATCAGTACGATCTCGCGGACTTCTTCGCCGCGGTCAATGCCGGGAACTTTCCGTCGGTCGTGTTCCTCAAGCCGGCCGCATATCAGAACGGCCACGCCGGCTACTCGGATCCGATCGACGAGCAGGAGTTTCTGGTGCGTGTGTTGAACGACCTGCAGCAGCGCCCCGAGTGGAAGAACACGGCGGTCTTTCTCACGTGGGACGACTCCGACGGCTGGTACGACCACCTGATGGGACCGATCGTCAATTCGTCTGTTGGTCCGGTGGACGCACTCGATGGCGACGGCGTCTGTGGCGACGGAAAACACATTCTTCCCGGGATTTCGCCGGCCAATCCTCACGCGCTTGGTCGTTGCGGCTACGGCCCGCGGTTGCCGCTCCTCGCGATCTCGCCGTGGGCCCGGCGGAACGCGGTCGACTCGACAGTGACCGACGGCACGTCGATCCTGCGCTTCATCGAGGACATCTTTCTCGACGGCCGCCGCATCGGCCAGGGATCATTCGATGCGATTTCAGGTTCGCTCAATCCGTTATTTGATTTCTCGCGTGCGCCGACGCTGACGCCGGTGCTGCTCGATCCGCAGACCGGACAGGTGCGGCGGTAAGAGCGCAATCCCAAAGCCTTTACATGAAGTTCATGAAGCAGCGCATGAAGGACCTCGAGTTCATGGAGCAAGTTCAACGGCAGGTGTGCTCGAACGCTGCACGCTGTGACGGCGACACCTAACGGCGGTTTTGACGGCTTAGCGACCGTTCGTCCTCGTTCGACGTCCGAAACAACACAGGAGCTGCTCATGCAGAGACATCGGCTGGTGCTGTCAGGCCTCGTCGCGTTCGTGTTGGTGTGTCCCTCGATTTTCGCGCAGCAGCGATACACGGGCATTTCGTCGGACACGTTGCGCGTGCTGGTGATGAACGCGAGTCACGAGGCCGTGCCGGTGAGCGTCGCGGCTGGCCTGAAGGTGGCTCTCGATCCGTCATCGGTGGCCCGCGTCAGTGTTGAACCTACGACAGTGATTCGCACCAGGACCGAGCCCATCAAGTGGGAGTACAAGTTCGTGCACATCGCGCCGGGGCAGGACGACCAGGAAGCCCAATTCCTCAATCGCGAGGGGGCTCAGGGATGGGAGATGGTGGGCGTGATTTTCTCCGCAGCCAACTCCGCGACCGTCGCCATGAAGCGGCCGAAGTAGGGAAGCGCGACCGAATGACAGATGAGGATACGGCCTCGTGTTGAACCCGCGGCCGGGTGAATAACGGCTTGGCACAACAGTTGTGCCAGGAGTCGGCAGACAACGTCAGCAGGCCGACGCGTGCCGCTCGGATTCATACACGTTGTGGGCGCGGCAGCGCAGTTGAAGATTGTCGGTGCTCGTGAGCCCGCCGGCCGCAAATGGCTGCACGTGATGAAACTCGAGACGGCCCGTCTCGCGACATCTGCCATCCGTTCCGACAAATGCGCAACGTCCTTGATCGCGCGTCCAGACTTCTCGTCTGACCGCCGCCGGCACGTGCCGCGAGGTTGAGATCGTTGACGCGGCCGCCCTCGGCCGTTCGGTGGCGGCGCGCTTTGATTTCTCCAATTGGTCAACGAGCACCGCGAGCGCACGTTCGACGACCATTGCGGGATCGCCGCTGGGGATCTGGTGACGAACCAGATCGCGAGCACGTTGAAGCATGTCGTGACCCGTCTCACTCAATGTGATCTTCACAAGGTACCTGTCCGGCGCGAGTGGAGCGACGATGGGCCGCGGGCCGACCGGCTTTGAATCCGGACGGATTGCTTCCCGGCTGATGACCGTCGACTGCGCGGTCTGGGCGTCCATCGAGAGCAATCCAGGCGGAGCGATCGAGATGTCCAGGGTCTTGCTCGCCGGCAGTTTGCGGACACTCGACGCGAAGTCGGGTTGTGGATCGATGCACGCGACGAGATGCGCGACTTCATCTTTGGTTTTGTGGATCGCCGCCAGGAGCAAGGCCTCGTGATTTTCTTCGCTCAGGTGCGTCGCGAGCTGCGTCACGGTCGTGAGCGTGATGCTGCCGTCGGCGAGAAGTCGCAGCAGCAGCGGAAACTTCCGTGCGAGCCGCGCTGCGGTGATGCGACGGTACGTCGCGGACTCGGACAGATGCAGGACATGCACGCAGTAGACGAACATCGACGAGTAGCCGAGACCGAGATGGAGCGCGCGAGTCTCAACCTCGGCGAGGAGCGCGATCAGTCGCGCGGTGGTGCGCAGTTCATCGGCGGCGACGCGCGCAGTTTCTGTGAGGAGGTCGGAGTCGGAGAGAACGATCGGGAAATTGAAATCATTCATGAATTCTCTATAGCACGCAGTATTTTCGCGGCTCGTCGTCTCGCCAGGAACGCATCACGTCGCTGGATCCTCGCGCACGACCGCACGCGACTGGGGCGCCGCTCTCAGTGAATCGTCGTCGGTGCGAATGGTCATCCCACGCGACGATGACCGCTCGGTCGAAGTGCGTTGCCGAAACTGTCAAGAAAAATCGCGATGAAGAGAGCGGCCGAACGAAGATTCGTGGCACAACCATTGTGACAAGCGATGGACTTGAGTGGGCTCGCGAGCAGACGGTCGCGCGCGAGAGATGTCGCGCCTTGTTCGATCTTCGATCAACTCTCGCCAGCGAGAGTTCGCCGGCACAACTGTTGTGCCATGCTCGGCGGCCGATCCGGGGGACTTCTCCTTCATCGATAACGTTCGCTTTGCTAGCTTGCACGCCCGACAAACTCACGTTGGGCTTGCTTCATGGCCTCAAGTCTCTTCATGACCGGCTTCATGGGCTTCACGTTTTTAACTTTTTGTCGCGGGCCGGCCAACCTTCTTGACGACAATGTCGTCTTAGTCTACAAAGTGGACTATGGCGCCTGGATCCCCCATCTATCTCGGAGAGTTTGAACAGCTGGTCCTGCTCGCCATCCTGCGGCTCGGCGCCGATGCGAACGGCGTCGCCATCGGTCGCGAGCTCGAAGCGCAGGGTGGCCGGACGGTCTCACGCAGCGCCCTGTACACGACGCTCGACCGTCTGGAAACCAAGCAATTAGTGCGATGGAAGATCGTGGCCGGCGGGGAAGAGCGCGCGAGGCTGCCGCGGCGCGTGTATTCGCTCTCCGCCAGAGGCATGGCCTCCATTCGCGCGGCGCAGCGCGTGTTTCGCAACATGACCATCGGCATCGAGCGTCTGCTCGACGAGCCCGGATCGTAACGTCATGCCGCGCCTCTCACCCCCTCGCCTTGCGCGGTGGCTGCTTGAGCGGCTGCTGCCGAAGAACGTCCGCGGCGAGAGCATTCGCGGCGATCTGCTCGAGGAATTCGGCGCCCGTGCCGAGCGCACCGCCATTCGCGAGGCGCGCCGCTGGTACTGGGCGGAGTCACTGAAGATTGGCGCCAACGCGCTGTCCGATCGTCTTCGGACGCCGCACGATCGCTCACCCGAAAGGGCATCACTGATGGATTCGCTCAGGCTCGATCTGAAGTTTGCTGTTCGAGGGTTGCTCAAAGCGCGCGGATTCACCATCACCGCCGTCATCACGCTCGCTCTGGGCATCGGCGCCTCCACGGCGGTGTTTTCCGTGGTCAACGCCGTCCAGTTGCGGCCGCTGCCGTTCCCCGATCCAGACCGGTTGATGTGGTTGACCGAGACGAACAAGGACGGCCGCGTCATCTCCCTGGCGTGGCCGGACTTCGTCGATTGGCGCGATCGCAGCACGTCATTCGAGGAACTGGCGGGTATTCGCCGGGGTCTCGCCAACTTCACGGACAACGGCGAGCCTGAACGTCTGGATGCCCGGGCCGTGACGTCAAATTTCCTGCGCATCCTCGGTGTGCAGCCTGCCCTCGGCCGAATGTTCACGGCAGAAGAAGATCGGGTTGGTGCCCCTCGCGTCGTGCTCATCAGCGACCGTCTGTGGCGGCGTCGATTCGGCGCCGACCCGTCGGTGCTTGGCCGCAAGATCGTGCTCGAAGGCAATCCGCACGAGATCATCGGCGTCCTGCCGGCACAATTTCGGTACAACCTCCAGACTGACGACGACATTCTCTGGTCGCTCGGGCGGCAGGCCACGCCGGATACCGGGCTGACCGATCGCGGCAATCACAATGGGCTGTCTGCGATTGGTCGACTGCGTTCAGGTGTGAGCGAAGCGAAGGCGCGCACAGAACTCGAGGGCATTTCTGCATCGCTGACCGAAGCCTATCCGAGGAGCAATGCCGCAACCCGCGCTCACATCGAACCGCTGGCGCAGCGACTCGTCGGTGAAATCACGCCGATGCTGCAGACGCTGCTCGGGGCCGTCGCCGTGCTCCTGCTCCTTGCCACAGTGAACGTGGCGAATTTGCTGGTGACGCGAAGCGTTTCGCAGCGGCACGAGCTGTCGGTTCGCGCGGCCCTCGGCTGCGGTCGCTGGAGGATGCTCCGACAATTGCTCGTGGAGAGCGTGGTGCTCGCGCTTGCCGGTGGCCTCGCCGGCGTGGCGCTCTCCTTCGGGCTCGTGAAATTGTTTCTCGTGACCGCGCCCGCCGATGTGCCGCGGCTCGGCAGCATCGGCATGGACTCGGCGGTCTGGCTCTTTGCGTTTTCGGTGTCGCTGCTCGCGGCGCTCATTCTCGGCGTCCTGCCCGGTCTGCAGAGCTCCGGCATCGACGGGCAGCAGGCTCTCGTACGCACTGGACGCGGCAACACCTCTACCGCGTCTGCGCACCGCGTGCGTCGCACGCTGATGGTTGTCGAAGTCGCCTTGGCCATCATCCTCGTGACCGGCGCCGGTCTGATGACGCGAACGATGTACGCGCTTGCTTTCCAGCACATTGGGATCCTAAGCTTAGAATTCCACGTGGACAAGTTGTCGCG
>JADMIO010945809.1_pt1 | contig 27988 bp, 20 predicted proteins | sample 8958161 | NCBI WGS metagenome assembly JADMIO01 (sample SAMN16585339, study PRJNA669376) | soil metagenome | isolation source: Crop rotation soil | place: USA: Cullars Rotation, Alabama | collected 2011 | reverse complement strand
CCGCGACTTCAAGTCACGTGAATTCCAAGCTTCGGATCCCACTGTGCTGGAAAGGTTCTTGTGAATCCGGACGACCACGCCCTTCAACTCGTCGATGGAGTACTCGGGTTCGCGGTCGGCGAAAGGAACCTCGTGTTCGGACTCGCCCGTGTCCAGGTTCACGCCGATGATGCCGGGAGTGCTTTTCTTCCCGTCCTCATCGTCGATGTCGGTCAGCATGAAGGCGTAGTTCATACTGGCGCGCGATGCCGAGAACTTCTTTTCGAACGCGCCGAACATGCCGGAGATGTTTTGCTGCCGCATGTTGCTGGCGGCGGTATTGACACCGGTGCCGAGTTCGCTGCCGTAAGCGGTGCTGGTGTTCATGGCGTAGCACATGGCGAAAGCGGCGGCGGTCGCGATCTTCTGCCAGGTGGGCAGGCCCGGCGCTTTGTACTCCACACCCCAGGCAATCGCTTTTGTCTCGGGCTTGAAAGACAGCAAATGCTGTTTGGCGCGAACCACCACCGTCCCGTTGCTGCGCGCCACCAATCCGATGGGGAAATCTTCGTCGCTGTTGTCTTTCTTAGTGAGACCCCGCACCCCGCCCAGGGCGAATTTGCCGAGCGCTTTCGCCGTCTTTTTGGCGGCGCCGCTGTGAGCCTTGAACTCCAGTTTGACGCGGAACGCCTCGGCGCCCGTGGCAACGTTCAGCCCGATCAGCGTGCGGGCGTCAGCGATCATGATCGCCTTCACCGCGGGGTCGTAGACCATATTGGTGGTGGATTCCTTGGCATCGTCGTACTTCCACTTCAACTGGCCGTCGGCCGCGCTGAGGGCGACAATGCCGAGCGGCTTTTTGAGTACGTAAGCCTTGCTGTTGGCGTCCATGTAGGTGCCGCCCATTCGAGCGATCACCTCGCCGTCGATTACCTGCAACTCCGGTACGGCGGCGCCGAAATCCTTCGACGTCCACTTCAAGGTTCCCGAGTTCTTGTCGAAGCCACGCACTACGCCCTTTGCGGAACTGTAGACCATATCGCCAGCGATGACGGGCGCGGAGTTGGTGCGCTTGAAGGAGCCCTCAGTGACGTCGAAGGCGTTGCCCCAAAGCAGCTTGCCATCGTTGAGGTCGATCTTGTGCAGCCCGGCGAACGCCAGATACATGGCGTTACCTTCGAACACAGGCTCAGGGTGGCCGTCGAGGTCATAGCGGGGAGTGAATTTGCCAGACCGGTCGTTCAGATAAAGATCGGCCTTGTCTTTGATCTCGCCCTCGAAGACCATTTCGCCGTTGTGCATCGCGAACGCGGTGTAGCCGATGCCCGTCTTGGCGGCGCCCGGCTGTTCGCGTGTAAAGGCGATGACGAAGCCCCCCGGACGATAGCCGACGATGCTGATCATGTGGCCTTTGAGTTTTTCGGATTGCCAGATCGTGGCGCCGGTTTCGACGTTGTAGGCCGTCAGTGTCGAACTGTTATTTGAGAAGCGGCCGGTGTTTTCGGCGACGAAGAGAATTGGCAGGCCGGGCACATCTTCGACGTTATAGTCGAGAATCTTGCCCAACTCCGGCTTGCTCCATAGCACCTTGCCCGATTCGGTGTCGACGCCCGACAGACTCTTGTCGGTGGCAAAAATATAGATGCCGCCCATGATCGTGCGCGACCACTTCACGTTGTCGGGTGCGTCTACAGTCCATTTCGCTTGTTGGGCGGTTGCCAGTGTGGCTGCCATCAGCGTGAGTGCGGCGAATTTCAGATGTCGAGTCATTTTCCCCTCAGTCGAATAACGCAGGAGAGTTGTACGAAATACGACAAAGAAAATGACACGATCAGAAATTTGGGCCAGCAGAACGTGGGTAGAGCGCCAGGACGGCCGTCTACCTCGACTGCACGGTTTCCGGGTCCTCCGCGGCTCCTTCGGGAACCGCGGGGGACGCGTTTGAACGAAGTCTAGGCTGCGCGGATTGTGTCGCGATGCTCTGGAGCGCCAGCTATTCTTCCGCGGTGGAGTCTGCGCCCAATTCGATAGCCCAGCCGCCGTGAAGCTCGGCGAATGACGGCGAACATGTTGAAGCCTCGTTCCTCGATGATGACGGGATTAGCGCCCCGCATTTCCGCGGTGATGTGGCACAGCTTGTCCTCACCACCTCGTGGACCGTTCACATCGGTCAGACTGAGCAAGATACGATCGATGCGGTCCTTGTGACGGTTGACAGCGAATTCGAGACTTCGCTCCGCTTCTCTCTGGTGTTCCTCTTTCCACTCCATGCGGGTTCGAACCACGATTTCCATTGCAGCCCTCCTATGTATTTGCTTGCGCCGATAATAGTGCAATCCCGTGGCCAGATCGCAGTCCCTGGAAATCAACACCGATGGCGGGGCCCCGCAGCCAGTTGCTGCCTGAAAAGGCGCAGTGCGGCCGCTTTCAGGCAGCCCGTTGGCGGATGCGGAACGCGAGCACGCCCTTCCGAGATGAAGTCGATTGTGAATCCGCATCCCATATCTCAAGCTGGCGTCCGCGATTCCCATGTTCATGAGGGTCTCGACATGTGGTTACCGGAGTGCAACTCAAGCAGCATGCGAGCGAAAGAGATGGTAGTGCGGATCGGGTTTATTGGGGCGAATCGCGTCATCGCCGCGTTCGCCCGTATCCGGAAAGGGCATCGAAACCAACCAGGCCCTTCGGAAGCGATTGAGAGGCTGGAAGAGGGTCCCGCGAAGAACTCAGGGGCGGCTCTTGATCCCAACATGTTGCTTCACCTGGACTTGTCACTGGCGGCGGAGCACCTTCAGAGTATTCGGTGGCTATTGGAAATCGCCAGGCAGCATCAGCAACCGATCCCAACGGCGGCGTTAACGAACCTGGAATTGGTCTCGAAGCATCTAGGTGCTATACAACGGCGTATCCAGGATGCCGCTGCAGGGGACTCTGCGGCATCGACGATCAGCGCCTTGGTACATCGCCGGGGGATTCCATCTCCTCTTCATCGTCCGCCGCCTTCTTGCGAATGCCGTGTTTCTCCATCCGGTAGATCAAGGCCTTGCGGCTGATATCCAGGTAGTTCGCGGCGTGAGTCTGGTTGCCGTGGAACTTATCGAGCGCTCGCAGAATCAACTCCTTCTCAACGGTGTCGAGACTGACGCCTTGAGCCGGAAGTTCCAGTTGCAGCATATCGATTGCTGGCTTTTCGCGGCGCAGGAAATCAGGCAAATCCGCGAGCGTGATCTCGTTACCGCGCGCCAGCACTACCACCCGCTCGATCACGTTTTCCAGCTCGCGAATGTTGCCCGGCCACCGATAATCCTGAAATCGAAGCAATAACCCTGTGGGCAGCACGAGATCGGGCCTGCCCTGTTCTGCCTTCGTTTTCAGGAAGAAGTGCTGCACGAGTTCCGGAATATCCTCACCGCGGTCACGCAGAGGCGGCAGTTCCAACGGAATCACCGCCAGACGGTAGTACAAGTCCTCGCGAAAGGTTCCATCCTCGATCATGGCGCGCAGGTTCCGGTGCGTCGCGGCCACGAAGCGGACATCGATCTTAACCGGAGATGTCGCCCCTACTTTTTCCAATTCACCCTGCTGTATCAGGCGCAGCACTTTCACTTGAAGATCGCCCGGCATTTCTCCAATCTCGTCGAGAAACAACGTGCCGCGATCGGCAAGTTCCACTTTGCCGGCTTTGTGAGCCATGGCCCCGGTGAACGAACCCTTCACATGGCCGAACAGTTCAGATTCGAGCAGGTCGCGCGGGATAGCGCCGCAATTGATCGTTACGAAGGGCTTGTCGCGCCGCCGGCTATTGAAGTGAATGGCGCGCGCCAGAAGCTCTTTGCCGGTGCCCGTTTCGGCATGGATCAGAATCGTCGAATTACTTTGCGCGGCACGCACGGCCGTGTCGAGAACCGAAAGAAGCACGTCGGAATGACCGATGATGTTCTCAAAGCCATACTTGCGGTCGAGGCTCGCACGGAGTTCTTTCACCTCCTGAACCAGTCGGAAATGGTCCAATACGCGGCTCACCGCAATCCCAAGTTCGTCGTAGTCGATAGGTTTGGTCAGGTAGTCATATGCCCCTGCCCTCATCGCCTGGACCGCGCTTTGTATCGTTCCGAAAGCGGTGATCATTACGACTGGAACCTCGGAATAGCCCCGGCGAATCTGCTCCAGCAATTCCATTCCGGACATGACGGGCATTTTCATGTCCGTGAGCACCAGCGCCGGGAGTTCCTTGTCCATCGCTTCGAGTGCTTCGACGCCATTTGCAGCTGTGGTCACGGAGTAGCCCATCTGCTCGAGCTGGGTCTGGAGCACCCAGCGCAGGCTATCGTCGTCATCTACAACCAGAATTCGCGGGGGATTCATCAGTTTTTGACCTTGGCGGGAAGAACAACCGAGAACGTCATTCCCCGATCGGTATTTGCTTGCGCTAGAAGGGACCCACCCATCTGGCGCACAATCTGGTGAGCCACCGGGAGCCCAAGTCCCGTTCCGTGTTCTTTCGTGGTGAAAAACGGGTCGAAGAGCCGGTCTATATGAGCGGGTGCCACCCCGTCTCCATGGTCCACCACGCCAATCGCGATTCCACGCACTTCGGCATTCGCCGACAGCGTCACGAGTCCACCCTCCGGGCTCGCTTCCGTGGCGTTGATCATTAAGTTGAGAAGTACCTGCTCCAGTTGCTCCGGGTCGCACTCCACAGGCGGGAGACCTGCCGCGATCTGCTTCTGGAATCGAACGTTCTTGGCGCGGACACTGTGACTGGCGAGCGCGAGGACGTTGTCTAGAACTGGCTCAAGTTGAATATTCTGAAGACATGGCGGGCGCGGGCGCGCGAAATTCAGAAAATCCGTCAGCAAGCCATTCAAGCGTTCGCATTCGGTCCTTATGATTTCCAGGCACTTCGAGCTTTTCGGATCGAGATTCTCGCTCCTGGCGAGAATGGAGGCCGCGCCGGAGATGCTCGCCAGGGGGTTCCGGATTTCATGGGCCAAACCCGCCGAGAGCTGGCCGATCGCCGAGAGGCGCTCAACCCGTTTCATGCCCTCGAAGTTGGCCTGAACCTTTTCATAAACGTCACTGAGCTGCTCTGCGACTTGCTGGTAATGGTGACGCAGCCGGCGTTCGCGCCCGTTTGCCAAGGCGGCCAAACCAGCCAACAACAGCAGGGTAAGCCATTCGGAGAGCTTAGCCTGATCAGGCGAAATCCAGAACCCGCACATCGAGGATAAGACCACAAAGACCAGTCCGCCACGCCAGCCCAGAAGCGTGGTCGCGAGGACGACCGGTACGGCGTAAATAGTTGCCGAGCTTTTTGTTATCCACTGAGTGATGCCGGCGGCCAGCAAGGCAGAGCTACTGATCAACCACCGCGACCAAAGCCGCTGTGTGACCTTATCTTGGAAATTGCTGAAATCGCTCGTGTCCGCACCTACCCTGATCATCATCCCAAACACCAGACATCTCCGCATGATGCGCCCCGGGGATTTCGGGGCTCAATGCCGGCATACACGAGACTAGTGCTCCCACCGTCAGATTCGCTTTCATCGCAAGACCGCTTGCTGACGCGCGTTCCGATCAGGGCCGCGACCGTCAGGAAGCGGTTTCTTCCCAAAGGGAAACATCCCGCGGTCAGAGCACCAGATGGACAATGACAGGCAGTACTGCCCGTTTTCAGCCAGCACAATCCCCAGTTGATCCGGAATTGCTTCCTATTCCGGCCTGAGCGTTGGCACGCCGCTTGCAATGAGACTGTCAGCCTCGCACAGGAATCGCATCTTCGTCTAAGGGGGAACAGGCAGATGAATGGACGTATTTACGTTACGGAAACCGATTCGGAAAATCTCCGCAAGCTCATTGCAGGAATGCGCGACGCGAAGGTGCCTGCGGTAGAACACCTCGACTTGCTGGAGCAAGAGCTCGATCGCGCGGAGGTGGTCCCCTCTGAAGCCATCCCCCGCGATGTGGTCACCATGAACTCCGAAGTGCGAGTGCAGGATCTGGACTCGGGGAGCATCCAACGCTATAAGCTGGTCTTTCCAAGTCAGTTCCGCTGGGATTTCTCGGTCTCCGTGCTCGCTCCAATCGGTACAGCCATGCTTGGTTATCGGACGGGGGACGTGATTGAGTGGCCGGTTCCGAGAGGTATCAGGCGGCTAAAGGTACAGGAAGTGATATATCAGCCGGAGGCCGCCGGTATCATCGAAAGATGAGGCTGACCCGGCAGCCGGTCTACGCCCGTTCAACAGCGATGCCGGCGGCAGCGAATACCGATTCCACCTCGGCGGGCCGCATGCGGGTGGCGTCGTATTCCACGGTCAATGAGTCCAGGCTTGGGGCCACTTGAATCTTCTGAATTCCATACACCGCCGAGGAATCGGACAACTTCGCAAAGGCGGCATCGTCGAGCGGCTTCAGCAAACGGAAACGGATCTGGATCTTGGTCATGGAAATTCCAGGATCTCACAAGACGGGCGCATGATGATTGACCGGGCCGCAGCCATGTCCCAGGCCCGGATTGCTCTCGATGGCGGCGTGGATGAACCGTTTGGCGCGTGCCACGGCCACCGCCAGCGCCAGACCGGCGGCAAGGCCGGCTGTGATCCCCGCTGAATAGGTGCAGCCGGTGCCGTGAGTGTGGCGCGTATCCACCCGCGGGGCAGGGAACTCGTGGAATTCGATTCCGTCGAACAGCACATCGGTCGACTCAGCTTCCAGATGTCCCCCTTTGATCAGCACAGCGCGGGCGCCCATCGAGCGAATCGCCCGGGCCGCCTTGCGGACATCGGCCAAAGTCCGGATAGTCGCGCCGGTGAGCGCTTCCGCCTCTGGGACATTCGGTGTGACGAGCGCCGCGTGCGGCAGCAGAAGATCGCGAATGGCCTGGACGGCATCGTCTGGGAGCAGCGGCAGTCCATGCTTGCTGACCATGACGGGATCCACCACCAGGGGAAATGTAAATTGCGAGGCTGCGGTGGCGATCGCTTCCACCATCGCGGCGGAACCCAGCGCGCCTGTCTTTGCGGCGGCGGGCGGGATGTCCTCCAGGACGGCCGCGAGTTGTTCCAACACCAGTGCGGGCGCTAGCACTTCCACGCGTGAGACCCGGACGGTATTCTGTACGGTCACCAGGGTGATCACGGCTTCGCCATATGCCCCGAACTGGTGAAACGTCTTGAGGTCGGCCTGCACACCCGCGCCACCGCTGGGGTCGGATCCGGCAATGGTGAGTGCGATCGGAATGGGCATGCTGAGGTCTAGTGTAGCCAGCTACTGTACCCAGAGTGGTAACGCGGGAGAAATTCCCAGGCCGAGTTTCACCACCAGCGGAACTGTTCCTGAGGGAATGTAGCCACCGGGTACCCGCAGATTGATCTGTAACAAGCCCACCAATTGCGGAGCGTTGCCCGCCCACAGGACCGTCGCCTCCATTCCATTGATGGTGACGGTCAGAGGCAAGGCAGCCGGCGCGTACGGCTCGGCGGCTGGAAGTCCGGAGACGTTAGGGCCGCTGCTGACACCGGTACCGGTCGCGAAGATTGTCAGGTAGCTGCCCCGGGGGGCCAGGTGTTGTTCGGAATTATAGGTGCCGTCCTGATTCAAAATCGCAGGGAAAACTCCCGGCGCCGATTCGACCACCGCCGCCGATCCCAAGCCAACCGTCCGTCCCTGATACAGAACTTCGATCTGCGTGAGCTCGGCACCAGCGGTGGAATAAGGTACTTGCGCGTTCACCTGGTTGGCCTGTGCGTAGAATAGTGGCGCCGGTACTCCGTCAAACCGGACTTCCACGCCGTCCAGTTGATTGGCCAGCAGGCCGGCGGAATCGAGCATCGCGCCTGCTCCGGCGGCTGGCCCCAGGTCGGTTCCGAAAATCGAGACGATTTCACCCGGCGCGACCGGCCCCCCGCCGAGGCTGGCCGCATTGACCACGGTGATCGGAGGTAGCGCCGCGGGTGGAGGATCGAGGGGTGCGATCACTCCGGATGGAGACAGACGCCGCACGCGGTCGTTGTTGCTATCGGCGAAATAGAGATTACCCACGCCATCCAACAGCAGCCCGGAGGGACCGTCCAGGACTGCGTCCAGCGCTGGACCTCCATCGCCACCGAAGCCCGCCGCCGCTTTGCCGGCGATGGTATGGATCATGCCGTCCGGGCTGACCAGACGGATGCGGTTGTTGCCGGTGTCGGCGATGTAGATGTTTCCGTTATCGTCCACGGCGATACCGGAAGGGTTGTGCAAACCGGCGGCGATGGCGGGCCCTTCGTCGCCCTCGTCCCCCGCGATACCAGTGCCGGCGACCGTGCTGATCGTGCCCGCCAGGTCGACGCGCCGGATGCGGTGGTTCAGGGTATCGGCAATGTACAGGTTGCCGGCGCTATCCACGTGGCAGGCGAGCGGATGATTGAGTTGCGCGAGGCGGGCAGGCCCTTCGTCGCCGCCGGTTCCGCGTGCGCCGTTGCCGGCGGCGGTAGACACGGTGCCCGCGGGTGGCCAGAGAAGAACGCGATCGTTGCCGGTATCCACCAGGTAGAAGGCGCCACCCCGGCCTCGGCACAGTCCCCGGGGGGAGCGCACAGGTGTTTGCATAGGATAGAGGAATTCCTCACCCAGTCCCGAAGCGCCGGTGCCGAATACTGTCCAGATTCGGCCGTTGGACGTCACCTGCCGGACGCGATGAGCTCCAGTTTCGACCAGCAGCACATTCCCAAAATCGTCGACGGCGAGTCCCGAAGGCCCGCTGAGCGGCGACGCCGTTGCCAGGGCCGCGTCCGCGCCGTGCGCTTCCAGCCCGTTGCCTGCCACCGTCGCGATCGTTCCGTCCGGCCCGATCCGCCGGATTCGCTGTGTCCCCGTGTCTGCCACATAGAGATTTCCCGCCGTGTCCAGCGCTAGGGAAGTTGGCCTCGACAGCTGTCCCTCGGTTGCCGGGCCGCCATCGCCCACCGCGTGCTGATAATCGTCGCCGGCCACGGTGCGGATCACGCCGGCCAGGTCGACCCCGCGCAGGCGATTGCTGTCGGCCAGATAGAGATTGCCTTTCAGGTCGGTAGCGAGGTCATGAACGGCAGTGAGTTGGGCCGCCGTAGCGAGACCGCCGTCGCCGTAGAATCCAGTGGAGAAAGTGCCGGCTGCCGGGATCCATCGATTATCAATGGTGTATTCGTGGACTCTGGGAATTGCGTCCGCCACGAAAAGGTTGCCCACCAGATCGAGAGCCACGGCAATCGGAGTCAGCAACGGGAGCGTGGTATTGCCGCCCAGGATGGTCGCGATCTGTCCGCCCGGCAACACTTTCCGCACACGGTGGTTTTGCGAATCGGCGATGTAGAGATTGCCCAGGCGGTCGACCGTGATGCCGGCGGGAAAGGCCAGTTGGGCGGCCGTGGCAGCCGAGCCGTCGCCGCGGAAGCCGGCGATGCCGGTCCCAGCCACGGTGGAGATGCGTCCGTCCGTAGTGACGCGGCGAACGCGATGGCCTCCGAATTCGGAGATGTAGAGAGTGCCGGCACCATCCACCGCCACATTGCGTGGTGCCAGAAGCTGGGCCTGGACGGCGGGCCCGCCGTCGCCGGAAGAGCCGGCGTTGCCCGTGCCGGCGTAGGTGGTGATCGCGCCGTCGGGCGAAACCCGCCGTACGCGGTTGTTTTCCAGGTCAGCGATGAAGAGATTCCCGCCAGTGTCGACAGCCAGGCCGTAGGGGAGTTTTAGCTTGGCCGCGGTCGCCGGTCCCCCATCTCCGCCGAAGCCCGCCACCCCCGTACCCGCCACCGTGGTGATAATTCCCGCCGGGGAAATTCGACGGACGCGGTGATGGTCGGTATCGGACAGGTACAGATTGCCGGAGCGGTCGACCGCCACGCCTTGGATGCTGGTAATCTGCGCCTCCACTGCCGGGCCGCGATCGCCGTATCCCGAGTTCCCGGCAACCGTGTCGATCCGGTATGTGAGGCGCGGTGTATCCGCGGCCGAAAGGACTCCCGTCAATACCCCACAAAGGAGGATGTGTCGTTTAAGGTTCATTCCTCGGATTGAATTGGTGCAGGTTGCCCGCGGAAGTTCTCAGAAACACGTCGAAAAGATAACAGGAGGCAAATAGGTGAATTATCTTCTTGTGTTCGCCATCGTCCTGCTGTTTCCGCCGGCAGGATGGTCGCAGGGCAACCTTCGATTCCAGACAAGAGAATTCCGTCCTCCCATCGCCAGCCAAGCCGCGCATCATCCGCGGCCGGCGCCCCAGGGGGCTCGTCACTACCTGGTATTGTTCGGTTCCTATCCCGGACCGGAGGTGATCGAGACGCTGACTCGCCGCCGGATCCGGGTACTGTCTTATGTGCCGGACAACGCTCTGACGGTGTCCGCGGCGGCGCTCCATCTGCAAGGCCTGGATGTCCAATGGTACGGACCGGTGGATCCGGCGGACAAAATCAGTCCGCTGATCCAAACCCAGCCAGCCGGGGCGTACGTGGTCATCTTCCAGCCGGACTCTGACACGCAATCCAACCGGCAACTGATTGAGGAAGAGGGGTTTACTCCGATCGAAAACTCTAGCCTGCTGCCCGCTCACCTGTTGGTTTCGGGCGCATTCAGCGCGTTGCCGAAACTGGCGGAGCTCGATGAGGTGGCCTACATTCTGCCGGCTTCGGTGGAATTGCAGGGGGGGCAGGAAATGGCTGGCTGTGCGGGAGCGCTAACCCATTCGGGACCGGCCGCGGCTTACGTGAAAGCGTCGTCCGGATGGGCGAAGGACGCTGCGGGCGGCGTCAATCTTCACTATTTCATTCAATCGGTTACGCCAAGGGTGAATGAGACGCTGGCCCGGAACGAAGTCGCTCGCGCCTTCGCCGAGTGGGAGCGGTGGGCGAATCTGACCGTCGCGCCGGCTAGCACCGCGGGCGCGCCGCGTTCGATCGACGTGGTCTTCGCGCGATGGGCTCATGGCGATTCCTATTCCTTCGACGGCCCGGCAGGGGCGCTCGCTCACACCTTCTTCCCGGCGCCCGACAGTAAGGAGCCTGTAGCGGGCGACGTACACCTGGACGCCGACGAGACGTGGCGCGCGGGAGCTTCCGTGGACTTGTTCTCGGTGGTATTGCACGAAGTGGGACATTCTCTGGGGCTCGCGCACTCGGACAATCCCGGCTCCGTGATGTACCCCTACTACCGGCAGCAGTCAGGACTGACGGCCACTGACATCGCAGCCATCCAATCTCTGTACGGCAAGAAATCGGAAGCTGCGCCACCGGCCACGACAACTCCGCCGGTCACTCCAACCCCGGTGACGACTCCACCGGCGACAAACCCAACGCCCGTTACGACTCCGGGTCCCAATCCGGATCTCGTCAAGCCTGTCCTGACGGTCATTTCTCCTAGCTCGACGATGGTTTCTGCGTATTCGGCTACGGTAAACATGAGCGGAACGTCCTCCGACAACATCGGAGTCGTCGCGGTGAAATGGACGACTTCGACTGGCGGCGCAGGGGTCGCGACGGGCACCTCCACTTGGTCGGCCTCGATCCCCCTAATGGTGGGTGACAATGTGGTCACAATTCGTGCCTACGACGCTGCCGGCAACTCCTCAGGCCGAGCCGTCACCGTGGTTCGGCACTAAGGTGTCTTGTTGAGCCTCATAACGAATATCCGTCATTCGGCCGATAACTGCATAGCGTAGGATTTCATGAATCTTCCAGGCAACGAAAGACGGCCCCGAACGCGAGCGGTGACGGCGGAAATGGCACACCAGTGGCGCGATTTACTGCAACCGATTCGCCTGTCGGGACCGGTGACCGGCGGAATCGCCGACGGGCTTGCAGTGCCCGAGACCGAACGGATTCTTTTCGCCCTGGCCCAGGCTGTGGAACAGCGCGACAGCCACACTGCCGGCCATTGCGAAAGGTTGGCTTTCATTGCCGTGGCGATTGGAATCTTCATGGAACTGGACCGCTCGGAACTGGTGACGCTCTATCGGGGCGGCTATTTGCACGATATTGGCAAAGTGGGAATACCGGATTCCATCCTCTTCAAACCACAGGCTTTGACGCCGCAAGAGTGGGAGATCATGAAGACTCACACGGTGCGCGGCGCCGACATCTGTTGCCATCTCCGGACGCTGACTCCTGTGGTGCCCATCATTCGCCACCATCATGAAAGGTGGGACGGCAGCGGCTATCCGGACGGATTGCGCGGAGAGGAAATTCCATTGACGGCCCGTGTGATGCAGGTGGCCGATATCTACGATGCCCTCACCAATCCACGCCCATACAAGCTGGCCTATTCGCCCGACGAGGCCCTGCGAGCCATTCAGGAAGAGACGGATCGCGGCTGGCGCGATCCGTCGATCGTCAAAGTGTTCCTCGCGCTGCACAAAGATGTGATCTCGAAAGCCGGAGAGTACATCGTAGGCAACGATCGAAGCGTGCAGGCCATGCGTGCCGCTCTACTGCACCAGCAACTGGGGAAGTAGTTACTGTTCCAGCACCACGGGATTCGTGAGCGAGCCGATGCCTTCCACTGTCACGGTCACCGAATCTCCGTGTTTGAGCCACACGGGCGGTTTGCGCGCGAAACCCACGCCAGCCGGAGTTCCGGTGGAGATAATATCGCCCGGTTCCAGCGTAAAGACACTGGAAAGGAACGCGATCAACCGTGGAATCTGGAAAATCAGATTGCTGGTGTTCGAGTTCTGCAGTACTTCGCCATTGAGCGTCAGTGAAATGTTGACGTTGTGAGGATCGGGCACTTGATCGGCAGTGACGATGACCGGTCCGATGGGCGCAAAGGTGTCGAACGTCTTGCCGATCATCCATTGGCTCGTGGCCATCTGAAAGTCGCGAGCGCTCACATCGTTGACGATGGTGTAGCCGAACACATGATCGGCCCAGTTTTCCTCGGCGATATGGCGTCCGCCCTTGCCGATAACCACTGCGAATTCGGCTTCATAGTCCGGTTTCAGGGAGGCTTTGGGTAAAACGATGGTGTCGCCGTGGCCGATGACAGCGGTGGCGAACTTGCAGAAGACGGTGGGAACCTCTGGAATCGCGAGCTTGCTCTCTTCGGCGTGATCGCGATAATTCAGTCCGATGCAAATGATCTTGGGCGGCTTCGGAATCGGTGACAGGTACCGCAGTCCGGCAAGATCGCGATAGGCGCCACCGGGAGGACTGTGCAGCCAGCGTTGCACCCGGTCCAGGGCATCGGCGCCGCCGGCAATGACCTCCAGCATGGTATTAAAACCAGCCCCGCGTAAACTGACGACCTGATCTTCTTCTACGACGACGGCTGGTTCAGCCAGATGATTTTCGTGAAATGTGATGAATTGCAATGGATTCTCCGTGGACGTACCGTGCCAACCCGGTATTTTACACCGTAAAGCACGGTACGCCGCGGCGGAGCGTTAATTGGTTCGAAAATCTCCGAAAATAGGAGTCATGTGATGCGGCTGATCAGGCGCATACAGACCGTAGCCGTATGGGGTGTAGATGTAGCCTTTGGCAGGCACGAACGCCCACGCGTGGAACGCCGTATTCCAGTACCAGCCGCGGTTGAATGAGTTGGAATCGCCGAACGCCAGCAGCATGGAGGCGGTCCGTTCCGCGGCTTGTGACGCGAAGTCAGCGCGCTTCTGGGTCCACGGAAATAGCTCACTGCTTTCCATGGGATCGAATTTAGCGGGTTTCCAGGCATCGTCCAGACGCAGGATTTGGCCGCTGCCCACTTTAACGCTCTTGCGATCCTCTTCTACCGAGAGTTTGCCGCTATAGACGGTCACCGAAGGTTTCAACGCGTTGAAGCCGTACGTTCCCTCTTCGTCCAGGCGTGTGTTCACTCCCTGCACTGCGACGTCCACGCGCCGGGTCTTGTCGACCTGGTCCACTTCGACGATAGCCTCGCCGCGTTCTACCTGCAGCTTCAAGTTGGTGCCGGTAATGGTGGCCATCCGGATGAGGCTGTTCGGTCCCACCCGCACGAAGACCCCTGGAGTCAACAACACTTCGGCGCGGCCCTCGTTGGTCTGCAACGTTTGATCTTGCCCGATCACTACCATACCCGCGTTTTCGCGATTGACGAGGTCCCCCCTCAGTAACACCTCTCCTTCGGTGTAATTCACCGTGCCCGGCAGCATTTCTTGCGCGCCCGCTAGTAGTACGGATAAGTACGCTGTTCCTAACGTGGCGATGAGTCGATTACCGATAAGCATGATGAGTCCCTCTCCTGCTAGTTGGAGTGCACGAAGGCAGCCAAAGTCGCGGCCTGCGGAGTAGGTAATTCGAGCCGGGCCCGCTGGAGGGGTTCTGAAAAATACGGCAAACCGGGTATGTTCTCGGGAACAGCGTCTCAGTATCCTCGATTAGGCGCCGGTAATGTCCGGGCTGGAGGGGACCTATGAACCAACTGAAAGGCGGGTGCGTGGCCGCGTGTGTAATTGCCGGCTCACTCCTAAGTAGTTGCTCCCGCCGCGCGGAAGCGCAATCGAATGAGGCGCCGGCGCAAATTCCTACCGTTGCGGTGGTGAAAGCCTCGTCGGAGAGCCTGGCGCGCAATATGGTGCTGACTGCCGAGTTTAAGCCCTTCCAGGAAGTGGACGTGATGGCCAAAGTGGCAGGCTACGTCAACGAGATCAAGGTGGACGTGGGCGACCGAGTGCCGGAAGGCGAATTGCTCGCCACTCTCGAAATTCCTGAGATGGCAGACGACCTGCGCCGATCGCAAGCGGGCGTCAAACACAGCCAGGCCGAAGTGGCGCGGGCTCGCGACGAAGTCACCCGCGCTAAATCCGTCCATGAGATTGCGCACCTTTCGTACACCCGCCTGGCGGCGGTAGCGCAGAAAAGACCGGGTCTGATCGCTCAGCAGGAGATCGATGACGCACAGGCGAAAGACATGGTTTCCGAAGCGCAGGTGAGCGCGGCCAATTCGGCGCTGGCGGCCGCGCAACAACAGGTCGATGTGGAGGAGTCATCCACGCAGCGGGTGCAGACACTGATGAAATATCAGCGGGTGACCGCACCATTTGCAGGGGTGGTAACCAGGCGATTCGCCGACAAGGGGTCGATGATCCAGGCGGGCACGGCCTCGCAGACGCAAGCGATGCCGCTGGTGCGAATCTCGCAAAACAGCTTGCTTCGCCTCATTCTGCCGGTGCCCGAATCCGCGGTGCCCACCGTACATCTCGGGCAGCAAGTTCAGGTGCGGGTGCCGACGCTCAATCGCACCTTCGCCGGCAAAGTGGCGCGCTTTGCAGAAAAGCTGTCGACGCAGACGCGTACCATGGACACCGAAGTCGACGTGCCCAATCCGGATCTGGTGCTGATCCCCGGCATGTACGCGGAGGTCGACCTCACCCTGCAGCGCAAGAATAACGCGATTGCGATTCCCGTCATGGCGGTGGACTCCGCCACCGAATCTAACGGCCAGGTAATGGTCGTGACATCGAACAACCGCGTGGAGATCCGCAAGATCGCCTTGGGCGTGGAGACGTCGAATCTGGTGGAAGCACGCTCCGGATTGAACGACGGAGACATGGTGGTACTGAGTGGACGGTCGGCGTTAAAGTCCGGCCAGGAAGTAAAACCCAGACTCACGACATTAGCTTCCGCCACGAAATAGCACGAAATCCTATGTCAAGTTTTGCGATACGCAATCCCTATTTCATTGTCGTAGTGTGTCTGCTGATTGCCGTGGTCGGCGCCACCAGTCTGGGGCGCATGCCGGTCGACATGTTTCCCAACATGAACATCCCTGTCGTAGTGGTGGCAACGTTCTACTCGGGGATGCCGCCGGAGCAGATCGAAGTCGATATCACCGGCCGCTTCGAGCGATTCTTCACATTAGCGAGCGGCGTAGACCATATCGAATCACGATCGCTTACCGGCGTGAGCATCATCAAGGTCTACTTTCAGCCGGGCGCCGATGCGGATTCCGCGGTGACCACCATTTCGAACCTCGCGATGGCCCAATTACGGCGGCTGCCGCAAGGTACGCTGCCACCCGTGGTGCTCAAGTTCGACGCGTCGAGCCTTCCGGTTTGCCTCGTGACGTTTAATGGCGAGGGGCTCAACGAAACTTCGCTCCGCGATCTGGCGCAATTTCAGGTGCGCAATCAGATTGGCGGAACTCCCGGCGCCAGCGTGCCTCCTCCGTTCGGTGGAAAGTACCGGCAGATCATGGTGTACACCGATCCTTACAAGCTGGAAGCGCACCAGCTCAGCCTGATGGATGTCGTGCGTTCGGTGAACAATGGCAATCTGATTCTGCCCGCGGGCGATGTGCAACTTGGTGATCTGGACTACAACATCTACACCAACAGTCAGCTGCCAACCGTGGACGAAATCTCGCAGTTGCCTGTCAAAACGGTGGGGCAATCGCAAGTTCGGGTGTCGGACGTCGGCTACGCGCGCGATGCGCAGCAAATCCAGACCAACATCGTGCGGATCAACGGTCAACGGTCGGTCTACGCGCCCGTCATGCGCCAGGGCGGTGACACGAATACGATCGCGGTGGTGGAAGGCATTCGGGAATCGCTGCTGCACCTGGTGGACGTACCGAAGAATCTCATCACCAAGGTGGTGTTCGACCAATCGGTCTTCGTGAAGACGGCCATCGAGACGTTGCTGCATGAAGGCGCGCTCGGCCTGCTCTTGACGTCGATCATGATTCTGATTTTTCTGGGAAGCATGCGTGCCACGGTAGCGGTATTCTTTTCGGTGCCGCTCTCGGCTCTGGCTGCGTTCATTGCGTTGTCGTTGGGCGGCGGCACTATCAATAGCATGGTGTTGGGCGGTCTGGCCCTGGCATTCTCGCGCCTGATCGACAATTCGGTGGTGGTGTTGGAGAACATCTACCGGCATCTGGAGTTGGGTGAGCCTCCGGAAGTCGCGGCGGAGAAGGGCGGAAAGGAAGTTGCGTTGCCCGTTCTCGCCGCCACCCTGACGACGGTGGTTGTCTTCTTTCCCGTGACCTTTCTGTACGGTGTGAGCAAATACCTGTTCACTGCGCTCGCAGTAGCCGTTGTGCTTTCGCTGTTCGCGTCCTATGCGGTCGCAATGACGGTGGTGCCCCTGTTCTGCGCGCGCTTCATCAAGGCACCCGCGCACCATGGGACGCCCTCCACCGAAGTGCCAGTAACTGTGGACCATGTGAAGTCAAAGCGCAACTTCTCGGAACGATTCAATGTGTGGTTCAACGACCGGTTCGAGGACTTTCTCAAGCTGTACGACCAGGTGCTGGCGCTAGCGCTGTGGCGGCCCGCGATCACACTGGGAGCGTTCGCCGCGGTGTTCGGCGCGAGCCTGCTGCTGGGGCCCATGTTGGGACTATCCTTTTTTCCACGCACCGACGCCGGTCAGTTCGTCATCAACCTGAAAGCTCCGTCGGGCACGCGGCTGGCGGTGACGGAGAACGAAATCGCCAAGGTAGAGGATCTCATCCGCCGGGTGGTGCCCGCGGAAGAACTGGAGATGATCGTGTCGAACATCGGTACGGTGCCCGGATTCTCGGCCATCTACACCACCAATTCGGCACAGCATACCGCCTTCGTCCAGGTGAGTTTGAAGGAAGAGCACAAGACGGGCAGCTACGAATACATGGCGCGCGTCAAGCGCGCGCTGCAATCGGATATGCCGGAGTTGACGGCCTTCTTCCAATCGGGCGGACTGGTCGACGCCGTCCTCAACATGGGAATGCCCGCTCCCATCGACGTCCAGGTGTCGGGCAGCAACATGGAGAAAGCGCACCAGACCGCGCTCGAGTTGGCGGCCGAGATCGGCGAGCTACCCGGCGTGGCCGATGTGTACACCCCGCAGGATGTCGATTATCCGGCGCTCCGGCTCGATGTGGATCGGACACGCGCCAGCCAGTTGGGCCTGGACCAGCGAGAGGTAGTGGGTAACATCATTACCGCGCTGACCTCGAACGCGATGATCGCGCCCAGCTACTGGATGGATCCCAAAACCGGCAACGACTACATGCTGACGGTGCAATATCCCGAGCGTCAGGTAAAGAGCATCAGCGATCTCCGCGCGATCCCTCTCCGCAGCCCTGGTTCAGCGGTCTCGACGCGGCTTGACGCCATCAGCACGGTAACGCGGACGCTCTCGCCAACCGAAGTGGATCACTACTCTCTGCGGCGGACGATCGACGTCTACGTCCGGCCGCTGGATGAGGATTTGGGAGTGATCGCCAAGTCGATCGACGGAATCATCGCACGCACCAAGGTCCCCGAGGGCCTGACCGTGACGCTCCGCGGTATGGTGCAGGGAATGCGCGAATCCTTCAAACGCTTCGGCATCGGCCTGCTGCTGGCGGTTGTTCTGTTGTACCTGATTCTGGTGGCGCAGTTCCAATCGTTCGTGGAGCCCTTCATCATTCTGACGGCCGTGCCGCCGGGGCTGGTGGGAGTAATCGTGACTCTTTGGGCGACAGGCACAACCGTGAATGTGATGTCTCTGATGGGCGTCGTGATGTTGGTGGGCATCGCGGTATCCAACAGCATTCTGATTGTGGAGTTCACGAGGCATTTGCGGAGTGAGGGAATGGCGGTGCGGGAAGCGGTCGCGATGGCTTGCAGGGTGCGGTTGCGTCCTGTGCTGATGACCTCTTTCGCCACGATCATCGGACTGTTGCCGATGGCACTCAAACTGGGTGCGGGTAGCGAGGCCTATGCTCCTCTGGCGCGCGCCATCTTGGGCGGACTAGCGGTGTCGGTAGTCATGACTGTGTTCCTGGTGCCGGCGTCATACCTGCTCGTGAATCGGAGGGCTCAATAAGTGCGGCAGTGTGTTCTTGCGTTCTTAATGTTCTTGCCCGCATGGGCTCAGCCCGCGATGAACGTAACGCTGGCGGAAGCGCGAAAATTGGCGCTGCAGAACAACCCTCGTCTCTCCGCGGCCCGCAATCTGGCCGCGGCCTCGTATCAGGTCCCACTGGAATACCGGGCGGCGATGATGCCCACTCTGACCGGCAATCTCACCGGTGTGGGCGCCGACAATGGGAGCCGACTCGCCGCGGGAGGATTGAACAATCCCGTGGTTTACGATCGCGTGGGCACCGGACTCGCCGCCAGCCAGTTGATCACCGATTTTGGACGAACCGGCAATCTCGTGCAGAGTGCGAAACTGCGCGCGCAGGCGCAGGACCAGTTTGTGGAGTCGACGAGCGCCGGTATTCTGCTCGCGGTGGGCACGCAGTATTTCGCGGTGCTCAAGGCGCAGGCGGTTCTGCGGGTAGCGACCGATACCGTGCGGGCGAGGCAGGTGGTGGTCGATCAAATCAGCGCGTTGGCTGACAGCAAACTGCGTTCGACGCTAGACGTCAGCTTTGCGAATGTGAATCTCTCGGACGCCAAATTGCTGCAGGTGCAGGCACAGAACGCGCTCAGCGCGGCGCAGGCCCGGCTCGCCTCGGCAATGGGGTTGCCTGCGCAGACGGCCTTTATGCCCGCGGAGGAAGCGCTGCCGCCGGAAATGCCCGAAAAGGTCGCCGATCTGATCGCCCTGGCGATCGAGAATCGGCCCGAACTAAAGGACCTGCGTCTTCAGCAGAGCGCCGCCGAGCGCTTCGTGAAGGCCGAACACTCGCTGTACTTCCCCACGGTTGCAGTAACTGGCAATGCAGGGTTTGTGCCGGGCGGGGTGGAACAGGTGCCGGGCAAGTACGGCGCAATCGGGATGAATATTTCCATCCCGGTCTTCAATGGAGGGTTGTTCCGAGCACGGCAGACGGAGGCGGAATTACGGGCGCGGGCGGCGCGAGACAATGTGTCCGAACTGCAGAATCGAGTGATCGGCGATGTCCGGGTGGCATACCTGGATGCGGTCACCGCGCATGATCGTATGGCGCTGACGCGCGAATTGTTGACGCAGGCGCGGCTTTCGCGCGACCTGGCGCAGAGCCGGTTCGATTTGGGCCTGGGCTCAATCGTGGAGTTGAGTCAGGCGGACTTGAATCTGACGTCGGCCGAAATCGCTGAGGCGAGCGCGCGTTACGACTACCAGGCTCTGCGGGTGATCGTGGATTTCCAGACAGGGTTGTTAAGGTAAGGCGCGTTTTGGCCTGCGCCTCGCAATCTCACGTCTTTACTGAATGACACCCTTGCGGATCGCATACAGAATTAGCTCGGCGGTGCCGTGCAGATTCAATTTTTGAAAAATGTTGCCGCGGTGAGTCTCTACCGTATGCAAACTCAAGTTCAATAAGGTCGCGACTTCCTTATTGTTACGGCCCTCCGCGAATAGCTGCAGGATTTCGCGTTCCCGCGTGGTGAGCAACTCGTAGCTGTCTTCCACCTGGCGCTCCTGCATTTCGCGCATGTAATCTTCCACCAGCATTTTGCTGATGGCGGGGCTGAAAAAGGACCTTCCTTCGGTCACTGCCTGGATGGCCGCGATCAGGTCGTGATCGGCGGAGTCTTTCAGCAGGTATGCGCGGGCGCCGGACTTCAACGCCTTCAGCACATAGCTCTCATCGGAATGCATGCTGAGGAAGACGATCGCCGACTGGGGGCAATGAGCGGAAATCTGTCGGGCCGCTTCGATGCCATTGAGGATCGGCATGGCCACATCCATCACCACTACGTCGGGCTGATGTTGTTCGGCCAGGGCAACGGCTTCGCGTCCGCTGACCGCGTCGGCCACTACCGTGAACCCGGTTTGGCTCTCCAACAGCATGCGCAGGCCTTTGCGGACCACAGTGTGATCGTCAGCCAGCAGGATGCGAATCGGTTTCATGCAATCTCCCGGGTAGTCTGCTGCTTCATCGCCGGCAGCGGCAACTGCACCTGCAAAGCGGTTCCTTGTCCGGGCGACGACTCGACGGTGAATGTGCCGTTCAAATGACTGACGCGTTCCTGCATTCCCAGTAATCCCATCCCCTTTTCCTGGCGGGAATCGAATCCGCGGCCATCGTCTCGAATCGAAAGCTGAAGGCTGGCCGATTCCTGCCGTACGGTCACCTGCACGTGTTTCGCCGCCGCATGTTGCGTACAGTTGTGCAGGGCTTCCTGGACGATGCGATACACGCAGGTTTTGTGCTCCTCGGGGAGATCGTCCGAAACCTCGTCCGCGCTGACCTTCACCCAAAGATCGCCCCGCTTGGAAACCTCCCTCGCCTGCCATTGCAGTGCCGGAACCAGGCCGAGATCGTCAAGCATCGAAGGCCGCAACAGCAGCGCCAGATTGCGAACCACGCTGATCGAGTTTTCCACTTCCCGCTTGATTTCGGCGGCCTTGTCGGCCATTTCTTCCAGCTTCTGTGCTCGAATCTGCGCCGCCAGGTTGGCGATTTCCACCAGGATGCCGGTGAGCGACTGGCCGATCTCATCATGCAACTCACGAGAAAGGGCACGCCTCTCCTGCTCCTGCACTTCCACCAGGCGGGCCGAGAGCTGCTGTAGTTCGCCGCGCGCTTGCGTGATGGCACGGAGGTGGGACGCAGTCTCATTCTCCAGCCCGAGAATTCTCCGCATGCTGTACAGCGCCAGCAGTAAGCCGAGCCCGATCGTAAGGCCGAGCGTCACCGTCAGCCGCTTGCGCACGCTTTCAAAGGCCGCCTCCACCCGGACTTTGCCGGCGTTGAGCTGCGATTCGTTAATGGTGCGGATCTGGTCGGCGATTCCCAGCATCGCCAGGCGGCGCGGGAAAACTTCATCCCGCAAGAATGCGTAGCCGCCGCTTTGCCGTTTGGTCGGATTCCAGTCGAACACCGGTTGAAGCACGCTCCAGTACTCGGCGAGTTCGCGCGTGAGTACCTGAAAGGGAGCGGTTTCCCGGGAAGTCAGAAGCTCGCGGTATTGCTGCAAGGCGGCATCGGTATCGTTGCGGCTCTCCAGCAGACTGTAGCGGTGCCCCTCCGCTTTCCCGGGCTCGGGCTCCAGCAGATAGTCGCGGACGTACGTGCCTGAGACGTAAACATCCGCCCGGATGCGGTCGAGCACTCGGGTGCGCAACAGGAAGTCTTCGCGGATTTCGTCGTTACTGTGCTGGATTTGGGAAAGGCCCTGCATGCCGTCGAATTCGGCAAAGGCCATCAGGAGGAGAAGGCCGCCAAACCCAGCCAGCAGCATCAGCCGGTTGTTGCCCGCAAGGGAGCCCGTGCGCTGCAGAGAAGTAAGAGACGGCATCCGGGGACTGCTCACTTCCCATGGTATCGCTGCACCCGGCCGTACCGGCGGATCGCTTCACGTTCCCAAGCCTACCCGGATTGTGGCGTGAGGAACCAGGCTGGAACCACTGTCCAGACGCGCAGGCTTCCGCTATCGGCTCGGGAGTTGAGCTACGCCCGGCGCGGTTTCCCTCGCCGCCTCACGTCGATTGCTTAGTCGATTGCCGGTCCGAAGTAACCTTGCGCCAGTGCGGGTTCCGCTTCCAGTGCCTTCGCCCAGCAGGCGCGCGCTTCTTCCGATTTTCCGGTGGTTTCCAGAATGCGACCCATATTCAGGAGCGCTTCCGGCATGTGCGGTTCCACCGCCAGAGCTTCCCGATACAGCTTCACTGCCTGCTCCAGCTTGCCGGCCTTCTCGTACATCAGCCCGGTGTTGTACAGGATCTCCGGCGACCGTTCGCCCAGGTCGATCAGACGTACGTGGAACTCCAGCGCGACATCGAAGTCCGATGCCTGAATCGCCATCGCCGCCAGTCCGCGCAGCGCTTCCACCGACTTCGGATCGCCATCCAACATCTTTTCGTACAGGCGTTCCGCGTGTTCGCGCTCGCCCATGCCGCTGTAGGACAGCGCCAGGTTGGCGTGTGCTTCCGGCCAGTTGGGACGATGCTTCAGGCAACCTTCGAACGCTTCGGCGGCGCCGCGATAGTCCTGCCGCTGCAATCGGAGGAAGCCGAGGCGGAATCTTGCCTCTTCCTCACGGGGCGCCTTCTCCAGGATCTGTTTGTAATAGCGTTCCGCATCTTCTGACCGTCCGGCATGTTCCAGCAGCAAAGCCAGGTTCCAGACCGGGGCCAGATTTTCCGGATTGCATTCCACCGCTTTGCTATAGGCGGCGTGCGCGCCATCGATATCGGCCAGTTGCTCGCGGACGATTCCCAGATTGGTGTGGCTCTCGGCCGATTGTGGCCGCAACTTGAGAGCCTCTTCATAGGCCTCTTCGGCCTGTTCCCAACGCCCCGATTTCTGATGCGCCAGGCCCAGGTTAAACCAACCTTCGAAATGGTTCGGCACCGCCGATACCAGCAGCGTGCAGAACTTGGCGGTGAGCGCGTGGTCGCCGGCAGCGCATGCCCAGGCCGCCAGACCTTCCAACGCGATGGTGGACTCCGGCTTTAGCTCCAGCAGGCGTTCCGAGAACTCGCGCACCATGTCGAAGTCTTCCTTCGCCATCCCGATCAGCACCAGGTTGGAGAGCGACTCCTCGGACTCGGGCTCCTCTTCCAGGATCCGTTGGTAAATGGTGGAAGCCTCGTCGTAATGTCCCAGTGCCTGAATGGACGCAGCCTTGCCGAACATCGCATCGGTGTGATCGGCCGAGATTTCCAGGCAACGCTCGAAGGCGAACAGCGCGGATTTGGGATCTTCCAGCCGGAGATAGCTCACGCCGAGTCCCAGTTGCGCTTCCAGATGTTCGGGGTCGAGCGACGCAGCCTTGTGGAACGCTTGCGACGCATCTTCCCATCCTTCCAGACGTTCCAGGCAGACTGCCAGGTTGAACCAGCCTTTGGCGTATTGCGGCTTCAGCTCCGTGAGAGCGCGGTAGCTCAGAGCCGCCTCGGCGAAGGCGTTCATCTCGAACTGGATGTGCCCCATGGCACGGTAGATCTCGGCCGACCCCTCGTCGGCATCCACCGCGCGTTGCAGTTGTTTGAGGGCCTCTTCGCGCTTGCCGCCCAAGTGCAGCGTAACGGCGCGAGCCAGATAACCTGCCGAGGACGGCGGCGCTCCGTTCTTGTCTGCGCTGACATCCGGTTGCGACGAACGGAGGGCGGGGACTTTGAAGGGTCTGGTGGCAGTGGTACTCATTGTTTCAAATGCTCCTTGCTGGGGTTACCGGAGGGCAGCAGCTTTACCCAGTACAGCCGCGCTCGGTCGTCTTGTGCTCCCAGGAATCCGACTCCGCCGGACGGCAGGCGAAGATCGTTCCAGGTGTCGATCACCTGGCCGTCGAGTGAAATAGAGAAAGCGGGGCCCGCCACCCGTGTGCGCAGAGTGACGGTAGTTTTGCCCGAACCTGGTGGGACTGATTTGACGGTCGGGGCTTCCGGCGTTCCACCGGCAATCACGCGGCGGCGCAATTCATAGCCACCTCCCGGCACAATGGTGAGGGTGGCTTCGTAGTAGTCGCTGAACCCTGCCGCGCGAAAAACCCACGTGACGCTGCGGTTTTCGATGCGCGCGAGGAATTCGAATTGATAGTCGCTCAGCTCAATGGAAGGGCTGAACAGCGCCAATGAACCGGCGCGTACGCCCGCCACATCCACTCTCCAGTCGTCGATGCCGCCCAGCCATCGCTGAAGGCCGGAATCGAAATGGTCTTCAATGACGCTGATATCCTGTTTCTCGTTCTTGCGGACGGACTGCGGCGGCGCTGCCGCGGTGCCGCCCAACAGGGTGCCGTACAACGACGAGGGAGTGTACTGGAACGGGACTTCATCCGGTTCGAAGCGGACCGTCTGCACCCGCCGCAGTGACTGCAGAGAATTCATCGGCGGAAGGGAGGGTCGCAGTTCGCTCTCAGGTACGCCAAACTGACAGGTTCCAGCCGCGATTTGGAAGCGTGGCGGACCGGCCTCACGAGGAATCCATCGAACGGCGCAAGAGCGGTTGGAGTCGACGGCCTGGTGTGCGGGCCGGCTCCCGGGCTGCAACGCAGAGGGCCACCGGAAGGCCGTCCGGGAGACGGGCGCCTTAATGGTAGGTGTAACCAGGCCAGACATCGGAATCGGGATTGCCGAGCTTCGCACCTGCGCCTCTGTCGGCCTGGAAGATCCCATCACGCGCCGCATTTCGCGCCCCGACGGCAGCAGCATCGCGCACAGGTCCATGGCAAGCAGAACGTTGCGGAAGCGAAGCGCTGGCGGACGAAATCCGATGCCGCCCGAAACGCGCAGATCCTGGCCACGGTCGGGACAGTGCGCCAGCACCCGGGCTCGCTGCGCTGACTGGCAATTCTGAATACCCGGGCGCGCTACCGAAATGAGTTGGATTCCGTTGGCGCCCGAGGTAGTGCGCGAGACGCGCGAGCCTATAGTGGAAACCTTGCGCGGACGCTGGCTGGGCAGCGTACTTGCTTGTCCTGGTCGTACCGCGCGCGCCGGCTGCAGATGCGCCGACATTCTGAGCGCAACGGGGACGATCGTTGGCCGCGGGTCCAGGGCGCTGAACCGCACCGCGGACTGTAATTCCCGCCGCTTACCTTCCAAAGGGATCCGCGCCAGGGTGGGCGGCATGAGATCGTCGGAAGCGGCCGCGATTCGGACGGTTTCCAGAGCGGCGTGCAGGGGAAGAATGGAGAGCGTGGACGGGTTGGGTACCCGCAGTCGAAAGGGCGGAGCGACCCGGGGAAGTACCTTGCAATCAGTGGCTAGCTGCGCGGCAGGGATTGGCTTGGTATTCTCGCGCCGCCGCATCAGGCTCGCCACCTTGTTGGCTTCCTGAAGACGGTCCATGCCCAGACGCAAACGGAACTGATTCCGGTGTTCGCGGGAGCAAAAATCGCCGTCTGAGCCGACCGCAAAACGGCTCAGTTGTTTCCCACAAAGCTGGCAAATCCTCCCGTTCATTTCGGCTCAATTATAGGCGGAATATTGCATAATTGCCATGATAAGGCGACGTATAATCAAGCTGCTAACCAAAAAGAACGCCCCCTATTTACTTAGGTATACAGGGAAATGCTATCCGCTAACCTTCGCAAGTAGTCCGATTAAAGTAATAAATATTTCCTTGATCATGAGTAGAATTGTAGGCCTAAGGAGTCCCAATGTCCGACTCGACCGCACGCGCAGAGCGAATCGATCTCACGTCCGAGACCGCTTTCTACACCTGGGAAGCGCCGCAGAAGCCGCTGGTGGTGCATCTGCCAATGACGCTGATTGACCGCTTGGAGAGTGAAGCTGTGGAGAATTTCCGCTCTCTCAGTTCTCGCGGATCGGAGATCGGCGGACTCTTATTGGGGTCGATCGCGCCGGGCAGCCCCGCGGCTGCAACAGTCGACGATTACGAGTTGATTCCCTGCGATTACAGCCGCGGCCCTCTCTATCGCCTGTCCGACGCCGATCTGGGCCGCTTTGAGCAGGCCATCGAAAAGCACTCGGCTGGAACTGGACCGCGCGTAATCGGTTACTTCCGCAGCCACACGCGAAAGGGCTTGTCTCTGGATGCGGAAGATCTATCCTTCTTTGAACCGCGCTTTCTGGAACCCCAGCACCTGGTGCTGTTGATCCGGCCGTTCGCCACCAAGGCGAGCACAGCGGGCATCTTCATTCGCGAAAACGGCCGCATCCACGGCGACTCCAGTTATCTCGAATTTCCATTTCGTTCGTCGGAGCTTGGCGCGGCAAAGGTTGGAGCATCGAAGCCGGAGACAACCAACTCTGCCGCGCCCGCTCCGTCCACGGCCGCTTCCAAAGCGGCACCGCGCGCGCAAATCGTACCGATCGCTTCGCGCCGCGAAATCGCGATGCCGGAGCCTTCTGCTCCGCAGGCAACCGCCGTTCCCATCGTGTCCGAGCGGGTAGAGCCGCCTCCCGCGGCGCCTCAGAAAGGCGCGCCCGCGGTGCTCGCACTGGAGACCAAGACTCCTGAGCCGGCCGAAAAGACGCAGAAAGAGACCAAGGCAATCGAGACGGCGCCTGAAAAGGAACTCGAAACGCTCGCGCCCGTCTTCGAGACAGTCGAAGCCGCGCCGAAAAGCAAAAAACTGAAATTGATGGTAGCTGCCGCAATCTGCATGCTGGTGCTGGTAGGCGGGTCGCTGGTAGTGTACCCATTGGTGCGCAAGAGCCTTACGCCGAAGGTCCCGGTGGCCCAGCAGGATTCTTCTCCACTTTCATTACGCGTGGAACGAACTTCCGGTGGAATGCTCCTCAGCTGGAATCGCGACCTGCCTGCGATCCAGAACGCCACCAAGGTAGTGCTCTCGATTACCGATGGCGAACGCCACGAAAACATACAGCTCGATCCGAATCAGGTCCGTACAGGCAGCATCCTGTACCCGCCCATCACCGGTGACGTCAGTTTCCAAATGGAAGTGATTTCGCCGAAACAGGCGACCACCAGCGAATCGCTGCGAGTGTTGGATCCGCGGCCCTCTCCGCTGGTTGACCCGTCTGACGCCGCCAAGACCGCGGCGGGCGCCAAGACCGCGGCCGCCACACCGGCCGTCGCCGAGACCACGGCGCCTTCCACGGATACTGCAAAGCCGGCAGAAGAAGCTCCAGTAACGCCGAAAACGCCGTTGAAGGCGTTCGACGCGCAGTCGCTGGCACAGCGGTTGCGTCCCGTTACCGCCACCGATTTGCCGGAAGGACCCGCTTTGGTGCAACCCTCCGGCAGCTCTTCTGCTAATCTGCCCGGTATGATTGCCAATCAGGCTCCCGCGCCCGCTCCGGCGCCGCCGGTACGGCAAGCCGCACCGCCCGCCTCCACGGCGGCCAGCGAAGTAGGCGGCCAATTGATTCCCGCCCAGATCATTTCGCGAGTCGACCCGGAATACCCGCGCATCGCCCGTCAGGCCGGCGCGAATGGCCTGGTGGAATTGGAAGCCACTATCGACATCGATGGCCACGTGAAGAATCCGCACGTACTCCGCGGCAACGCCATGCTACAGAGAGCGGCAATAGAAGCGGTGTTGAAATGGCGCTATCAGCCCGCTCAATTGAACGGCAAGAAGGTGGAATCTCCGATTCAGATCAGGCTGAACTTCGTAGCGAACCGATAAAGGAACACCCGGCTCTCGCCGAACTTACGCCGGCAGCCGCATGCGTGCGATACATCCGGGGCCGTCGGTACGATTCTCAAGCATCAGCGCGCCGCCACTTTCCAGCACATTGGGATCCTAAGCTTA
>JADMIO011116481.1_pt1 | contig 27991 bp, 27 predicted proteins | sample 8958161 | NCBI WGS metagenome assembly JADMIO01 (sample SAMN16585339, study PRJNA669376) | soil metagenome | isolation source: Crop rotation soil | place: USA: Cullars Rotation, Alabama | collected 2011 | reverse complement strand
TAGCAGCGTGCGAAATCCGGCGATGTCGTAATTGAGGCGCGTCGCCGCGCTGGCGAGCGTTCCCGCCTGCCGCGCGGCATGGATGTCGTTGACGAGGGCAGCAAACGCCGTGTTCGACGGCAGGTCGCGCCCGTCCCAATCCTTGAGCGCCGCGGTGGCGCCGGGAAGGATGCGCGCGATGTCCGTGTCGACGACGCCGCGCGACAGCATCGCACCGATCGGCGCCACGAAGCACGCGACGATGAACACGAACAACGGCAGCACGAGCAGCGCCGCGCGCCATTGCTCCCGGCGCTGGCTGCGCCGCAGCGCCCGGCGCAGCGTTACGTCGTCGCTTGCGTCGGGCGCAGCCGCGGCCGCATGCGCTGCCGCGGCGGCACCTCGCAGCATCGGTCTACTTGGTCGCGACCCAGGCGTTGAAGCGCTGGTTCAGCTTGTCCAGGTTCTCGAGCCAGAACTTGTCGTTGATGAAAAGAGCCGTCGACGCGTTCTCCGGTGCCGTGGCGAGATTCGGCAGCACGTTCTTGTCGATCAGCGCCGTCGATGCTTTTGCCGTCACCCCGTACGGGATCTTGGGCGGCAGGTTCTTCTGGTTCTGCGGATCGTTGACGAACACGAGATAGCTCTCCGCCTGCGCCTTGTTCGGCGACCCCTTCATGATCACCCACGAGTCGACCGTGTAGAGATTGTTGGCCCACACGATCTTGAAGTTCTTCTTGTCCTTGTCGTTGGCGGCGGCGATGCGGCCGTTGTACGCGTCGGTCATCGCGACTTCACCGGAGGCGAGCAGTTGCGGCGGCTGCGAGCCCTTTTCCCACCACACGAGGTTGGCCTTCAGCTGGTCGAGCTTCTTGAACGCGCGATCGACACCGGCGGGCGTGGCGAGCGTCTTGTACACGTCCGCCGGCGCGACGCCGTCGGCCATCAGCGCGATCTCGAGCGTGGTCTTGGGACCTTTGCGCAATGCGCGCTTGCCCGGCCACTTCTGCGTGTTCCAGAAATCGGCCCAATTCTTGGGCGCGTCGCCTTTGATCTTGTCGCCGTCGTAGGCGAGGATGAAGCTGTACACGATCGCACCGACGCCGCAATCGTTCACCGCGTCGGGCAGGTATTTGTCCTTGCCCCCGAGCTTCTGCCAATCGAGCTTCTCGAACAGGCCCTCTTCGCAGCCGAGGAGCAGCTCCTCGGATTCGACCTGCACCACGTCCCAGTTGTTGTTGCCGCCCTGGATCTTGGCGCGCAGCGTGCCGACGCCGCCGTCCCAGCTCTCTTCCGTCATCGGAATCTTGGTGGCGGCCGTGAACGGCTTGAAATAGACGTCGCGTTGCGCGTCCTGGTAGGCGCCGCCCCACGAGATCACCGACAGGTCGCGCGCGCCCGCCGATGCCGACAGCGTCAGCGCCGCCGCGGCGACCAAAGACATGACGATCGAATTCTTGCGCATGTGTCTCCTCCGTTAGGAAAGCTGCATCGATTCGCGCGCGAACGCGCGGCAATGCTCGGGCGCCCAGGAGAGCGCAACGGCGTCGCCGACGTTCGGCAACGTGTGCGTTTCGCTGATCGGGCGCTTCACCATGAATTCGCCGTTGCCGGGAAGCGCAACCCGCAAGCGCACGTGATCCCCGAGGTAGATGACCTCCTGCAACGCGCCTTGCAGCCGGCAACCGGCGGCCTCGGCCATTGTATTCGCCGCCGACTCGATTTGCACTCGCTCGGGCCGCAGCGAGACCGTCACCGGCGCGCCCGGCGCGAGCGACTCGACCAGCGACCCTTCGATGCAGGTGTCGTCGGCGAGGCGGATCGTGCACCGCGCGCTGCGCGAAGACTCGAGCACCCCGTCGAGGCGGTTGTTCTCGCCGATGAAGCGCGCGACGAACGCATTCACCGGCTCTTCGTAGATGCGCTCGGGGACGTCGAGCTGCTGGATCTTGCCGCGATGGAACACGGCAATGCGATCGGACATGGTGAGCGCCTCCGACTGGTCGTGCGTGACGTACACCATGGTCACGCCGAGCTGCTGGTGCAGGCGGCGGATCTCGAGCTGCATCTGCTCGCGCAGCTGCTTGTCGAGCGCGCCGAGCGGCTCGTCCATCAGGATCAGCTTGGGCTCGAACACCAGCGCGCGCGCCACCGCGACGCGCTGCTGCTGGCCGCCCGAGAGCTGCCCTGGCCGGCGATTCTCGAATCCGGCGAGCTGCACCATGTCGAGCGCGCGCTTGATCCGCGAAGACATCTCGCTCGCGGGCATGCGCCGCACCGACAGGGGAAACCCTATGTTCTCCGCAACGCTCATGTGCGGGAACAACGCGTAGTTCTGGAACACCATGCCGATGTCGCGCTGGTACGGCGGCTTGTGCTGCATCGGCTTGCCGTCGAGCAGGATCTCCCCCGCGGTCGGCGACTCGAAGCCGGCGAGCATCATGAGCACCGTCGTCTTGCCCGAGCCGGAAGGGCCGAGCAGCGTCAGGAACTCGCCGCGCTCGACGTCGAGGTGCAGGTCGTCGACGACGCGCGTGACGCCGTCGTAGGTCTTGCCGATGCCGACGAAGCGGACGATCGGCTCGCTCATTGGACTAGAGTGACTGTAGGGACAATGAGTGTCGCTCGCCGGCGTCGACTCGCATTTGCTCGCCGCCCTTCGGGCCTCGCTGCTCGCGCCGACCGCCTCATCTCACAACAGACCTTTTTCGCGGACCATCGCGTACGTGTCGTCGAGCGCCTTGCCGAAGCAACGCATCATCTCGTCGACTTCCGACTCGCTGATGATCAGCGGCGGGCTGAACGCGACGATATCGCCGGGCATGTTGCGCAGTATCGCGCCGTGATGCTGCGCGCGGCGGACGAGATGCGCGGCAATCGCCGCCTTGGGATCGAAGCTCTGCTTCGTCGCCTTGTCGCGCACGAGCTCGACGGCGCCGATCAGGCCCACGCCGCGGGCATCGCCGACCAGCGGATGATCGGCGAAGCTGCGAATCGCCGCCTGCATGCGCGGACCCACGCGACGCACGACGCCGACGATGTCGCGCTCCTCGTAGATGTTCAGCGTCTCGATCGCCACCGCCGCGGGCACCGGATGCGACGAGTAGGTGTAGCCGTGGCCGAAGATGCCGAGCTTGTCGCTCTGCGCGAGCAGGATGTCGTACAGGCGATTGGACAGGAGGTTGGCGGACATCGGCAGGTAGCCCGACGTGAGCGCCTTGGCGAGGGTCATGATGTCGGGCGTGAGGTTGTACGTCTGCGACCCGAACATGTTGCCGGTGCGCCCGAAGCCGCAGATCACTTCATCGACGACGAACAGCACGTCGTACTTCTTCAGAATCGGCTGGATGCGATCGAAATACGTCGCGGGCGGCGTGATCACGCCACCTGCCCCCATCACCGGCTCGGCGAAGAATGCGGCGACCGTGTCGGGGCCTTCGCGCAGGATCAGTTGCTCGAGGTTGCCGGCGAGCCGCGCGGCGAACGCCTCCTCGCTCTCGCCCGGCTGCCCGCCGCGATAGTAATGCGGCGCGTCGGTGTGCAGGATGCGCGCGATGGGCAGGTCCCAGTCGGTCTGCGCAAAGGCGAGCCCGGTGAGGCTGGCTGCGGCCACCGTGACGCCGTGATACGCGCGCTGCCGCGAAATGATCTTCTTCTTCTGCGGACGGCCGAGCGCGTTGTTGATGTACCACGCGAGCTTGACGGCGGTGTCGTTCGCTTCGGAACCGGAATTGGCGAACAGCGCCTTGCTCATCTGTCCGGGGGCCATCTTGATCAGGCGTTCCGCGAGCTCGGTGCTGATCGCGGGAACCTTGCCCGCGAAGCTGTGATAGAACGGCAGCTCGCACATCTGCTTGTACGCGGCTTCCGCGAGCCGCCGCTCGGAAAACCCGAGCGACGCGCACCACAGCCCCGCCATCCCCTCGAGGTAACGACGGCCCTCGTCGTCGTAGACGTACACGCCTTCGCCGCGCGTGATGACGAGAGGCCCCTCGGTTTGTACCGCGCGCAGGTTGGTCGACGGATGGAGGTGGAACGACAGATCGCGGCGGGCGGCCGGCGTGGTGAGGGACATGGGAAGCTCCAGGAGCGGCTTGTCGGCAGAATGGTAGCAACCGCGCTGGATAATCGCACTCATGGTCTACCGCCTCTCCGACTTCGATTACGACCTGCCGCCCGAGCTCATCGCCAAGACGCCGGCGGCGAAGCGATCGGGCAGCCGCCTGCTCGTCGTCGAGGGCATGCGACAGCGCGATCTCGCCTTCACCGACCTGCCGTCGCTGCTCGCACCCGGCGACCTTCTCGTCTTCAACGACACGCGTGTGATCAATGCGCGCGTGTTCGGCGAGAAGGCCACCGGCGGTCGTGTGGAATTGCTGATCGAGCGGCTGACCGGCGAGCGCGAGTGCTGGGCGCAAGTGCGAGCGAGCCACGCGCCGCGCGTCGATTCGGTGCTCGCGTTCGCGGACGGCGCGCGGGCACGCGTGCTCGAGCGCGACGATCGCTTCTACCGGCTCGCGTTCGAGGACACGGGCCCGCTCTTGTCGTGGCTCGAAGCGCACGGCGAGGTGCCGCTGCCGCCGTACATCGATCGGCGCGCGGCCAGTGACGATCGCGATCGCTACCAGACCGTCTACGCACGCGAGCCCGGCGCGGTGGCGGCGCCCACCGCAGGCCTGCACTTCGACGACGCGTTGCTCGCGGCCATCGACGCCAACGGCATCGAGCGCGCATTCCTCACGCTGCACGTCGGGGCGGGGACGTTCCAGCCCGTGCAGCACGAAGACCTCGCGCGTCATCGCATGCACGAGGAAACGTACACGCTGCCGCAGGCGACGATCGATGCGATCGCGCGCACGCGAGCACGCGGCGGCAGGGTCGTCGCGGTGGGCACCACCACCTTGCGCGCTCTGGAATCGGCGGCACGCACACCGGGGGGACTGGCGGCGGGCACCGCGACCACCACCTTGTTCATCACACCGGGCGACCGGTTCGGAGTCATCGATCGCCTGGTCACGAACTTCCACCTGCCGCGCTCGACGCTGCTCATGCTGGTCAGCGCCTTCGCCGGCTACGAGCAAATCCGCGCGGCGTATGCGCATGCGATCGCCGCCCGCTATCGCTTCTACAGCTATGGCGACGCGATGCTGCTGACCCGCGACTGACGCCAAATCCCGACAATTTCGATCGAAAAACCGTCGCTTACGGGCGACATCGTTGTTGAACACGACACTAATGTGCAACAACGGCCGGGAAAACGCGCCGCTCGTCCGTCGTTGGCTTGGCACAGTGGAGTGAAACCGTTACTCTCTGTCACAACTGATTTCATAGCGGAACGTCGCGGTTGTTCCTGTCAGCCGCGGATTCCGTGATTCCATGAAGCCTTGCCTCTCGCGCGCCGCTTTCGCACGCGCCCTTTTCGTCCTGATCGCCGCGACCATCGCGTTGCCGGCCTTGGCTGCGCGCGTTGCGATCCTGTCGAACAAGTACGCGGCGGAAACCGCCGCCAACTTCAACGTCAACATCCCTTCGCACACGTTCACCGGCATCGACACGTCGACGTCGATTCCCACGCTCAACTCGCTAACCAGCGCCTACGACGAGATCCTCGTATTCGAGGATGCGACGTACCCCAACGCCACGCCGGTCGGCAATGTCGCCGCGGCCTTCGCCAACACGGGCCGGGCGGTGCTGCTCGGGGCGTTCTACGAGCAGGATCGCTCCGACGCTCCGGCAAGCGTGTTCCCGCACGGTTGGGGCGTGCTGGAGCAGATCGACCCCAATACCAGCGACGGCACCGGCACCCCATACGCGCTGCGCACTCTCAATACCGCGACGATGGTCCAGCATCCGCTCACGGCGGGCTTGACGTCGCTCACCAGCGCCAAGTTCGCCGGCGGCAACCAGGCGAAGCCGGGCACGACGGTCGTCGCCTACTGGACGCAGCCGAATGCGCTCGGCAAGCCCGACCCCGCCATCGCTTATCGCGTCACAGGCTCCGCCTGCGTGATCCAGATCGCGATCGCGCCCAACTACGCGGTCGTCGGCACCTTCGGCACCGATTTCACGGGCGACTTCTATCGCATGTGGAAAAACGGCTTCGATTACGGCGCCGCCAAATGCATCCCGGCGCTCGGCCTCGACCCCGGCGGCACGCCGGCCAACGTGCCCACGCTGTCCGAGTGGGCGCTCCTGCTGACCATCCTGTTGCTCGGCGCACTAGCGGCCGGAAAACTTCTGATGGACAAGGGGTTCGACCGCAAGCGCTACGCGCGCCGGTCGACCCCTTCTCTGCATTAACAGCCCGAGCCTATTCGAAGTACTTCGCACGTCGGGCGCCGCCCGGCGCGGACGGCTCACGCTCGCGCACGGTGTGGTCGAGACGCCGGTGTTCATGCCGGTCGGCACCTACGGCACGGTGAAGGCGATGTCCCCTGCCGAGCTGGTCGAGATCGGCGCCCAGATCGTGCTGGGCAATACCTTCCACCTTTGGCTGCGGCCCGGCACCGAAGTCATCGCCGCGCATCGCGGCCTGCACGGCTTCATGGGCTGGTCGCGCCCCATCCTCACCGATTCCGGCGGCTTCCAGGTGTGGAGCCTGGGTCCGTTGCGCAAGGTGCAGGAGGAAGGGGTTGCCTTCGCATCGCCCGTGAACGGCGACAAGCTGTTCCTCACGCCCGAGACGTCGATGCAGATCCAGCGCGCGCTCGACTCCGACATCGTGATGGTGTTCGACGAGTGCACGCCCTACCCCGCGACGCACGACGAAGCGGCGACCTCGATGGAGCTCTCGCTGCGCTGGGCAGCGCGCTCCCAGGCGGAGCACGCGCGCCTCGCCAATCCCAACGCGTTGTTCGGCATCGTGCAGGGCGGCATGTACGACGACCTGCGCGATGCGTCGCTCGCAAAGCTCGCCGAGCTCGACTTCCCGGGCTATGCGATCGGCGGATTGTCGGTGGGCGAGCCCAAGCAGGAGATGCTGCGCGTGCTCGCACGGACCGCGCCGCGCATGCCGGCGGGCAAGCCGCGCTACCTGATGGGGGTGGGCACGCCGGAGGACCTGGTCGCCGGCGTGACCGCGGGCGTGGACATGTTCGATTGCGTGATCCCGACACGCAACGCGCGCAACGGCTGGCTGTTCACGCGCTTCGGCGACATCAAGATCCGCAACGCGCGCCACCGCACCGACACGGCGCCGCTCGACGACACCTGCGGCTGCTATACCTGCCGCAACTTCTCGCGCAGCTACCTGCATCACCTGCAGCGCGTGGGCGAGATCCTGGGCGCCCGCCTGGCCACCATCCACAACCTCTTCTACTACCACGCGCTGATGGCCGAGCTGCGCGAAGCGGTCGCGAGCGACACCCTGCCCGCGTACAGCGCCCGGTTCAGGTCGGAACGCGCTCGCATGTTAGAATAACGAGTTGTCCCTGGGCAGCCCACGCGGCGCCGGATTCGAGCGGACAACGCGCATTTCGATCGTGCGCCGCCTGGTGAGGTCCCATCGCGGCGAGCGTCCATATACCGGAGGAAAAACCTCGTGCTGATCAGTTCCGCATACGCCCAGGCCGCAGGCGGCGCCGCGCCCGGAGGCATGGACCTCATGACGTTCCTGCCGATGATCGCGATCTTCGTCGTCTTCTACTTCCTGCTCATCCGGCCGCAGCAGAAGCGCGCGAAGGAGACCAAGGCGATGCTCGGTGCGCTGCAGAAGGGCGATGAAGTGATCACCGCCGGCGGCATCGTCGGCAAGATCGCGCGGCTGGACGAGCAATACGCGGCCATCGAGGTGTCCCCGAACGTGGAGATCCGCGTGCAGCGGGGTGCGATCTCGCAGCTCCTGCCCAAGGGCACGATCAAGGCGCTGTAGGAAAGAAGTCACGCAGCATGAACCGCTATCCCGCATGGAAGTACGCGATCATCGCGATTGCGCTGGTCATCGGCATCGTCTACACGCTCCCCAACTTCTTCCCTGAAGTGCCGGCGGTGCAGGTGTCGTCCGCCAAGGGCGAGAAGCTCGACAGCGGCCTCCTCAACACTGTCGAGACCACGCTGAAGGACGCCAACATCCCGTATCGCGGCGCCGTGCTCGACCCCACCGGCATCAAGGTGCGGCTGTCCGATACCGACACGCAGCTCAAGGCCAAGGACGCGCTCGCCGCCAAGCTCGGCGACAGCTACATCGTCGCGCTCAACCTGCTCTCGTCTTCGCCGCAGTGGCTCGCGTCGATCGGCGCGCTGCCGATGTACCTCGGCCTCGACCTGCGCGGCGGCGTGCACTTCCTGCTGCAGGTGGACATGAAGGCCGCGCTCGACAAGGCAAGCGACGCGCGCGCCGCGGACATCCGCACGCTGCTGCGCAAGGAGAAGATCCAGTACTCGGGCATCACGCGCGAAGGCGGCAACGTCGTCATGCGCTTCAAGGACGAAGCGGAGCGCAACAAGGCACGCGTCGCCATCGAGAAGAATTACAACGACCTGCAATACCGCGACACCGATGCCGCCGGCGACTTCCGGCTGGTCGCGGGCCTCAACCCGCAAGCGCAAAAGGCCAAGCAGGACGGCGCCGTCGCGCAGAACATCCAGATCCTGCGCAATCGCGTGAACGAGCTCGGCGTTGCCGAGCCGATCATCCAGCAGCAGGGTGCGGAGCGCGTGGTCGTGCAGTTGCCCGGCGTGCAGGACACCGCGCGCGCGAAGGACATACTCGGCCGCACCGCGACGCTCGAGATTCGCCTGGTCGACGACGATCCGTCCTCGCTCGCCGCAGCGCAGGCGGGAAGCGTGCCGCTCGGCACCGATCTCATGACCGAGCGCAACGGCGGCAAGCTCCTGGTCAAGCGCCAGGTCGTGCTCACCGGCGACCGCATCAACGACGCGCAGCCCGGCTTCGACCAGCGCACCAGCGAGCCCGCGGTGCACATCAACCTCGACAACCAGGGCGCGAACATCTTCAAGGAAGTCACGCGCGAGAACGTCGGCAAGCGCATGGCCATCGTGCTCGTGGAGAAGGGCAAGGCGGAAGTGATCACCGCGCCCGTCATCCGCGAGGAGATCGGCGGCGGCCGCGTGCAGATCAGCGGGCGCATGACCACGCGCGAAGCCAACGACGTCGCGCTGCTGATGCGCGCCGGTGCGCTGGCCGCGCCGATGGAGATCGTCGAGGAGCGCACCGTCGGCCCCTCGCTCGGTGCGGAGAACATCGAGAAGGGCTTCAAGTCGGTGATGTACGGCTTCATCGTGCTGTCGCTGTTCATCATCGCGTACTACCAGCTGATGGGCGTCATCTCGGTCATTGCGCTGGCCGTGAACCTGCTGCTGCTGGTGGCGATCCTTTCGATGCTGCAGGCGACGTTGACGTTGCCCGGCATCGCCGCCATTGCGTTGACGCTCGGCATGGCGATCGACGCCAACGTGCTGATCAACGAGCGCATCCGCGAGGAGTTGCGCTGGGGCGCCACGCCGCACGCCGCGCTGCAGGCCGGCTACGAGCGCGCGTGGGGGACCATTCTCGACTCGAACGTGACGACGCTGATTGCGGGTGTCGCGCTGTTCCTGTTCGGCACGGGACCGGTGAAGGGCTTCGCGGTCGTGCACTGTCTCGGCATCCTCACCTCGATGTTCTCGGCGGTGTTCGTGTCGCGCGGCATCGTGGCCATCGTCTACGGCGGCCGCAAGAAGCTCGACCGCATCTCGATCGGCCAGGTGTGGAAGCCTGGCGGAAACTCGCCGCCGCCGCCGGCGGCGCAGAAGGCATAACGGGGTTCGAAGATGGAATTCTGAGCGACCCCATAACCTGAAGGTTAGTGGTCGCCGAAAATTGGCATCAAAGGATTAAAGCAAAGATGGAATTCTTCCGCATCCAGCGCGACATCCCGTTCATGCGGCACGCGCTCACGTTCAACGTGATCTCGGCCGTGACCTTCCTGCTCGCCGTCATCTTCCTCGCCACGCGCGGCCTCAACTTCGGCGTGGACTTCCGCGGCGGCACCGTGATCGAAGTGCAGTACGCGCACGCGGTCGACTTCAATCGCGTGCGCGAAACGCTCGACAAGCTGCAGCTCGGCGAGCTGTCGGTGCAGGCGTTCGGCCGCTCCGACACCGCACTCATCCGCCTGCCGCTCAAGGAAGGCGTGTCGAGCGCGCAGCTGTCCGACCGCGTGATGAGCGCGCTCAAGGCGGACGACTCGACGGTCACCCAGCAGCGCGTCGAGTTCGTCGGGCCGCAAGTCGGCAAGGAGCTCTACGAGAACGGCGCGCTTGCGCTGCTGCTCGTATCGCTCGGCATCGTGGCGTATCTCGCCTTCCGCTTCGAATGGCGCTTCGCGGTGTCGGCGATCATCGCCAACCTGCACGACGTCATCATCATCCTCGGCTTCTTCGCGCTGTTCCAGTGGGAATTCTCGCTGCCGGTGCTGGCGGCGGTGCTCGCGGTGCTGGGTTACTCGGTGAACGAGTCGGTGGTCATCGCCGACCGGATCCGCGAGAACTTCCGCAAGATGCGCAAGGCCTCGGTCACCCACGTCATCGACAGCGCGATCACCAGCACCTTGTCGCGCACCATCATCACCCACGGCTGTACGCTGCTCATGGTGCTGTCGATCTACTTCTTCGGCGGCGAGACGCTGCATCATTTCGCGCTCGCGCTGGCGATCGGCATCTGCTTCGGCATCTATTCCTCGGCGCTGGTGATGGCGTCCCTCGTCATGTGGATGGGTGTGTCGCGCGAAGACGTGGTCAAGCCCGAGCGCAAGGTCGCGGCGGACAAGATCCTTCCTTGAGTGCGCCGATCATGCGCGCGGCGGCCTGAAGGTCGCCCTACAACGTGCTGACGACGCTCTTCTACTCGCTGCTGGCGCTCGACCAGACGCTGGCGCAGATCGCGAGCGAATACGGCCCGTGGCTGTACGCGCTGCTGTTCGCGGTCATCTTCGCCGAGACCGGCCTCGTCGTATTTCCGTTCCTGCCCGGCGACTCGATCCTGTTCATCTCGGGCACCGTCGTTGCCGCGGCGAACCTCAACGTACACGTGCTGGTCGGCCTGCTCATCCTTGCCGCGGTGCTCGGCGATTCGGTGAATTACGCGGTGGGGCATTTCATCGGGCCGAAGGTCTTCGATAAGCCCGATTCACGCTGGTTCAAGCAGGACCATCTGCGCCGCACGCAGGCGTTCTACGACAAGTACGGCGGCGTCACGATCATCATCGGCCGCTTCGTCCCCATCATCCGCACGTTCGCGCCGTTCCTCGCGGGCGTCGCGGGGATGAGCTACAAGCGCTTCCTTTCCTACAACGTGGTCGGCGGCGTGTCGTGGATCGCGTCGCTCGTGTACGCGGGTTACCTGTTCGGCAACATCCCGTGGGTCAAGGACAACCTGACCTGGATCGTGATCGGGATCGTGGTGGTGTCGCTGATCCCGGCGGTGCACACGTTCATGGCGGAACGGCGCAGCCGTAAGTAGCTATATTCGTATTGCGAGGTTCGCCGCGAGCCCGATGTAGTTCCCCGGCGTGAGCGCCTTCAGGCGCGCCTTGGCATCCTCGGGAATTTCCAGGTCGTCGATGAACGCGTGCAGCGTTTCGCGCGTCATGCCGGTCTGTCCGCGCGTGAGCGCCTTCAGCTTCTCGTACGGCTGGTCCACGCCGTAACGGCGCATGACGGTCTGGATGGGCTCCGCGAGCACCTCCCAGTTCGCATCGAGGTCTTCCGCGATGCGCGCGTGATCGACCGTGAGCTTGCCCAGCCCCTGGCGCAGCGACGACCAGCCCAGCAGCGAGTAACCGAGCGCGACACCCATGTTGCGCAACACCGTCGAATCGGTGAGGTCGCGCTGGAAGCGCGAGATCGGCAGCTTCTCCGCGAGATGACGCAGCAGCGAGTTGGCGAGCCCGAGGTTGCCTTCCGAGTTCTCGAAGTCGATGGGATTGACCTTGTGCGGCATGGTCGAGCTGCCGACCTCGCCGTCGCGCACCTTCTGGCGGAAGTAGCCGAGCGAGATGTAGCCCCACACGTCGCGGTCGAGGTCGATCAGCACCGTGTTCGCGCGCGCGATGGCATCGAACAGCTCCGCCATGTAATCGTGCGGCTCGATCTGCGTGGTGTACGGATTGAACTCGAGGCCGAGGGTCGCGACCACGCGCGCGGCGAGCCGCTCCCAGTCGACGTTGGGATAGGCGACGGTGTGCGCGTTGTAATTGCCGACCGCGCCGTTGATCTTGCCCTTGATCGGCGTGCGCTCGATGCCCGCGATCTGCCGCTCGAGGCGCGCGTACACGTTGGCCATTTCCTTGCCGAGCGTGGTAGGCGTCGCCGCCTGGCCGTGCGTGCGCGAGAGCATGGCGACGTCGGCGGTCGCATGCGCGATGCCGCGCACATCCGCCGCGATGGCACGCAACGTGGGCAGCACGATGTCCTGGCGCGCCGCGGCGAGCGCGAGACCGTGCGCGAGGTTGTTGATGTCCTCCGAGGTGCAGGCAAAGTGAATGAACTCGGCGGCGCGCGCGACCTCGGGCACGTTCGCGAAGCGCTCTTTCAGCCAGTACTCGACCGCCTTCACGTCGTGGTTGGTGATGCGCTCGATCTCCTTCACGCGCGCCGCATCGGTGGGTGAGAATTCCGAGGCGACGGCGTCGATGGCGCGGCGTGCGTCGAACGAGAACGGCGGCAGCTCGGCGATCGCGGCTTCGTCCGCGAGCGCAACCAGCCACGCGAGCTCGACGCGAATGCGATGGCGGACGAGGCCGTATTCGGAGAAGTGCGGGGAGAGCGCTGCAACCTTGCCAGCGTAACGACCATCGAGCGGCGACAGCGCGGTAAGCGCTGTCGTGTCCAGTTCGGTGCCCATGACGAGTGACGATCTTAACACGCTATACTTTTCGCCCGTCCACGCGCGCAACGCTCCTTGCTCAAGCTCATCGCCACGACCACGAGCCCGTACGTGCGCAAGGTTCGCATCGCCCTCGCGGAGAAGAAGTTCGACTACGAGCTCGAGCTGCGATCACCGTGGACCGACGACAACCCGGTGCACGCGTGGAATCCGCTGGGCAAGGTGCCGGTGCTGGTGCTCGACGACGGCACGCACCTGTACGACTCGCGCGTGATCGTCGAATACCTCGACACGGTGAGTCCCGTGTCGCGGCTGATACCGGAGCCCGCGCGGCAGCGCATCGTCGTGCGCCGCATCGAAGCGCTCGCCGACGGCATCAACGACGCCGCGATCGCGATCGTGCTCGAACGTCGCCGCCCGCCGGAGCAGCAAAGCCGCGACTGGGTCACGCGCCAGCGCAACAAGGTCGAGGCCGGCGTCAGCGAGCTCGCGCGCGAGCTCGGAGACAAGCAATGGTGCAACGGCGAAGCGTATTCGCTCGCCGACATCGCCGCCGGCTGCGCGCTCGGCTATCTCGCGTTTCGCGAGAAGGAGCTCGCTTGGCGGCACGAGTTCGCGAATCTCTCGAAATTATCCGAGAGACTCGCGAAGCGCGCGGCGTTTGGCGAGACCATCCCCTCCTAGCGCACCTCTGCTTGCGCAGGAGCAAGCTGCGACCGAATGGTAGACTTGAAGGCTGCCCGCCGGCCTGATCGACCGTTCCCGTATGCCCGACCGCAAGCTCTATCCCGACCCGCGCAACAAAGCCTTGCCGCGCTTCATCTTCATGAGCCGCTGGCTGCAAGTCCCCTTGTACGTGGGACTGATCGTCGCGCAGGGAATCTACGTGTGGCAATTCCTGGTCGAGCTCGCGCACCTCGTGTTCGCCGCGACGGGCAATCCCGAAGCCGTGGAAATCCTGCGCCAGAGCGTGGCGGTCCCCGGCGCCGATCCCGCGACCACCAAGTCGATGACCCGCGAGACGCTCACCATGCTGCTGGTGCTCGGCCTCATCGACGTGGTGATGATCAGCAACCTGCTCATCATGGTGATCGTCGGCGGCTACGAGACGTTCGTGTCGCGCATGCGCCTGGAAGACCATCCCGACCAGCCGGAGTGGCTGTCGCACGTGAATGCGTCGGTGCTCAAGGTGAAGCTCGCCACGGCGATCATCGGCATCTCGTCGATCCATCTTCTCAAGACGTTCATCAACGCGCAGGCGTTCACCGAGAAGACGCTGCTGTTCCAGACCGTCATCCACATCACGTTCCTGTTGTCGGCGCTCGCCATCGCCGCCGTCGATCGCATCATGCCGACCGCTCACCGGCATCGCGAGATCGGCGACGTGCACGACGCGCGGTTACCAGGAGGATTGCAATGATCAAGCAGCAGGACCTCATCCAAAGTGTCGCCGACGCACTGCAGTACATCAGCTACTACCATCCGGTCGATTACATCCAGGCGCTCGGCGAAGCCTACCGGCACGAGGAGTCGCCCGCTGCCAAGGACGCGATCGCGCAGATCCTCACCAACTCGCGCATGTGCGCGGAAGGCAAGCGGCCGATCTGCCAGGACACCGGCATCGTGTGCGCGTTCGTCAAGGTCGGCATGGACGTGAAGTGGGAAGGCGTGACCATGTCGCCGACCGACATGATCAACGAAGGCGTGCGCCGCGCGTATCTCGATCCGGACAATCGCCTGCGCGCCTCGATCCTTGCCGATCCCTTGGGGTCGCGCAAGGACACCGGCGACAACACGCCCGCCGTGGTGCATTACGAGCTGGTGCCGGGCAACACCGTCGACGTCAAGATCGCCGCGAAGGGCGGCGGCTCCGAGAACAAGTCGAAGTTCGCGATGCTCAACCCTTCCGACTCGATCGTGGAATGGGTGCTGAAGACGGTGCCGACGATGGGCGCGGGATGGTGCCCGCCCGGCATGCTCGGCATCGGCATCGGCGGAACGGCCGAGAAAGCGATGGTGCTCGCCAAGGAATCGCTGATGGACCCGATCGACATGCACGAGCTGCGCAAGCGCGGGCCGAAGAACCGCGTGGACGAATTGCGCCTCGAGCTGTACGAGAAAGTGAACGCGCTCGGCATCGGCGCGCAGGGATTGGGCGGCCTGTCCACGGTGCTCGACGTGAAGATCATGCAATACGCGACGCACGCCGCGTCGCAACCGGTGGCGATGATCCCCAATTGCGCGGCGACGCGTCACGCGCATTTCACGCTCGACGGGTCGGGTGCCGCGAAGCTCGATCCGCCCGATCTTTCGCTGTGGCCCGACGTGCACTGGTCGCCGTCGCCGTCGGCGCGGCGCGTGAACCTCGACACGCTGACCAAGGAAGAAGTCGCGCAATGGCAACCGGGCGAGACGCTGCTGCTGTCGGGCAAGCTGCTCACCGGCCGCGACGCCGCGCACAAGCGCATCGCGGATCATCACGCGCGCGGTGAGCGGCTGCCGGAGGGCGTCAACTTCCACAACCGGGTGATCTATTACGTCGGTCCGGTCGACCCGGTGCGCGACGAAGTGGTCGGCCCTGCGGGTCCCACCACCGCGACGCGCATGGACAAGTTCACGCATCTCATGCTCGAGCATCACGGCCTCGTCGCCATGATCGGCAAGGCGGAGCGCGGCCCCGTCGCGATCGAGGCGATCAGGAAATTCGGCGCCGTGTACCTGATGGCGGTCGGCGGCGCCGCGTACCTCGTGTCGAAGGCCATCCGCGGCTCGCGCGTGGTCGCGTTCGCGGACCTCGGCATGGAGGCGATCTACGAGTTCGACGTCAAGGACATGCCGGTGACGGTGGCCGTCGACGCACGCGGGCACTCCGTGCATCACACGGCACCGCGCGAGTGGCAGGCGCGCATCGGCAAGATCCCCGTCGCCGTCGAGTAAGGCCCCGGGCAAGGCCCGGGCATGGACTGTGCTTTATCAGGAGGTCGCCCTGCTGAAAGCCTGAACGCCTTGGCTCCGACGCTTCGCACTGCCGTGCCTGCCCTCGCGGCCCTTGCGTGGCTCGCCGCGAGCGGCGCATGGGCGCAGCGCATCGTCGTCATCACTTCGGCGGAGACGACACCGTACCAGCAGGCCGTCGCAGGGATGCGCAGCCTCGGACCTGCCGTGGAAGCGCTGCGCGCGACGAATCTCGACGAGTCGAACGTGGCATCGCTGATCGGCGCCAATCAGCACGACACGGCAATAGTGACGCTGGGCGCCTCCGCAGCCGCGGTCGCGTCGCGCGTTGCGCCGTCGCTGCCGACCGTGAACTGCATGACCGGCGGCGACGACGTTCCGCTCGATGCGCAAGTCGCGGCGCTGAAGCGCATCCTGCCGAACGCGCAGCGCGTAGGAATCCTGTTCGATCCTGCGCACAACGAGCGCCGCTCGGAAGACGCTGCCGCCGCGTTCAGGCGCGCAGGCTACACGACCGTCGTCGAGCCGGTGACCGATCCGCCGTCGCTGCCCGCGGCGCTGTCGCGACTCACTGGACGCGTCGACGTGCTGTTCGCGCTGCCCGACACCACCGTGTATGCGCGCGAGCACTCGCGCGCGCTGCTGATGTACTCGTTCCGCCATCACGTTCCGCTGGCGGGGCCCGCGGAGGCGTGGGTGAAAACCGGCGCGCTCTACGCGCTCGATTGGGACTATGCGGACCTCGGGCGCTATTGCGGCGCGCTCGCGCTGCGGCAGCTGGCCGGCGGCAAGGGACCCGCGCCCGCGGCACCGCGCATGCGCCTCGTTGCCAACGGCAGGTCGGCGGAGCAGCTGCGCGTGCCGTGGGACGAGGCGACGTTGCGATCGTTCGACAAGGTGTATCAGTGAGCCCCCACGCTCGCATAGCCGCGTCGCTCGCTGCCCGCCGAGGGGCTTGTAGGGCGGGCTTTAGCCCGCCGCAACGCCGCGGCGGCCTGAAGGCCGCCCTACGATGAATCCCGTCAAGCGCGGATGGCTGCGCCTGCGCCGGCACCTGTCGCCGCTCGCGGGGGACACCGCGTCGATGCTCGACCTGCCTCCGGTGAAGGTGGGCCTGCTCGCGAAACTTAACTTGTTAACGATCGGCCTCATCTTCCTCACGGCCGTCACCATCACGGCGTTCTACGCCCACCAGCGCTGGCGCGACGACGAGCAGGAATTGCGTGCGCGCGGCGGCGCGCTCGCGACCATGATGACCGAGCTCGCCGAGTACGCGCTGTACACGCTCGACCAGGCCTCGCTCGAGCAGCTCATGGTCGGCGCCGGCGCCGACCCGGAAGTCGCCTACGCGTCCGTGCTCGACAAGAACCAGCGCCCGCTGGTCGTGCGCCGGTTCGTTCCGCTGCTCGCGCAGTCGGCACTGCCCGCGATCAACCCATCGACGCCGCTTCCGACGCAGGGAAAGCTGCGCACGGTCGAGCACGAAATCGACGGTCACAAGTACCTCGAGGTCATCGCACCGGTGATGACGCCGTCGTTCGCGTCGCGCGAGCTGTCGAGCGCCGACGACAACATCCGCAACGGCGCGCAGGCGCCGCTCGGCTACGTCCGCCTCGGCCTCACCTTCGACGCCGAGCGCAAGCAGTTCCGCGAGCAGATGGTCGGCGCCATCGGCGTCATCAGCCTGCTGGTGGTCATCGCGGTGATCGCCACGCTGTCGCTCACGCGCAGGCTGGTGGCACCGATGCGCCGGCTCATGCGCGCGGCGCGCGCGGTCGGCGCGGGCCGTCTCGACGTGTATGTGCCGGCAGGATCGTCGGACGAGCTCGGCTTGCTGACACACACGTTCAACCACATGACGCAGCGGCTCGCGCAATCGCAATCCGAAGTCGCCACATATCAGCGCACGCTCGAGGAGAAAGTCGCGCAGCGGACCCGCGAGCTCGAGATCGCCACGGCGCATGCGTACAAGCTCGCGCAGCACGACATCCTCACGGGGCTTCCCAACCGGTCGCTGCTCAACCAGCGGCTGAAGCAGATCCTCGCGCAGGCGCAGCGCGACGCCACGCACGTCGCCTGCCTGTTCCTCGACTTCGATCACTTCAAGCGCATCAACGACACGCTCGGCCACGACGCCGGCGACCAGCTGCTGCAGGCGATTGCGCAGCGCCTGACCAACGCCGTGCGCGAGTCCGATACCGTGGCGCGTCTCGGCGGCGACGAATTCGTCGTCATCCTGCCCGGACTCGATCGCGAGCCCGCAACGTTCGAAGTGATGACGGTCCTCAACCGCGTGCGCGAGGCGTTCCAGGCGCCGTTCCGCCTCGGCGACCAGACACCGACGCTCACGTGCTCGATCGGCGTCGCGCTCTATCCAGTCGACGCGCAGGACGGCGTCGGCCTGATCAAGCAAGCGGACACCGCGATGTACGCGGCGAAGGAAGCGGGACGCAACGCCTACCGCTTCTTCACCGCGGACATGAACGCGCGCGTGCAACTGCGCTTGCAGCTCGAGACCGACATGCGGCGCGGCTTGATGGACGACGAGTTCTTCCTCGTCTACCAGCCGCAGATCGAGATGCAGACCGGGCGCGCGTGCGGTGTCGAAGCGCTCCTGCGCTGGCGCGATCCCGACCGCGGCATCATCGGGCCCGCGGAATTCATTCCGGTCGCCGAAGAATCCGGGATGATCCAGGCACTGGGCGCACGCGTGCTGCGCGACGCGTGCCGGCAGGTCGTGCAATGGCATCGCATGGACATGCCGCTGCGGCTATCGGTCAACCTGTCGGTGCAGCAGCTGCAGCACGAGAGCTGGCTGTCCGTGGTCGAGGACGCGCTGCGCAGCAGCGGCCTCGCCGCGCGCCACCTCGATCTCGAGATCACCGAGAGCGTCATCATCACGCATCCGGAAAAGGCGGTCGGCACGCTCGTGCGCCTGAAGCAGATGGGCGTGTCGATCACCATCGACGACTTCGGCACCGGCTACTCGAGCCTGTCCTATCTCGCGCGCCTGCCGATCCAGGGCGTGAAGATCGACCAGCGCTTCGTGCACGGCCTCGACAAGAACAAGAACGACGAGGCGATCACGCAGGCGATCATCGCGCTGTCGCATTCGCTCGGCTTGCGCTGCATCGCCGAAGGCGTCGAGACGCCCGCGCAGTTCAATTACCTCAAGTCGCACGGCTGCGAGGAAGCGCAAGGCTTTCTCATCGCGCATCCGCTGAGCGAAGCGGAGCTTCGCTCGTGGTGGCGCATCCAGGAACAGCTGCACCAGACCAGCGAGCGCCAGGCCGATCTCTGGCAAAAGGGTTGACGCTTCGCCGTTAATCCGCTTCGGGCGCCGAGATGCCCTCGGTCGGCGAGGTCTCGATGGCAGCTGCCGGTCTCCTCCGCGCATTGAGGAAGAACACGATCATCTGCCACAGGATGAACACGCCGATGAGGCCCATCAGCGTGCCGCTGATCGGCCGCGTGAAGAAGGTCGAGAAACTGCCTCGGCTCAGCAGCAGCGCGCGGCGGAAATTCTCCTCGAGCATGGGACCGAGGATGAAGCCCAGCATGAGCGGCGGCGGATCGAGGTCGAGCCGGCTGAACAGGTAGCCGATGGCGCCGAACACCACCGTGATGTAGATATCGTCGAGGCTGTTGTTGATGCTGAACGTGCCGATGCAGATGAAGAACAGGATCGACGGGAACAGCACGTTGTACGGGATCTTGAACACCGAGAGCCAATAACGGACCATCGGCACGTTGAGGAACAGCAGGAAGCAGTTGCCGATCCACATGCTGGCGACGAGGCCCCAGAACAGATCGGGGTGGCCGGCGATCATGTTCGGCCCCGGCTGTATTCCCTTGATGATGAACGCGGCCATCATCAGCGCCATAACGGCGTTCTCGGGAATGCCGATGCTCATCAGCGGAATGAAGCTCGTGCGCGCGGCGGCTTCGTCCGCGGCCGCCTGGCCGGCGACGCCTTCGATGCAGCCTTTGCCGATCTCGTGCTTGTACTTGCTCACCTTCTTGTCGATCGCATAGGCCGCGAACTGCGCGATCGAAGGCCCGCCGCCGGGAAGGATGCCCAGGAAGGAGCCGACGGCGCTGCCGCGCAGCGCGCTCGGCCAGATGCGCTTGAACTCCGGCCACGTCGGAATGAGATTGATCTTGCCGTTGAACGGGGTGCGCTCCGAGCGCTCGTCGAGGTTCTTCACGATCTCCGCGATGCCGAAGCAGCCGAGCGCAATGCTGACGAGGCCGATGCCGTCGGACAGAAACGGCAGCCCCATCGTGAAGCGCAGCATGCCGCTGTTGACGTCGGTGCCGATCTGTCCGAGCAGCACGCCGATCAGGCACATCGCGAAGCCGCCGATCAGGCTGCCCGTGGTGACGAAGCTCACGCAGACGAAGCCGACCAGCATGAGCGCACAGTAATCTGCGGGGCCAAACAGCAGCGCGACCTCGCCCAGTGCCGGCGCGAGCGATGCCAGCACGACGATCGCGACCGAGCCGCCGATGAAGCTCGACATGCCCGCGGTGAACAGCGCGAGGCCGGTCTTGCCCTTCAGCGTCATCTGGTATCCGTCGATGCAGGCGACGATGCTGCTCGCGTGCGGAATCTTCATCGTGATCGCGCTCACGCTGTCGCCGTATTGCGCACCGTAGTAGATGCCGGCCAGCATGATGAGCGCACCGTTCACGGGAATCGAATAGGTGAGCGGCAGCAACAGGCTGATCGTCGCCAGCGGACCCAGCCCCGGCAGCAGGCCGATGAAAGTGCCGACCGTGCAGCCGATCGCGCAGAACATCAGGTTCTGCCAGGTGAGCGCGTGCTCGAAGCCGAAGGCCAGGTTGTGCAGGATATCCATTTGGCGCCTAGAAAAGCGGCAGCTGCAGGCCGAGGCCTTTCCAGAAGCCGAACGCGATGACGACCAGGCCGGCGCAGATCTTGAGGTTGCGCACGACGGAGTACCGGCTCCCCGCGAGCGTCGAGCAGAACACCATGAACGCGATGCCGAGCACGATGTTCACGTACTCCGACAGCAGCGCGAATCCGCACAGGCTCAGCAGCACGAGGCCGATGTTCCTGTAGTTGAAATGCATCGGCACGCGCGCAGTGAGCAGCGCGCGCACGACGGTCGCAACCCCCAGCAGCAGCAGCAGCGAGCTCACGATCAGCGGAAACAACCCCGGTCCTGCACGACCCAGCGATCCCATCGGATAGCGCATCGACGTCAGCCCGAACACGAGCGCGATCGCGATGAGGAACAGGCCCTTGAGGAGATTTCGGTTGGTCATTGCATTTATTCGAGGGTCACGACGGTGACCTCGCCTCGGATTGACACCGATGCGAACGAGTTTCGCACCTTCGATGTGCCGAGGAACCTGCGGGAAACACGTGTGCAATGCGAAACCGGCGGTTACACCGGGTCGCTCGCTTTCACGCTTGAAAGCTTTGCGGCGGGATCAACTGCCCATGTGCTGGCGACGCACGTCGGGTGACTTGCGCGCGAAGTAATCGGCGTCCTCGCGCAGCTGCAACGGATAGCGTTGCGTGTAGGCGAGCCAGGCGCGCACGCGGCGATCGGGTTGCTCGCTGCGCGGCACCCCGAGCGAGTCGAGGTAGGCGAGGACCGCGAAGTAGTAGCGCACCATGTTGCGCTCGAGACCGCCGCGCAGGTCGCCGACGTAAACCGGCTGTCCTGCGCCGTCGCGATCGACCACGCTGAATCCGACCTTGCCGCGACCGACGGTGTTGAAGTACGCGAGCATCGCGACCCTCGCAGCGAACCCGAACCGTTGCGCGAACGAAAGATGCACGATGGTGTGCGTGGCATCGAGCGGCGCGGCCTCGAACGCGATCGCGTAGTCCTTGGTGCCGAACGGCCCGCTCACCGCAGCCAGGCGGACCTGCGCATATTCCTCGAGCCGGGCAACGGGACGAAATGCGAAATTCACCGGCGTGTCCGCTTCGCCGAACGCGATCTGCACGCGCGCGGGTTGCGCCTGGCAGCGATGCACGTTCGGGTCGAGCACCAGCACCGCGCACCAGGCATCGGCGTCGCCGAGCGCAGACGCGACCTCCGCGAATGGACGCTCGACCACGCCGTACAACGTGCCGTCGAGCGCGCCGCTGTCCTGTGCCGACGAAACGCGCAGCGGCTCGCTGAACGCCGGTTCGCGCGCGTCGCGCGCAGCCATCCATGCCCGACGCAATCCTTCCGCCGAATCCTCGGTGAGCTGCGGCGTCGCCGCGTGCGCAAGCGACGACAATGCGATCGCGGTGACCGCTGCACGCAACGCCAATCCGATCGCGCCCATGGCTCGAAGTCTGCCACCGCACTTCGCTGCGCGCGCGCAGCACGGCGAGGATTCGCGTGTCGTTGCGCGTCCTACGCGGACGTGGTCAGCATCACCGGCGCGTGGTCGCTGGTGCCGATGTCGGCGAGCACCGTGCACTCGATCGCGCGCTCGGCGACGTTGCGCGACGCGAGGATGTAATCGATGCGCCAGCCGATGTTGCGCTTGCGCATGTTGCGCCACGGCGGCCACCAGCTGAAGAGCGCGGTGTTCTCCGGATCGAGCGCGCGAGTCACGTCGACGAGGTAGTCGTCGAGCAGCGCTTCGAACAGTGCGCGCTCCTCGTCGCGCTGGCCGATGACGCCGGCCTTGCGCTCCTTCTCGTGCACGTCCATGTCGGTGCGCGCGATGTTGATGTCGCCGCAGACGACGAGCTCGCGTCCTTGCGCATGCAGCGCTCGCGCCCAGTCGACGAGGTTCTGCAGGAACGCGATCTTGGCCGCGTAATCCTTGCCGCCGTTGGGAACGTAGACGGACGCGACGACCAGGTTGTCGAGCGCGACCTGCACGATGCGCGTCTCCATGTCGAATTCCGGGTGCACGAACTGCGGCGACTCCAGCAAGTCGCGGCGCAAGTGCAGCGACACGCCGGAATAACCGCCGGCGCCGTGCCAGAACGCGTGGTAATCCGCGAGCTTGCAGCGCTCGGGCACCTGGTCGGGACGCGCCTTGATCTCCTGCAGGCAAACGATGTCCGGCCGCGCCGCGTCCATCCAGTCGCAAAGCTGCGCCTCGCGCGCGCGGATGCCGTTGACGTTCCAGGTGGCGATTCTCATGGCGTGATGTTATCGCGTTGCCGGTACCATAGCGGCATGGCGGAAAACATCGAGATCGCGAGCGAAGCCGGCGCGGCGCTTGCTGCGGGACGTGCGGTCGTCGCGCTCGAGTCGACCTTGATCGCGCACGGCATGCCGTGGCCGCAGAACGTCGAGACGGCGCACGCGCTGCAAGCGGAAGTGCGCGCGCACGGCGCGACACCGGCTACCATCGCGATCGTCGACGGACGGCTCAAGGTCGGTCTCGACGACCGCGAGCTCGAAGCGCTCGCGCGCGGCGGTGGCGCCGTGCCGAAAGCGAGCCGGCGCGACATTCCGGTCCTGGTCGCGCAACGTGCAACCGGCGCGACCACGGTTGCGGCAACGATGATCATCGCCGCGCTCGCGGGCATTCGCGTGTTCGCGACCGGCGGCATCGGCGGCGTGCATCGCGGCGCGGAGACCACCTTCGACATCTCGGCGGACCTGGAAGAGCTCGCCCGCACGCCGGTCGCCGTGGTGTGCGCCGGCGCGAAAGCGATCCTCGATCTTCGCCTCACGCTCGAGTACCTCGAGACGCGCGGCGTGCCCGTGGTCGGCTATCGCACGGACCGGTTGCCCGCGTTCTGGACCCGGGACAGCGGGCTCGGTGTCGATGTGCGCGCCGACGACGCGCACACCGTCGCGCGCATCATGCAAGCGAAATGGCGACTCGGACTGAGCGGGGGCATCGTCGTCGCCAACCCGATTCCGCGACGCTTCGAGCTCGCGCGTGATGCAGTCGAAGATGCGATTGCGCGCGCAGTGGAAGAAGCGCGAGCGCAACAGGTCGCGGGAAAGGCACTGACGCCGTTCCTGCTCGCTCGCGTGAATGCACTGACGGGCGGCGACAGCCTCGCGAGCAACATCGAGCTCGTGCGCAACAATGCGCGAGTTGCGGCGGAAATCGCGGTGGCCTACGCCGCGCTCGGCGCGTAGGTCGTCAGCTCGCGGCTGGCGCCTCCGCCACCACCTGGCCGTCCTTCACCGGGAGCGTCGCGCCGGGCTTGAACGACGTGCGCAGCACGCCTTCCTTTCCTTCGAGGCGGTAGGTCACCTCGTAGCCGACGAGCTTTTCGCTCGTGTCGTTCACCGTCTTGCAGCGGCGCTCGGTGGACGTAACGACGTCTTTCTTCTGCATGTTCTTCTGGATCTGGTTGCCGGCGTAGGCGCCGCCCGCGGCACCCGCGATGGTGGCCACCGTCCTTCCGGTACCGCTGCCGATCGTGCTGCCGAGAAGGCCTCCGGCCACGCCGCCGATCGCGGTGCCCGCGATGCGATTCTTGTCCTGTACGGGTGCCTGATGCTGCACCTGAATGTCCTGGCACTCTTCGCGCGGCGTGACGATCGTCTCCTTGACTTCCTTCACCGCCACGACGTCGGCGAACTTCGGCTTGGTCAATGCCTTGTAAGTGGGCACCGCACCTGCGGCGACGACCACCATGGCAACGGCGCCGATGACCAACCCCTTAACCATCGAGCTGTCCATGTGCCTCCTGCGCGTGGAACGCAATGGGTAAAACGTCGATGCAAGTGTACGTCAGTCGGGGTGCTCCGGAGGATGGCCGTTCTCGGACACTGCCATGCCCATTCCGCCGCCTCCGACTGCGCCTGCAAGCCCCCCGCCGCCGCGCGCACCGCCCCCGCCGCTGCGCTCGCCAGCGCCGGCGCGCGAGCCGCTGCTGCCCGGTCGGGTAGGACCCTGCTTCGGCACCACCACGTCGGCGGGAACGGCATCGAGGTCGAGCACCTCACGAATGAACGTGCGCAGCGAGATGACGAGCTGCGACGTCTCGACGCTACGGCCGGCGGCGAGCTCGGTTGCGGCGATTGCCGCCAGGCGCACCTGCTCTTCGGTGCCGAGCAGGATGATGTCCGCCAGCGCAGCTTCGACCGCGTCGCGGACGCGTCGCCGGCGATCGGACGCAGGTACCGGTGGCTGTTCGCGATCGCGCAGGTCGCGCAAGTGGGTGGGATCGACCGCGAGGTTTCCGGTGAACGACCCGCCGAGCACGCGGTAGGCGGCGATCAGCGTGCGCAGGCGCTCGTTGATCTGCCGGTTCTCACGCTCGCGGCGCAGCTGTACGGTCTGCATGACGAGCAGGCGGATGCCGACCACGACCAGCGAAAACAGGGCGACACCCACCAAGGTCGACAGCACGCCTTGCCACGAGGAGAAGTCGATCGCGTTGTGCATGCCGGCGTCATTGTGCGGGAAGCGTGGCGCGGCGGCCGGTTATGGGTCACTATGGCGCCTTCGTCACCTGCAGGACGGACGCCGATGACCGCTGCGACACCCCGCTCCCGCATTCTCGGCTTCGCGCTCGTCGTCACCCTTTGCGCGTTCGTGTCAGCGGCCGCGGCGCAGAACAAGGGGCCGGTGCGCAAGATCGACGTCGTGCAGAAGGACGACGCCTACGTCGTCACCATCGAGATGTTCGCGCCCGTGCCGCCGGAAACGGCGTACGCGGTGCTGACCGATTTCGACAGGATGGCGGGCTGGGTGCCCAACGTGCGCGAAAGCCGCATCGTCGCGCGCGACGGCAACACGCTCACCGTCGAGCAAAAAGGCACGGCGAAGTTCGGCCTGTTGAGCATTCCGTACACCAGCGTGCGGAAAATGGAGCTCGATCCGCAGAAGACGATCAAGGCCACCCAGGTCCAGGGAAACATGAAGCGGCTCGGCTCGCTGATGCAAGTGTCGGCCGGGGACAACGGCGGCACGCGACTGGATTACCGGCTCGAGATCGTGCCGTCGGCGATCGCCGCGAGCGTGATGTCGCCGGACTTCCTGCGCGGCGAGCTGACGGATCAATTCACCGCGATCGTCGCGGAGATGGTGAAGCGCGGTAAGTAGCGCGTCGCAGGCATCCCAACTAGCGGATAGCCGACAGGTTCGCCTTGGCCGCCTCGGCCTCCGTTTTCTTGATGTCCTTGACCTTGCCGACGTAACCGAGGATCGCGTTCCAGAATCCCGACCCGCCGCTTGCGAGCAGCCCGAGGCCGACGATCGCGGTCTTGCTGTCGAACGGAAGACCTTTGAGCGATTCGATATGCTCTCGCGCGAGATACGTCGTGACGATGCCCGCGATCACGGCGAGGATCTGCAGGATTGCTCGGCGTATGCATTCTCCGACGCTTCCCGCCGGCTGTTCCTTGGACAGATACGGCACAAACCCCTTCACGATCTCGACCAGGCGTTCGGAAGCCACGCTGAGCGCGAGAACGAGGGCGACGAGTGCTGACAGATCCACGGCGATTCTCCTATGCGAAGGCCAGGGCGAGCGAGGCAGCCAACCCGACGAGGTCGCTCAGCAACCCGATTGCCTCGGCCGCGTTCTTGAGCTTGTCCTTGCGCTTCATTACGGATTGCGCCTCCGACTCGAGGTCGTTCGCGATCTTCTCGAACATCGCGCTCGTATTGATGAGCGATTTGTCGAGCGCATTGAGAAAGGCGAGCAGCACCGTGTCGCGGTCGTTCATCACCTTGGTGCGCTGCTCATCCGTCGAGCATTTGGCGAGCGCCTTGGGAAGCGCTTCCGTGGCGGCGAGGGCGGCGTGCTTCAGGGCGTCGAGTGCTTCCTGCTCGGTGAGCGTGCCGTCAGTTGCGATGGTGGACATGACAGTCTCCTTCAGCGCTTGTTGATGAGGTTGACGATGGCAGTGAGTTCGGCGACCAGCGCGCGAATCCGCGCGATATCGAGCGGACCGCCGTCTTCGAGCTTGCGATGCTCTTCGATGAGATCGGCAACGATCCTCACGCTCGCGTCGTAGCCCTGGCCGATCGCGTCCAGCTTGCGGTCCATCCTGCGCGTGATGACCGCCTGCAGACCCGCCTTGAGCTGCTCGTCGTGAAGCACGACTCTGCCCGCATCCTTCGTTGGAATCAGGCCGCCCTCCGCAGCGAGATCGGCAACCAGAGGCGATGCGTCGAGGACGTTGTGCTGCCAAAGCAGGACTACCGCGGCAGCGCGGTCGGCCGCCAACAACTCCTTGAATCCGGTGAATTGCGTCCTGACGAGCTTGTCTGCGAGAGCATCGTGAAACGCGACGAGCTTCGGTCGCACCGACGCGCTAGCGTCCTTTACCATGGCCTTCTGCACCTCGCTCGCGAAGAGACCGCCGATATGGACGATAAGGTCGACGGTTCCCGGAGAAACAGGACCGAGGTTCAGCACGTCCTTTCGATAACCATCGACTGCCGTGCCAAGATTCTTGAGCGCATCCTGCGTTTGGCCGGACGCGTCGTATGAAGCGAGGTTGCCGAATGCGACGTAGAAATCGGCCAAAGCCTTTACAACGTCTTGCCGCTTTGCAAGCTCGACGTGCACCTTGGCGTACTTGACTTTCAATTCGGTGTACGCGGGGCTTGCAGTCGTGCCTGTCATCCCGTGGTACAGCGCTTCCGCATCCATCGCACCAGCGTACTCATCGCCCGATGCGAAGGCCGCCGCCTTGATCTTCACTGCCGCATCGCCACCCGTGGCCGCGAGCGTCTGGGCGGCCTCGAGGCTCAGCGTCGAGCACGCAGTGCACGCAAGGCAGATGCACACGACTCCCGCGCGCAAGAGGGTCTTGCAACATCCTCGCAGATTCGACATGGCCTTCTCCGGGAAGCGCCTTGCACCTAATGGCGCCGACGAAGACAGGCTAAGGATGGACGCGCGAACGCGCATCACCCAATTGGGTGGCCCCTACGAGCGAGTTGCATGAAATGCTCGTTAGCGCAAATCGGCTGGTCGATCGACGTCGCGCACGACGCCGGGGTCGTCGACCTCCACCGTTTGCAGCGCCCATTTCCTCGCCGCCACGACGGTGCGCGCGCCCTCGTCGCCGGTCAGGCTGATCAACACGTTGAAATAAGGCTTGGCGAAGCCAACCGGATGTCCGCGCTCGCCGCGATACGTGGTGGCCGCGATTTCCGCGCCCGACTTGATCGCGTCGGCGACCGCGCTCACGCTCGCCGGCGCAATCCACGGCATGTCGGCGAGCGCGATGACGTATCCGTCCGCGATGCCCGCTTCGCGCACACCGCACGCGAGGCTCGCACCCATCCCTTCGCTCGCGCGGTCGCAGACGACGA
>JADMIO011398641.1_pt1 | contig 27992 bp, 17 predicted proteins | sample 8958161 | NCBI WGS metagenome assembly JADMIO01 (sample SAMN16585339, study PRJNA669376) | soil metagenome | isolation source: Crop rotation soil | place: USA: Cullars Rotation, Alabama | collected 2011 | reverse complement strand
GACGGGCGCGCTGGGCCCGACGGGGGCGCTGGGACCGACGGGCGCGGGCGCGACAGGCCCGGCCGGACCGACGGGCGCGCTCGGACCGACGGGCGCGGGCGCGACGGGGGCGACGGGACCGACGGGGCGTACGGGACCGACGGGCGCGCTCGGGCCGACGGGCGCGCTGGGTCCGACGGGCGCTGGCGCGACGGGCCCAACGGGGGCGCTCGGTCCGACGGGCGCCGCGGGACCGACGGGCGCGGGCGCGACCGGTCCGACCGGCGCCGTGGGATCCGGCGGGCCGGCTGGTCCGACAGGTCCCACCGGCCTCGGCGCGACCGGTCCCACCGGGCGCACCGGACCGACGGGCGTCGCCGGACCGACGGGCGTCGCCGGGCCGACGGGCGCGGGCGCGACGGGGCCGACGGGCGCGACGGGGGCGCTCGGTCCGACGGGCCCGGGTGTGGGCGCCACCGGACCGACGGGCCGCACCGGACCGACCGGGGCCGCGGGCGCGACGGGCCCGACCGGCAGGACCGGCCCGACGGGGACCAGCGGCAGCACGGGCCCGACCGGCGCGGCCGGCGGCGTGCTCGAGCGCGTGGTGCTGTCGGTGGATCTGGATCAGGGCTTCACGGGCAGCCAGATCACCGGCACGTTCCTCCCCACGCAGACGACGGGCGGCCGCCTCAACGCCAACAGCGTCAGCGGCGGGACGTACCTCTTGTTCTGGAGCACGGAGGTGATGCGCACCTCCTCGGCCGGCGGGAACCGCAGCTTCGGGCGGCTGCGCAACCTCACGGCCGGCACGACGCTGGCGCTCAGCCGCAGCAATTCGGGGGAGCAGGGGCTGAACAACGCGGCGGCCATGCCCGACGACGCCGAGTTCAGCTTGAGCGGCGACGTGGTGACGTTCTCGGGGAGCGTGTCCTTGACGCTGGGCGCGGGGTCGACGACGCAGTTCGAGCTTCAGTACGCCGTCGACAACCTGGGGAGCAGCGCCGAGATCGTGCTGCGCGTGCGGCGGCAGCGCCTCTCGCTGATCAAGATCGGGCCTTGAAACGACGGGGCGCCAGGAACGCCAGGAGGAATCGAAGGGGGGCGCGCCCCGAGCGGCGTCACGCCAGCATCTCGATCTCCCGGAGCACGGCGCGCCACGGGACCTCCAGCCAGCGGGCCTCGCGGTCCTCGAAGCCGTACGTCACCACCAGCCGCTCGTCGTCGACCGCGATCAGCCCGGCCGCGTACTCGACGCCGCGGTGATCGAACACGAAGGCGCGGCTGCGTCCCACCAGCCGGAAGCGATCGTCGAGCTCGATCCACCGGTGCGTGTACACGCGCTCGTTCGCATCGAAGGCCACCTCGTGCACCAGCGCCACCCAGCGCCGCCCCTCGGCGCCGCCGCCGCTGCCCGGGACCGGCACGGGCGACGTCGATCCCCGGAAGCGCCCGGCCGGCCAGGGCGGCAGCGATCGCGCCACGGGCGTGGCCTCGCCCGACCCGGGATCCAGCCGCAGCACGACCGTCGGATCGTACGAGTAGAGCGCGTACAGCACGTCGCCGCGCGGCCACAGCACCCAGTTCTTCTCGCAGTCCTGGCCGTGCTCGTACGAGAGCCCGGTGACGTACTCGACGCCGTCCAGCGCCTCGTTCATGCGCCCGAGCACCACCTGCGGCTGCCCTTCGCGCCCGGGCACGGTGTGGGACGTCGCCGTGAACCAGACGCGCCCGTCGTGCTCGGCCCAGCGCATGTCTTCCAGCCCCTGCACGCGCTGGTGCGCCGACCAGGCCGCGTCGGACGCCGGGTGCGATTGCCGGGCCCACCGCGGCAGCCGGTCGCCGTGCGACTCGAGGTGCAGCGTCACGTTGCGCGTCCGGATGATGCCGTCGCCGGGGGCCGCGTGCCCGAGCCCCCGCTCCTGCCGGTAGTTCACCAGCCGCACGTTGATGTCCGTCGCGCCGTCGCGGCGGATCAGCGTGGGGTTGGTGCCGGCGTAGGCGAAGCCGTCCTTCCCCGCCAGCAGCTCCTCGGGCACCTGGATCATCCCGCGCCGCGCCCCCTCGGCCTCCAGCGGGCGCAGATAGAACGACTGGTTGCGCGCCACGTAGTCGTAGAACGCGGGGGCGTGGCCGCGCCGGCCCAGCAGGCGCTCGCACGCCGCCAGGCCGAGATCGTGGCGTCCGACGTAGTAGGCGGAGATCATCACCTCCTCCCACAGCTCCCAGTCGTACACGCTCTTGGCGACGAACAGCGTGTCCTCGGCGGGGAAGCCGATCTGCAGCGCGCGCAGGGCCAGGGTCATCGCCAGCTGGCTCTTGCCCTGCAGGCGATAGTGGCGGCAGAGCGCGTGCAGCGGCTCGGCGCGCGTGGGGCGCTCCTCGAAGGCGTTCAGCAGCACGCCGGCGGCGCGCTCGGGCTCCGCCATCTGCAGCAGGCACAGCCCCTGGCGGAAGTGGGCGTACCAGCGCTCCTCGGCCCAGCCGCCGGCGTCGCGCCGCCGCTGGTACCAGGCGTAGGCCTCCGACCAGCGCCCCACGTCGTGCAGCGACTGCGCCAGATAGAACATGTAGCGGACGTTGTCCGGCTCGGCCTTCAACCCTTCGGTCAAAAGCGCGATGTCGCGCTCGAACTTCTGCTGCTTGCTGCCCCCGTCGCCGATGTCGGCGATCCAGACGCTGTCGATGCGCTCGGGCGCCGCCGCGCCGTCGGCTTGCCAGTATTCGTGGGTGACGCCGACGCTGCGCCATTGCCGGTCGAGGCGCCCGAGGCGCGTGTTGTAGTAGCGGAGCGAGCTGTCCTCCTGCGCCAGCAGATAGCCGTCGGCCGCCAGCGCGGCGCGATCGAACGCCGGCTCGACGTGGAGGACCATGTCTGCGTCCAGGAACAGGAGATAGCTCCGCGCCGGGTCCCAGCCCCGCTCCCGCGCCCAGGCCTGCGCCTCGGCGGCGGCCAGCGTGCGGTTGTGGCCGAAGTTCCGCCACTCGTGGCGGCGCACGACGCCGGCCACGCCGGCCGCGGCGCCGGCGCGCGCGATCTCGTCGACGGTGGCGTCGCGCGATCCGGTGTCGCAGATGACGTAGCCGTCGACGTGCGGCAGGGCGGCGGCCAGGCACCGTCCGATCACCGCCGCCTCGTCCTTGACGATCATGGTGAGGACGATGCGGACCTCGCGCGACGGGTTCACGAGCCCGCGATTGTATCTCCATCCCCGCCCGTTCTACCCGCCTCGTCCCCGGATCGTCTGGCGTCAGCGTCAGCGTCAGCGTCAGCGTTTGCGTCAGCGGCCAGTGAAGTCGCTGACGCTGACGCTGACGCCAACGCCGACGCTGGACGACGCAAGGACGAGACGGGGTTGGGGCGCGAAGGGATGTCCACGTTGCGCGCGCCGTGCGACACTGCCCGTGGCCGATGAGCCCGACGTCTTCTTTTCATGCACGCTGAAGCGCACGCGGCGGTCGGCCGCATGCTGGAGCAGGCGGGGGTCGATCCCGGCGCCGTGGCGTTTGCGCTGGATCTCGGGGGCGCCGACTGGAACGGCACGGCCCGCAGCTGGTTCCCGGCGGCGCGCTGGCACGCGCTGGATCTGCAGGTGCACGCCGGGCAGGTCGACCCGCGCCTCGAGGCGGTGATCGAGGCCGACGCCGCCACCTGGCGCAGCCCGGATCGCTACGACCTGGTGCTATGCACCGAGGTGCTGGAGCACGCCGAGCGCTGGCGCGACATCGTGAGCACCGCCTGGTGGCACCTGCGGCCCGGCGGCCTGCTGATCGTCACCTGCGCCGGCCCGTCGCGCCGGCCGCACGGGGCGAGCGGCGCGCCCGAGCCCGCCCCCGGCGAGCACTACCAGGGCGTGTCGGCGGCGGCCCTCGCCGAGCAGCTGCGCGCCTGCTTCGGCCCGTCCGATCGGTCGGCCTACGTCGAGGTCGGTCCCAGCGGCGGCATCGCCGACGCCGACACCTACGCCTGGGCCCGGCGCGCCGACGGCGTGGCGCCCGCGCCCGCGCTCGCCGCCGCCGGCGAGCCGCGCATCGTGCTGTGCATGATCGCCGGCAACGAGGAGCGGATCATCGAGCGTTGCCTGCGGGCGGCGCTGCCGCACGTCGACGGCTGGGTGATCTGCACCAACGGCACCGACGGCACCCACGACATCGTCGACCGGATCGCCGTCGCGGCGCGGCCCGGCCTGCTGGCGCGCCACGCCTGGTCGGACTTCGGAAGCAACCGGACCGCGGCGGTCGAGGCGGCGTCGCGATGGGTCGCCGACCAGGCGGCGAGCTCGGGGTGGGATCCGGCGACGACCTATCTCCTGATCCTCGACGCCGACATGATCCTGCACGTCGATCCCACGTTCAGGCGCGCGGCCCTCTGCGAGCCCCACTACGAGATCGACGCGATCGGCGGCGCGGCGGCGGGCCAGCGGGCGCGCCTGCTGCGCCTGTCGCACCGGTGGCGGTGCCTGGGCGTCGTCCGCGAGCGCTGGGGCGCGAACCGGGGCGCCCCGCCCCGGCGCCTGGACGGCGTGCGCATCGCGGTGATGAAGGGCGTTCACGCGCGCGAAGATCGCCTGGCGCGGAACATCCGCCTCCTCGCCCGCGGCGTCGAGGAGGAGCCCGGCAACGTGCGCTACATGCTGGACCTGGCGGAGGCCTACTTCGAGTCGGGGCAGAACGAGAGCGCCATCTACTGGTACGCCCGGCGCGAGGAGGCGGGCGGCCACGAGGAGGAGTGCTGGTACTGCCAGGTCCGGCAGGGCGTGGCGCGGCTGCGGCTCGGCCAGACCGAGCTGGGGGCGGGGGTGCTGCTCGCCGCCTACGAGCGGCGCCCCACGCGCGCCGAGCCGCTGGTGGCGCTGGCGCGGCACTACCGCGAGCGCGGCCAGAACCGCGTGGCCTTCATGCTGGCCCAGCAGGCGGCCACCATCGCCTTCCCCGCCGCGGACAGCGTCGGCGTCGAGCGCGAGACCTACCGCTCGGCGGCGCTGGAGGAGATCGCCATCACCGCCTTCTACAACGGGCGCCGCGACGAGGGGCTCCGCGCCTGCGAGGCGCTGCTGGCCCAGCGCGATCACGGCGACGACTTCTATGCGTACGTGGCGCGCAACGAGCTTTACTACCTGGCGCCGGAGCTGGCTTGCGTGCGGCGCGGCGCCTTCCCGCCGCCGGTGACGGCAGGGGCCGAGCCCGATTGGCGCGAGGCCGTCGATCGCTCGCTCCGGCGCGAGGGGGCGCCCCACACCACCGCCGTCCCCTGGAGCCGCGACGACCAGCGCCACGTCATCCGCTCGTTCGATCCGCTGGTGGTCGTGGACGAGGCCTCCGGGCGCGAGATCGTCCGCTGGACGCCGCCGTGGAACGGCACCCGGTGGCGGGCCGCGACGGCGCCGGTGGCGCTGCCCGGCGGTGGGCGGTGGCTGGCGCTGGTGCGCGAGGCCGCGCATGGCGGGCCGGGCCCGGTGTTCCTGCACCGCTGGATCGAGCTCGGCGTCGAGGCGGCGCCGCGGTGGAGCGCGCGCATCACCCGCTTCAGCCCGCCGTTCAGCTTCGAGAGCCACGGCGCCGAGCAGGCCCAGGCCCTGGCGCTGCACGAGGGGCGGCTGGTGGTCGTGTATACGCGCGACGACGGGCAGGCGCGCTTCGTCGAGCTCGAGCCCGGCGCCGTCGAGGGGCAGCTTGGCTAGGTCGCTGCTGCTGGGCGTGCCGACGCTGTGTCGGTACGACCTGCTCGAGCGGCTGATCGAGTCGGCCGAGCAGGGGAGCCTGCGCCCGCGCGGCTACGTGATCGTCGACAACGGCGGCCGCTGCCCGCTGGAGGGCGACGACATCGAATGCATCACGCCGGGCGAGAACATCGGCGTGGCCGCCGCCTGGAACCTGATCCTCGAGCGCGCCGGCGACGAGGCCGTGGTGATCGCCAACGACGACGTGGCGCTGGGCCCGACCACGTTCGAGGAGCTGGTCCGCGGCGTCGAGCGGCATCCCTTCGTCGAAGGGGACGGCTGGTCGCTGTTCGCCCAGTCGCCCGAGTGCCTGCGGCGCGTGGGCTGGTACGACGAGAACTTCTGGCCGGCCTACTACGAGGACTGCGACTACGAGCACCGGCTGCGCCAGGCCGGCATCCAGGTCGTGCCCGTGCTGTCGCAGCCGTTCCAGCACCTCGGCTGGGCCACCACGCGCGCGCTCGGCGATCGCGCCGGCTACATCCACGAGAACCGGGCCCGCAACGCCCGCTACTTCGAGGCGAAGTGGGGCGGCCCGCCCAACAGCCCGCGCTGGAACGGCAACCCGCACGACCCCCGCTTCGCCCGCCCCTTCGACGGCAACCCGCCGCCCGACTGGTCGGAGCGCCGCCGCCGCGGCTGAGGCCGAGGCGCCCGGCCCGCGCGTTCAGCCCGGCTTGGCCGCAGGCGGCTCGCACGGGGTCTGGCGGAAGCTGCCGTCGGGCTGCTCCCACTGGCGCATGCACAGCAAGCTGCAGCGCCGGTTGGCGAAGAAGTCGTAGTGGAGGAGGTAGATGCCGCCCACGACGGGCCCCTGATCGACCACCTGCGAGCAGGCCGCGTCGGTCACGTGCTGCTGGACGTAGACCGTGCGCGTGTGCGTCTCCGTGCGCGTGCAGGTCGAGCTGCCGCAAGGGTAAGACGACGTCGTCGTGTACGTCTCGGTGCGGGGGACCGTGACGGTGTGAAAGAACTCCGAGCGAATGTCCCAGCGCGTGGCGATCGGCCGCACCGGCACCGCGCGCGCGATCTCGCCGGGCAGCCGCGGCGGGTGGGGAACGTCGATGCGCTCGTCGTTGATGAGGACCAGCTGCGACAGCTCGGGCCCGGGGTGGTCGTGATAGACGACGCGGACCTTCACCAGCGCGTGGGGCTCGTTCTCCGTCGGCAACACGTACGGGCTGTAGCAACCGCCGCCGACGGCGACGGCCGCCGCCACGCCCGCGGCGGCCACGGCCGCGATCACACGCGGCGGGGCGCCCGATCGTCGAGCACGACGGTCGGCGAATCGGCTCACGGAGGACAGGAGGCGATGCATCCGTGCGTCCACTGGGAGCAGCCCTGGATGGCGGGTCCGCTGGTGGCCTGGGCCAGGCAGCCGTCGTTGTGCTGCTCGCAGTAATCGAGGCAGGCCAGGCGCTGGGGACTGGGACCACACCCGGCGCCGAGCGACGCCGAAAGGACGGTCATCACGACGACCAGCGGGAACGCCAGCCGCACCGGCCTCCGGACACCGTCGTCGACGTGCACGCCTCCCGCAATACCAATTCGCGCGGGCCCGCACAACTTCCGCGACCGTGGCCACGTTCAGCGGGGCTGGCAGGCGGCGGGATCGTAGCTGGTGCAGCGACCGGCGGTGCCGCACAGCGATCCCGCGCAGGGGTGCGCGACGTCGCAGCTGTCGCCGAGCGCGCCCGGTCGGGTGCAGACGCCGTTCCGCCCGGCGTCGGGCTGGGTCACGCACCAGACACCGAGCGTGCATTCGATGGCCGGCCCCTCCGTCGTGTCGAAGATGCGGCAGAGCTGGCCCTCGGGGGCGCGAGGCACGCAAGCGCCGCTGTGGCAGAACGAGGCGTCGTCGCAGGCCCCGCCGTCGCCGCAGCCGCTGGCGATGGGGGCCGGGACCTGGCAGGTCATCTGCGCGCCGCAGGCGAGGCCGGGGCCGCAGAGCTGGGAGAGCAGCGGGTCGCCGCTTCTCGCGCACGGCTCGCCGAGCTGCGGAGGCCGGCGGCAGATCCCCGCCGTGCCGGTGTCGGTCGTGCGGGCGCAGACGAGGTCGCCCTGGCAGCCCACCGACGGCTGGGCGCCGAAGTCGCAGGGCTGCCCCTCGGCGGCATGGACGACCGACGTCTTCGGCGCGCAGGTCTTGCTGACGGTGTGGCAGTAGTCGGTCTCGCCGCAGAAGTGGGTCGAGTCGCAGGCCTCGCCCGTGGCGGCGCGGGACGCGTTCACGCACGTCCCGCACTCGTCGAGGCCCTCCACGCACCCGGACTGGCACTCGGTGTTGTAGAGGCAGACGGCGCCCACGGCCCCGGTCCCCCGGCGCAGGCACGGGGGCGAAAGACCCATCGCCAGATCGGTGCAGGTCATCGCCGCAAAGGTCGGCAGGCAGGCCTGGATCTCGGCGACGGTCCGCAGCGAGCGCGGATTGAAGTAGTAGCTCGGGCAGCGATCGATGACGATGGCGGCGCACGAGGCCGCGTCGCCGCCCCGGCATTCGGCGTAGCGGCGGCACTGCGCCGTGATGGCGTCGCGGCACGCGGCGGTGGCGGCCGCGACGGCGGCGGGGACATCGGCCGCGCCGTCCGCGGGCGCGTCGGCCTCCGCGGAGGCGTCGGACGCTCCTGCCGAATCGCCCGCGCGGTCGTTGGCGGCGTCGGTGCCCGCGTCGGTCACCGGCGCCTTGCCGGCGCGAGCCCCGCAGGCCACCAGCCCGGCCGCCGCCAGCGCGCCCATCATCGGCAGGATCGGCGGCCGCGCACCGCGCGCGGGGCGCCACGGGCGGTCTTCGGATCGGCCCCGAATCACAGCGCGAGTGTAACGCTTTCCGAGCCGTCCGCGCGGCGACGGGCGGGGCGGCTGGCGCCACGCGGGCTGCTAGGGCGCCGCGCCGGTGGTGTTGCGTTGCCAGGTGCCGAGCGCGCCCACGAACCAGACGTCGCCGGGGCCGAAGGCGAAGCTGCCCCCCTGGCCCGGCTTGGGGAACATCCAGGTCTCGGGCGACGGCTCCATGAAGCGCTCGGTCCAGGCGGTCCCGTCGAAGTGCCAGTAGTCGACGAAGTTGCGGAACACGGGCTGGGTCAACATCCAGACGTCGTTGGCCGCCAGCTGCCAGATCCGCCGCGCCGGATATCCGCCGGCGTCGGTGTTCAGCACCTCGATCGGCGACCAGGCGGTGCCGTCGAAGTGGGCCACGAACCCGCCGTTCGAAGCCATGCCCGAGAGCCACACGTCGTTCGCCGCGATCCCGTGGATGTCGAGGATCTGCTCGCCGGCGCCGGCGCCCGGCAGCGCCACCGGCTGGAACGAGCTGCCGTTGCCGTGCAGGAGCGTGCCGCCGTCGCCGCCGGCCCACACGTCGCCGGCCGCCGCCGTGAACACCGCCTGGAGGTTGGCGCTGGTGCCCGTGGGCACGGCCGTCCAGGCGCTGCCGTCGAAGTGCAGCGCCGTGCCGGCCGCGCCCACCGCCCAGACGTCGCGCCGCCCCGTCCCCCACACGTCCGTCAGATCGACCGTCACGCCCGCGGGCACGGCGCGCACCCGGCTGCCGTTCCAGCGCAGCGCCGTCCCCGCCGCGCCCACGGCCCACATGTCCCGATCCGACGCCGTCCCCCAGACGCCGGACAGCGTCTCGGCCGGCCCCGTGCGCAGATCGTTCCAGCCCGGCCCGCTGTCCGGGTGCGTGAGCCGCACGATGCCGCCGTTCATGCCGACGGCCAGATCGCCGCGGCCGGCGATGCGGTTCATCCGGAACAGCGACGTCGGCGCGTCCGGCGCCACCGCCCACGCCTGGCCGTCGAAGTGGGCCGCGTAGCCGCGCTGGACGAACGAAGACCAGTGCGTGCCCAGCACCCAGACGTCGCGCTTCGACCCGGACCCGATCCCCCACACGTTGACGTTGCGGTCGTCGATGTGAAAGCTGACGGTCCAGGCGGCGCCGTCGAAGTGCTGGATGTCGACGACGCCGTCGTGCAGGACCGCCGCCCAGACGTCGTTGCGCGCCGGGACGGTCACGCCTTGCACGAACCTCCCCTCGACCTCGGGCACGCGCGTCCAGGCCGCGCCGTCGAAGCGCCAGAGGCCGTCGCTGGAGCCGATCCACACGTCGTCGGTCTTGCTGCCCGACACGCTGGTGCCGCGCACGCCGCCGGGCACGGTCGTCCACGCCTGTCCGTCCCAGTGCTGGGCGTTGGCGAACCCGACGGCGTAGACGTCATTGGCGCCCGAACCCCAGACGTCGTCGATCTCGCCCGGGCCGAATTCGGCGATCAGGGTGACGGCGGTGCCGTCCCAGTGCGCGATGGCGGCGACCCCGGCGCCCGACGTGCCGCCGAGCCACACGTCGTTGGCGGCGGCCGCCCAGATCCCCTGCACCAGCGACAGCGGCGTCGTCACCGTCGTCCAGGTGGTGCCGTCGAAGCGCAGGGCGATGTGGCTCTGCCCGCCGATCCACACGTCGCTGGCGCCCGCGCCTGCCACCGCCCGCCACCACGTTCCGCTCGGCAACGGATCCCACCAGCACCAGCCGTCGCTCTCGCAGATGCTGCCGGGCCCGATGTCGGCGCCCGGGCGGTGCAGCGATCCGCCGCCGGCCGCGTCCGCCGCCGCGCCGTCGAGCGTGGCCGCCGCCGCTGCCACCACCGGTGTGCCCGACGCCCCGGACGGCGCATCGGTGGCCGTCGTCGCCGGCGCCTCCGCCGATCGGCACGCGAGCGCCGGTAAACACATCAACCCCGCCACGAGCGTCCCCAACCCGCGTGTCGTCACGGTCATCCCTCCCGTCGCCAGTGCGAAAAAATCCTACATCGAACGTAAGGTCCCGTACGCGGGCGCCAAGGGCGGAGCGCCGCCTTCGCCGAGACGTCACAAACTCGTCCCGCGCGAGCGGGGCAGGCGGGCGCGGCCCAGGTAGCTTCAGGGATCCGCCAGAACGATGGACACGTCGTCCTGGCAGCGGCCCCTCCGGGAACGAACGGCGTCCAGGAGTGACGGCGCGCAGTCCGCGAGCGAGGCGCGCAGGCGATCGCAGGCGCGGTCGGTGACCGCGGGGACGCCGACTCGCGGTCGTGGCCGTGGCCGCGGGGCCCAGCCTTGCGCAGTTGCTCGACCGGGGCGTTCGAGACTTGCGCAGTTGTGCAACCGCCGGCGCCGGTGGCTACTGGATGTCGAGGGCCGGCTCGCAGAAGCCGCCGAAGCAGAAGCCGGAGCAGCAGTCGGCGTTGCTGGCGCAGGTGGCGCCGACGGCGGTGCAGCTCGGCGGGACGGCGTCGCAGCGGCCGGCGATGCAGGTGCTGCTGCAGCAGCCGGCGCTGGCGGTGCAGGTGCCGCCCGTCGGGGTGCAGGGGGTCTTGCAGACGTGCGCCGTGGCGTCGCAGGTCCCGCGGCAGCACTCGGCCGTCGAGGTGCAGGCGGCGCCCTCGGCCCGGCAGGTGTCGGCGCCGAAGCCGCAGCGGGGCGGATCGACGCTCTCGTCGCAGCGATCGCTGCAGCAGCCGCGCCCCGAGCCGGAGTTGCACGTCTCGCCCGTGGGGCGGCAGTTGCGGTTCGGCAGGTCGACCTGGCACTCGCCCCCCTGGCAGACGTTCGAGCAGCACTCGGCGCTGGCGGCGCAGCGCTCGCTCTCGACCTTGCATAGCCCACCGCCGCAGCGTCCGCCGAAGCACCCCAGCGAGCAGCAGTCGAGCGCCGTCTGGCAGGCGGCCCCGTCGGCGAAGCACGCGGCCGTGCAGCGAACCACGCCCGCCATCCCGGTCACGGGCTCGCAGCGCCCGCTGCAGCACGCCGCCGACGCCGCGCAATCCGTCCCCGCAGCCTGACAGCTTCGCCCCGTCGGCGGCGCCCCCGGATCGCCGGTGGCCGCGCCGCCGCGTCCGCCCGTGGGCGTGGCGGCACGACGTACGTCAGCCTGGCCCGCGTCCGATGGCGCGGCCGATCCGCCCGAGAAGCCGCAGCCGATTGCCAGGCCGGCGACGAGCACCAGCACCGCCGGGACGACGTACCGAGAACGCGTGTTGTTCATTGTGTGCGCAGCTCCAGGGTGGCGAGAGGGTCGAGGCTCGGCCGACGGCCAGCCACACCGCGCGCACTCGCAAGATCAGTGCCGCGCCCACGGCTTGCCGGCGGCGGCGGCCGGCTGATAGCGTGCTCGTCGGGTTCTCGTCGGGCGGATGGACGAAGGAGGATGCGAGATGAGCGAGCTGGCGCTGGCCGATGCCATCGATCAACTGCGGAGCGAGATCAGCCGCGCCGTCGCGTCGGCACGCGGCGAGCCGCTGCAGTTCATCCTGGGGCCGGTGGAGCTGGAGCTCCAGGTCGAGCTGTCGATGAAGGGGGGCGCCAAGGCCGAGGCGAAGTGGGTGGTGGTGTCGTTCGGCGCGGACGCCGGCGCCGAGCGCAGGCGCTCGCACAAGGTCAAGCTGACGCTGACCCCGCAGCTGGACGGCAAGCGGGACGTCGCCGTCAACGACAGACGATCGGACGACTGACGATCGCCGCGGCCGGGCCCGCCGCCGGACCGCCGCGCGCGCACGGGAGCACGCCATGGAGTGGTCACGCGTCGTCGAGGTGCATGACAAGGACAGCGGTCGCTTCGGCAGCGGCTACCTCTTGGCCCCCGGCCTGGTTCTGACCGCCCGCCACGTCGTCGAAGGGCTGGCGGCCACGCGGGTGCGGCTGCTCGAGGCCGACGAGGACGGTCTGCCCGGGCCGGTGGGCCAGCGGCAGACGGCGGTGGTGGCCTGGACGGGTGGGCCGGAGGTCGACCTGGCGCTGCTGGCGCCGTCGCCGGGCGCGCCGCCGTTTCGACCCAGGGCGTCGCCGACGGTGATCGCCCGGCTGGGTGATCGCGCGGCGGTGCGGGTCGACGCGCTCGGGTTCCCGCGTGCGATGGTCGCATCCCACGGCGACACGCTGCACGTCGAGGCGGTCGTCAGCGCCTGGACCGGCGCCCGCGGTCATTCGCTGATCCTCGACGCCAAGACCGTGCGGCCGGCCGAGGCCGACGGCTGGAAGGGGATGTCGGGATCGGCGGTGTTCGGGGGCGATCGCATCGTGGGCGTGGTCGAGGCGGTCCCGGCGGCGCTGGCCGACGGCGCCCTGCGCGCCACGCGCGTCGACCTGCTGTTCGACGACCAGCAGGCGGCGGCGCTGCTGAAGGCGGCGCGGGTGGCGCTGTGGGATCGGACGGTCGACGCCGCGTACGTCGAGGCGCTGCCGCGCGCCGGCCACTGGGCGGACGTGCGCCAGCGCTACGCCCGCGCGGTGGTCACGAACCTCTGCCGCATCGACCACGTGGGCCTGGCGGTGGGCGGCGCGCCGGATCGCCGGATGCCGGCGCTGGCGGCGTTCCAGGCGCAACGGTTCGCCACCTGGCCCGACGCCGGGCCGACGACGCCGAGCTGGCCACGCCGAGAGCATGGGCCTGTTTGACTTGATCGACGTCGTCGTCGACGGCGGGCGCCGGCTCCTCGAGAAGGTGCTGGACTCGCAGTGGGTGACGGGCGTGATGCTGCAGGCGGTGGCTCGAGCGGGCCGGCTGGACGCCAACATCCTGGCGGCGCTGCCGCGCTTGCTGATCGTCGGCGAGGGGGGCAGCGGGAAGTCGACGCTGCTGAAGCAGTTCCTGGCCCGCGCCGCCGCCGGCGGGAAGGTCCCCGCCTGGGTGTCGCTGGCCGCGCTGCCGGCCGAGGGGCCGCTGACGCTGGCCGCGCTGATCGATCACCTGGTCAAGGAAGCGCACGCCCGGCTGGGGATCGCCGATGTGAACGCCGAGTTCTTCGAGGCGCTGGTGGCCGACGGCCAGCTGGTCATCGGCTTCGACGGGTTCGACGAGTGCGCCACGCTGCCGCAGCGCCAGCGCGTGCGCGGTCTGCTGGTCGAGGTGGCGCGCACCTGGAGCAAGTGCCAGATGTTCGTGACGTCCCGGCCCGAGGTGCTGCGGGAGACGCCGCTGCCGCTGGCGCCGATCGACGCGCAACCGGAGCCGGGCCAGCTGATCGCGGTGACGCCGTTGCCGTTCGGGCCCGCGGACATCGCGCCGTTCCTGGGCCTGATGTTCGACGACGGCGCCACGCTGGCCCAGCAGCTGGTGGGGCGCACCGGCATCGAGGCGCTGACGGCCACGCCGCTGACGCTGACGCTGGTCGGTCTGGTGGCGCGCACGCCCAAGGGGCTGCCGGCGACGCGCACGCCGCTGTTCGCGCGCTGCCTGGACACCGTGTGCGAAACCTGGGAGGAGGCCAAGGGGCCGCAGCCGGCGCCCGACGGACTGGATGCGACCCAGCGGTTGGACGTGCTGCGCCGGCTGGGCTGGGCGGCGCAGGCCGCGGGCGGCGACACCCTGGACGCCGACGGAGCGCGCGACGCCATCGCCGGCGCCGCCGATCGCGACGTCGCCGCGCGCGCCGACCGGGTGCTGGGCGGTCTGGCGCGGCGCAACCTGCTGTTGCGGGCCACGATCGCCGACGACGGCTCGTCGCAGCTGGCGAGCCTGCGGTTCTCGCACCCGCAGTTCCGCGAGTACCTCGCCGGCGCGCACCTCGCCGAGCAGCTGGCCCGCGACGCGGCGGCGGCGAAGGCGGCGATGGCCCCGCACTGGTTCGATCCCCGGTGGCTGGACGTGCTGCGCTTCGCCGCCACCGTCGAGGATCGGCCCGCCCGGCGCGACGCCCTGCTGGCGGCGGCGCTGGCGGCCGCCGATCCGCACCACGATCTGCTCCGCCGGCCCGAGCTGCTGGTGGCCGCGCTGCTGGCGCGGTTGCCGCAGGCGAGCGACGCCATCGTCACCACGGTCGCCGGCGCCGTCGAGGGCGCCCTGGCCGAGCCGGCGTTGCGCGACGAAGCGGCGCGGGCGTTGCTGGGCCTCGACCGGCACCCGCGCGCGCAGGCCGCGATCGAGCGCTTCGCCCGCGGCCTGGGGCCCGCGGCGGCGGCGTTTCCGCTGGACGACACGCTCGACGACGACACACGGCTGGCGTCGCTGCGCTGGCGGCTGCGCGCCATCGAGGCGCATGGCCGGACGCGCGCGGCGGCGGCGGTCGTTCTTCTCGGCGAGCTCCCGTCGATCACGCTGGCGGGCGATCTCGAACGCTGCGCCGTGCGACGGCGCCTGGGTGACGCCGCGGGCGCACGGGCGGAGTGGCGGCGCCTGTTCGACGTCGCTCCGGAAGCGTCGCGCGGCCTGGTGGGGCAGGCGATGGACGGGGCAGGGGAGGGGCCGCTGTTCGATGCGTGGCTGCAGGGGCTGCTGGCGGCGCCCGACGTGACCAGCAGGACGGCGGCGCTGGCCTTCGAACGGAAGCTGATCGCCGCCGACGACGCCGTCTGGTCGCGGCTGTTCCAGCGCGCGGCCGACGCTCTGGCGGCGCTGCCGCCCGGAGAGATCTCCGCGCCCGCGCCGGTCGCCGAGGCGATCTACACGCTGGCCGACCGGGTGCCCGCGGCGGCGACGTCGCCCGCCGGTCGGGCGCTGCTGGAGGCCGGGCTGCGCCACCCGGCGCAGCTGTGGTTCGTGGCGCCGCGGGTGGCCAAGGTGTTGCCGGCTCTGGGCGCCGAGGCCGTCGAGCGCCTCGTCGCGTACGTCGTCGACAGCCAGCGGTCGCCGCCCGGTGGGCGGCCCGACTGGTCCCGGCTGAACGGCGCCGTCGCGGCGCTGTGCGCCTGGCCCGACGACGCGCTGGCGATCCCGGCCTTGCTCAGGCTGCTGCGCGAGGGCGATCCGGCCGACATCGCCGGGCCGGTGTGCGATTCGCTGCTGCGGCGGCGTCAGGCCGGCGCGGCGTTCGACGCCATCGCCCCGTCGCTGGCGCCGCCCGCCGAGGCGACGGACGCCGGCTTCGACGCGCGCGACGCCGGATCGGCGCGGCGCCGGGCCGCGCTGTGGCCGCTGGCGATGCGCCTCGATCGCCGGCGTGCGATCGCCCTGGCCGACGGCTGGTACCGCGGCGGCCAGCCGGCCGCCGACGCCCGGCGACTGACGCGGCTCTGGGATCGGACTGGCCTGGCGGCGGTGGCTCGCGACTGGTTGCAGGCGGTGGGCGCTGACCGCGGCGACGCGCGCGCGCAGGCGTTCTTGCACGCGCTGACCACGCCCGACCGCGACACGTGGCTCACCGACCTGGCGCGCGGGACGCTGGCGCCGCCCGCGGCCCCGGCGAAGGACGAGCCCGAGCCGACGCGCGAGCCATGGACGGCCGACGATTACCAGCGCGCCTTCGAATTCGGGCTGGTGAACGGCTGGTACGGCGACGCCGCCGACTGCGAGGAGACCGCCGACGCGCGCCACCTGGCCTCGCTGCTGTCGGCCATCGCCGGCACCTCGGGCCCGGAGCGCGCGCTGCCGCTGGCCGAACAGTTGATCGAGCGCGAGCTGGCGGCGCACGCGAACGTCCCCGACCGGGCCCGGGCGCTCGCCGACTGCCTGCAGGAACTGACCACCCAGGGCCTGCGCGATCCGCGCTGGCAGGTGCGGGCGGCCGACCTGGCCCGCGCCGTGCCCCCGGCTGATCGGACCGACCTCGTGGCCTGGCTGCGCGCGAACGCCTGAGCGCTACGCCGGGTGGGGTGGGCTGACCGCTCCGACGCCGGGATGGCCGGAGCGCTGTCGCGCCGGACCCGGGCGGCCACCGCCGCCGGCATCACCGGCGTCAGATGATGATCAGCTTGCAGGCGCTGGAGCAGAGGTTGTCGAGGCCATTGTCGGCGCCGTGGTCGCAGGTCTCGTAACCCATGTCGACCTTGCCGTCGCCGCAGTGGGGGGCCAGCTTGCACTGGGCCGAGCAGCCGCCGTAGCGGTTGTCGAGGATGCCGTCGTCGCACTCCTCGGGGCCGTTCTTGACGGCGTCGCCGCAGTGAGGGGCCAGGATGCAGCCGGGGGCGCAGCCGCCGTAGTCGCCGGTGTTGGCGCTGGCGCCGTAGTCGCACTGCTCGGGCGGCGTGACGTTGCCGTCGCCGCAGCCGCCGGGCCGCCGGCAGGCGATCGTGCACTCGGGGTCGTTCGAGCTCGTGGGCTCGCACTGCTCGCCGTACTCGTCCTGCACGACGCCGTCGCCACAGCGCGGGGCCGCGCCGCAGTTGGGGAGCGGCATCGATGCGTCCCCGCAGGTGCCGTAGCTGCCGTCGTTGACGCCGTCGTCGCAGGTCTCGCCGGCGTCGGCTTGCACCTTGGCGTCGCCGCAGTAGGGGGCCCGCTGGCACTGGCGCGTGCAGCCGCCGTAGCGTCCGTCGTTGACGCCGTCGTCGCAGCTCTCGCCGTACTCGCCCTGCACCAGCATGTCGCCGCACCGGGCGGGCAGGCGGCAGCCGGGGCCGCAGCCCGTGCCGGCGCCGTAGGCGTCGTTGTTGCGCCCGTTGTCGCAGTCCTCGTCGGGCGCGGTGACCATGCCGTCGCCGCAGTAGGGGCCGAGGCGACAGTCGGGCGTGCACTGGTTGTAGCCGCCCACGTTGCGCGGACCGTTGTCGCACTGCTCGCCCGGCGCCACCACGCTGTCGCCGCACGTGGGCCCGCACGCCGTGGTGGCGCCGTTGAACCCCGCCAGCGTCAGCTTGTACGACGACGCGTTCTTCTCGCGCTCGGCCTGGAACACGACGATCTCGTAGACGTTGCCGTTGGTCATGCCCAGCGACGCGGCGTTGGCGGCGCTGATGGTGATGGCTCCCTGGACCGGCGTGTGGATGCCGCCCAGGTCCACCGCCAGCCGCCGGTTGACGAACACCCAGACGTCGTCGTCGCCCAGGAAGTCCAGCGTGTACGTCTTGGTGCTGTCGTAGGGGAACCAGTAGCGGACCTCGCTGGTGAACGAGAAGTTGTGCAGGGGCTTGCCGGCTTCCATCTCGTAGTTGCCGTACGGCGGTGAGATCCCCGCCGGCGCCCGCTCGGCCGCGGGCGTGAAGTTGTCGCCGTCGACGGGGAAGAACACCGGCGTGCCGTCGAGCGCCCCCGTCTGGAAGATGGCCGTGTAGCTCCCGTTCTCGATCATGCAGCCGCCGATCATCGGGTAGCCCATGGCCGCCATCTTGTCGCAGTCGGCGTCGCCGAACTGGAAGGTGCAGGGGATGGGCTGCCCCATGGCGTCCTTCCGCTCCTGCCCGACGCCGCCGCAGAAGTAGGCCTTCGTCGTCAGCGGCCACGGCTCGCCGTTGGCGCCGTAGCGGTTGACGTAGGCGCCCATCTTGTTGTTCCACAGCCGCAGCTTCGTGGGCGTGGCGTGGTTGACGTTGGCGGTGGTGCGGTACCACTGCGCGAACGTCTGCTGGCTGGTGATGAAGCCGGCGGTGGCGCTCGCGGCCCCGCCGGCGCCGGCGTAGACCGGCTTGCCGTCGGCGTCGAGCTGGGCGTTCACCAGCCGGGTCACGGCCGCCATCTGATTCTGCGCGTTCTGCTCGAAGTCGGGGTGCGCCTCCAGGAAGTCGCGATAGATGATGGGGACGTCGATGTGATCGCCGAGCTCGGGCGGCATGCAGGTGTACCCGGACTCGACGGTGCAGGTGGCCGAGCAGCCGTCGCCGGGGGCGTTGTTGCCGTCGTCGCAGGCCTCGCCCAGGCGCACGCCGTCGCCGCACTTCGAGCTGCAGGCGCCGTTCGGGCACGCCGGCTCGTTCTGGCAGTCGGCCGAGCAGCCGTCGAACGGCGTGGTGTTGCCGTCGTCGCACCCCTCGAGCCCCTCCTTCTTGTTGTCGCCGCAGGGGGCGGCGTGGCACTCGGTGGGCGGGTTGCCGGTGCAGGCCCAGCCGGCGTTCCAGCGGCAGGTGGCCGAGCAGGCCATGCGGATGTTGGGGACGTTGACGCCGGGGTCGCACTGCTCGTTGCCGACGACGATGCCGTCGCCGCAGCTGGGGACGCAGGGGGCGTGCGTCAGCGGGCAGACGTAGCCGCGCTCGATCGCGCACGCCTCGGAGCAGCCATCGCCCGAGGTGGCGTTGCCGTCGTCGCAGCGCTCGCTCCCCTCGATGGTGCCGTTGCCGCAGCGGACCTCGGGGCAGGTGCAGCGCTTGCCGGGGACGCAGGAGCAGCCGGCGTCGACCACGCGGCAGTCGGCGGAGCAGCCGTCGCCGTTGTCGTTGTTGCCGTCGTCGCACACCTCGCCCACGGTGACGTTGACGACGCCGTCCCCGCAGCGCGCCGCCCGCATGCACGGCGATCCCGGCACCGGGCAGACCCACTCGGGCTCGAGCGCGCACACGGCGCTGCAGCCGTCGTTCGGGTTGCCGTTGCCGTCGTCGCAGCTCTCGCCCGGCTCGACGCGGCGGTTGCCGCAGGCGGCAGCCAGCACGCAGCGGACCCCGGGCATGCAGGTGTAGCGCGGGTCCTGCACGGCGCAGGTGGCGCCGCAGCCGTCACCGTCGGTGGCGTTGCCGTCGTCGCACACCTCGCCGGGGTTGACGGTGCCGTCGCCGCACCTGAACTTGCGCGTGCAGGCGCCGGCGGACGGGCAGCTCCAGTTGGGCTCGACCTGGCAGGCGCCATTGCAGCCGTCGCCGGGCAGGGTGTTGCCGTCGTCGCAGGCCTCGATCCCCGCCTGGTTGTTGATGCCGTCGCCGCACCCCTCGGGGATGCGCAGCATGCACGTGGGCCCGCCCATCCCCGGGGCGCACATCGTCGTAGTGCCACCGCCGAAGCCGCCGCCGGGCCGGCCGCCGCTTCCCGTGCGGGCGCCCGCGCCGCCGGCGCCCGCGTCACCGTGCGTGGCCTCGACCGCGGCGCATCCGATGGCGAGCGGAGAGCCGACCAATGCCGCCGCCGCGGCGCCAAAGACGACGAAGCGGACGACACACTGGTACATCGCGGTCCTCCAAGCCCGGGGGGAAGGCTCAATGGAACTTCGACCGATTGGCGGCTGGGGGACCGCCAGCTCGCGAATATATGCGAGCGACCAAAAGAATGCGAGCAAGCCGCGCTCGGTCGCCGTGGGGCGAACCCCCAACAGGTGCATTGCCGACGGGGCTGCCGACGGGACGATCGAGTCTGTCTCCGCCGGATTTACAGCGGTGCGTCCGTGGCCAGGTTGAGGGCCGTCGCGGCGCCGATCGTCGAGCCGTGGCTGCGGGCGCGAAGACGCGAGGGTCGAATGACCGCACAGTTTCGACGGCCGCCGGGGTCTGTCCTGTTGAAAGGGAGGACACCATGAGCACGGATCGAAAGGCATTGACGCTGGAGTACCTGGAGGCGGTCAGCAAGCAGCGCTACGACCGCGTGGCCGAGCTGGTGACCGCCGACGTGCGGGTGAAGGGGCCCGCGGTGACGCGGACGTCGGCGCAGGACTACATCGGGGCGCTCAAGCGCCTCGGGGTGATTCATCTGCGCACCGAGGTCAAGCGGGTGTTCGTCGACGGGGACGACGTCTGCGTCATCTACGACTTCGTGACGGACACCAGCGTAGGGGCCGTCCCGGCCATCGAGTGGCTGCACTTCGACGGCGGGCGCATCCGGTCGATCGACCTCTACTATGATCGCCTGCCATGGCAGACGGTCACGGCGGCGATCACCGAGCGGACGGCCGCCCGCCCCACGGCGTGACGCCATGAGCGCGGACGCCAGACCGTCCCCGCCGGAGCTCGGCGAGTCCTTCGCCGAGCTCCGGCCCGCGCTCCTGCGCCACTGCTACCGCATGCTGGGGTCGTTCCAGGAGGCGGAGGACGTGGTGCAGGAGGTGCTGCTTCGCGCCTGGCGTTCGCGCGACAGCTACGCCGGGGACGCGCCGCTGGCGCACTGGCTGATGCGCATCGCCACCAACGCCTGCCTGAACGCGCTGACGCGCGGGCGGGCGCGGGCGCTGCCGCAGCTGGACCACGGCCCCGGCGTCCCCAGCCTGCCCCTCGAGGAGGCCGAGGCGGCGGCCTGGGTGACGCCGGCGCCGGACGCGCGGCTGTTCCCGGATCCGGCGCGCGCCGCCGAGGCGCGCGAGGAGGTGGCGCTGGCCTTCGTCGCGCTCTTGCAGCGTCTGCCGCCGAAGCAGCGGGCCGTGCTGCTGCTGAAGGACGTCGTCGGCTGGTCCGCCGAGGAGATCGCCGCGGCCCTGGACCTGACCGTGTCGTCCGTGAACAGCGCGCTCCACCGCGCGCGCGAGACGGTGGCGGCGCGGCCGCGCGGGCCGCGCGAGGAGCCTCCGCCCGAGGTGCTGGGGGCGTACGTCCGCTCCTGGGAGACGCGCGACCTGGATTCGCTGGTGGCGCTGCTGCGCAAGGACGTCGACTTCGCCATGCCCCCGTTCGCCACCTGGTTCCACGGCGCCGACGCCGTGCGCGCCTTCCTGCAGACGCCGCGCTTCGCCGCCGTCTGGGCGCGCGGGCTGCGCGCGACGCTCACCCGCGCCAACGGGCTGCCGGCGATCGTCTTTCACGCCGGAGGCGCCGCCGACGGCGCGTGGCGGCTGCACTCGGTCCAGGTGCTGCGGTTCCAGCAGGGCGCGCTGGCCGAGGTGACCACCTTCATCGGCGCGCACTACCTCGACGGCTTCGACGCCCCCGCGGTCCTCCCGGCCTGACACCGCCCGGCCCTTCGATCGGTCCGGGGCCTACGTCCGGGCTCTGCGCGCGACGATGGTGGCGATGGCCGCCGCCAGCAGCAGCGCCCAGGCGGTGCCGAGGGCGATGCCGCCGACGACGTCGCTGGGGTAGTGGACCCCGAGATAGACGCGCGACAGGCCGACCGTCGCGATCAGCAGGGACGCGCCCGCGACCAGCACCGCCTTCGAGGCCTTCGTGCGCAGGTGCCGCCCGGCGACGATGGCCATGGTCAGAAACAGCACGGTCGCCGCCAGCGAATGACCGCTCGGGTACGAATAGCCCGAGACCTCGACCAGGCGGGGGACCTCGGTCGGCCGCATCCGCCCGAGCGCGTTCTTCATCACCGCGGTCAAGATCCCCGTGCCCACCGAGGCGACGGCCAGCTGCAGGACGCCCCAGCGATCGCGAAAGACGATCAGGACGGCGAAGGTGACGATCGTGAACAGGGCGACCACCGTGGGCGAGCCGAGCGCGGTGACGTCGACCATGACCGCGTTCAGGGACGGCGCCCGCAGCCGCGCCAGGGCGCGCAGCACGGCGGCGTCGAAGGCGACGGCCCGTTCGATCAGCGTGGCGCGCGTGACCACGACGAACAGCCCGACGGTCAGGGAGATGGCGCCGCCCCAGGCCTCGGCCCGCATCATCCGGCGGGACGGGGGCGCCGGCTCGACGTCAGGCCGGCCACCGATCCCGTCGCGGCCGTTCCACATGGCCGGCCAGCATAACCCGGCCGATGAGGCGGCCGTCACCTCAGGCGTTCGTTCACCAGCGCCCGCAGCGTCTGCACCGGGAACGGCTTGTCGAGGCGCGGGTTGGTCACCTGGTCCAGGAAGGCGCGCGCCGACTCGGTGAAGGCGCCGCCGGTGAGGAACACCATGCGGTCCGCCTGGTCCGGCGCCACGCGCTTCAGCTCGGCGTGGAGCTCGATCCCGGTCACCACCGGCATCATGATGTCGCACAGCACGACGTCGAAGCGCTCGCCGCCGGCGATCCGTGCGAGGGCCCGGCGGGCGTCGGTCTCCATCTCGATCTCGTGCTCCGCGGCGAGCATGCGGCGGATGGCCTTGCCGACGACGGGATCGTCGTCCACCACCAGCACGCGGCCCCGTCTTGCCCCGGGCCTGGCCACCGCCGCCGGCTTCGCGGCGTCGGCGGCGGCCACCTCCGGCTCGGGCGCGGCGGCAGGCAGCGACACCCGGAACAGCGAGCCCTTCCCGACGTCGCTGATCACCGAGATGTCCCCGCCCAGGGAGGTGATGATGCGCTGGCAGATGGCCAGGCCCAGCCCCGTCCCCATTCCGTGGGACTTGGTGGTGAAGAACGGCGTGAACAGCCGCTTCAGGATGTCGGACGGAATCCCGGCGCCCGTGTCGGCGATCGTCACCGTCACGGTGCGGCCGGCGCCCGCCGCCGTGCCGACGCGGATCTGGTTGCGGTCGGCGTGCCCCTCGGGGATCGATTGCGCGGCGTTGACGATCAGGTTCAGGAACACCTGGCCCAGCCGGGACTCGTTGGCCAGCACCGGAGGCACCCGGCCGTACTCCTTGATCACCTGCGCCCGGTGGCGGACCTCGTTGCGCGCCAGCCGCAGCGACGAATCCAGCACCTGATGCACGTCGACGGCGCTGCGCTGGTCCTCGTCGGCGCGGGAGAACGTCCGCAGGTCGCGGACGATGGCCCGCACGCGCTCGGCCGCCTCGCGGGCGTCGCGGACCTCGTCCTCGATCTCCAGCAGCTCGGGCAGGGCCTCGGGGTGGTGGGCCAGCCGCTCCAGCTGTTGCGCGGCGATCTCCAGGTTGGCCGTCACCGCCGCCAGCGGGTTGTTGATCTCGTGGGCGACCCCGGCGGCCAGCATCCCCACCGAGGCCATGCGGTCGGCGATGAGGAGCTGGCCCTGCGCCCGCGCCTGCTCGGTCGTGTCCCGGGCGATGGACAGCACCAGGCGCTCGTTGGTCACGTCCACCTCGGTGTCGGAGATCTCCAGCAGCAGCGCCGTGCCGTCCGCCCTCGTCACCTCGAAGGACGTGCCCCTGGCCGCGTCGGGGGGGGCGGACGCGAAGTCACGCAAGCGCCGTCCCACGATCCGCTCTCGCGGCAATCCCAGGACCTCCTCCATGCGGCGGTTGACCTCGCGGATGGTCCCGTCCCGCGACTGGATGGAGATGCCGTCGTTGGCGCTCTCCATCAGCGTGCGGTAGCGCTGCTCGGACTCCGCCAGGCGTCGGAACGAGGCCTCGAGCTCCAGCGACTTCACGATCTGCCCGCCGATGGCCCGGGCGAACGCCACGGAGTCCTCGCTGGTCACGTCGGTCCGCCGCGCTCCCAGCAGGATGGCGCCGTCGCCGCGGCCGCCCGAGACCAGGGGCGTGACCTCGGCGAAGACGACGTCGGCCCGCTCCAGCAGCTCGCGTCCGGTCCCGTCGCCGGGCTCGCCCACCGTGATGGCGGCCGGCACCTTCTGCTCGACGATGCGCTCGAGCAGCGGCATGTGCCCGAAGAAGTCGCGCAGCTGGGCGGTCTCCGGCTGGGAGAAGCCGATGGCGTGGCGCAGCCGGAGCGCTTCACGCGCGCCGTCGCGGAGGAACAGCGCCCCCTTGGAGACGGCGGCGGCGTCCAGGGTCGCGGCCAGCACGTCGCGCAGCGCCGAATCGAAGTCGGCGCGGTTGGCCAGCGCGTCGGCGATCCCCCCCAGCAGCGACAGCTGGGCCGCCTGCAGCGCCGCCCGCCGGGACAGCCCGGCGCTCACCGCCACCTGACGCTCCAGCTGGCGGACGATGGCGCGGGCGTGCGCCAGCTTGACGCTGTCGCTGGGCTCCTCCGAAGCCGGCGGCGCCCCCTCGTCCAGCGCCTGCAACAGCGCCGGCGCGATCTCCTTCAGCCCGGGCGTCCGCAGCACCAGGGCGTTCGCTCCCACCCGCTGCGCCAGGTCCCGATCCGCCGGTGTCTGATAGTAGGCGGTCATCAGCACCACGGGCACGGCGCCCAGCCGGGGCGAGTGGCGCACCTCGAAGCACAGCTGGAACCCGTCCACGTCGTGCATCAGCACGTCGCTGAGGATCACCTGGGGGACGCGCTCGTGCGCCGTCCGCAGGGCCTCCGCGGCGTCGCCCGCGGTCATCACCTTGAACCCCAGATCGCCGAGGTGCAGCCGCATCAGCTTCAGCTGCACCGGATCGTCGTCGACCACCAGGACGCTGCGCTCGCGTCCCACCGGCGTCGGCGTCCGGGACCGGGGCAAGAAGCCGGCGATCGCCTCGACCAGCACGCTCGGCTCGACCGGCTTCACCAGGACGGCGTTGAACCCGGCGCTGGTCACGCGGGCCTCCTCGGTCGGCCCGGTGAAGCCGGACAGCGCGACGATGGGCAGCGCCGCCCCTCCCGGCAGGGCGCGCAGCCGCACCACCAGATCCAGGCCGTGGATGTCGGGCAGCACCAGATCTTGGAGGACCAGGCTGATCCCGCCGCGCTCGACCGCCGCCAGGGCCGATCTCCCGTCGTGGGCCTCCGCGACGTCGAAGCCCCCGCTCTGCAGCGCCACGCGCAGCATCTTGCGGGTGACCGGATTGTCCTCGACGACGAGGATGAGCACGCCGGCGTTCCCGCTCACGGGGGGGCTCCCGGGGCCAGCATCGCGGTGACCAGCTTCGGCAGATAGTCGATGTCGATGGGCTTGGCGAGATACCCGTCGCAGCCGGCCGCCCGCGCCCGTTCTTCGTCGCCCTTCATGGCGTAGGCGGTGAGCGCCACGACGACGATGTGCCGGCGCGCGGGATCCGCCTTCAGGCGCCGCGTGAGCTCGAGGCCATCCATGCCGGGGAGCTGGAGATCCATGAGGATGAGGCGCGGCGCGAACGAGTCGAGCAGGACCAGCGCCTCCTCGGCGTCGCCCGCCGTGCGGACGTCGTAGCCCTCGCCGGCCAGCAGCACCCGCGCCAGCTTCAGGTTCTGGGCGTTGTCGTCGACGATGAGGATCGGCTCACCGGGCATGGCCGTCCTCGTCGAGCGCGCCCAGCAGCGGCCGTACGATCTCCATCAAGGGCAGCGCTCCGCCGCCGCTGGCCTTGGGCACGATGGCGTTCACGAGCGGTTCGAAGCGCGAGCGCTCGTCGGCGTCGAGATCCTTCACCGTCCAGAGCACGACGGGGACCTCGCGGCCGGCGGGCAGACGCCGGAACCTCCACAGGAACTCGAGCCCGTTCATTCCGGGCAGGAGGAGGTCCAGCACCACCAGCGCCGGGGTCTCGCGCTCGACGATCGCCAGCGCCGCCTCGGCGCTGGGCGCCGACCGCACGTCGCGGCCCAGCGGCGCCAGCGCCGTCTGCAGGAGGCGCAGCGAGCCGGCGTCGTCGTCGATGATCAGGACCGGTCGGCCGGCCCGCTCCGGCCCTGCCGCCGCTGGCGGCGGGCGCGAGGCGCGCTCCGGCGCCGCCGGCGGCAGTTGCAGGCTCCCGGCCTGCCGCGGGAAGACGGCGGCGAACGTGCTCCCCCGGCCGAGGACGCTCCGCACCTCCACCCGCCCGCCGTGCGCCTCGACGATGCGCTTGGTGAGCGCCAGCCCCAGCCCCGTCCCCTGGTAGTGCTTGGCGGACCCGCCGTCGAGCTGCTGGAACTCGACGAACAGCCGCGCCAGGTTCTCCGGGGCCACGCCGATGCCCGTGTCCTCGACCGCCACGCGGAACAGGTCCGGCCCCTCGCCGCCGACCCGGATGGTGATCCGCCCGCCCTCGGGCGTGAACTTGATGGCGTTCGACAGGTAGTTGTAGAGCACCTGCTTCACGCGCGCCGGATCGACCTCGACCGCGCCCAGCCCGGGGTCGACCTCCATCGCCACCTCGAGCCCCTTGCTCGCCGCCAGGCCGCGCAGGACGTCCCGGACCTCGCTGGCGACGCGGGTGGGATCGATCGACTCCAGCCGGAACTCCATCTTGCCCGACTCGACCTTGGCCAGATCGAGCACGTCGTTGATGAGCTGCAGGAGATGGCGGGAGCTGGTGAGGATGTCGCCCAGGTACTCGTGGTGCAGCGGCGCCACCGGGCCGACCTTCCCCCGGTGCATCAGCTCGGCGAAGCCGATGATGGCGTTCAGCGGCGTGCGCAGCTCGTGCGACATGTTGGCCAGGAACTCGCTCTTCAGCCGGTTGGCCTCCTGCATGCGGTGCTCGAGCCGCTTGCGGGCGGAGATGTCGCGGATGGCGGCGGAGACGAGGGTTCCCCCCTCGGTCTCGAGCGGGCTCAGGCTGATCTCGATGGGGAACTCGGTGCCGTCCTTGCGCCGGCCAAACAGCTCGAGCCCCGAGCCCATGGCGCGCACCCGGGGCTCGGCGAAGTAGCCGCTGCGGTGGCGGACGTGGGAGCGCCGGAAGCGCTCGGGGACCAGCAGCTCCACCCATTGGCCCACCAGCTCGTCGCGGGGGTAGCCGAACAGCTTCACCGCCTGGGCGTTCACCAGCTGGATGCGGCCGTCTCCGTCGACGATGACCACGGCGTCGGGCGCGGCCTCGAGCAGGCCGCGGAACTTCTCCTCGGCCCGCCGCCGCCCGCTGATGTCGCGGATGGCGCTGGAGACCAGCGTCTCGTCCTCGGTCTCGAGCGGGCTCAGGCTGATCTCGACGGGAAATTCCCCCCCGTCCTTGCGCCGGCCGTGGAGCTCGAGGCCCGACCCCATGGCGCGCGTGCGGGGATCGGCGAAGAAGTTGGCCCGATGCCGCGGGTGCTGCGCGCGGAAGCGCTCGGGGATGAGCATCTCCACCGGTTGGCCCAGCATCTCGGCGCGGGCGTAGCCGAACAGCTTCTCGGTCTGGGCGTTGACCAGGTGGATGATGCCGTAGCGGTTGACGATGACGATGGCGTCGGGCGCCGCCTCGAGGAGGTTGCGGAACTTGTTCTCGGCGCGCCGGCGCTCGGTCACGTCGCGGATGGCGGCCGTCACCAGCACGCCGTCCTCCGTCCGCAGAGGGGCCAGGCTGATCTCGGCGGGGAACTCCCGGCCATCCTTGCGGAGTCCGTGCAGGTTCAGGCCCGCGCCCATGGGGCGGCGGCGCGGATCGGCGAAGTATCCCGCCCGGTGCCCCGGGTGATCGCCGCGGTAGCGCGCGGGCACCAGTATCTCGACCGGGCGGCCGACGAGCTCGGCGCGGACGTAGCCGAAGAGCCGTTCGGTTTCGCCGTTCACCAGCTGGATGCGGCCGTCTGCGGCGACGATCACCATGGCATCGGGCGCCGCCTCCAGCAGACCGGCGAACTTCCCCTCCAGCAGCTGGTGGTCGCGCAGGCGCTTGAGCTGGGTGACGTCCTTCTTGCTGACGGCGACGAACGGCTCGGCGCCCGCGGAGGTCACCCGACGCATCGAGACGTCGACGTGGATGAGCTCGCCGTTCTTGCGCCGGCGGACCGCCTCGAGCCGTACGGGATCCTCCGCCGACACCCGGTCGAGCGCTCGCTGCGCGTCGGCCGCGTGCTCCTCCGGCACCACCAGCGACTCGAGCGAACGCCCCACGGCCTCGGCGGCGGTGAAGCCGAACATCGCCGCCGCGCCGCGGTTCCAGGACAGCACCCGCCCATCGAGCGAGAGGGCGATGAGCGCGTCGGGAGATTCGTCGACCAGCCGCTCCGCCAGCGACACCGCCACCTCGCGACCATTGACCGCTTTGGACACCGGCCCCCTTCCGTCCCGACGCAGCATCTTCGGGCGGATGAAAATACTGTGAGGGCCGGGCATCGGGAAAGCCGCCCGCGCGCTTTCCAGCACAGTGGGATCCGAAGCTTGGAATTCACGTGACTTGAAGTCGCGGC
>JADMIO011627964.1_pt1 | contig 27997 bp, 25 predicted proteins | sample 8958161 | NCBI WGS metagenome assembly JADMIO01 (sample SAMN16585339, study PRJNA669376) | soil metagenome | isolation source: Crop rotation soil | place: USA: Cullars Rotation, Alabama | collected 2011 | reverse complement strand
CGACTTCAAGTCACGTGAATTCCAAGCTTCGGATCCCACTGTGCTGGAAAGGAGGAGCGCGACCAAAACGACGAGCGCGGGCGAGGTCGCGACGCTCTGGCAACCGCCGTCATCGTCGTCGCCATCGGGGTCGCCGTTCGGATTGTTGGGCTGGCCTGAGCAGACCAACGCGACGTCGACCAAGCGCACCGGCGCCGCCGCCCAGTTGCCGATCGCGTAGTACACCTTGCCGCTCTCCGGCAGGTCGTCGAGCGCGTAGGTGAGGTGAACCGCGTTGCCCTCGGTCACGGCGTCCATCGCGATGGGATCTTCGCCGTCGATGACGCTGACCGAGACCTCGCCGGTACCGGTCGTGTAGTCGAACGTGACCGGCGCGCCGACCATGCGAATGAGCCGGATGTCGGTGTCGGTGTCGCCCGCGTCCTCGCCGATCGGGAGCTCGGGGGGCTGCTCGAGCGAGTCGCCCGGCTGCCCAATGAAGGCCTCGATCGCGCTGCAACCCTGCGAGCGGGCCGCGCTCACGTCGAGCGTCAGCTGCACGGGCCCGGGCGCGAATGGATCGAAGACCGTCTCGCCGAGAAACGCCGCGATGCCGCCCTGGCTGCCACCGCCAGCGCCGAGGAAGACCTCGGACACGTCGCCGTCAGTGAGGCTGCGCGCGCGCTCGCAGGCGATGACGTTGCGATCGGTGAAGACCTGCGTGATGTCGGCGCCGGTGGCGTCACCCAAGGCCGACTCGGTCTTCACCTCGTCGATGGTCTCTTGCGCGGCGTCGTTCTGGTCGGAGCTCGGGGTGAGCATCGCGAGCGCCTGCAAGACGACGCGGTCGAACACGCGCACCTCGAGGCCCGTGCCGCCGTCGGTCTCGGTGGTGTCGTAGAGCGCGCGCGCGGCCCAGAGCGCGCCAGCAAAACCCTGCGAGTCGACGTGCGGCTCGCCCGCCCAATAGTTCGGGCACGCGAGCTCGTGGTCGAGCGTGCGCAACGGTCCGTCGAAGCCGAGCCGGCCCCCGACGTAGGGTCCGATGTCGCCGTCTTCGCGGGCGGCGGCCGAGAAGTAGTCGCCGTAGCCCTCGTGCAACGCGAGCGGCGCGTCGTTCGGGCCCATCGCCTCGAGGAGCTGCCCGCCGCCGAGCGCGTTCAGGGCGAAGGCCACGCCGTGTCCGAGCTCGTGGTAGAGCACGCTCGAGTCGTAGGCGAAGTCGGCCGTCGTGCCCTGGCCGACGTAGAGGCCGCCGTTGATGCCGAGGAGCGACGGGATGTCGTAGGCGTCGCTCGGGTCGTCGTAGAGGTAGAGCGCGTTGTCGGAGGGGCCGAAGCTGTCGGCGTCGGTGCAGTTGGCGACCACGGCGCGGGCGTTGTCGTCGGTGCGTTGATTGCTCGGCGTCGCGGCCCACGCGGCGGTGGCGCAGGCGACGAGCTCTTGCGTCGGAACGCTGACGTTGACGAGCGCCATCGTCCTATCGGGGGCGTTGAAGCCGAGCGCGCTCAGCCAGAGCGCCAAGCGGTCGATGTGGTAGTAGGCCTGCACCTCGGCGAACGGATCGGAGAAGATACCGGCGTCTCCGTAGTGCGAGACGTCGTCATGCGCGGCGTAGACGAAGCCGGCGCTGCCCGTGCTCGGGGCCAAGTGCCCTTGGCCGCAGAACGCGACGAGGATGTTCTGCAGGTCGGGGGAGAGGGTGCAGCCGAACTCGTAGGGCGTCCCCGAGAGCGCGGACTGGCAGGTGATGACACGAACGCTCGCGTCGTCGGTGAGGCAGGTCTCGGTCTCGGTGTAATCACCGCTCGTGACGCTGACGGGCTGGTCGAGGTGGTCGAGCGTGACGGTGGTCGGCGCTTCGAGCGTGTCGCTCGGCGCCGGTGGCACTTCGAAGACGCTGGCGTCGGTGTCGGCCGCCTTCGTGGGCGAGGTGACCGAGACGATGGCGCCGGTCGTCGCCGAGAGGGTGACAACGCGGGCGGCGAGCGGCGAGGTGATGCCGGGCACGAGCACGCGGTAGACGAGGGCTGCCTTCGGACCATCGATGACGAGGTGAACGAAGTCGTTCAGGCGGGGCCCGGCGAGCGGCGGGAAGTGGCCACCGACGCTGGCGCCGAGCGCGAGGCCGGCGGCTTCGTCGGGGCTGACGAGCGCGGTCACGTCGACGTCGAGCGGCGCGAAGTCGCTGCGGATGCGGATGACCTTGCCCGCGTCATCGAGGCGCAGCGCGGCGCCCTCGCCGACGACCGGGATGCCGGCGTGCGTGCGGCTCAGGCGGACGACCGAGCCGCGCTTCAGCGGGATGACCTTGTCGACGACGAGCGCGTCACCGGCGCCGAGGCCGAGCTGGCTCGGGGGCACCGTGGCGATAGCGTGATTCGGAAGGTCGAGCGACTGACCGAGGCAGGCGGCGAGCACGAGATGCAGCATGAGGTTCTCCGCTTGGCAGGCGGCGCCTTATACGAGGACGCGGCGCGGTTTGACTAGGTCAGACGGGCTCGTGCACAAAGCGCCCCTCGTGCAGAAGGTGACCCATACCGTCCGTGGCGAGGACACGCGCAAGCTCGACAAGCTCGTGCAGGCGGTCGCGGGCGTCTCTCGGCGCGTGGCGCGGACGCTCATCGCGACGGGGCAGGTGCGCGTCGACGGGCGGGCGATCCGTATCGTCTCGCGCGAGCTCAAGGCCGGCGCGGCGCTCGAGATCGACCTCGGCCAAGCGGCGTCGCACGAGCCGGCGCCGAGCGAGATCGGCGTCCTGTACGCCGATCGCTATATGATCGTTGTCGACAAGCCGGCGCAGCTCCTCTCGGAGCACGACCGCTTCGGCAGCCCCTCGCTCGAGTCGCGGGTGCCGGCGCTCTTGCGCGAGCGTGGTGAACGGGACGAGCGGGTGTGGCTGGTCCACCGCCTCGACGCGGGGACGAGCGGCGTCATCGTGCTCGCGCGCACCCCGATGGCGGTCGCCGCGCTCAACGACGCGTTTCGCGAGAGCCGTGTCGAGAAGCGCTATCTCGCGTTGGTGAAGGGGCGACTCGACGAGAGCCGCGTGGTCGACGCGCCGATTGGGAAGGCCGAGCGGACGAAGCACCGCGTCGATGCCGGCGGCAAGCCCGCGCAGACCCACGTCGAGCCCTTGGCGTCCGTCGCCGACGCGACGCTCGTGCTCGCGACCCCGCGCACCGGACGCACTCACCAAATTCGCGTGCACCTCGCGCATCTCGGCCACCCGCTCTTCGGCGACCGGCTCTATGGCGGCCCGGTCTACACCTCCGAGACGCCGCCCGAGGTCATCGTACGGCCGATGCTGCACGCGCTCTCGCTCACGGTGCCGCACCCGAAGACCGGGGAGCGCCGCACGTTCACGACGCCGCCCCCGGCGGACTTCCGCGCCCTCGCCGCGCGTTTCGGTCTCCAAGACGACGCACTCGCCCCGGGTGCGGCATGACACGAGGTGAACGCATGGGACGCGCGAGCGCGGCACGGAAGGTCGTCCTGACGGCGCGTAACGCCGACAAGTTCTCGCTCTATCAGCAGTCGGTGCAAGACCCGGCCGCCGAGATCGAGTTCTTGGACCACGTCTTCGAAGACAAACACGGCCGCAAAGCCATGCACGTGCGCGAAGACTTCTGCGGCACCGCCGCCTTCTGCGCGGCGTGGGCGGCCAGCCACCCGTCTCGGACCGCGGTCGGCGTCGATCTCGACGGACCGACCCTCGCCTACGGCACCCGACACAATCTCGAGCCCTTGGGCCCGGCGCGCGACCGCGTTCGCCTGCTGAACCAAGATGTCCGCGCCCCGGTCGACTTCAAGGTCGAGCTCACGGTGGCGATGAACTTCTCGTACTGCGTCTTCAAGACGCGGAGCGACATCCTCGGCTACTGCCGCGCGGCACGCGATGGGCTGCGCCCCGGCGGCGCCTTCATCATGGACCTCTACGGCGGCACCGACGCGCAGACCGAGCTCGACGAGAAGACGACGCACAAGGGTTTCACGTACGTGTGGGAGCAAGAGCCGCTCGACGCGATCAGCGGCGAGTGCAAGCGCCACATCACCTTCCGCTTCCCGGACGGCAGCGCCCTCGAGCGCGCCTTCAGCTACGACTGGCGCCTCTGGCACCTCCCCGAACTCGCCGACGTCATGCGCGACGCGGGCTTCGCCACGGTCGACATCTGGTGGGAGGGCGCCGACGAGAAGGGGCGCGGCAACGGCGAGTACAAGAAGCAAGAGCACGCCGAGAACGAGCAGGCCTACATTGCCTACCTCGTCGGGTGGCGATAGACGCGCGGTATGCAAGACATCGCGAGGACGCCCGAGAAGAAGTCGTACTGGCGCGAGACGTATTTCCTCCGTGGCTTCGCGTGGCTCAAGATCCCGCTGCTCTTCTACGTGCTGCCGAGCGTCGTCGAGCTGAACGAGCGGCGTTGCGTCATCAAGATCCCGCTGCGGCGCCGCACGAAGAACCACCTGAACTCGATGTACTTCGGCGCGCTCTGCATCGGCGCCGACGGCGCCGGTGGGCTCATGGCGATGAAGCTCATCGACGACAGCGGGCGGAAGATCAGCCTCATCTTCAAAGACTTCCAAGCGCAGTTCTTCGCGCGCGCGGAGGGCGACGTGTTCTTCACCTGCGAGGACGGCGAGAAGATCCAGGCGCTCGTGCAGCGCACCCTGGCTTCGAGCGAGCGGCAGAACGAGACGGTCGTCGTCGTCGCGACGACGCCGAAGCAGCGCGGTGACGAGCCCGTGGCGCGCTTCGAGCTGACGCTCTCGCTGAAGCGACGCGACTAGACGTAGGGCCGGGGCAGCACGCGGGCGATGAGCTCGGCGTTCCGCTTGGCGGCGCCGCGGACGCTCAAGACTTGCTGGCGGGCGAGGGCCCCGAGCTCGTCGCGGTAGGGCTGCCGCTCGAGCAGATCCTTCAGCACGCGCTCGAGCTGCTCGGGCGTCGAGACCTGGATGCCGCCGCGCCCGAGCAGGACGAGCACGGCGTCGGTGAAGTTCTCCATGTGGGGACCGAAGAGCACCGCTTTGCCGCCGGCGGCGGGCTCGAGGATGTTCTGGCCGCCGCGGAGGACGAAGCTGCCGCCGACGAAGACCAAGGTCGCGACGCCGTAGCAGGCCGAAAGCTCGCCGATGGTGTCGAGCACGATGACGTCCGCCGGTGCGGGCGGCGACGAGCGGAGGCGGGTCTTGAGACCGCGCTTCTCGGCCAACGCGACGACGCGCTGCGCCCGCTCGAGGTAGCGCGGCGCGATGACCAACACGAGGTCGGGGCGTCGCTCACGCAACGCTTGGAACACCGTGAGGAGGGTTTCTTCCTCGCCGTCGTGGGTGCTGCCGCAGACCCAGACCGGCGCGCCGCTCGGCAGGGCGAGGCCATGGCGGAGCTCTTGCACCTTCGCCTCGGGGACATCGACGGCGACGTTGTCGAACTTCGTGTTGCCGGTGACGTGGGTGCGGTCTTCGGCGGCCCCGAGGGCGAGCGCGCGGTCGGACTCGAACTCGTCGCGCATGAGCAAGAGATCGAACTTCTGCAGGAGGTTGCCGGTGAAGCGGAAGAGCCAGCGGTAGCGATCGAGGCGCTCCTCGGCGAAGCGGCCGTTGTGGAGGACGAGCTTGACGCCGCGCGCGTGGGCCTGGTGCACGAGCTCGGGCCACAGCTCGGTGTACTCGAGCACGAGGACGTCGGGCGAAAGGCGCGTCAGGGTGCGGGCGATGGGGCCTGCGAGATCATAGGGCAAGTAGGTGATGCCATCGAAGGCGGCCTTCGTGCGCTCGGCCATCTCGCGGCCGCTGTTCGTGATCGTCGACACGATGATCTCGCAGTCCTGGCGAAGCCCCTTCAGCTCGCGGGCGAGCGGCGCCAGGGCGAGCACGTCGCCCGCCGAGGCGCCGTGGATCCAGACGCGCGGGCGACGCTTCGGTTGCGAGAGGCCCTGCACGTAGCCGAGACGCGTCCAAAAACCGCCGCGCAGCTTCGGATGCGCGGCGAGGAAGGGCAGCGCGAGCGCGAAGGCGACGTAGCTGAGGAGCAATCGGAGGAGACGCATGCGGTTGCTGAGGGGCCCCTTAGCAACTTATACGGCGCGGCTCTACGTCACGGAGGCCAGAGATGCGTCGCGCTGCCCTGGGGAGTCTCTTCGTCGTCGCCGCGGCCTGCGGCGGCCCACAGAAGCAAGAGAGCGCGCCGGCGCCCGCACCGGCGCATCCCGTCGACGACCTCGCCGCCGAGATTTGGCAGGCCGATCTCGTTCACGATCCGATGGGCGCGACGTTCTTGGGCGACCGCCGCTACGACGACCGTCTCCCGGATCTCACGGCGGCGGCGCACGACGCCTGGCGCGCCGAGCAGGAAGGCTTCCTCGCGCGCCTGAAGGCGCTCGACATGGCGGGGGCGGTCGACGAGCAGCGCGTGACGCGCGACGTCTTGGTCGCGACGCTCGAGGCGACGCTCGCGAGCGAGGTGTGCGAGCACGCGCTGTGGGACGTCGATCAGCTCGAAGGCTGGCAGGTGGCGCTCGCCGAGCTGGGCACGTATCAAATCGTCGACTCGCAGAAGGCCGCCGCGGCTTACCTCGCGCGCCTCGCCGCCATGCCCGGCCTCTTCGAGCAGCAGATCGACAACCTGACGGCAGGGCTCGAGAAGGGGCTCGCCGCACCGCGCATCGCCGTCGACCGCGTCATCGCGCAGCTCGAAGCCATGGTGAAGGCGCCCGAGGCCGACTCGCCGTTCTTGCCCGCGGCGCGCGCCGCCACCGGCTTGAGCGAGGCGGACAAGGCGCGTCTGGTCGAAGAGGTGCTGACGATGCATCGCACGGGGCTCGTGCCCGCTTGGACGCGCTACAAAGACTTCTTGCAGACGACCTACCTGCCGCGCGCTCGCACGGGCGTCGGTGTCGAGCACAATCCGAACGGGGCCGCCTGCTACGCGGCGTCGGCTTTGCGCCACACCGGCGCTGCCATCGACGCCAAAGAGGTGCACGAGATCGGCATGCGCGAGCTCGCGCGCCTGCACGGCGAGATGGACGGCATCGCGACGCAGCTCGGCGCCTCGGGCTGGCGGGCGCTCATGGACAAGCTCGCGCAGGACCCGAGTCAATTCCTACACACACGTGACGAGCTGCTCGCGCACAACCTCGAGCTCGTGAAGAAGGCCGAGGCTGCGCTACCGAAGGCCTTCGGGCGGCTGCCGCCGTGGCCGTGCGGCGTCAAGGCGATCGAGGCGTTCCGCGAGAACGACGCGCCGGCGGCGTATTACTACTCGGCGTCGGACGACGGCTCGCGTCCGGCCTACTATTACGTGAACACCAGCAAGCCCGAGACGCGTCCGCTCTACAACATGGAGGCGCTGGCCTTTCACGAGGCGCTGCCGGGGCACCACCTGCAGATCTCCATCGCGCAGGCGCTGCGCGACGTGCCCGAGATCCGCCGGCACCTCTACGTCACGGCCTTCGTCGAGGGCTGGGCGCTCTACGCCGAGCTCTTGGCCGACGAGCTTGGGCTCTACAGCTCGCCCGAGACGCGGTTCGGCATGCTCAACTACCAAGCCTGGCGCGCCGCGCGCCTCGTCGTCGACACGGGCATGCACGCCCTCGGCTGGACGCGCGAGCAGGCGCTCGGCTTCATGATGGACAACCTCGCGTTTCCCAAGAACGAGATGGAGAATGAGATCGACCGCTACATCATCTGGCCGGGCCAAGCCCTCGCTTACATGACGGGCCGCATGGAGATTCAGCGACTGCGCAAGAGTGCCGAAGCGCGCTTGGGCGCACGCTTCGACCTCAAGGCGTTCCACGACGAGCTGCTCGGCCACGGGCCGCTGCCGCTCGGTGTCTTGCGGCAGCGGCTCGAGACCTGGAACCCGCCTAATTGACGGTCAAGGACGGGATGGTGACCGAGGTCACCGAGAACACCGAGACGAAACCGTCATAGAGCTGCTCGTAGTAGTTCGTCGCCGAGTTCGCCGGCGAGTAGTAGTACGAGGCGCTGCCGTTCGTGAAACTGAGGGTGAGACGCGGGTAGAACGTTCCGGTCGCGAAGGGGGTGACGTTGATCGGCACCGTCCCCGGCGCTTGCGTGCTGCTCGAGCTGCCGCCGCCGTAGTTGCCGACGGTCGTGTACAAGCTCACGGACGCGCTCGAGCTCAGGCCCGAGAACTGGACGCTCACCTGCGTCGGGCTGCCGAGCGAGATGGTGCTCGGCGTCACGGACGCGGTCACGAGTCGGCTGACGCACGTCGGCGAGCCCGCCGGGGTGAAGCTGTTCAGGGTCAGGGGGAGCGCCGTCGCCGTCGGCGTATCGTACGCGATCCCGTCGTAGTGCTGCACCGAGTAGAAGCTCGTCGAGATCGACGGCTCGCGATAGTACGTGGTCGACCAGCCCGAGGCGTCATAGACGGAGACGCGCGGATACACTTGCGTGCCCGTGCCGAGGCAGCTCGTGCGCGTCGCGACGACGACGTCACCCGGCGAGGCCGGAACGGTGCCCTGACCCAGGTTCTGCCCGGAGGTCGTCTCGTACAGGTAGCTGTAGGCCGTGACCGCGCCGACCGTGCCTTGCACCGTGACGTCCACGTTCTGGCCGCCAGTGACCGCGCCGAGCAGCGGTGACGCCGACATCGACGGGAAGCTGCACGAGCCCGGCGAGACGGACACCCGCGAGACGCCGACGTCGCTCGCCCCGATGACGTACATGCCCGGCCCATACTGCTGCAGGCGGTAGTGGGTCGACGACTGCGAATCGAGATCGTAGTACGCGTAGTTGCTGCCGCTCGCCGAGTAGAGGTAGCCGCGCACGTGCAAAGGCGCGCCTGCGAAGCAGCTCACGCGCACGGGGATCGTCATCTGCGACTCGGGTGTGCTCCAGCTGGCGCTCAACGAGCCGAAGGTCTGACCGTTGTCGGCGTAGAGGTTCATGCTGACCTGTCGCGTATCGCTCGACACGTACAGCGTGACGTTGACGACGTCGCCGGCGACGACTGGATCGACGTCGAAGCTCGGCGCCGCCGTGAAGGTCGGGGACGAGTGGGTGAACACCGTGACGCTTGCCGACGCCACACGACCGGTCGGGACGTGCGTGAGTGTCACCGTGCTCGTGCCGGGAGCGACCGGCGTTACGAGGCCGGTGGCGTCGACCGTCAGGATGCTCGGGTCGTTGCCCGACCAGGTCGTGTCGGCGGTCACGTCCTGGGTGGTGCCATCCGAGAGCGTCGCGATCGCGCGCAGCGGCAACGTCGCGTCGTCGAACAGGCTTGGACTGCGTTCCGCGAAGCTCACCGCGCGGATGACCGGGGCGCCGACCACGACGTCGACCTCGGCGTCCATGCTCAACCCCGCGTGCGTCGCGGTGAGCGTGACCGCGGCGCCGGTGTCCATGAGGGCGCTCGCCATGCCGAAGCCATCGATGTCGACGGCGAGCGGGTCGGACGATGTCCAGGTGACGTCGTCGGTGACCTCCTCGAGGATGCCGTCGGAGGTGACCGAGTAGACGCGGAAGTTATGGTCCGCGCCGAGCGGGATCACCGTGCCGTCGCCGGGGGAAACGAAGAGGCCGACCACGGATGCGCTCGACACGACGACCTCGACGCTGTCGGAGAAGAGGGTGCCGGCCCGCGTGGCCGTCACCGTCGCGGTGGTGCCGCCGAGGAGCGCGCTCGCGAGGCCGAGCGGTGAGACCGACAAGTAGCTCGAGGCGTCGCTCGTCCACAGGCAGAGCGAAGTCGCGTCGGCCGTGCGCTGGTTCGAGTAGAGCGCGGTCGCCGTCAGCTGCAGAGTGTCACCGACGTACAACGTGTCGCCATCCGGGCTCACGGAGAGGCCGACGATGGTCGGCGCGACGAAGGTGAAGGTCGCCGCGTTCGAGATGCTCGTGCCCGGTACCGTCGCGCGCGCCATGCAGGGGTTGCACACGTCGGTGCCCTGCACGACGCCGGTGATGGGGTTCACGCTGAGCGCGGCGCTCTCGCTCGTCCAGGTCACGCTGTCGGTGAGATCGGCCGTGCTGCCGTCGGCGTAGACGCCGGTGGCCGTGAGGGGCTGCTTCGTGAAGGTCTCGAGCGTACGCGCCGTCGGCGTGACGAAGATGGAGACGAGCGGGGTCAGCCCGACGTTGACCGTGGTGGTACCGAAGAGCCCGCCCGAGGGCATGTCGGCGCGAAGATCGGCCGTGCCGGCTTGGACCCCACGGACGACACCCGTCGTCGCCCCGACCGTGGCGGCCGCGCCGGTGGCGCTCCACGTCACGACGCTCGTGAGATCCGCGGTGCTGCCGTCGTCATAGAGCCCGGTCGCGGTGAGCTTGCGGGTCATGCCGACGCCGAGCTGGACGGTCATCGGCGTCACATGTACGGCGACGAGCTGCGCCGACGTCACGACGAGCGGAACGACCGTCTGCATGCCGCTCGTGTGCTGGGCCTCGACGTTGGCGTTGCCAGGGAGCACGGTCGTCACGAGGCCGTCTCCATCGACCGTGAAGATCGACGGATCCGACGAAGACCAGGTCACGCTCGGGTCGTTCGTCAAATCGACGCGCGAGCCGTCGCTGAAGACGCCCGTGGCGGTGAATTGCACCTTGGTGCCGACCGCGCTGCTCGCGCTCGCTGGGTCGACGGTGAGCGCGACGAGGTTGGCACTGGTGATCGTGAGGTCGACAGACCCGGTGATGGCGCCGCGCGAAGCGGTCACGGTCACCGGGCCGCCCGCGGCGACCCCGCTGACGGTGCCCTTGTCGGTTCGTGCGACCGCTTCGTCGGCGGACGTCCAGTCGACTTGACCGGTGAGGTCTTGCGTCGAGCCGTCGCTGAAGACGCCGGTGGCCGACAGCGCGACGGTGGTGCCCGCCGGGATCGACGGGTCGGGTGGGGTGACGACGATCGAGGTGAGGGCCGCGCTCGTAATCGTCACGGCGAAGGTGCCGGTGACGCCGCTCGTCAGATCGCGCGCTTCGAGGGTCGCCGAGCCGGCGTTGCCGGCGACCGCGACGCCGCCCGATACCGCGACCACCGTGGGGGCCGACGACGACCAGACGACGCTGCTCGTCAAGTCGAGCGTGGTCGCGTCGGTGAAGATGCCGGTCGCGTGCATGGTGACGCTCGTGCCGACCGCAAAGGCCTGCTCCGGCGAGAGGATGCTGATGCCGCTCAGGAGTGCGTTGGTCACGGTCGCGCTCGCGCTGCCGGTGCGGCCGTCGAAGGCCGCGCGGATGGTCGTCGTACCGGGCATGACGCCGGTCGCGGTGCCCCCGATGACGGTCGCGACGGCCTCGCTGTCCGAGGTCCACGTGACGCTGCTCGTCAGGTCGGCCGTCGAGCCGTCCGAGAAGATGCCCGTCGCGGTGAGGCTCGCCGCACGCCCCGCGGGGACGTCGAGAGTGGCTGGCGAGACCGAGAGAGCGACCAGGTGCACGTCGATGACGGTCAGGCTGGTCGAGCCGTTTTTGCCGCTCTCGGCGTCCTCGGCCGTGATGATGGCGCTGCCGCTCGCGCCGGCCGTGACAGCGCCGGTCGCGCTGACGCTCACGGCGTCGGCGTCGCTCGTCGTCCAGGTCGCCTCTTCGGAGATGTCGCGGCTCGTGCCGTCGGAGAAGGTCGCGAACGCGCGCAGCTGCGCGCTCTCGTTCGGTTGCAACGTGGTCGCAGGGCCTGTCACGAAGACGCCGGTCAAGGACGCTTCGCCGTCACCGCCGGTCGTCCCAGGCGTTTGCGCCTCGCCGTTGCACCCCGCCATCACCGCTGCGGCGAGCGCAGCCCGAGCCCATCCTCGCTTCGACATCGCTACCCCCTGGTTTGGAATTCGAGGCGTTTGCATCGACCGAGTTCGACAGGCTGTCAATCGGGATTTCGCCCTGGCACGGCACACCTGTTGCTCCAGCAACGTCCATGCGACACCACGCCGTCCTCATCGTCGACGACGATCCCGATATCCGGCAGAGCCTCTGTGAGGTCTTGCAGGACGAGGGCTTCGAAACACACTGTCTTGCCAATGGCTCCGAAGCGCTGGCCGAGCTGCACCGCGAGCACGCCCTGGGCGAAGCACCCTGCGTCGTCTTGTGTGACCTGATGATGCCCGTGATGAACGGCTACGAGTTCATCGCGCGCGCAAAGGCGGATCCGACGTTGAAAGAGGTCCCGGTCGTCGTCGTGTCGGCGATGGGGCGCGCCGAGGATGTGCAGCCAGCGGACGGCTTTTTGCCAAAGCCCTTGGACCTCGAGAGCCTGATCGCCAAAGTTGGCGAGTTCTGCAGGGGTGTCGGCTGCTGAGCCCGGCATAATCCGAGCCCCAGCCGCGTTGACTCTCGCTGGTCGAACCCGTAGATGCGCGGGTCTTCTGGGAGAACACCATGGCCACTGATCGCGTTCGTGAAATCCTCAGCTGGTACGCGGGAAATCCGCCCGGCGTCCTCGCCAATATGGCCCGCATGATGTACCACGGCGCCCTCGCCGGGACGGGTAAGATGGTCATCCTGCCGGTCGACCAAGGCTTCGAGCACGGTCCGGCGCGCTCGTTCGCCAAGAACCCCGAAGGGTACGACCCGCGCTACCACTTCCAGCTGTCGGTCGAGTCCGGCTGCGCGGCCCACGCGGCGCCGCTCGGTGCGCTCGAGACCGGCGCCGTCGAGTACGCAGGTCAGGTGCCCCTGATCCTGAAGCTGAACAACTCCGACGTCCTCTCGAAGGGTGAAAACCCGTGCCCGGCGCTCACCGGTACCGTGAAGGACGCCTTGCGTATCGGCGCGTCGGCCATCGGCTTCACGATTTACCCCGGCTCGGGCGCGCGCAACACGATGTACGAGGAAGTCAAAGAGCTCATCGCCGAGGCGCGTGATGCGGGTCTCCCGACTGTCATTTGGTCGTACCCGCGGGGCTCGGGCATCTCGAAGGACGGAGAGACCGCCATCGACGTCGTGGCCTACGGCGCCATGATCGCCTGCCAGCTCGGCGCCCACATCGTGAAGGTGAAGCCGCCGACCGCGCACCTCGAGCAGGGCGACGCGAAGAAGGTGTACGAAGCGCAGAAGGTGCCCGTGTCGACGCTGACCGAGCGTACGCGGCACGTCGTGCAGTCGTGCTTCGCCGGCCGCCGCGTCGTCATCTTCTCGGGTGGCCCGACGAAGAGCGACCAAGAGGTCTTGGACGAGCAGCGCGAGATCGCGAAGGGCGGCGGCTTCGGCTCGATCATGGGCCGTAACGTCTTCCAACGTCCGAAGAAAGAAGCCTTGCAGCTCTTGGCGAAGATCATGGAGATCTACCGCGCCGGCTGAGCCGCCTTGGCTCGGCCCATAGGGCGTGCGTGAAGGAAGCTGCAAAGATTTTGCTCTACACGGCGGCGGTCCTCGTCGCCGGGTGCCTCCTCGCGCCGCCCTTGTATTGGGCCGGGCGGGCCCTCGTCACCACGATCCCCGCTCTCGAGGGCCACGGGTTTTCGCGCTACTGGAATCGCGCGGTGCTCGTGTGTGCGCTCGCGCTCGCCTTCCCGTTCTTGCGGTCGCTCGGCATCGGCCGCTGGCAAGACCTGCAGCTCGAGCCGAATCCGCGCCGCTGGCGTGACCTCGGGGTCGGCGTCCTCGTCGGGGTCGTTGGGCTGTGGCTCGTCGCCGCGGTGAAGATCGCCGTCGGACGGGCGAAGCTGCGCGGCCATCCACGTTGGGACGACGTCGCGACGGGCTTCGTGACGGCCGTCATCGTCGCCATCGTCGAAGAAGCGTTCTTTCGCGGCGCGCTCTTCGGCGTCTTGCGGCGGCAGCTGTCATGGCCGCGCGCGCTCGCGTTTCTCTCGGTCGTCTTCGCGGCGCTGCACTTCCTGAAGTTGCCGAAGAAGCACCCCGAAATGACCGACGTCGATTGGCTCGCGGGCTTCCGGCTCTTCCCGCAGATGCTCTACCAATTCGGGAAGCCCGAGCTCGTCGTCGGCGGCTTCGTCACCTTGGTGCTCGTCGGGTGGGTCTTGGGCTACGCCGTCGTGCGCACGCGCTCGCTCTACTTGTCGATCGGCCTGCATGGCGGTTGGGTCTTCGCGCTGAAGAGCTTCGAGGCGTTGGCGAAGAAGAAGGGGCACTCGAGCGCTTGGTTCGGCAAGAACCTCCTCACCGGCTTCGGGCCCGTGCTCTTGCTCATCGTGACGTTGGCGGTCATGACGCTCCTCCTGGCGCGCTTCGACCGCGAAAAGGAATCGCCGACATGATCGCCCTCGTGCTCGTGGGAGCCCTCGTGCAAGACGCCTACACGCAAGAGATCGACGCTTGGCACACGAAGCGGGTCGAGCGGCTGACCTCCGAGACCGGCTGGCTCTCGCTCGCAGGATTGTTCTGGTTGCATCCGGGCGACAACGCGGTCGGCAGTGATCCGAAGAACGAGCTCGTCTTTCCGGCCAAGGCGCCGCGCTTTTTCGGCACGCTCACGTTGTCGGGCAAGCAGGTGCACCTCAAGGTGAACCCGGGACAAACCGCGACGAGCGGCGGCCGCGCCGTGACCGGGCTCGACCTCGTGAGCGACGCCGCCGAGACTCCGACGCTCATCGAGCTCGGCACGCTCTCGTTCCTCGTCATCGAGCGCGGCGACAAGATCGGCGTGCGCCTGCGCGACAAGGAGAGCCCCGCGCGCAAGACCTTCAAGGGGCTCGAGCGCTTCTCCGTCGATCCGGCCTGGCGCTTCGACGCGCGCTTCGAGCCGTACCCGGCCGGTAAGACGGTCGCGGTGCCGACGGTCTTGGGCACGATCGAGGAGCAAGCCTGCCCGGGCGCCATCGTCTTCACGGTGAAGGGCGCCACGCATCGTTTGGATGCGGTGCAGGAGCCGGGTGAGACCGAGCTCTTCGTCATCTTCGCGGATCAAACGAACGGCAAAGAGACCTACGGGCCGGGCCGCTTCGTCTATGCGCCGGCGCCGAAAGACGGCAAGACGGTGCTCGACCTGAACAAGGCGTACAATCCGCCGTGCGCGTTCACGCCATTCGCGACCTGTCCTTTGCCGCCGCCGCAGAACCGGCTGCCACTGCGCGTGACGGCAGGAGAGAAGAAGTACGACGGGGGACACTGATGATCACGCCGACGCGCAACATGCCGGTCCAAGAGGTCGCCGCGCATTATGACGACCTCGACGCGTTCTACCGCGACGTATGGGGCGAGCACGTGCACCATGGCCTCTGGCGTCGTGGCGACGAGTCGCAAGCGGACGCCGTGCGCGCGCTCTCGGAGCTCGTGTGGGCCGAGCTCGCTCTCGGGCCAGGCGCGCGGGTGTGCGACGTCGGCTGCGGCTATGGGGCGACCGCGCGGCTCTTCGCGTCGCGCGGCGCGGAGGTGCACGGCTACACGGTGTCGCAGCGCCAAGCGGCGGCGGCGCGCGCGCTCTCGTCGGCCGAGAACCCGACCTATGTCGTCGGCGACTGGCTCGCCGCGAGCGTCCCGGCAGGTGCGCACGACGGCGTCTTCTCGATCGAGAGCTCCGAGCACTTCGCCGACAAGCCTGCGTTCTTCGCGGCCTGCGCGCGGGCGTTGAAACCGGGCGGCAGCTTCGTCGTCTGCGCGTGGATCGCTGCCGACGCGCCGTCGACGCTCTCGCGCAAGCATCTGCTCGAGCCCATCTGCGACGAGGGGCGTCTCCCCAGCATGGGCAGCGAGGGCGAGTACAAGGCGCTCATGCATGACGCCGGCCTCGAGGTCGTGCGCGTGCAAGACGTCAGCCGCGAGGTGAAGCGCACGTGGCCGCTCGTCTTGAAGCGGCTCGGCGCCTACGTCATCAAGCATCCGCGCGCGCTCGCGTTCCTCGCGAGCGGTGGCCCGAACAAGGTCTTTCTCGTGACGCTGCTCCGCTTGTGGCTCGCGTACGAAACCGGCGCCATGCGCTACCTCGTGTTCACCGCGCGCAAGCGAGCTTGACAGTCGCAGGTCCGGTTGAGACTAACGCCGCCGAAGGTCGTCAGACCTTCGCATAGCGCCGAGCGATCGGCGGGGCGGGAGCTTCGAAATGACGACGCGCGTTTGGGCTGGCGTCCTCGTGTTGGCGGCGTGTGGGGCCCCTGAAGACGAGCTCGGCGTCGAAGCGACCGATGACGGGTACGGCCTCCGTTGGGGCTCGCAAGACGATCCGTCGATCTTGAGCGCGGAGCTCAAGTACAAGCTGCAAGAGCTGCCGCAGCAGGGCGAGGTCGGCACGCCGCCGTGGGCAGGCAGCTACTGGCCGGTCTACGAAGACAGCATCAACTACAAGTGGGACGGCGCGGCGAGTGACTCGCCGGCGGTGAAGTACGGCAAGGCCTTCAACGTCGCGAACATCGAAGACACCGTGTCGCAGGCGAACGGCATCGATCACTACGCGACGCGAACGGCGTGCACGGACGACAGCGCGTGCAAGGCCGACCTCGGCGAGACCTGCGCGAAGCGGACCGGCAAGACGAGCGGCGTCTGCATCCCGAGCTGGTGGGGCGTCTGCCACGCGTGGAGTCCGGCGTCGATCATGGAGCCCGAGCCGGTGCGGCCGGTGACGCGCAATGGCGTCACGTTCAAGGTCAACGACCTCAAGGCCCTCATGACGCTCGCTTACGACAAGACAAGCTCGCGCTTCGTGTCGTTGCGTTGCTTCGACGACGACGGCCAGAACCAGATCACCTACGACGAGTTCGGACGGCCGAAGGGGCAGGACGTCGCTTGCCAAGACACGAACCCCGGCACCTTCCACGTCGTTCTGACGAACTTCATCGGCCTCCGCGGCCAGTCGTTCGTCGAGGACCGCGTCTTCGACGACGAGGTGTGGAATCAACCGATGCGCGGCTACCGCGTGCTCGAGCAACGCGAGGTCTCGGCGCAGGAGGCCAACAGCCTCGTCGGCGTCACGGCCACGGGCGCCACGACGGTCGAAAGGTCCGGCGATCTCGCCCAGGGCGCCTGGTCGCACCTCGGCAGCTTCGCGACGAGCTCCGGCAAGGTCGTGAAGGTGACGATGACGGGTACGGGCGACGCCGACTTGTACGTCCGCTTCGGCGCGCAGGCGACCGCGCAGCTGTTCGACTGCCGGCCTTACGTCGGCGGCTCGGCGGAGACGTGCGAGGTGACGACGCCGGCGGGTCAGACGAGCGTCTTCGTGTCCGTGCAGGGCTACACCGCGGCCAAGTTCGCCGCGACGGTGAGCGTCGGCGGCGCGGTGCCGTCGGCCTACGCCTTCAACCCCGATGCGAAGAAGCTCTTCTACGTGCGCACCGAGGCGCGCTACATCGGCGAAGCATCGGCCGCGACCGACGGCAATTTGCGCGCGGCCATCGACCAGTACACGCACACCGACCGCTACGAGTACGTCTTGGAGCTCGACGCCGACGGCAAGATCATCGGCGGCGAGTGGGTGGGCTCGAGCAAAAAAGCGCATCCCGACTTTCTCTGGGTGCCGACCGGCCGCCAGAGCGAGACGACGGGCGGCGGCGCCATCAAGTACGCCGACGTGAAGTCGCTCCTCGACGAGTCGGTGCGCGTCGTCGGGGGGACGCCCATCGTGGTCGAGAAGAGCGGTACCCTCGCGCAGGCGGCCTGGCAGCACTACGGGCCCTACGACGCCGGCGCCGGCGCCATCACGGTGACCATGAGCGGCACCGGCGATGCCGACCTGTACGTCCGCACCGGCGCGCAGCCGACGGCGAGCGCCTTCACATGTCGACCCTACCAGAGCGGCTCGAGCGAGACCTGCACGCTCACCGGGCCGCACCTCTTCTACGTCTCGGTGCAGGGCTACGCGGCGTCTAGCACCTACGCGTTGCGGATCACGTTCACGCCGAAGACGGCCGCGCCGAGCGCGACGACGCACCTCTCGGTCACCGGCACAGTGGCGCAGGGTCAGAGCCTGCCGTTCTCGCTGAATGTCACCGCGGGCAAGCCCATCGTCGTCAAGCTCGTCGGCACGAGCGACGTCGACCTCTACGTTCGCCAGGGCTCGGCGCCGACGACCTCGAGCTACGACGTCGCGGGCACGACCTCGAGCGCGACCGAAGAGCTGCGAGTGACGCCGGTCGCGAGCGGTGTCCTGCACATCGTCGTGTACGGCTACACTGCGTCGCCGTTCACGCTGACGACGAGCGACGGATGAGCGTGCGCTTCCCCGTCAGCCCGGAGAAAGAGGCCGAGCTCGTTCGCCGGCTCGAGCGGCTCGGCATCCGCGAAGCCGATCTCGACGAGAAGTTCGTCCGCTCGAGCGGTCCCGGCGGCCAGAACGTCAACAAGACCTCGACGGCCGTGTGGCTGAAGCACATCCCTTCGGGGCGCGAGGTGAAGGTGCAGACGGCGCGCTCCCAGGGTCTGAACCGCTACTACGCGCGTCAGCAGCTCGCGGAGCTCATCGAGAGCCGCGTCTTGGGCGAGCGCACGAAGCGCGAGCAAGAGGCCTTCAAGCGTCGCAAGCAGAAGCGGCGTCGCTCGCGTCGCGCCAAGGAGCGCACGCTCGCGCACAAGCATCATCAGTCGGACAAGAAGCGCGAGCGCAGCTTCAAGGACGACTGAACAGGAGCGCGGCCCAGTCGCCGCGCGTCTTCGTCGCCCGCAGCGCGAGCTCGCCTTTGCCGACGTAGCGGCGCGTGATCTCGTCGACCTGCGTCGTCAGGACGCCTGACAACAAGAGCCGGCCCTGCTTCCCCACCCGGGCGACGATGGGATCGCGCAGCTCGTCCAAGACCGGCGCGATGATGTTGGCGATCACCCAGTCGAATCGGCCCTTCACCCGCGCGACGTCTTCTCCGCTCGCGCGCACCCGCGTGCCCATCCGGTTGTCGCGGCAGTTCTCCTTGGTGACGTCGACGGCGAAGGGATCGTTGTCGATGGCGAGGGCGTCGTCGAAGCCGAGCTTCACCGCGGCGATGGCGAGGATGCCCGAGCCGCAGCCGACGTCTAGGACGCGGCCTCTCTCCTCGGCCTCTTCGAGGAACTCCAAGCAGAGCGCCGTCGTCGCGTGCTGGCCGGTGCCGAACGCGAGCCCGGGCTCCAAGCGCACGACGACGTCATCGCGCTCGGGCTTGAAGGTGACGTCCCAGCTCGGCGCGACGACGAGCCGTCTGCCGAAGCGAATCGGCACGAAGTACTGCTTCCAGCTCTCGGCCCACTCGGTGTCGTCGCGACGGCGGATGCGGAGGTCACCGTCGGCGAAGGCCGTTCGCCCGCGCGCGAGCACGTCGTCCTCGGCGAGCGCGCCGTCGAACGAAGCGAGGAGGGTGGCCATGCCGGGCGCGTAGGACGTCCGCGGCTGCGGATCGGCGACGTCGCCCGCCCAAGCGCCGAGCTCCGGGGCAGGCGCCCGTGCGCTCTGCTCTTCGACGCCGAGCGCGCCGCCCTCGACGAGCGCGAACCCGACGTCTTCAGCGACGCCTTCTGGGACGACGAGCGCGAGCTCCCACCAGGGCGCGAGGTTATTTGACGACGCGGAGGTGCGCGCGGCGCGCCGGGTCACTGGTCTTGCTGGTCTTCGCTTCGCTCTCCGACGCGACGGGGGCTGCGGCTTCTTCGGCACGGGTGACGACCTCGAGGCGCGGACGCGCGGGTGCGGCGCTGGCGGTCGACACGGCAGTCCCTGGCTCGGCGCCGGCAGGGTAGAACTCGGCCGGGACCTCGGCCGGGAACAGGATGGGGCGACCCGTGACGTGCGAGACGACGAGGTAGAGCGCGTCCCAAGGGAGCTTGCAGGCGTAGGGCGCGCCCGAGAAGGTGAGGGTGGCCGTCACGCCGGTGTCGTCGACGATCATCGGCAAGCCGAAGCGATACGACAGGTTCAGACGGAGCTGGGGGTCGCCGCGCAGGTGCGGCGGCACATCGACGCCTGGGCGTCGAGCGTCGAGGGTCACGAGCACCATGCCCTGCTCGAGTAGCTCGGAGAGCACTTGTTTCTTGCTCGCGGTATCGCGGACGTCCATCGGGCAGGCATCATGACAAACTTGGCCCGCCGCTCACAAGGGATTCATGATGACGCGTGTCGGGCCGCGTTCGCTTGGTCGATCATTTCTCAGCGTGACGACGCACTTACAGCCGGATACATTTCGCGACATGTCGACCGCGAAAAACCTGTTTCTGATCGCGATGTTCTTGGGCTGCGGGGGCGAAGACGACGACACGCCTACCGACCGCGAGCAGGCGATCGGGGGGGCTTACTGCGGACCGGTCGACGCTTGGCCGCAGTCGTTCGTCAATTTCGAGCGGGAGGTCTTCGAGTTGGTCAACGAGGCGCGCGCGGTCGGCCACGACTGCGACACGGAGGGAAACTTCGGTCCCGCCGATCCTTTGACGCAGAATCCTTACTTGCGTTGCGCGGCGCGCAATCAGTCGGTGGACATGCACGACCGCGAGTTCTTCGCGCACGTCAACCCAGACGGCGACGGGCCGTCCGATCGCGTCGACCAAACGGGCTACGATTGGAGCTTCGTCGGCGAGAACATCGCGTACGGCTATCCGACGCCCGAAGAGGTGATGGAGGGCTGGCTCGAGAGCGACGGACACTGCGCCAACATCATGTTCCCCGAGTTCACCGAGATCGGCGTCGGCTACTTCTTCGACGACGGCAACGGCGACGGCGGCGCCTACTGGGCCCAGGTTTTCGGGACACCGTTTTGACCGCCTGGCATACTTGAGCTCACCCCATGCGCCACCTTTTGATTGCTGCGACGCTCCTCGTCGCAGGTTGTAGCGGCTCGCTCATCGTCGAAGGCAACCCGTGCGAAGAGGCGGGGGCCTGTACCTCAGAGCTCTGTTCGCCCGACAACCCGACGGGGACCTGCCCCGACGGGCAAGAGTGCGTGACGGGGGTCTGCTACACCGTCATCGTCGAGTGCTGCTCGGGCTGCCAGCCGAATCAAGGCTGCGATGCCTGCGCGTGCGTTCCGCTCGGCGACGTCATCTGCTCGCCGACGACGCCCGAGGGCCGCTGCCCGGGCGGCGAGGTGTGCATCGCGGGCGCCTGTCAGCCCGTGTCGTGCGGCGCTGGCGTCGACGGCTGCTGCCCGACCGACACCGCCTGTGTCGGCGGCAGCTGCCGACCGATCAGCGAGCGGCCGTGCGCGGAGTTTCCGCACGACGGTCTGTGCGCGTCGGGCTCGCACTGTGACAACGGGACGTGCGTCGCCGATGCGTGCGGCGAGGACGTCGCGTGCGGCGCGTGTCCCGCCGACAGCGCTTGCTCGAGCGGAGCGTGCGTGCCGCTCGCCTGCAGCGCGCTGCACCCGACCGGCGCGTGCGACGAAGGCAGTCGGTGCACGGGCTGTGGTTGCCTCGATGAGGATTTGTGCTGCAACGCCGCCGATTGCGCGGAGCAGGGCTTGCCGCGCTGCAGCGTCGCGCAGGTGTGCATCGCGCAGCTGCAGTGCATCGAGCAGGGCGACTGCCCGTCGTCACAGCGGTGCTGCTCGACGGGCCAGTGCGTCGCGAACGACGTCTGCTGCAGCGCCGACGATTGCCCCGAGGGCTTCACCTGCGCGGCGCAACACTGCGAGCCGACGTCGGGCGGGTGCACGACGAACACGCGCGTGCCGAACGACGGCTCGCTCTGCGACCCGACGCAGCTGTTCTGCTGCCCGGCCGGCGAGACCTGCTGCGACCCTGGCAAGACGTGCAACGTCGGCACCGGCGCGTGTCTCTCGACCGGCACGTGCTTGACGGACGACGACTGCGCGCCGGGCTTCGCCTGCTCGGTGCTCGACTATCAATGCGAGCCTATCGAGCCTTGCGACAACGGCTGCGAGGGCGGCGGCTGCCAAGGCACCTGCGCCTCCGGCACGGTCTGCAGCGTCGCCGGCGGCTGCATCCCCGTCGCGAGCTGCGCCGCCAACGACGACTGCGCGCCAGGCTCGCTCTGTAACGCCGAGAACGTCTGCGAGATCGACTGCAGCTGCGGTTGCACGCCGTTCGCCGCCGATCCCATCGATCCGAACGTGCTCACCTTGCTCGACCGCTCGAGCAGCATGACGACGCTCGTCAGCGGCCCGAGTCCGGCGCCGCGGTGGGACGTCGCGGTCGACGCCCTCGGTCAGGTCATCGACGACTTCGAGACCGACATCCGCTTCGGCCTGGGCACATTCCCGGCGCGCTGCCCCGGCAACGAGTGCACGGCCGATTGCCCTGGCGCGGCGAGCTGCTCGTTGAGCCCGTCGCCGAACTGCCTACCAGGCGGCGTCAACGTGCCGGTCGACGACGGCAGCAAGCAAGACATCGTCGATGCGCTCGCGGGCGACTGCCCGGGCGGCTTCACGCCCACGGGGCCCACCTTGCGCAACATCCGCGACAATCCGGGCGCCGCGGGTCTCGCCGACACCGATCGCTCGAACTCGATCATCCTCGTCACCGACGGCGAGGCCAACTGCGATCCGGTGTGCGACAGCTCGGTCGACACGGGCGCGGTGCGCGTCTACAGCGCGCTCGACGATCTCTTGGCGCTGACGCCGAGCATCCGCACGTACATCATCGGGTTCGGTATTCGTACGGCGCGGCTCAACTGCTACGCGGTCCACGGCGGCACCTCGCGCTGCACGACGGACGACGCCTTGTGCAGCACCCGCACCACCGACAAGACGTGCCGCAACGAGGCGTGCGAGTGGAACGGCACCACCTGCGTCGGCAGCACGAGCGTCTGCGCGACCTTCACGTCGTCGTCGACGTGCGGCGCCGCCGGCTGCAAGTGGGTCGCGAGCAGCTGCCAGCCCGACAATACGTTGTGCGGCGGCTTCACGACCGAAGAGCAGTGCGACGGCCGCTGCGCTTGGCGCGGCACCGCGAGCTGCACCGGCAACAACGGCGCCTGCGCGCCGCGCACGCAGGCGGCGTGCGAGACGGGCTGCGCTTGGACGTCGGCGTGCACCGGCGACGACACCGGCTGCGCGGCCTACAACGGCTCGCCGGCGAGCTGCACGAGCAACGGTTGTTTCTGGACGGGATCGGCGTGCACCGGGCTCGACACCACCTGCGATGATCGCACGAACGCGACGAGCTGCCGCTCGCGCTGCCTCTGGAACGGCACGAGCTGCGAGGGCAACGACGCGGTGTGCGACGGCTTCGCGAGCTCGTCGACCTGCAGCAACGCCGGGTGTCGTTGGACCTCGATCTGCGGCGGCGACGACACGGGGTGCGGCGCGTTCTTGTCCGACACGGCGTGCCTCGCCAACGGGTGCTCGTGGAACGGGACGAGCTGCGAGGGCAACGACGCGGTGTGCAACGGGTTCACGTCGGCGACGCGCTGTGGTGTGCTCTGCGACTGGAACGGCACGACCTGCGACGGCGACAACGCGGCCTGCGCGGCGTTCACGACCTCGCAGTCATGCTCGGCGGGCGGTTGCCTGTGGACGTCGGAGGGCACCTGCCGGGGCTTCGCCACCGAGTGCGCCAAGAACGCGACGCAGGCGACCTGCGAGAGCCGCTGCAAGATCACCGGCACCTGCTCGGGCGACGACACGACGTGCGGCGCCTTCCAGGCCGCCGACCTGTGCGCCCCGCGCTGCAGCTGGGCCGCCGCTTGCACCGGCGCCGCCGAGTGCTCGCTGCGCGCGAATCAAACCGCATGTACGGCCGCGTGCGACTGGAACGGCAGCGCGTGCGTCGGCGACGCCAACTGCCCCTCGTTCACGACCTCGGGGACGTGCGGCGGAGCGGGCTGCTCGTGGACGGCCGCGAACGTCTGCGTCGGCGTCAACGCGACGACCTGCGTCGACGCGGGCACGTGCTACTACCTCGCGCTCGACGCGCAGAGCCTCGGCGACTCGCTCGCCGCGATCGCTGGCGAGGTCGCGTCGTGCACCTACGCGCTTGGCGCTCCGGTCGACGACTGGCGCGCCGTCAGCGTCTTCCTCGACTACGGCACGAATCCGCTGCCGGCCGAGTGCCTCGGCAGAAACCCCTGTGCGCTCGGGCCGGCGGGCGGCAAGTGGATCCCGAATGTCGGCGCTGACAGTATCGATATCCGCGGCAGCGCCTGCGCCGACATCCAGGACGAGCTGGCGTCGCCGTTGGTCGTGCAGGGCTGCGGCTCGGACGGCTGACGCTCGAAGCTCAAGAACCGGTCGTGTCGTGCGCGCCGCAGCGACCGCAGTTGCCGCACGACTTGACCTGCCGCGCGTCGGCGTCGACCCGGATGAGCGCCTCGAGCGAGATGCCGTCGCCGTCGCAGACGAGCGCGGTCGGGGTGCAGCGCGCGCTCGCGTGCGAGGGCTCGGCGCCGCGGAGCGCCAACGCGGCGGCCTGCAGCGCGCGTAAATGTTTTTGCCCGAGGAAATCGGTGGGTACGGCGAGCTCCATGACCGCCTCGAGCGTTTGGCCGACGACCTGCGAGGCGAGGAGGGTCTCCTCACCGACCGCGGCGCCGCAGGTGCGCTTGGTCAGCGTATAGCGGGTGACGCGGTCGCTCGCGTCGAGCGCGAGGCGCAAGAGCTCGGTGATGTCGCCGCACGGCATCCGGCGACGCTAGCAAAACCGCCGCGTGCGGAGTAGCAGGAGGGTATGAAGCGGGTTCGGGTGGTCGCCGCATTCTGTGAGCGCGATGGCAAGGTGCTCGTGCAGCAACGTCCCCAAGGAAAGGCCCGCGCCGGCCTCTGGGAGTTTCCGGGCGGCAAGGTCGAGCCTGGCGAAGCCGACGCCGCCGCGCTCGTGCGCGAGTGCGACGAAGAGCTCGGGGTGAAGGTGGCGGTCGGCCGCGAGCTCTGGCGCGTCGAGCATGCGTACGACGATCTCGTTGTCGAGCTCGTGCTCATGCGCGCCGAGATCGACCGCGCGCTCGAGCCCGAGGCGCGCGACGCCGGTGCGCTCGCCTGGGTGCCGCGAGAGCGCCTGGCCGAGCTGCCCTTCTGTGCCGCCGACGTACCGCTCGTCGAAGCGCTCGCGCGCGGGGAGACGCTCGCGGGATGAGAGCCGCCGTCGCATTTTTCGTGCTGGTTGTCGCAGCGGCGAGCGCGCGCGCCGACGAACTCAACGTCTCGATCGAGAATCCGAAGGTGCTCGTCGGCAAAGGGGTGCCGACCCTCGTCCTCGGTGTCGAGCGCGCGACCCAGAAGCTCACCGTCGAGCTGCAAGGGACGACCGGTGAGCAGCTGAAGAGAGACCTCGGCGCCGTGAAGGCGGGCCGCACGCTGCGCATCCCACTCAGGGAGAAGCCGGGACGCGGCACGCTCACGGGCAAGGTGAGCGTCGAGTTCGCGGGCGGCGGCGGCGGCGAGCTGCCGTTGTCGCTCGACGTGGCGCTCATCGAGCCCTTGCGGGTCGACGTCGACAAGACGCGCTTGGATCTCGCCAAGGGCTTCGTGCCGCTCGTCACCTCGGCGCCGGTCGAGCGCTGCGAGTTCGACGCGCTCTTGGACGGCGAGACGACGCGGCAGGGCGGGGTGCCGGTCCATGACAACGCCGTCAGCGTGCCGTTCGACGGCAGAGACGTTCTCTTGCGCCTGACACTCACCTGCTACGACGCCGATGGGTTCTTCGCAGGCGTGCACCTCTATCCGTGGAAGCTCGAGGTGCCGCACGAAGAGGTCAACTTCGCGACCGGCGACAGCCGCATCCAGGCCTCCGAGTTGCCGAAGGTCGAGCGCGCCTTCGACGACATCATGGCGGCCGTGAGACGCTACGGCGCCCTCATCAAGATCAAGCTCTATGTCATCGGCCACACCGATTCGGTGGGCGACAGCGCCGCGAACGATGCGCTCTCGCTCGCCCGGGCTCGGTCGATCGCCGCGCAGCTCAAAAAGAAGGGCGTGAAAGTACCTGTTTTTGCTGCGGGTTTTGGGGAAGGCTCGTTGCTCGTCGAGACCCCCGACGAGACCGACGAGCCCAAGAACCGTCGCGCCCAATACATCTTGGCCGTCGATCCCCCGTACGCGGTGAGTTGGCAGACCCTGTAGCTTGTTCCGCCCCATGCCCCTGTGCTAAAAGCCGAGCCCGGCTCGTTTGGTCGAGCCTGGCTCGGACACCCGCGTGGCTCTGACCCCCAAGCAGAAGCAGATGATCGGCAAAGCCGCCCCGGCCCGCGTGGTCGAGGTCGAGAAGAGCCAGATCCGGCGCTTCGCGCTCGCTATCGGCGAAGAGAACCCGATCCACTTCGACGAGGCCGCGGCCAAAGCGGCGGGCTTCCCGTCGATCGTCGGCACGCCCACGTTCCCAGCCGCCCTCATCGACCCCGAGCAGCTCATCAAGGATCTCGGCTGGGACCCGCTCTCGGTCATGCACCGCTCCGAAGAGTACGAGTACTACCGGCCGATATGCGCGGGCGACGTCCTCACCGTCGTACATCGCGTCGCCGACGTCTACGAGAAGGACACGAGCACCGGGAACATCGTCTTCGTCATCGTCGAGACGCGCGCCAACGACAAAAAGAATCGCCCGGTCTTCAAGGGCCGCCGCGTCCTCGTGAAGTTGAAGAGCTGAGGGGGACGCGATGGAACAGCCAATCGACTTCGAGTCGCTCGACAAGGGAACGCCGATCGAGGGCCTCACCATCCCGGCCCTGACCCGTGCGACGCTCGCCCGCTTCGCTGGTGCCACCGACGACTACAACCCGATGCACCTCGACGACAAGGTCGCGTCGGCGGCCGGCAAGTCCTCGGTGTTCGCGCCGACGAGCCTCGTCATGGCCTATGTCGGCCGCATGATCGAAGGGTGGCTCGTCGGGGCTGTCCTCCGCCGCTTCGAGATCAAGGTCGTGCGCCTCGTGTGGCCGGGGGACGTGCTCACCTGCCGCGGCACCATCATCGACAAGCGTGAAGAGGGCGGCGTCTGCATCATCGACGCCGACGTGTCGGCCGACAATCAGCGCGGCGAGAACGTCGCGAACGGGCTCATCATCGCCGTCGTGCCCCGCGCGCTCGGCAAGGGTCTCACCGCCAAAGACCTCGAGGTCGGCATCGCCTATCAGCCCGCGGGCAAGAAGAAGGCGGCGCCGCAGAAAGCTCCGAAGAAGAAGAAATGAAACGCCTGACCGTCGCAGAGGCGCGCCGCCGCTTGGCCGACGCGCTCGATCACGTCGAGGACGGTGAGCCGGTGCTCATCGAGCGGCGCGGTGTCACGTTCGAGCTGCGGGTGCGCCCCGCCGGCAAGCGCGTCCGCGGCCGTGACCTCGAGCCGTTCCCGACCGCCAACGAAGCGTCGCTTGGGCCGCTCTGGGAGTGGGCGGCCGCCGCGCGGGGCCACGTGTTCCACGGCACCCGGCAGCGCGGGCGCAAGACGCGAGGCTGAAGCGTGCGCAACCTCACGCCGTAGGAACCGATACGTCGGCCGAGGACGGTGGAGAAGGTGCCCATGCGTATCCATGACCATGCCCAACTCGGCCTGCCGGTGGCAGCCCCGGCGACCGTTCCGTTGAATCGCGTCAACGAGGCGGTCACCGCCCTGACCCGCTCGGTGCGCGCTGCGCAAAATCCCATGACGACCGATGTGTCGGCGCTCCGTGGCATTGCGAGCGTCGCGGCGTTGCGCGTGAACACGTCGATGTTCGGCGGCTGGGCGCTGACGTTCCATACGAAAGCCGGCTTTTCCGACGATGCGGTGCGCCAGGCGGTCACGTACCTGCTCGCGCGCGACGGCTTCGCCGACGTCCCGTTCTCGCTGAACGGCGAGCAGGTCAACGCGATCTAAAGGCCGATCAACGGCGGCGTGACTTCTTGCGCGCCGCCTTTTCGGCCCGTCGCTTCTGCTTCGCGCGCTCGCGCTCTTTCTGGCTCATCTGGCCCTTGCCGGCCGCCGGCTTCTTGCCGCCGAACATCGCGGCGAGCTGCTCTTGCGTGACGCCGGGCGGGAGCTGCATGCCGCCGGGCATTCCTCCCCCCATGCCAGGGAGGCCGCCCATACCGCCCATCCCAGGCAAGCCGCCGCTCGGCATCCCAGGGAGCCCCGGACCTGGCGGACCCGGCACGCGGAACGGCATGCCACCCGGCATGCGACCCCCGGTCATCTTTTGAAACTGCTCGGCGAGCTGCTCTGGGCTGCCACCCAAGAGGTCGCCCATGCCTTTGCCCTTGAAGTTGCGCAGCTGTGAGAGCTGCTCTTTCCAGCACATTGGGATCCTAAGCTTAGAATTCCACGTGGACAAGTTGTCGCG
>JADMIO011014754.1_pt1 | contig 28002 bp, 15 predicted proteins | sample 8958161 | NCBI WGS metagenome assembly JADMIO01 (sample SAMN16585339, study PRJNA669376) | soil metagenome | isolation source: Crop rotation soil | place: USA: Cullars Rotation, Alabama | collected 2011 | reverse complement strand
GCCGCGACTTCAAGTCACGTGAATTCCAAGCTTCGGATCCCACTGTGCTGGAAAGGCATGCAGCTCGGCAACCTCTCGCTGGAGGGATTCGACATCGGTCATGCCGACACCGCCCGCGTGAAGGCCGAGAAGATGATTCGCAAGTTGCGGGCGGAGATGATGCCACTGGCTGGCCGGCCACGCCCGCCGAGTGACACGTTGCAGATGGTGGCGGACGCGATCGAACGGATCGTGGACAAGGCATCGCCACCTAACGCCGGATCCCGAACGTTCCAGCGCCTCAACCGCCCCGAGTACGAGAACGCCGTCCGTGACCTGTTAGGCGTCGAGATCAACGCCGCGGACTATCTGCCGCTCGATACGAAGAGCGCCAACTTCGACAACATCGCCGACGCGCAGCTGCTCTCCCCGACGCTGCTCGAGTCGTATCTGAACGCGGCGGCCACGGTCAGCCTGCTGGCAGTGGGCGACAAGAATGCGCCGCTCGCGATGTCCACGTACCGCGTGTCGCCCTACATCTCGCAGCACCCGTGGGACCATGTCGATGGCGCACCGTACGGGACGCGTGGCGGCATCGTCGCGCGGCATACTTTCGTCGCCGATGGCCAGTACGAGCTTCGCTTCAACGTGGCGGGTGGGGTCGGGACGCAGCTCGAGGATATCGACGTCTCGATCGACGGCGAGCGCGTGTCGTTGCTCAAGTACGAGCGTGGCGTCAACAAGTCGTTCGCCATGCAGGACCTCCCGCTCGGCGTCGATCTGTACAAGACCGAGCCGCTCACGATCAGCGCCGGCCCGCATCGCGTGTCGGTGGCGTTCGTTAGGCGCGCCGACGGCCCGTACGAGGATCTGATCAAGCCGCACGATTGGTCGCTCGCGTCAGGCGGGTCGGCCAGCTCGGGCACGACCATGCCGCCGCACATCATGGACCTCGGGATCGTCGGGCCGCAGAACGCAGTTGGCGTGTCCGAGACGCCGAGCCGGCGGATCATCTTCTCGTGTCGTCCCTCAGCCACACTGGCGGACTCGGCGTGTGCGGGGCAAATCCTGAATCGGCTGGGAGCCAAGGCGTACCGGCGGACGCTCACGAAGCGCGACATGGACGGCCTCATGTCGTTCTACGCACGCGGCGCGAAGGCGGGTGGTTTCGAGGAAGGTATTCGCACTGCATTGCAGGCGATGCTTGCGAGCCCGTATTTCGTGTTCCGCTTCGAGACCGCGCCCCCGGACGTCGCGCCGGGCAAGGACTACAAGATCAGCGACTACGAGCTGGCATCGCGACTCTCGTTCTTCCTCTGGAGCAGTATCCCGGACGATCGGCTGCTCAAGCTTGCTTCCGCTGGACAGCTCTCGAATTCAGCGACGCTTGGAAGCGAAGTCCGACGCATGCTTTCCGACCCGCGGGCGAATGCGCTCGCGACGCGATTCGCTGGTCAGTGGCTGCGGCTCCAGGACATCGAGAAGGTTCGGCCCGACGTGTTCTGGTTTCCGGACTACGACGAGCAGTTGGGCCAGGCGATGCAGAAGGAAACGGAGTTGTTCTTCGGCGACATTGTCCGGCACGACCGCAGCATCCTAACGCTGCTCAATGCGAACTATACGTTCGTGAACGAGCGACTCGCTCGCCATTACGGGTTCAAGAACATCTCGGGCGACCAGTTCCGTCGCATCACGTATCCGGACAGCACGCGCCGCGGGATCCTTGGCCAGGGCAGCATGCTCGTGCAGACGTCGCTCGCGAACCGAACGTCGCCGGTCCTGCGTGGGAAATGGGTGATGGAAGTCGTCATCGGCATGCCGCCACCGCCACCACCGCCTAACGTTCCGTCGCTCGACGAGACGACGGATGGCAAGGATGGCAAGCCGCTGACGACGCGTGAGCGCATGGAGCTGCATCGCAAGAACATCACCTGCCGCACGTGCCATCAGTACATGGACCCGATCGGCCTCGCGCTCGACAACTTCGACGTGACGGGCCGCTGGCGCTATCGCGAGAATGCGATGCCGCTCGACACGCAGGGGCAGCTCTACGATGGTACGCCGGTGTCGACACCGCAGCAGCTCACGAAGGCGTTGCTCAAGCGACCGACGCCGTTCGTTCGTCATTTCACCGAGAACCTGATGGCATACGCGCTCGGTCGTCGCCTCGCGGACGAGGATCAGCCGACCGTCCGGGCGATTGCTCAGCGCAGCTCGGAGAGCGGCTACAAGTTCTCGTCGTTCGTGATGGGCGTTGTGAATTCGAGTGCGTTCCGAATGCGGACGGCTGAGCAGCCGGTGGCTGCCGATGCCGACCACTCGCAGCACTAACAAAGCAGCCGGAGAGACCCGATGCACATTCTGGGCGGAAAGTCGATGGAGCGACGCAGCTTCCTCCGTGGGCTCGGAGCGACGATCGCTCTGCCGTACCTCGACGCAATGGAACCGAGGTTCCGATCGCTCGCGAGGTTTGCCGGCGCGTCGGCCGCCGGTGACAAGACGCGCCTCGTGTGCATGGAGCTCGTGCACGGCTGCGCCGGCTCGAATACCTGGGGTGCGTCGAAGCATCTGTGGGCGCCGGCGGAAATCGGTCGGAACTTCCAGCTCAATCCTGACGGCGCACTCGCCTCACTCGATCCGTGGCGCGAGTACCTAACGATCGTCAGCAACACCGATGTGCGGATGGCCGAGGCGTTCGAGGCGCCGGAGATTGGCGGCGATCACTTCCGGTCCAGCGCGGTGTTCCTCACGCAGTCGCACCCGAAACAGACGCAGGGCTCGGACGTGTTCGTCGGGACGTCGCTCGACCAGATCGTCGCGCGAAAGATCTCGGGTGACACGGCCATTCCGTCGATGCAGCTCTGTATCGAGAACCAGGATCGTGGCGGTGGCTGCGACTACAACTACGCGTGCGCCTACACCGACACGCTGAGCTGGGCGAGCCCAACGGATCCGCTCCCGATGATTCGCAACCCACGCATCGCGTTCGATGCGCTGTTCGGGGCCGGAAGCAACAACGCCGACCGCGCCGTCAGGCGCAAGGCGAACCAGAGCATTCTTGACTGGATCGTCGGGGACCTCTCGACGCTCAAGCGCGACCTCGGGCCCACGGACCGTCAACGTCTCGACAAGTACCTGTCGGATATTCGCGAGCTCGAGCGGCGCATTCAGGGCGTCGAAGCCCGGAACGCCAGTGGCGAACAGCGGGAGCTGCCGGAAGCGCCGTTAGGCGTACCGGATTCCTTCGCCGAGCACATGAAGTTGATGTTCGACATTCAGGTGCTCGCGTTCGAGTCGGACATCACGCGCGTGTTCTCGTTCAAAACCGGGCGTGACGCTTCGACGCGCGCGTACCCGGAGAGCGGCACCGACAAGGCGTTCCATCCGGCGTCGCACCATGGCGGGCGTGAATCCGCGATCCTCGACTTCAACAAGATCAACCGCTATCACGTCAGCATGTTGCCGTACTTCCTCGACAAGCTCAAGACGACGATGGATGGCGACAAGAGCCTGCTCGATCAGACGGTGATCGTGTACGGGTCGCCGATGGCGGATGGCAACATTCACAACCACCGTCGGTGTCCGCTGCTGCTGTTAGGCAAGGGCAATGGCCGGTTGCCGGGCAACATGCACCTCAAGGCGCCGGACGCGACGCCGATGGCCAACGTCATGCTCACGCTGCTGCATCAGTTCGGGTGCAATGATGTGCGTACGTTCGGTGACAGTACGGGTGAGTTCACGCTCGTCTAGAGAGTGAGAGGTCGAGAGCAGGCGAAATGAGCCGTATGGCAGAATTGCCATTGCCGGCTCTGATCGTGCAGGACGTTCGGAACCAGCGATGGTAATTCTGCCAATATTGGCCCATTTCGCCTGCTCTCGATCTCTTCACGCCAATATTCGTTCGAGCTCAAAGGACCGCATATGAACGCTCGATCATTCAAGCTCGCCGGACTGGTTGGTGCGTGGGCGTTGCTCGCCGCAGCGGTCTCGGTTACGCCACCTGCGTCTCCAATCGCAGACGCAGCGATGCGCGGGGATGTCGCAACCGTTCGATCCCTGATTGCGCGCAAGCTCGACGTGAACGCACCGCAGGGCGACGGCATGACGGCGCTCCATTGGGCCGCCGACCGTGGCGACTCTGCGCTCGCGGCCGAGCTTCTGAGAGCGAAGGCGATCGTCACGCTGCGTACGCGGATCGGCGCGTACACGCCGCTGCACATTGCCGCGCGCACCGGAAACCCAGCGGTCGTTCGCGCGTTGCTTGCCGCCGGCGCTGACGTCAAGGCAACGACAACGAGTGGCGCGACCGCCCTACACTTCGCTGCGGCTGCCGGAAATCCGGATGTCGTGAAGGCGCTACTCGCCAAGGGCGCCGATCCTAACGCGAAAGAATCGAACTGGGGACAGACCCCGCTCGTGTTCGCAGCGGAGTACAATCGCGCCGCGGCGATTCAGGTCCTCATGAAGCACGGCGCCGATCCGTCCATCCACACGAAGCTCTCGAATCTCTCCGACGACGCCGCGCGCGACCAGGCGGCGGAGAAGAAGCGGCGCGCTGTGCTCATCTCGTTCGAGCCGCCCGCACGTCATGATTCCGCCGAGGCGGATTACAAGAAAGCGCTCGAGGCGGCGCGCGCGGTGGCTCGCGCGAACGCGCCGCGCACCGCCGCCGATTCCGCCAACGCACAGCAGGGCGGCGGTGGTCGAGGGAATCAAATGCCGGTTCGCGAGCCACGTGGTCCATTCACGCCCGAGCAAATTCAGGCGGCGATCGATTCTGGCCGGACAGTACTCACGGCAGCAACGCTTCCAACGGATTCCGTGAAGGAAGAGGTCGATACGCTGAACGGCGGCGTGCAGGGCTACATCAAGCAGGTCGGCAGCGTCGGCGGCCTAACGGCGCTGCACCACGCGGTGCGTCAGGGGAACGTCGATGCCGCGCTCGCGTTGCTCGACGGCGGTGCGAACATCAACGACACGTCATACGTCGATGGCACCACGCCGCTCCTCATGGCGATCATCAACGGGCAGTTCGACGTGGCGATCAAGCTCGTCCAGCGTGGCGCAAATCCGAATCTCGCGAGCAGCTCAGGCATGGCGCCGCTATATGCGACGATCAACTCGCAGTGGGCACCGCGTTCGCGCTTCCCGCAACCGCAGGCGATCCAGACGCAGAAGACGACGCATATCGAGCTCATGACGGCGTTGCTCGACAAGGGCGCCCAGGTGAACGCGCGGCTCAAGAAGCAACCGTGGTACTTCGCGTACAATAACTGCGGCAACGCGAACTGCGGGCTCGAGAACATCGATGGCACGACGCCGTTCTGGCGCGCGACGTACGGGCTGGACCTGGATGCGATGAAGCTATTGATCGCGCATGGCGCCGATCCGAAGCTGGCATCGACACCTCCAGCACCGGCGGCGCGAGGCGCTGCTCGTCCGGCTCGTCAGGCGGCCAGCGCGGCAGACAGCACCAAGCCTAACGCGGGGGCCAAGCCCGCGGAAACCCCCGTAACGAAGGTCGTGGAGGCTCCGGTGCCCGCCCCGTCGGCTCCAGCCGGTCGCGCCGGGGCCAACACCCCGGCTCGAAGCGCCGGTGGTGACGGCCCGGTAAACGCCGGTATCGCTGCTGGGCTCCAGGCAAAGCTCGACCCCGACATCGAAGTGCTCGCGAAAGCGGCACCCGTTGGGCCAGGCGTCATGCCGATTCACGCCGCCGCTGGCGTTGGATACGGCAACGGCTTCGCCGGGAACTCTCATCGACACGCGCCTGACGCGTGGATGGCGGTGATGAAGTATCTCGTCGAAGATCTGCACATGGACGTGAACGCGCGCGACAACAACGGATATACGGCGCTCCATGGCGCTGCTGCTCGCGGGGACACCGAGATGATTCAGTATCTCGTGGCCCACGGAGCGGACGTGAAGGCGGTGTCACGCAACGGACGCACGGTGGTCGATATGGCCAACGGCCCGGTGCAACGCCTACGCCCGTTCCCGGAAACGATCGCGCTCTTGGAAAAGCTGGGCGCGAAGAATCAACATCACTGTGTGTCGTGCTAACGCGACGGCGGCTTCTCCCCAGCGAGCAACAGTCGAACATGCTCCTCGCATAACTGCAATCCGCCCTCGCCATCTTTGGGGGTGACTTTTCCGTCCGCGTCTGCATCCTTACCAAGCACGAGCTCATTCGTGAGTGACGCGAGCTGACTCACGAGGGCGGCGGCTTCGGACGCCGTGGTCGCCGCCTGAATGCGTTGTGCGAGTGCCACCACGGCGTCGGCACGCTGGACCGTATTGCGCGCCGAGATCGCGACGTGACCGGCGTGCATGATGGCGCTCTGCGATGCACCCGGTGCTTTGGCGGCGAGATCCGCGTGCGACGCCACACCTAACGCGGCTCGTTTCACGCCGTAGCCAAGCCCCGGGCCCGCAGCCAAGACGCTCGGGTCAACCGCATTGATCACGTGCCCTGCGTGCACCTTCATCGCTGCGAGATTCTCCGGGTCGCGGCCCGCGAGGCCCGCGTGTACGGACGCGGTACGTGCCTCCTCCATCGCCGTGGGCAGCAGCCCCATACCCTTTGGCGTGTCGGAGAAGCCGTTCATGATGTGGCCGATATGCACTCCGAGCGGGCCCGCAGGTACCGCGACTGTCGGCATCGCGGCAGCGAGCTGACCCGGGATCGGGGCGCCCGTCAGCTTCGCGATCGTGGAGTCGAAGACCGCGCGTGAGGCAGAGTCGGTGCTGACGAGATACGTCTTGTGCCGATACTCCTCTTCCGACACGGCGGCCTTTTGCAGCACCTCGGCCACCGCGGTGGCCATCTGGTCGCGCAATTGTTGCTGCGCCTGCAGCGTCTTGTTGCGCGGCGCGGTGAGCTGCTTCTGGATCGAGTCACGCACCTGTGCGACGGACAGGGAGAGTTTCGCGAACGCGACGATGTCGTCGTGCGCCATGCCGTGCGACGTGTGCGAAGCCTGCGATGCGGCTGAGCTCTGAGCGAGGCCTGGCGAACTCTGTGTCAGAGTCACGAGCGCGGCCGTGAAGGCAATGGCGCGCGTGAACTTGGGGTGCGTCATTCGGTACTCCCGCGTGGCGGGCTGTCGGAGGCGAGAAAGTAGCGTCCGAACCGAGAACGGGCCAACCTGCGCGGACGTTGAGGCCGGTCGGCTTCTGGAAGCTGCGGCCAAGGTTGGCCGCGGCACCAACAGCGGTCATATTGGCGCGTGCCCGAACAGGAGCTGAGGGCTGTCGCTCGACGTCCGCCAACTACAGGAGTCTCTCGGAACGGCCTACGCGATCGAGCGTGAGCTCGGCGGCGGTGGCATGTCCAGGGTCTTCCTGGCCCAGGAGACGGCGTTAGGCAGGCGCGTCGTCGTCAAGGTGCTTGCTCCCGAGCTGGCCGAGGGCCTCTCGGCGGAGCGATTCTCGCGCGAGATCCGCCTCGCGGCAACGCTCCAGCAAGCCAACATCGTCCCGCTGCTCAGTGCCGGCGACGCCGCCGGGCTGCCGTACTACACGATGCCGTACGTCGAGGGCCGTTCACTCCGCTCACGCCTTGACGCGGAAGGTCGCCTTTCGGTCGCGGACAGTGTCAGTGTCCTGCGCGACGTCGCTCGCGCGCTCGGCCACGCGCATGCGCACGGCGTGGTGCATCGCGACGTCAAGCCGGAGAACATCCTGTTGTCGGGCGGCACGGCGGTCGTCACGGACTTCGGCATCGCAAAAGCCGTCGAGAGTGCCACCGCTGAACGGCGCACGGAGCTCACCGCACTCGGCGCCACCGTGGGAACGCCCGCGTACATGGCACCCGAACAGGCCTCGGGCGATGCGGTCGATGCGCGCACGGACATCTATGCGTTAGGCTGTGTCGGGTACGAGATGCTCACGGGCGTGGCACCGTTCGGGGGGCGTGCGCCGCTACTCATGCTGGCGGCTCAGGTGAACGAGACACCGGTGCCGGTCACCGTGCGGCGACCTGACGTCCCGTCGGCGCTCGCGAGTCTCATCGAGCGCACACTCGCGAAACGCCCCCAGGATCGACCCGCGAGCGCCAGCGAGATGGTCAGACTGCTCGATGGCGTTGGCAGCGGCGACGCCCTCGACTCGGTCGGCGCGCCGGGTCGGTCTTGGCGCGTACCGATGCTGGCGACGACATCGGTCATCGCGCTCTCGGCGACGGTCGCGGCATTCGCACTGATTCGCTCGCGTGCTCCGGCCGGGCTCGTCGTCGGGACGACGTCGCAAGTGACGGCGTCGCCAGAAATCGAGATCGATGCATCGATCTCTCCGGACGGAAAGCTCCTGGCATATGCAGGCGAGCATGGCCGGTCACTTCGCATTTTCGTTCGGCAGCTGGGCGGTGGTTCGAGCATCATGGTCGGCCCCGACAGTGGCGGAAGCCAGCGCTGGCCGCGATGGTCGCCGGATGGGGCGTCCCTCATCTATGCGAGCGAGGGCATTGTCTATCAGGTGCCGGGGCTTGGCGGCGCGCCACGCCCACTCGCTGGTTCCAGCGCGGTCTTCCTCCGGTCGAACCCCACGGCCGTGCTTTCGCCCGACGGCAAACAGCTCGCCTGGGCGGATTCGGCGGGTATTCTCGTTAGGCCCGTCGATGGCGGAGCGTCACGGCGTGTTGCCAGTGGATCCGAGCTACATTCGCCAGCATGGTCACCGGATGGTAAACGGCTCGCGTACGTCGCCGGCAACCAGTCGTACGTGAACATCATCGGGAACACATCGCCGAGCGCGATCTGGACGGTGCGGGTCGATGGCGGCAGTCCGGTGCGCGCCACCGAGGCGCAGCACATCAACGTGAGCCCGTCATGGTACGCTGATGGCAAGTCGCTGCTGTTTATCTCCGGGCTGAGCGGCATTCGGGACATCTATCACGTCCGGCTCGACAACGATGGCCGACCCGTTGGTGAGCCAGCACGCCTAACGACTGGCGCCGAGCCGTATTCGATCTCGGTGTCTGCGGATGGGAAGCGGCTCGCCTACAGCGTGCTGCGGCAGCGGACGAACATCTGGACCGCGCCGATCTCGGCGGCGGCAACGACGCCGTACAGCGCGATGCAGCCAGTCACGCGCGAACATCAGCGGGTCGAAGGCGTGGCGCTGTCACCGGATGGCCAATGGCTCGCGTATGACGCGAACCGGCGTGGCAACGCGGACGTGTTCAAGATGCCAGCGAGTGGCGGCGAGCCGGTGCAGTTGACAAACGACCCAGCGGACGATTTCGAGCCGACGTGGTCTCCTGACGGGAAGTGGATCGCGTTCTATTCGACGCGGTCCGGAAGCCGCGACGTCTTCACGATGGATGCGAATGGCGGGTCGCTCGAGCACGTGACGGCGTTGCCCGGCCAGGAGCGCTTCCCCACGTGGTCGGCGGACGGCACGCGGCTGGCCTTTTCGTCGACGGAAGGCGGCGGCGAGGACATCTACATGGCGGCACGGCAGTCGTCCGGTGGCTGGTCGGTACCGAAGCGCCTAACGACGTTCGGCGCGGGCCTGCCGCGTTGGTCGCCGGATGGCGGGTGGATCGCCGCCATCTCGCCGCGGCTCGGGTTGGTGCTCGTTGCGCCGGACGGTGGCACGCCGCGCGTGGTCGTGCCAGCCAGCGACAGCGTCGGCACCATCATGTTCGTCGCGTGGGCGCGTGATCCGGCCACGCTCTACTACCTGGCCGTGCGCCCGCGCGAGCTCGTGTGGCGGTTCTGGTCGGTGCCGGTGACGGGCGGGAAGCCGCACCTTGTGCTCGCATTCGACCCGGCCGCCAAGCAACTCGGCGGTATTGCGTTCGCGACTGACGGGTCGCGGATCTTCTACACCGTCACCAGCGACGAGTCGGACGTATGGACCGTGGAGCTCGGGGCGCGCTAGACGAGTGTGGGGCGAACGATCGCGCGCGCGTTACGCGAGATCGGTCGAGACGCGCGCACTGCGCATGCGCTCGACCGAGTCCTCGACGATGGACTGCAGCACGTTCACGTCGACGTCGGCGAGACGCTTGATGTACAGGCACGACTTTCCGGTCTTGTGCTTGCCTAACGACTTCATCCGATCGGCGTACTGACTAAACCCCGGCATGATATACAGCGTCAGGTCATTCTTGCGTGGCGAGAAGCCGGTCAGGAACCAATCCAGTTCTCGCCCGCTCGGGTACTTGTATCGCATCTCGCCGAATCCGACGATGCTCGGGCCCCACATACGTGGCTTGGCGCCGGTCGCCTTCTGCATGATCTTGGCGACGGCCGTACAGTCCTTTCGGCGCTCGTCGTCGGTGATCTTCGCGAGGAACTCGGACACGCTCGCGGTGGTGGCTTTCGTCTTGAGCTCGGCCATGAGGCAAGTGGTACGGAAACAGTTTGCGTCCGGTGCGATTGTGACCTACGCTATCACGCGCCAACGTGCCGCGTCAACCAAATCCAGCTCATGACATTCATTCGATTCAGCGCGATTACTCTCGCTCTCGCAGTGAGTTTGGCCGGCAAGATGCACGCTCAGTCGACTCCGAACGCGTATCAGGCGCTCGGGCGTGACGTCCTGCGCGAGCTCATTGAGACGAACACGACGTTCTCGTCAGGCAGCACCACCAAGGCCGCTGAAGGACTCGCGGCGCGATTTCGAGCGGCTGGCTTCTCGGCGTCAGACGTCGAGATCGTCGGGCCCGACACCGGGCGCGATGCGAAAGACAAGAATCTGATCGTGCGCTATCGCGGGGCCGGCAAGCGAAAACCGATCCTACTCATCGGACACCTCGACGTCGTCGAGGCTCGGCGCTCTGACTGGGTGCTCGATCCATTCGCGCTGACCGAGCGCGACGGATATTTCTACGGGCGCGGAACGTTGGACATGAAGGACGGCGCTGCATCGTGGGTGGCCGCGTTGCTTCGCATGAAACAGGAAGCGATCGTTCCCGCAGGCGACTACATCCTCGCGTTGACGGCTGGTGAAGAAGGGGGTGGCGGCTACAACGGCATCAGCTGGCTGATCGCGAATCGTCGCGACCTGATGGATGTCGCCTACGTGCTCAACCCCGACGCTGGCGGCGGTGAGTTGCACGATGGCAAGCCTGTCGCGTTCGACGTGCAGGCGGCCGAGAAGGTGTTTCATTCGGTCCACCTCACGGTGCGGAATCCGGGCGGCCACAGCTCGATGCCGGTCAAGGACAACGCGATCAACCGACTCGCCGCCGCGTTAGGCCGAGTGGCGGCGTATGAGTTTCCGCTCAGGACGAACGCGGTGACGCGCACGTACTTCCAGCGGAGCGCGTCACTCAACCCGGGCGTGGTGGGCGCCGAGATGCGTGCGCTTGGAGCGTCGGCGACGCTGGACCGCGCAGCGGCTGCGCGTCTTGCAGCACGGTCGCCGTACTACAACGCGGTCCTGCGCACGACGTGTATCGCGACGATGATCGATGGTGGGCACGCGGTCAATGCGTTGCCGCAGCGGGCGGAGGCGACGGTCAATTGCCGGATTCTGCCGGGCGAAGATCCGGTGGAGGTGGAGCGCACCATTCGGCGCGTGGTCGCCGATACCGCGGTGGTGGTGACCCCGGCGGATACGGCGAGGCCGAGCCCGCCGTCGGTGTTGCCGCCAGCGCTGGATGGGACGTTGAGCGCGGTCGTGAAGTCGATCTGGGGCGCAGTCCCAATCGTACCGAGCATGGAGACCGGTGCGACCGACGGGCTGTATCTGCGCAACGTCGGGATTCCGGTGTATGGTGTGAGCGGATTGTTCGTCGATCCGAACAACGCGGATGACGTGCGTGCGCACGGGCTCAACGAGCGGATTGGCGTGAAGCCGTTCTACGACATGCTGGAGTTCACGTATCGCCTGCTGAAGTCGTTAGGCGATGCAGGCCGGTCGACGTGACGGAATTGGGGTCAGAGTCCAATTTCATCATTCGAACGCACCGGTGAACCCAACCCTCGCGACGCGGGGAAAGGGCTACCGGTGCGTTCGAATGATGAAATTGGACTCTGACCCCAATTCCGTCGAACGCTCGGGGTAATACCTGCGTATTCTCTCCGAGCCTCCAAAAGCCCCGACCCACGTCTCGGAGAAGTCCCATGCGCCGTTTCCGCGGCCGGCTAGTCATGCCGGCGCTCGTCTTGTTGGCTGTGCCCGCGACACAAGGGACCAGTCAGGCAACCCAAGTCTCGTCCGCCGCTCCGGCAGCGGCGAGCGCCTCACGCGGCGACCCAAAGAAGATTCTGAACCTGTCCGATTACGGGCGATGGAATCGCATCACACAGACCGCCATCTCGCCTGACGGCAAGTGGATGACGTACGCGTACCAGCCGAACGACGGCGACGCGACGCTCTACGTGAAGGAGCTCGACGGCTCGAAGCTCTACACGATTCCGATCGGGACCGCGCCTCAGGCAGCCGGCGGCGGAGGCGGAGGCTTTGGCGGTGGCGCCGCCAACAATGCGGCGTTCTCCGACGACTCTCGCTGGGTCGGCTACTACGTGAACCCACCGGGCCGCGCCGCAGGTCGCAACCGGCCAGGTGGTGGCGCACCCGGTGGCCAGGGAGGACGCGGTAGTGCGCCGAGCAACCCGGACGCGACGCCACCCCAGGGCGGACAAGGACAGCGCGCCGGTGCTCCCGCGCGCCGCTTCGAGCTACTCGACCTCGCGAGCGGCGACAAGTTCGGCGTTCCGAACCCCGCCAGCTTCCAGTTCTCCGAGGATGGCAAGTGGCTCGCCGTGCGCACGAACAAGCCGACGCCGTCCGATACCTCGCACGATGGCACCGACTTGATCCTGCGCGACCTAACGACGAGCGCAACGCGTAACATTGGCAACGTGAATGCGTTCGGGTTCGATGACGCCGGCAAGCTGTTCGCCTACACGGTGGACGCGACCGACCGGCTCGGGAACGGGATCTACCTGATCGACCTCGCGTCCGGCCAGACACGGACGCTCGCCAGCGCGACACTCGACTTCGACGGTCTCGCCTGGAGCGAGAAAGGCGCGAACCTCGCCGTGCTCCGTGGCGACAAGGCAAAGGCGAACAAGCAGAAAGACAACACGCTCCTCGTCTGGACCGACGCCAGCTCACCTAACGCGAAGCCAGTCGAGTACGACCCAACGAAGGATGGAGCGTTCCCGAGAGGGATGGTGCTGAGCGAGTTCTCCACGCCGCGCTGGAGCAACGACGGCGCGAAGGTATTCGTTGGCATCAAGGAACAGGAAGCCGAGCCGCCCAAGAGCGACGAGCTGCAGGCGAACGTCGACGTGTGGCACTGGAAGGATCCGGAGCCCCAGACGGTGCAGATCGTTCGTCTCGCCCAGGAGCGTCGCTTCACTTACCCCGCCGCGTTCTCCGTCACCACGCGCAAGCTCACGCGACTCGGCGATCCGGACATGCGGGTGGTGCAGCCGACACCTAACGGGAAGTGGGGCGTGGGACGGCTCGACACACCGTATCGCCTCGAGGTCTCGTGGGGCGGCACCAAGGCGGACCAGTATCGCATCAACACCGAGACGGGTGAGCGAACCCCGATCGAGAAGGCCGTGACACGCACCATGGGCATCTCGCCAGACAGTAAATGGTTCCTCTATCTCAAGGACAAGCACGTCTTTGCATACAACCTCGAGACCGGGCAGAAACGCGATCTCGACGATGGCGAGAAGATCAGCTGGCTCGACGCCGAGGACGATCATCCGTACGAGATCCCGACGTACGGCGTCGCGGGATGGTCCAAGGATGGAAAGTCCGTCATCCTCAACCATCGGTATGACCTGTGGCAGATGCCACTCGATGGCGGAAAGGCCGTGAACCTCACGCAGGGCATGGGCGAAGCCGGCAAGATTCGTTTCCGCCTCGTTAGGTTCGACCGTCCAGGCCGAGGCGGGCGTGGCGGCGGCGGTGGTGGCATCTTCGGCGCGCCGGCACAGGACGACGAAGGCATCGACCTGACGAAGCCGCAGGTCCTCTCGGCTTACGGCGACTGGACGAAGAAATCCGGCTACTACCAGCTCGTGTCAGGTAAGGCGCCGACGCCGCTCATCTACGCCGACAAGGCGATCGGCCAGGCCGACAAGGCCGAGAAGGCGGATCGCGTGATCTTCACGGAGCAGACGTTCACGGAATTCCCGGACTACTGGGTGAGTACGACAGCGTTCGCATCTCCGAAAAAGATCACGGACGCAAACCCGCAGATCGCCGAGTATGCGTGGGGCAGCAAGGTTCTCATCGATTACACGAACAGCAAGGGCCAGAAGCTGCAGGGCACCCTAACGCTGCCGGCCGATTATCAGCCAGGCAAGAAGTATCCGATGCTCGTGTACTTCTATGAGATCATGTCGAACACGCATCACCAGTTCTCGATGCCCGTGTACGACGATCGGCCGCAAATGTCCACCTACGCGAGCAATGGCTATCTCGTCCTGCAGCCGGACGTCGTGTACGAGATCGGCAAACCCGGCAGCTCGGCGGTCGATTGCGTGACGAGCGCGGTGAAGAAGGTGATCGAGTTGGGCTATGCGGACCCGAAGCACATCGGATTGCAGGGACACAGCTGGGGCGGATATCAGTCGTCGTTCATCGTGACGCAGACGGACATATTCGCGGCGGTGGTAACGGGCGCGCCGCCGACGAATCTCGTGAGCTTCTACGATGAGCTGTACAAGTCCACGGGCACGGTGCAGCAGGGCATCATGGAGATTGGCCAGGTGCGGATGGGCGCGAACGTGACGCCGTGGAACTCACACGACCTCTATGAAAGTCAGTCGCCGATCCATCACGTCACGAACATCAAGACGCCGTTCATGATCTTGCAGGGGACGGCCGATGGTGCCGTGGATTGGGATCAGGGACTCGAGTTCTTCAACGCGGCGCGGCGGAACGGGAAGGAGGTGATCTTCCTCTCGTATCCTGATGAACCGCATCACCTGGCGAAGAAAGAGAATCAGAAGGATTTCCAGGTGCGCATGAAGCAGTTCTTCGATCACTATCTCATGGACAAGCCGGCGCCGAAGTGGATGACCGACGGCGTTCCTCAGACGAAGAAGGGCGGGCCGATCGAGTAACTGGTCTCCGGGCGTCCCAACCGGTATCTTGGCGCAGCCGCGGTAACTGCCCTTACAACCGCACCATTTGACGAACGACCTCCGCTGCCTCGCTCAAGGGGAATCCGCGCTTCGAGAAGCTCATCGCGGGCCGCTAGCCTAACGAATCGTACGAGCCAGCGGCCGCGGATTGCTCACCAAATCTGGCGCCTAGTCACACACGCGTTCGCTCGTTTCCTTGAACGAGGTCATGACGCCGTTCGCGTCGATGGTGTAGTGGAAGATGTTCAAGACTCTGAAATTGTTCAGCGAGCCCTGACTGATGAAGCGGCGGTGGAAGATCGCGGTGTCGTTCGTCGGGAGCTGGTCCGCCTGCATGTTGAAGCTCTCGTTCACCGTTTCCGCCAGGCGGTACATCGCGCCGGTCACAAGTCCGATGCCGTACGATCCCTGGTCGTGAAACTGCGACGAGCCGTGGAATCCGCCATTGGCGTCGATCGTTTCGTGGAGGTGCATCTCCTGCCGGATCGTCCACTGGACCGGCTCGCCGGTGCAGCCGCGTGGGACTGGAAACACGCCACTCTCCTCGAAGGAGATGCGCTGGTCGTTGTGCGAGACCTCGGCGAGTGGTTTCACTCGTCGGGCGGTTGGGCCAGTCGCTGGGTCACTGCAGGCCACGAGCGTGACGAGCACCAGGACGGGATACATGCGTGACATGGTGGCCTCCTGTATCGTTTGAGCGTTAGGCGGCGACCTACGGATTGCTGACGCGGATGTCGAACGAGAAATAGAAGTCACCCTGGTTGACGTTCGTCGTCGTGTTCTTCGTCGTGACGTACTTGATCAACCGGGCCACGTTGCGGTACTTGACGCTTCCGTCCGGCGCGGTGTACGTCCCGCTCGGGGTGAACTGCCACGACGCGCAGGCCGCGGCGCCGGCTGGCGTTAGGCACGTCACCGTCGCCCACTGTGTTTCGGGCGCGCCCTCGGGATCCCCCGCCGGGTTCGGATTCATCTGCACGGCGTACTTCGATGCGCCGGACGTGAACGCGATATGCAGCGGACAGGCCATGCTGGCCGCCGGCGCGAGCGTCCACATGCTGTTGCCGTACACGTTGCACTTCGAGATCGCATGCACCTTGTACAGCCCCGACGGGACAGCGATGGGATCCCCGCCGTTAGGCCCACTGCCAGGCACGGGCTGGGCGAAGTCGAGGAACAGCATCCGCGTCCCGTTGTGGGGGTTCTGCGAGTCGAGGACCCACGCGCCGGCGGCACCCTGGATGATCGACACGAGATTGCTGGAGTTCCGATAGACACCGAGGCCGTCGCTTCGTACCTGCAGCGTGGGCGCAATGGCGGTATCGGCGTCGAGCACCGTCGTCGTCACCGGCGTATCCACCGGACCTCTGGCAGCGGACACTCTTGCCATTTCCGGCTGCAGCGCCGACGGAGCATCTTCACGACATCCGGCGAGCCCTGTGGCGAACACGCTGAGCAGCGCACAGTGCGTCGTGGCATTGCGAATTCGGTTGCGCATCGAAGACCTCGAGAAGATCGGTATCATCCAGACACGGATGACCGCCGCGCCATTTGCGGTTGCCTAACGCAGCATCGGGTGTTTGACAGGTGTCGCACCGCATGGTATGATCGCGCATTGCCAGTCGCGCTCTGCAACGTTCCGCGGCGAGGTCGGTGTCGATGCCTGCTCTACCCGACGACGTCGAGACTCTCCTCGCAGCCAGCGAACAGCCGGCGCGGGATCGCGCATGGGCGGCCTTCGTCCGAGCCCACAGCCATGTCGTGTTGCGCGTCGCGCGGTTATTGGGCGGTGGGCACGATGCGACCATGGACCGTTACGCATTCGTGCTCGATGCGCTGCGTGGCGACAACTGCAAGCGGCTTCGCGCGTACGCGCCCGAGGGACGTGGGTCGTTCGATACCTGGCTCGCGGTCGTGAGTCGGCGGTTGTGCATGGACGAGCACCGACACCGTTACGGACGCACGCAGAGCGACGGACCGGAGGCCGAGGCAGAGCGGAACACGCGCCGTCAACTCGCGGATCTCGTTGGCGATGAGCTGGGTCTCGAAACCCTCGAGAGCGACGCTGCCACCGCCCCGGACGTTCAGGTCGAACACGCCGAGCAGCGCGCATTGCTCAGAGAGGCGCTTGCACAACTCGACGTTCACGATCGCCTGATCCTCCGGCTGCGCTTCGAGGATGGGCTGTCCGTTCCGGAAATCGCGCGCCTCGTTGGCGCCGACTCGCCATTCAAAGTCTATCGCCAGCTCGACAAGGTTCTTTCGACGCTGCGACGGATTCTCCAGGCGGCGGGTATTCACGATGCGTCGGCCTGAGGAGCGCATGCGCAAGTCGGCCACTGGCCATCCGTGCAGTTATGGAGAGCGATACGAGGAGTCCGACGCGTGATCCATCCGAGTGCACGCCCGATCGAGGCGAATGGACGTGTGCATCTGTCCGAGGCCGAGGTCGCGGGCTATCTGGATCACGACCTCTCGGCCGACGAGCGGCTGCGCATCGAGGAGCATATCGATCAATGCGCAACGTGCCGGACCGAGATCATCGCGTTGTCGCGACTGGCGAGCGATACGACGAGCGAGAGAACGGTGCCGGCTCGTCGGGCGTCCTGGTGGGTTGCGTCCGTCGCCGCCGTCCTGGTCGTCGCAGTGCTCCTGCCGCGCCTAACGAGCCATCCACCCGCGGCAGGCGACGGGCACCCCGTCCGCCGGGTGGCCGAACCCGACGGACGAGCGGGCATCGCCGTTGTCTCTCCCGCCAATGGTGCGACCGTCGGTACCCGACCGGTATTCACCTGGCGCGCAGCAAGCGCGGATCTCTATCGCATCACCGTCGTCACGGAAAGCGGGGATCCCGTGTGGACAAGCAACACGACTGAAACGACCATCGCTCTTCCCGACTCGATAGTGCTCCAACCTGGGCATGCCTACTACTGGCATGTCGACGGCATTGGGAACGGCATCGCGGCGAATAGCGGTTCGATTCGTTTTCAGATCCCACGGCCATGACCGGGCGCACAGCCCGTTGCGCCGTTCGGTCGATCATCGCTTGCCTTCTCGGCACGGGAGCGTGCAGCGCGGGACCGGAGCGGCCCTCGCAGCCGCGGCGCACGGTAGGTGATTCCCTCCTCGTTGCCGGAGACGCTCTCTTCGCTCGCGATCAATACGATAGCGCGCGCACTGTCTTGCGCAGATCACTTGACCAGGCGCGCGCCGCACGCGATCAGGATCTCGAGGCGCGCAGCCTAACGTCAATCGCGTTCGCAACCTACGGCCTCGGCGATTTCGAAGAGGCACGCACGATCGCGGAGCGTTCACTCGACATCGAACGCACGCGTCCGCCCACCAAGAACCTTGCACGGACATACAATTTCCTCGGCCTGCTGACGCAGGAGGACGGCCGCTACGCGGACGCCGTCCCGCTGCTCGAGCGGGCGCTGGAGATCGCACGGGCGACGAACGACAGCGAGACCATCGTACGCGCCACCGGGAACATCGGGCGAGGCGCGCTGAATCTCGGTGACATGAGACGAGCCCGCGATGCCGCACGAGAACAACGCCGGCTCGCTCGCGCCCTCGGCTACGCGAAGTACGAGGGAAACAGCTTCGCGAACGAAGCCAATGCTGACATCTGGGAAGGCAATCCACGCGCGGCGTTCGCGCGACTCGACACCGCGCGGATGCTCTATCAGCGCGTGAACTATCGCCGCGGACAACAATTCGCGCTGGCCGAGCTCGCAACAGCGCTCGAAGGGATTGGAGAGATTGCCACGGCGTTCGCCGTGCTGGACACCGCACTCGACCTTGCTGAGCAACTCCAGATGAAATCGCAGCAAGGCGAGGTGCTCCGACTGTTCGCCGAGATGCACCTCCGCGTGGGCGACTATCGTCGATCGGCGCAATACGCCGACCGCGCGGATACTCTGCTACGGGCGACCGGCTACACGACGCAGCGCTCGCCAGCGTTGCTCATCGCAGCAGACGCCTACAGTCGGTTGGGTAACCTAACGCGGGCGCGAGCGAACGCCGAGCAGGCGCTGCAGCTCGATAGCATCGCCGAGTCTCCCCTCAACCAACTCGACGACCTGCTGCTGTTGACGGACATCGAGTACCGTCGTTCCGGACTGGCGAGTGCGGAGCCGCGACTACGCTCAGCGCTCGCGCTGGCGAACCGACTCGGAACGCGTGGAAGCCGCATCGACGTCGCGGTCGCCGAGGCGCACCTCGCCGACCTGTCGCGCAACCCCCGTCGAGTACTGCGTGCGCTGCGCGGCGCTGGACCAGATGTCGCCGCGGGCGACTTCGTGGCCGAGTGGGAGACGAATGCGCTCGCTGCACGCGCGTACGCGCAACTCAACGAGCTGGACTCGGCCGTTGCTGCCGGTCGTCGCGCGGTCGATGCAGTGGAGCGACTTCGTGGAGACCTGGCCTCGAACACGTTACGCTCGACGTTCGTGGCCGATAGAGCGGACGTCTACGCCGATCTCGCGGTCGTCCTGCTGCGCCTGGGCCGTACTGACGATGCCTTCGCGATGGCTGACGCAGCCCGAAGCGGCGAACTGCTGCGGCGTCTCGGTGCGGCGCGCGACGACGCACGCGCGGGCCGACTTCCGCGTGAGCTCGTGGAGAGCGACGATCTCCTGCGGCGGATCGACAACCTCGTCAAGCGCCTTCGCGAAAGTGAACGCAGCCGTCGTCCCGAACGAGGAAGCCCGATCGATTCCGCCGACGCGGACCTTGCCGCGCAGCTCGAACGTGCACGAGGCGAATATGAAGCGCTCACCATTCGCGTTGCGCAGCAGCAACCACGGGCGGTGACCGTGTTAGGCGGCAATCCGGTTCGCGCGAAAGAGATCCGCACGAGCCTCCGACCCGGCGAAGCGGTGCTCGATTATCTCATCACTCCCGATCGATTGTACGTGTTCGTCGTGACGGCAACCAAGCTCACCGTCGTTCAACGCGAGGTCGCGCCGTCGACGCTCACCCAACGCGCGCGGCTGCTGCGTGATCTCTGGGGCTCGCGGACCGCGCACTGGGAATGGGGACTGGATGCCGCGAAAGCGCTGGACGACGCGCTGATTGCTCCGGTTCGTGACGCCGGCATGCTGACCGACGTTACGCGGCTCTTCATTGTGCCGCAGGGGGTTCTGGCGCAGGTCCCGTTTCCCGCCCTCGTCAACGCGAAGACGCAGCGGTATCTGATGCAGGATTTCGCGATCACTGTGCTGCCGTCAGCGGGCGTACTTCCGACGCTGCGACGCGAGTCGGGATCGTCTGGCGAATGGGCCGGCAAAGGAATCGCGCTGGCGCCGTTTCCTGACGAGCTCACGGCCACCCGTGGCGAGGTCGCCGCGTTTCGGGCGCTGTTGCCACAGGCAAGTAGTCGTCTCGCTGGCGAGGCCACCGAAGCAGAACTGCGCCGAGCCTTGACGTTAGGCATCCCGGTGCACGTGGCGACGCACGCCGTCATCAACGCGCGGAGCCCCATGTTCTCCCGCATCGAGCTCGCGCGACCGCGCGAGGCGAACCCGAACGACGACGGCCGCCTGGAGCTGCACGAAGTACTCGGGCTCAGGATCACCGCGCCGCTCGTCGTTCTCTCGGGATGCGAAACGGGCGCGTCCTACGAATGGACGGACGACGCCGTGAAGGGCGTCGCCGAGTTGACGCTGGCACAGGCGTTTCTCTCGGCCGGCGCGGCGAATGTCGTCCTGACGCTTTGGCCCATCGACGATGCCGGCGCTGGCGAGTTCGCAAAGCATTTCTACCGCGCACTCGCCTCAGACGCGGTCGATGGAGCGCTGTCGGACGCGCAGCGTCGAATGGCGTCGGACGCGAGATACGCGAACCCGTACTACTGGGCTGGTTACGTCCTCACTGGTGCCGGAACGCAAGAAACACTCGACCAATCCGTGTCAGTGTTGACAGGCAGTCGTAAGTAACGGCTTGGCATCCGCAAACAACCGGGGCGACCGATGACCGACGCATCGAACCGTGCGACTACTCGGAATGTGGTGTCGGTTGTCGTAGCCTGCTTCGCGATCGGCAGCTGCGGGCGTGACACCGAGCCATCGGGCGTGCGTGTCCCGTCAATTGCGCTGGCTGCGAAAGCGCCGGGAATCACGGTCACTGCCGCTGACCCGTCCTTCGGCATGCAGGGTCAGAGTAATGAATCGGTGAGAATCACAGGGAGCGGATTTGCGCCAGGCGCTCAGGCGGCATGGCTCCGGAATGGTGTGGTCGATACGACCATTACCGTCACTTCGACCCAGTACGTGAGCCCGACGACGCTCGTCGCAACAATCAGCATCTCGTCGAAGTCGACGGTGGATTTTCGAGACATTCGCGTGATGGCTGCCGGCGGCCGAACCCAAGGCATCGGCAACCTGCTGTTCGAAGTCACGCAGGCGGTCGGCATCCCGGGAACTTCGTGGGTGCGAAGCATCAATGACAACGGTGAAGCCACAGGCACCCTGAGCGCCGGAACAGGTGTCTTCTATTACAACATCGGCACCGGAGTCCTCGAGACGGTATCGCCGACCGGAACGGGCTACGACATCAGCACGACAGGCAACGCGATCGTTGGCTCCGGGGGGCCTAACGGCGGATTCGCATATCTCTACACGCGCACCGGGCCGGGTACGTGGCAGGCCACCGCGCTGCCAATCGCCGCGACGTCGTCTGGGGGCATCGCGCGGGCGATGCGGATTGATGGCACGGGCCAGGTCGTACAAATCGCGGGACTGGAGTACGGCGCTGGTGCCGTGAGCTGGACGTGGCAGGCAGCGACAGGAACGTGGCAGCGCATCGTCTTGCCGGGGAGTGGCGCAGAGGTGCGGCATCGAGCGATCAGTGACAATGGCATCCTCGGAGGCATCGCCGGTGCCGGCAAGTCGCTTGGACCTGCCGTTTGGATGCCTAACGGTTCTGGCGGTTACACACTCACCCTGCTCGCCACGAAGAATGGCGCGGTCAACGGCATTCGGTCCGACGGACAGATGCTCGTCGGATTCACATCGACTCCATCGGTGTCCGCTCCGATGTACTGGCTCGCTCAACCGGGCGGCACGTGGGGCGCTCCGGTCACGGTGGCCGGCGGTTGCAACGCCGTCAAAGATGTCGCCGACGCTGGTCGGTTCGTCTTGAACGACTGTCCGATCAGTAATGGCGGCCAGGCATCACCCGCCTACGCCGACGCGCCGTATGGCACCCTCTCGCGCCTCGGCGGTTTGGGCCCGAAGAACATTGCGGGCTTTGTGTCCGGCATCTCGCACGGCGGCCACTATGCCGGCGGCTATGCAGGCTCTCAAGGCGTGTACTGGTGGTTGCCGTAGTTCGAGCGATAGCCAACAAGGCATCGTCCTGAGCGAGGCGAAGGACCGCAATCGCGCCTCGTGAAGGCGATGTCACCCTGAGCGAAGCGAAGGATCGTTGTGCTCTTCGCACAGTGCTCTCTCGGGATCGTAAAGATCCTTCGGCTGACGCTTCAGGATGACAGAGCCCTCCGTCGGGGCGAGTGCGGTGCTTCGGTCGCGCCTCAGGATGACAGAGTCCTCCGTCAGGGCGCGTGCGGTGCTTCGGCTGACGCCTCAGGATGACAGAGCCCTCTACGTCTGTGCTCGCGGTCCTTCGGCTGACGACCTACATTCGCGGCGCCGCCAACAGGACCCTCCAACGAGCGACCTTCGCGAACGGCTGCAGCACGCATTGGGCGCCGCATACACCCTCGACCGTGAGCTCGGCGGTGGAGGGATGTCGCGTGTCTTCACCGCGCGTGAAACTGCACTCGGACGCACCGTCGTCGTAAAGGTCCTTCCCCCCGAGCTCGCCGGCGGCGTCTCCATCGAACGATTCAAGCGTGAGATTGCCCTCGCCGCACGGCTCCAACACCCTCACATCGTTCCACTCCTGTCTGCCGGCGAGATGGACGGCGTGCCGTACTTCACGATGCCGTTCGTGACCGGCGAATCGCTCCGCGCTCGACTCGCGCGACACGGCGAGCTGCCGGTGAGCGAGAGTCTCCGGCTCCTGCGCGAGATCGCAAGTGCGCTCGCCTACGCTCACCAGAACGGCGTCGTCCACCGGGACATCAAGCCCGATAACGTGCTGCTCGCCGGGGGAAGCTCGCCCGATGCGGCGAGTCCGGCGCAGGGACGTCTCGCGACCGCCATGGTAGCGGATTTCGGCGTGGCAAAGGCGATCGCGCTGGCCGCGGGCGACGAACGTCCCGAGAGCATGCCTGACGCTCACCACCAGGCCACGTCACTCGGTGTCGCGTTAGGCACGCCAGCCTACATGTCGCCCGAGCAAGCTACCGCGGACCCCAAGACCGACCACCGCGCCGACCTGTACGCATTCGGCGTACTGGCCTATGAGATCCTGACGGGCGAAACGCCATTCGGCCGGCGGACACCGTCCCAGCTGTTGGCGGCGCACGTCACCGAAGCACCGCGGCCGATCACAGATCTCCGACCGACGCTACCGCCGGCACTGGGGACACTCGTTATGCGGTGCCTCGCCAAGCGGCCGGCTGACCGTCCGCAGAGTGCCGGCGAGATTCTGCACGCACTCGACGAGATCACGACACCAAGCGCCGGTACCGCGCCGACGACCGCGATGGCGCCCACGACGACACCGCCACCGAGCCAGCGCGCTGGACGTCGTCTCACGGCGTACGTTCTCATCGGCGCCATCGCCGTACTGATGCTCGGCACCGCTGCACTTGCGATCTGGCGGAGCAGGGCCCCCGCGAGTGTTCCCGCGACCGAGGATCGGGAACAGCGTATCGCCGTTCTTCCGTTCGAGAACCTCGGGGACTCGGCTGACGCGTACTTCGCGGATGGCATTACGGACGCGGTGCGTGGCAAGCTGACGAGTCTCCCGGCACTCGAGGTGATCGCCCGCGCTTCGTCCGTGCAATACAGAGGCACCACCAGGTCGCCTGCGGAAATCGCCCGCGAGCTCGGCGTTCGGTATCTGCTCACCGGTACCGTGCGTTGGGCAAAGGGAGCAGGCCGGACGAATCGAGTGCAGGTGAGCCCCGAGCTCGTCGAAGTCCAGCCGGATGGATCGGCCGCCAGCCGGTGGCAACAACCGTTCGACGCGGAGATGGCCGACGTCTTCCGTGTGCAGGGCGACATCGCCACGCGAGTTGCGGAGGCGATGCGCGTCACGCTTGGCGTCGCGGATCAGGCGCGACTCGTCGAGGTGCCAACGCGCGACCCAGTGGCGTACGACGCGTTTCTCCGCGCCGAGGCGATGTTCTCGGCGGGAGCGACGTCGTCTGCGGAGCTACGGCGCACGGTGGCCGAGTATGAACGAGCAGTGCGCCTCGATACCGCGTTTGCTGACGCGTGGGCTCGCCTCGCGGGCGCCCGAGCGCTGCTCTACGCGAACGGTGTTCCAACGCCGGAGTTAGGCAAGCAGTCGCGCGACGCGGCAGAGCGCGCCCTTCGGCTCGCACCGGCGCGCGCGTTAGGTCATCGGGCGCTCGCGTCGTACTACATGAACGTCGAGCGGGATCCGCGCCGGGCGCTGACGGAAGTAGAAGCGGCCCGGGCCGCGACACCTAACGACGCAACGGTGTTGTCGGTGCTCTCGGGCGTGTACGCCGCGATCGGCCGGTTCGACGACGCCGTGCAAAGCGCCAGCGCCGCCGCGAAGCTGGATCCGAGAGCGGTCTTGCCGTTGCAACAACTCCGCACTGCGCTCTCGGCACTCCGAAGATATCGGGACGCGCGTGAGGTGGCGGATCGCGAGATGGCGCTCTCACCGAACCTATCGAGCATCGAAGACCGCGTGATCGTGTCGCTCGCCGAGGGTGATCTCACCGGGGCGCGTCGCGTCCTCGATAGCGCCTCACGGCGCGTGAGCCAGGACGAGCTCGTCACCTATCTGGCGATCTACCAGGACCTCGGCTGGGTGCTCGACGATGCGGCGCAGCAGCGACTTCTGGCGCTCGGCCCGGAGCACTTCGACAACGATCGGGCGACGTGGTCCATCGTTAGGGCGCAGGTCTACGGGTGGCGTGGCGACTCCGCCAGGGCGAGGACCTGGGGTGACACCGCGGCTCGCGAGTTCGGCGCGCAGGTACGCGCGAACCCCAACGACGCCCAGCGGCACGCATTCTATGGTTTGTCGCTCGCGTACGCCGGCCGCGCGCCCGAAGCCACGATCGAGGGTGAACGCGGCGTCGCGTTGCTGCCGGTGGACCGAGATGCCGTGAACGGACCATATCAGCTCCATTTGCTTGCGCGCATTCACCTGCTCACCGGCGAACGCGAAAAGGCCATGGATGTGCTCGAGCGATTGCTCTCGCTTCCGTACTACGTTTCGCCCGGCTGGCTTCGCATCGATCCCACGTTTACGCCACTCGAGGGCAATCCGCGGTTCGAGAAGCTCGCCGCCGGCGGCCGCTGACAGTTTCCTGTAAACTGCCCCTACACCAGGGCCTGCACGGCGGCGATAATGGTCAGATTCGCCGAAGTCTCGACCTGAGGAAATACCCGATGACCCGACTCCGCCCCTCGACGCGCGTTACGGTCGCGTCGCTCGCCTCTCTGCTCTCCGTTGCCTGCCTAACGTCTTCCCTAGTTGCCCAGCAGGGCGGCGATCGCACGCCCCGTGGCGATAGTCTTCGCCAGGCGCAACGCCTCGACGTGGACGGCAAGTACACAGAATCCCGCGCGATCTTCCAGAAGCTGATCGACAACGCGCCCGATGCCGCCGCCAAGGCCGCCGCACAGCGACGCATGGCAGTGTCCCACGCATTCGAGGGCCATTGTAGCGAAGCGGTGCGGTACGAGGAAATGGTGATCGACTACTGGAAGACGCGTGAGAAGGACGAGCCGCAGAACGCGTTCTACCAGGAAGGCGAGATGGCGAACGAAGCGGCTCGGCTGTGTATCGACGCCGGCGACCTAACGACGGCGGAGCGGATGTACAAGCGGGGTAGTGAGCTCGGGAACAAGGAGCCGGAGCCACGGACGCATCCGAAGTCGCTGTGGGATTACCGGCTCGCGCACGCGATGGCGCGGTTGGCAGCTCGCAAGGGCGACAAGGCAGAGGCGCAGCGTCAGGTTGCAGCCGCACGGAAGATCCTCGACAGCGACCCGACGATGGCCGCGAACCAGGAGCGGTTCTTCCCGTACCTAACGGGATACGTGGCGCTGTATACGAACGATCTCGCGACGGCACAGGCCGATCTGACGAAGGCCTTGTCGATGCAGGGCAATTCCACTGATCCGTTCATGCACGTGCTGATGGCCATGACGCACGAGAAGATGGGGCACGCGGAGGTCGCGAAGGAGTGGTATCAGAAGGCGTATGACCTGGCCGCGCAGCACAATCCGCCCTCCGCAGCGGCCCGCCCGTTTGCGAGGAAGAAGTTGGGCCTGTCATAGAGCTTCGTTCGATGACGCTAGTCCGCACGCAGCGCGGTCACCGGATCGACTCGTGAGGCACGCCACGCCGGAATGAGCGTGGCCGCGGTGGCAACGAGCAACATGCTCCCCGCCACCGCCAGAAACACAGTCGGATTCCTCGGCGACGTCTCGAACAGGAGGTCGGCAACGAACCTCGCCGACGCAGACGCCGCCAGTATCCCGAGCGCGACACCGACCAGCGTCGCCCGTACTCCCTGCCCCAGCACGAGCTGAACGACGTCGGTGATCTGGGCGCCTAACGCGCGTCGCACACCGAACTCGTGACGCCGCCGCGTGACACTGTACGAGATCGCCGAGTACAGGCCGAGCGCGGCGATGATCGCGGCGAGCGCTCCGAACAACGAGAAAAGCTGCGCGCCAAGCTTCCATGGACGAAGCTGCGACGCCATCATCGCCGTGAGCGGCCGCACATCCACGTATGGAAGATCCGGCGCCACGCTCTGGAGCGCCTGCCGAATAGGACGCACGAGTGCGTCGGGTCGATCGCCACGAGAACGAACGAGGATCACGTACTCGGGCGCCGTCCACCGCTCAGTGGCAGGCAGATACACCAGGAATCGCTTCTCATCTCCAGCGAGTCGTTCTCGACCATGCTCGGCGACACCGATGACTGTCGTACATGTCGAGTCGCCGTTGACGAGCACACACCGGCCCACGGCCGGCTTCCCGGGCCAATATGCGCGCGCCATGGGCTCGGAAAGCACGGTCACACGGGCATCGGTTTCGACGTCGCGATCGGTGATAGGGCGTCCCTCGACGATTCGGGTGCCGAGCGTCGAGAAGTAGTCGCCGCTCACAGCATTGAAGTACGGTCCGCCGTTCGTTGCCGCCGGCATCGAATCGCGCCCTGGCTCCTGCACCGACATCCCGCCCAGGGAGATGTACAACGGGTGATACGTCGAGAACGAGACGCTGCTGATACCCGGAACAGCCGTTAGGCGCTCCCGCATCGCGCTGTAGAGCCTCTGGCTTCGCTTTCTGTCGAACCCGGCGGTGTTGAGGTCCACCGCGACGGATAGCACGCGATCGGTGTCGTAGCCGAGGTGCACGTTGGCCACGCGTCGCAAGCTCTCGACGAACAGGCCTGCGCCCACGAGTAGCAAGACCGATAATGCCGCCTGCACGATGATGAGTGACGTCGACGCGCGAGCTCGACGCACGCCTCCTTCACGACCACCGGCTTTGAGCGCATCGGTTACGTCCGGGCGACTGGCCGAGATGGCCGGGAGCAGTCCCGCGATGACCGTGGTCGCGACAACGAACCCGAGCGTGACCAGCAGCAGTCGAGGATCAACGACGCTGTCTGTCCACTCGAAATCACTCAGCAAGGTCGTGCGCAGCAGCCTAACGCCAATCGCAGCGACCGCCAGCGCGACAACGCCGCCCGCCACGGTGAGCAACGAGATCTCCGCCAGCAGCAGCCGAACCAGTCGAGCCCGCGACACCCCGAGCGCGAGGCGGACCGCGATCTCGCGACGGCGCTCCACCCCGCGCGCAAGCAGCAGGTTGGCGAC
>JADMIO010970548.1_pt1 | contig 28002 bp, 20 predicted proteins | sample 8958161 | NCBI WGS metagenome assembly JADMIO01 (sample SAMN16585339, study PRJNA669376) | soil metagenome | isolation source: Crop rotation soil | place: USA: Cullars Rotation, Alabama | collected 2011 | reverse complement strand
GAGCTCCGCGTGACGATCCCCCGCACCACGGCGAATGCGCTCGACGCGGTCGCCGCCGGTGCGACCGACGGCCTGAAGCTCGCCGTCAACGTCGGGGCCATGCTGCTCGTGTTCCTCGCCTTCACCGCTTGCGCGAACGCCGTCCTCGGCTGGGTCGGAGCCCACGTGCTCGGGCGCGAGCTGAGCCTCGAGCTCGTGCTCGGCTGGGCCTTCGCGCCGCTCGCCTGGCTGCTCGGCGTGCCGAGCGGGGACGTGACCAAGCTCGGCAGCTTGCTCGGGCAGAAGACGGTCCTGAACGAGTTCGTCGCCTACTCGCACATGAGCCAGATGCTCGGCGCGGATCCGACCTGGCTCAGCGAGCGCGGCCGGCTGATCGCGAGCTACGCCCTCTGTGGCTTCGCCAACTTCGGCAGCATCGGCGTGCAGATCGGCGGTTACTCGAGCCTCGCTCCGGAAAGGCGCAGTGATCTCGCCATGCTTTCCCTGCGCGCCATGGCAGGCGGACTCCTCGCGACCAATCTCGTCGCGTGTGTGGCCGGGGTCCTGCTGTAGGGCGTTCCAGTGACACGGTATGCAGGTTGTTGGGTGTACGTACGATTTGGGTGTAAAAGTTTGGTGCGGTTGCGTTAACGTCCCCGGCGTCAACGCGAAACGCGCTTAGGGCCAGGGTTGGGGCCGAGGAGGAACACCATGAACCGCATCGCTCTCTATCTTCTCTGTACCGTGTCAGCAGCATGTTCTACCGCTGGTGTTACGACACCACCGGCCACCGCTCACGCCTCGAGCTGTGGTGGAGGCATCGTCCTTCACGACAGCGAGCTGCAAGCCTACCGCGGCTGTCGCTCGATCTCGGGTGATCTCGCGCTCTACGGCGTAACCTCGCTCGCTCCGCTCGCTTCGGTGCGCAGCATCGAAGGCACGCTCACCATCGAGCACACGAGCCGGCTCTACACGCTCGCCGGTCTCGAGCAGCTCCGCCGCGTGGACCGCCTCGAGATCCATCACAATGCGTCGCTCATCAATGCGGGCGCGCTCAGCAAGCTCGAGCACGTGCAGCAGGCGTCCGTCACGCACAACCCGCGCCTTTCGACGAAGTACGGGTTCTTCGACGCGATGGGTCGCGCGGGTGTCGACGTCGAGATCGCTCACAACTCGGGGCTCGTCGCCGAAGGTGTGACGGTGCCGATGCCGGTCGCCGCGCGCTGACGTACGCCGGCGGCCTGTCACTTGGCTTCCAGGCGGATCGCCTGGGAAGCCGTGATGGCCGTCATGTGCACGATCGCGTCGACGCTGGCGCCCTGTTGAAGCACGTTCACGGGACGCCGTAGGCCGAGCACCATCGGTCCGATCACGTCGGCGTTGCCGGTGACGGCCAGCAGCTTGTAGGCGGCGTTGCCGGCGTCGAGGTTCGGGAAAATGAGCACGTTGGCGCTGCCTTTGAGCTTGGAAAACGGGTAGACGGCGCGCGCCTCCTCGTCGAGCGCGACGTTCGCCTGCATTTCGCCGTCGATCATCAGGTCGGGGCGCCGCCGCTGCACGTCGGACGTCGCTTCCGCGACCTTCCGCGACTGCGGATGGGGCGCATCGCCGAAGTTCGAGAAGGAGAGCATCGCGACGCGCGGCTCGAGGCCGAGCTCGGACACGGCGTCGGCGGCGAGCAGCGCGATCTCGGCGAGCGCTTCGGCATCGGGGTCGATGTTGATGGTCGTGTCGGCGAGAAAGCGCACGCCTTGCTTGGTGACCACGAGGTACATGCCCGCGGCCCGGCGTACGCCCTCACGCATGCCGACGATCTGGAGCGCTGGGCGAATCGTCGCGGGGTACGGCTGGCGTACGCCGGCAACCAGCCCGTCGGCGTCACCCTCGGCCACCATCACCATGCCGAAGGCCGTGCGGGAACGCCGGAGCTCCTTCATCGCCGCGAGGTGGGTGACGCCCCGGCGCTGGCGCTTGCGCCAATAGCTGTCCACGTAGGCATCGAGCCGCTCGTACTCGCGGGGATCCACGATGGTGGCGCCCGCGAGCTCGACGCCCAGGCGCTCGGCGTGCCCGCGGATGCGATCTTCCGAGCCGAGCAGGATCGGCTCGGCGATGCCGGCGTCGATCACGGCGTGAGCGGCCCGCAAAATGCTGTCGTTGTCCCCTTCCGGGAACACGATGCGCTTCTTCTTCGCCTTCACCGCTTCCGTGATGTTCCAGAGCACGCGGCGCGTCGGTGAGATGGTGCGGTAGAGGCGCTCTTTGTACTCGTCGACGTCGAAGCTCTCGCGCGCGACCCCCGAGGCCATGGCCGCCTTCGCGACGGCGGGCGCCACCCAGTAGAGGACGCGGTTGTCGAACGGCTTCGGGATCAAGTAGTCGCGGCCGAAGCTCATGCGTTGCCGGCCGTAGGCGCGGAGCACCTCGTCGGTCACGTCCTCGCGCGACAGCTCGGCGAGCGCTTCGGCGGCAGCGAGCTTCATCTCCTCGCTGACGGAGCGCGCCCGCACGTCGAGCGCCCCGCGGAACACGAACGGGAAGCCGAGCACGTTGTTGACTTGGTTCGGGTAGTCGCTGCGCCCGCTCGCGACGACCGCGTCGGGGCGCGCGGCGAGGGCCTCCTCGTAGCCAATCTCCGGATCGGGGTTGGCGAGGGCGAAGACGATCGGCTTCTTGGCCATCGTCTTGAGCATCGCGGGCGTCACGAGGCCGCCGGCGGACAGCCCCAGCATCACGTCCGCGTCGACGAGCGCTTCGGCGAGCGTGCGGCGCGGGTCGCTCTTGGGTCGGGCGAAGCTCGCGCGAAACTCGTCGAGATCGGGCCGGCCTTCGACCAGGACGCCGTTCACGTCGACCATCGTGATGTGCTCGCGCCGGATCCCGAGCCGCACCCACATTTGCATGCAGCTCGTCGCCGCCGCGCCCGCCCCGATGCAGCACACCTTGAGCGAGTCGAGCGGTTTGCCCTGCAGCTCGGCCGCGTTGCGCAGGGCGGCGGTGGAGATGATGGCGGTGCCGTGCTGGTCGTCGTGAAAGACGGGAATGGACATGCGCTCGCGCAGCGCCCGTTCGATGACGAAGCACTCCGGCGCGCGGATGTCCTCGAGGTTGATGCCGCCGAACGTGGGCTCGAGCGCGCGCACGATCTCGACGAAGCGCGCCGGGTCGGTCTCGTCGACCTCGATGTCGAACACGTCGATGTCGGCGAAGCGCTTGAAGAGAACGGCCTTGCCCTCCATCACCGGCTTGGCGGCGCGTGGCCCCAGATTGCCGAGGCCGAGCACCGCCGTGCCGTTCGTCACGACGGCCACCAGGTTGCGGCGCGCCGTGTACAGGTTCACCTTCTCCGGGTCGGCGGCGATCTCGCGGCACGGCGCCGCGACGCCCGGGGTGTAGGCGAGCGAGAGATCGAGCTGGGACGCGACCGGCTTGGTCGAGACGACCTCGATCTTCCCCGGGCGACCCGACGAATGGTAGCGGAGCGCGTCTTCGTCTTTCATTGCCGTGGGCCGGCGGGAGTCTAGTCCCCGCCGGGTTCGGGAAGCCAGCCGCGGCGCCGCTCGAGCGACATCCAGCGGCTCGGCTCGGAAAGGTCGCGAAAGCCGACGCCGCGGTACACGCCATGCGCGTCCGCCGTCGCGAGCGTCCACTTGTAGACCAGCGCGAGGTCGGGATGCTCGAGCGCGAAGCTCACGAGCCTTCGCCCGAGCCCTTGCCCGCGGAGCTCGGGCATCACGAAGACATCCATGAAATACGCGAAACGGGTGAAGTCGGTCACGAGCCGCAGGCAGCTCACCTGCTCACCGTCCCGGTACGCCCCCGCCACGAACGAGCTTCTGCGAAACGCCCGCTCGACCTCGACGCGCGTGATGCCCGGCGACCAGTAGGCCGTGTGGAGCCAAGCGTGGCAACGGGCGAAGTCGAAGCGGTCGATGGCATCGTCGAGCACGAACCCCGAGTGACAGAGACGCATGCTCCAAGGGTAGGGCGGCGCCTCCCGACCGCCAGGGACAAGGTCGAGACTAGCGAGGGGACAAAGCGCCGTCCCGGGCGGCTTGCTCTCGGATGACGCATCTCGCAGATGTACATAACTGTGTACATCTTGCGTTGGCGGGTTCTGCGTTGGCGGGTTCTGCGTTGGGCTGCGCCGTCAGTCAGCGGGGCAGGCGCCCCAGTGCGCTTTTCAGCCTGTGACGCACGCCGGGCGCAGGTGCCCCCAAAGATCTGCTGGCCCTTGACGCTTCCCGGACGCGGCTTAGGGGACATGGGTGAAGTCCCCGCCGCCCGATTGCAAGGAGCAAGGCCTGCTCGCGCCCGTCGTCGATCGCAACCGCTGCGAGGGGAAGGAGGACTGCGTGCGGGTGTGCCCGTACGACGTGTTCGAGCTCGGGACGCTCAGCGCCGAGCAGCGCGCGGGGCTTTCCTTCAAGGGTCGCGTGAAGGCCTGGGCGCACGGCGGGAAGCAAGCCTTCGCGGTGAGGGCCGCGGAGTGCCACGGCTGCGGCCTGTGCGTGGAAGCGTGCCCGGAGCAGGCGATCAGGCTCGCGCGGGCTTGAAAGCGTGCTAACTCCGGCCGCGTGATTCGGCTCGATTCAGTCACCAAGCAGCATGGCTCGCAGGCGCTTTTTCTCGATGCGTCGTGCGCGGTCTTCAAGGGCGACAAGGTGGGGCTGATCGGCCCGAACGGTGCGGGAAAGTCGACGATCTTTCGCCTGATCGTGAAGGAGGAGACGCCGGACAACGGGCAGGTCGCGGTCGATCGCGGCACGACCATCGGCTACTTCTCGCAGGACGTGGGGGACATGAAGGGCACGACGGTCGTCGGGGCCACGCTCGAGGGAGCGGGCGAAGCCTCCGCCGTCGCCGCCAAGCTGAAGGATCTCGAGGGCAAGCTCGCTGATCCGGCTCTCGCCGACGAGCTCGAGCGTCTCGTCACCGAGTTCGGTGAGGCGCAGGCGCGCTTCGAAGAGCTCGGCGGCTACGCGCTCGAGGCGCGGGCCCGCGAGATCCTCGCAGGACTGGGGTTCGCCGACGATCAGGTCGACGGCGACGTGGGCGCGCTCTCCGGCGGTTGGAAGATGCGGGTCGCGCTCGCACGCATCCTGCTGATGAAGCCCGACGTGATGCTGCTCGACGAGCCGACGAATCACCTCGATATCGAGTCGATCCTGTGGCTCGAGGAGTTCCTGAAGGGGTTCGAGGGCGCGCTCGTCATGACCTCGCACGATCGCGAGTTCATGAACCGCATCGTGCACAAGATCATCGAGATCGACGGCGGCGAGCTGACCGTGTTCTCGGGTAACTACGAGTTTTACCTCGGCCAGCGCGCGCTCCTCGATCAGCAGGCCGAAAGCGAGTTTCTCCGGCAGAAGGCCATGCTCGCCAAGGAGGAGGCGTTCATCGCCCGTTTCAAGGCGCGCGCGAGCCACGCGTCGCAGGTGCAGTCACGCGTGAAGAAGCTCGAGAAGATCGAGCGCGTCGAGCCGCCCAAGCGCCGGCAGAAGCTGCACTTCGACTTCCCGGACGCGCCGCGCTCGGGCGAGGACGTGGCCAAGATCGAGGGACTGTCGAAGGCGTACGGCAAGCGCGTGATCTACGACGGCTTCGATTGGCTGGTGCGGCGGCGCGAGCGCTGGTGCGTGATGGGCGTCAACGGCGCGGGCAAGTCGACGCTCTTGAAGCTGCTCGCGGGTGCCACCAAGCCGGACGCGGGCCGCATCTCGCTCGGGCCGAGCGTGCAGATCGGCTACTTCGCGCAGCACGCGATGGAGCTGCTCGACGCGGAAAAGACCGTGTGGGAAACGCTGACCGATCGTTTTCCGCTGGCGTCGATCGGGTCCTTGCGCACGCTGGGCGGCGTGTTCGGGTTCGGCGGGGACGCCGTCGAGAAGTCCTGCAAGTTCCTGTCGGGCGGGGAGAAGGCGCGGCTGGTCCTGGCGCTGATGCTGTACGAGCCGCCGAACTTCCTGATCCTCGACGAGCCGACGAACCACCTCGACATCGACACGAAGGAGATGCTGATCGAGGCGCTCGCCGGGTTCGAGGGCACGATGCTGTTCGTCTCGCACGACCGGCACTTCTTGCGCCGGCTCTCGAATCGCGTGCTCGAGCTCGACGGCGGTAAGGTGAAGGCATACGGCGGAGGCTATGGCGAGTACGTCGAGCAAACGGGCATGGAAGCGCCCGGCGTCCGGCACTGAGCGCCGGGGTACACGCGAGCTCACCCTCGAGCTCGAGCGGCTCGCGTTGCGCGCCGTGCGGCGTGTGTACGAGGATCTCAATCAGACGCTGTTCCGCTCCGAGCTGCGTACGCCGGTGTTCGAGCTGTCGTCGGTCGAAGGGCGCCTCGGGCGCTGGGTGGGCGCTTTGCGAACCGTCGAGCTCTTTCGGCCGCTCCTCGTCGAGCACGGGTGGGGCGTCGTCGTGGAGGTGCTCAAGCACGAGATGGCGCACCAGTACGTCGACGAGGTGCTCGGCGTGCACGAGGAGGGCGCGCACGGTCCGACCTTCCGGCGTGTGTGCGTCGAGCGCGGCATCGATCCGCGCGCGGCCGGTCTCCCGCGGACGGGCGCCGAGCAAAACCAGCATCTGCTCGACCGGATTGCGAAGCTGCTCGCCCTGGCCGAGAGCCCGAACGAGCACGAAGCCCAGGCCGCGATGAGCGCCGCCCAGCGCTTGATGCTGAAATACAACATCGAGGCGGTGCTCGAGGGCGGCGCGCGGAGCTACGATTTCAAGCACCTCGGCGTTCCGAGCGGCCGGGTGGGGGAGAGCCAGCGCCTGCTCGCCGCGATCCTGGCCGAGCATTTCTTCGTGGAGGTGATCTGGGTTCCGGTCTGGCGGCCTCTCGACGGCAGGCGCGGCAGCGTCCTCGAGGTGTGTGGGTCGCCCGCGAACCTCGAGCTCGCGGAGTACGTGCACGCGTTCGTCAATCACACGGGTGAGCGGCTCTTTCGCGAGCTCCGCGCCACGCGGCCGAACCTGCGCGCGCGGGATCGCGAGCGATTCCTCGCCGGGCTGATGGCGGGCTTTCGCGACAAGCTCGAGGCGGAGCGCAAGCGGAGCCGCTCCGAAGGGCTCGTTTGGCGGGGTGACGGCGAGCTGCATTCGTTCTTTCGGCGACGGCATCCGCACATCCGGATGACCCGCCACGCCACCCACGCGGGCACGGAGGCGTATGCCCACGGGCGCGAGGCCGGCCGGAGCCTCGTCGTCCACCGTGGCGTTCGTGCGGGGGCGAGCTCCGGATCCCCCGCGCTATTGCCCGGGAAACGCTAGCCCGGCGATGTCCGGTGCCGCCGCTCGACGGGGGAGCGGCCGCCGGGGGAGAATGCCCGTTCCGTGAACGAAACCGTGCGTGCCGAAGCCGATCCGCTCGTGGGAACGCTGCTCGCGGAGCGGTACCGGCTCGTGGAGCAGCTCGGCTCCGGCGGCATGGGCGCGGTCTACCGCGCCGAGCACGTTCACATGAAGAAGTCGGTGGCGGTGAAGATCCTGCACCGGCACATGACGACGAATCAGGAGGTCGTGGCGCGCTTCGAGCGCGAGGCGGTCGCCGCCGGTCGCATCGAGCACCCGAACGTCGCCGCCGCGACGGATTTCGGACGCCTCGCCGACGGGTCCTTCTACCTGGTGCTCGAGTACGTCGAGGGCAAGAGCCTCGGGCTCCTGATGGATCAGGGGCCGATGGAGACCGGGCGGGCGCTCAGGATCGCGCGCCAGATCGCGGACGGGCTCGCGGCGGCGCACGGGGCAGGCGTCGTGCACCGCGATCTCAAGCCGGACAACGTGCTCGTGTTCGAGCGCGACGGCGTGAAGGACATCGTGAAGGTGCTCGACTTCGGCATCGCCAAGGTGCACATCGAGGAGGGCTCGGGGCACAAGCCGCTCACGCAGATCGGGACCATCTTCGGCACGCCCCAGTACATGTCGCCCGAGCAGGGGCAGGGCCGCACGGTCGACGCGCGCTCCGATCTCTACGCGCTCGGAGTTCTCCTCTACGAGATGCTCGCGGGCAAGCTGCCGTTCGATGCGGACGATCTCGTGGTGCTCATCATGCGTCACGTGACGGAGGCGCCGCCACCCTTGCCCGACAGCGTGCCGGCGCCCGTGCGAGAGCTCGTGTCGCGGCTCCTCGCGAAGAAGCCGGACGAGCGTTTCCCGAGCGCTGCGGCGCTGGTCGAGCGTATCGACGCCGTGCTCGACGAGCTCGGCTTCGCGCGCGCGCAGAGCCTGCCGGGCAGCTCGACTCCGCGCGCACCCTCTGCGAGCGCGGTCGCGGCGACGAGCGTCGCGACGGTGGCGGGCCCCGCCAGCCGAGCCCAATCGATCGCCACGGCCCCCGGGGGCGGCTCGCGTGCGGTGGCTTGGCTCGAGCGCGCTCAGAGCGAGCTCGTGCGTCGCGTGCCCGTGCTGGGACGGCCGGTGCGCGTCGGGAGCGCGGTGCTGCCGCTCTTCGCGCTCGTGGGCGGTGGGGTCGTGCTCGCGCTGTTCGGTGCCTTGCTCGCGATCCTGATCGTGCCGTCGCGTCATGGCCGAAGCGGTGCCGCGTCGGGTTCGGCGTCGGCGGCAGCCGGCATGGCGGCGCGCGAGCATCCGGAGGACGAGAAGCACCGAGCGCTCCTGCGGCGTGCGGAAGGCGGCGACAAGAAGGCGCTCGCGACGCTCGAAGAGCTCCCGCAGAAGCAGCGCAAGCTCGAGGACGCGCGAGCGCTCGGCAAGGGCTACTGTGCCGCCGTCGAGTGGTCGAGCTGCCTCGCTGCCTACAAGAGCGCCGTGCTGCAGTTTCCTCGGTTGAAGGAGGATCCGGAGCTGCTCGCCGACGTGCGGCGCGCCGCCGAGCAGGAAAGCGCCTACGAAGAGGCCCTGCGCCTCGCGGCGCACCAGCTCGGTGAGAAGGGCGTCGATCTGCTCTGGGACGTCTGGGTGGCGACGAAGAAGAGTCCCGAGCTTTCGAGCATCAACCGCCGCGTCCGGCAGTTTCTCGACGATACGAGCGTGCGCGAGCACGCGACGCGGGAGCTCGGCCTCGTGCTCGAGGTGGAGCGCGCCGAGAAGCGCCGCCGTTGCGCCGATGCGAAGACGCTCCTGCCCAAGGTCGGCGAGTACGGCGACGCGCGCCTGCTGCCGATCCTCGACCGCTTCAAGCTGACGCGCGGCTGCGGCTTCGTCGACCTCGCCGATTGCTGGGAATGCCTGCGCGGGACGAAGGACCTGGCGAAGGTGCGCGAGGCGGCGGAGCAGCGGCCGGCGCCGAGCTTCGTCGGCCGCTGAGCACGACCGAGCCGGCGATCAGTACATCGGGACGTCGGGATCGACGTCCATCGACCAGGCGTGGATGCCGCCCGTGAGGTTGTACACGTCGCGGAAGCCCTGCTGCACGAGCTCTTCCGCGGCGCGCTGGCTGCGCGAGCCGTGGTGGCAGTAAAGGACGATGGGGCGGTCGCGCGGGCCCTTGCCGATCTCGTCGTGCAGCGCGACGTCGAGCGGACGGCTCGTTTCGATCGAGGCGATCTCGCGCTCGTCCTCCGGCCGGACATCCACGAGGAGCAGGCCGTCGCCGCGACCGAGCCGCGCCTGAAGCTCGGCGGGGCTGATGCGCTTCACGTGCGCCGGCTCGTTCGGGTTGTCGATCTTGAAGGCGGGGCCGTCGGGAGTCTGGACGAGGTCGATGCGGATGCCGTCGGCGCGGCCCACGGCAGCGCGCGGCAGCGAGACGCGCACGCCGCCCGCGTCGACGACCACGTCGCGCGGATCCGGAACGCCGACGGCGAGGTCGTGGTCGAAGCTCGGGCTCACGTCGAGACGAATGCACTCGTTCGGTCCCTCGAGCGACGCCGTGAGCTCCGCGCGCGCCGCGTCGGTCAACGTGACCCTGGGCAGCCGCGTGGCGACGAGGTCACCGAGCTTCTCCGCGAGCTCGCCCGATTCGCTGAGCGCGGTCACGATGTCGGTGCCCCCCACGAATTCGCCGCGCACGTACAGCTGCGGGATGGTCGGCCACGACGAGTACTCCTTGACGCCCTCGCGCAGCTCCGTGTCGGCGAGGACGTTCACTGTCAGGTAGTCCTCGAGCAACGTGTCGAGGATCTCGACGACCCGAGCGGAGAAGCCGCATTGCGGCGAGCCCCGCGTGCCCTTCATGTAGAGGACGACGGGATTCTGCTCGAGGGTTTCGATGATGCTCTGGCGGACGGCGGGGGTCATGCGGCTCGGGGCTCCAACGCTCACGTTGCGCGTGGTCTACCCCATGGAGCCGGTTTTTTCATTGGCAAGACGGTGGGGCGCCGAAAAGGCGTCGTTTCCGCGACTTCATGGCGTGAGGGAGCCGATCCAAGCGCTCACGAGGGCGACGCCCTCGGCGTCCACGACCTCCGTGCCGAGGTACGGCATGCGGAAGCTCCCGTGCCCCTGCATGCGCTGGATGACGGCGCTGTCCGCCGGATTGCCGGGGGCGATGCGGAGCGCAGCGGGGATCGGCGGGCCGCCGTAGCGGGCGGGCTGGGCCACCGCGGTCTTCCAGGCGGAGGTTCCCTCGGCAACCGTATCCGCGACGCTCAGCTGAAAGAGGAGCTCCGACTCCGCGCAGCTCCCGGTCTTGCTGTGGCAATGCCCGCAGTTCGCGTGGAGGTAGCCGAGGGCCGCGCTCGTCACGTCGTTGCCGGGCGGGCGAACGGCGGTCGTAGCAGGCGCCGTCGTGAGGCGCCGTTCGGCGACCAGCTGGTCGAGGTCGACGCCGCGCGCCGGCGAGCGCTGCCCCGCGAGCTGGAGGGCCGAGAACCCGAGCACGCGCCCCGTATCCCCATCGTGGCAGGTGTGGCAATCGCCGGGTGCCGGCACGTCGTGAGCGGTACCGTGAACGTCGACCTGGCCTTCCGTGGCGAGTACGGCATCGGTCTGCTCGTCGTTCCAGACGAAGGTGCCCATGAAGTAGTCGTCCTTGTCCTCGCCGATGCGCTCGATCATGCGCGTCTCGACGCGCACGCCGCCGACCCAAAACTCCTTCCAGAAACGGGTGCCCACGGGAAAGACCCAGTGGTCCATGTCGCTCGTGTCGAGCGTCGTGCCCGGCGGAATCGCAACGAAGCGCTCCTTCTCCGCGCCGTCCGACCAGAGCTTGAAGTTCGGCTCGAACGTCTCGACGTCACCCGAGAGGGTGCCCCGGGCGAGGTCGGCGTAGAGACCGGTTTCGGAGAGCAGCTCGTAGGTTCCCGGCTCCACGCTGCGGCCTTCGACGTGATCGGTGACGGTGGGGCTTCCGCCGCCCGCGCAGGCGCTGGCCGTCAGCGTAAGAAAAATGACCAAGGGTGCGAGGCTGCGGTTCGTCATCACGAACGGGGCTCTTCGCAGCATTCGTGCCAGGGCCCGGCGGGCGCGGATTTCGCGTGGTTTTGGCGACGCGCCACGGGTGTTGCGCAAACGGCTGCGCAATTCGAACGCTCGCCGACCGGCGCCGCGCTGCTTGCGCGAGCGGGCTAGACGTTGGGCCGGGGCGTGTGGCGCCGGGAGTGCCGTCGCGTACGGCGGACCCAACAGGCCGCGGCGGCGAGCAAGCTCATGAGCCTCCAGTCGTTCGAGCCGGAAGGGACCGGGACCCGGCAGCCACAGCCTACGGGCTTCGCACGTCGAGACACCGCCGTGACGCAGCTTCCGCTGGGATCGCAGGCAAAGCCGTCCGCGCAGTCACGAGTGGACTCGCATTTTCGCACGCAGTCGGCGTTACGGCAGCGGTACGGCTTGCAGTCGAAGACCAGCGTGCCCTCCGGGCTCACGACCCACTCATCGGCGTTGCACGTCGAGCGTGGGGCCGGCGTGCCGGTTCCGCCCTTCCCGCCGCCGCCCATCTCCGGGGCGTCGCCCGCAACGCCGGCAGTTCCGTCACCGTCCGGGACGTGTGCGTTCGCCACGCAGCGATGGGCTCGGCACGTCGCGTCCGGTGCGCATTCCGAGCCGTCGGGATAGAGGGCGCATTGGCCGTGCCCATCGCACTTGCCGTTCTCGCCGCAGGAGGCGACGGCGTCGGCGCAAGCGTCGTCGGGGAGGCCCGCGTTGACGGGCTCACACTCGCCGTCCTTTCCGTTGCCCTTCTTGGCGTTGGAACAGGCTTCGCAGGTGCCGTCGCATGCCGTCTCGCAGCAAACTCCGTCGACGCAGAAGCCGCTCGCGCATTCGCCGGCGTCACTGCATTCGGCGCCGCTGTCCGACGGCGCGATCGTGACCGGGCCGAGTGGCGTGAGGTCGCCGTTCGTCGCGAGGAACAAGAGCCCGAGCCCGGGAAATGGCGTAGACGGCACGCGATAGGTCGTCCGACCCCCTGCGCGGGTGAGGGTGCCGAGCGACGGCCAGCCGCCCTCCGCCGGGAACCACACGGGAATCGGCAGGTTGGTCGGCGAGCTCGCAGTGGTGCCGGAGCTGCCTTCGGGGGCGCGGCCTGGGAATGGGTGACCCTCGAACGTCGTCTCGAAGTCGAGGCTGTCGGCCATGTGCAGCGTGGGCCCGCCCGAAAAAACGCGCGGTTCTGCGAGGTCGATCGCGGTTCGCCGCACCGCGGTTACCATCCCGAAGGCGTAGCCGTCCACGTTGAGCCACGAGCCGTCCCACGTGAGGTGGTTGTCGCCCGGTGCTCCAGTCGCGATTCCGAGGTTGAGCTCGCTGAGCATGTTGGTGTGCCAGTCGAGCAGCTGTGCCCCGAATGAGCTCCCGACGAGGAGTGGCTCGTCGAACCAATGCAGGGTCTCGGCGTTCGTCGGTACGTTCAGATTGTCGAGGGCCCAGCGCTTGGTCGTCACCTTCCGGGGATCGTAGAGCTCCGCGGCGTTGGCGAACGTGCTCGTGCCGTCGTCCAGCCCACCGACGAGCAGGACCGTTCCGTCGTGACGTTCTATCGCGGACGCCCGACAGCGCGGCAGGAGCAAGTCCACGCTGGTCGCGATCTCACCCGATTGTGGGGAGATCTCGTAGAGCTGGTCGTTGCCGACGACGAGCACACGCCCGTTCGCGAGCCGAGCCACGGCGGGCTGGTCGCAACCGATATCGAGCGGGTGCGCCTCGACATCGATCGTGTTGCCGGAGCCCGGTCGCCCCAGCACGTCGATGCCGTTGCGCCCGGCGACGAGCAGTCCACCCCCCACCAAGGCGATGCTCGTGCCTTGCCCCTGGGAAGCGAGGTCGGATTCGAGCTCGAGCGCGGTTGCCGCACCCGTATCGGGATCGAACAGCGCGGCGGGGCCTCCGCTGAGGAGGACCAGAACCTGGCCTGACGGCTGAACCGAAACCCCGAGCGGTGCCGTCCATGGCAGTGAGCTCCCGATCACGGCGAGGTCTCCGCCGTCGTAGATGTACGAGTCGATTCCGGCCAGGAGCAAGAGTCGTCCGTCGGGCAGGAGCGCAGTCACGGGACGGCCCAAGTACCCGCCCGTTCCCAAGAGCTGACCCTGTGGGCGCGCCGTCCAACCCGGGTACAGCCGAGTCGCGCGGGGTGTGCCGTTGCCGCCGACGACCAGCAACGACCCGTCGGGGAGCGCGGTGGTCGTGTGCCCCGCGCCGCCAAACGACTCGAGCGAAGAAACGAGCGAGACCGCCGGCGAAGAGCCGTCGAAAGCCTGGAGCGACGGCTCGGGGAAGCCCATGGCGAGCGACGCCTCGGTCGTCCAAAGAGCTTCTCCGGAAAGCGCGGGCACGAGACCCACCTCTCCCGCGCTCGTGACGAGCACGCAGTCGCTGTTCACGCACTGAAAGCCGCTCGCGCAGTGTCGACCGCACGCTCCGCAGTCGCTGTTCGAGTCGAGGGGAATGCAGCGGCCGTAGCACGACGCCTGTCCAGCCGAGCACGTCACGCACTGGCCGCTTTGACAGATCCCGGAGTCACAGACCGTGCCGCAGCTGCCACAGTTTTCCGGACCCTTGAGGTCGGAGCACGTGGTTCCGCACGAGACGAACCCCGGGGCGCACTCCGTGCAAGTTCCGTATTGGCACGCCGCCGTGCTCGAGCATGCGACGTTACAGTCGCCACAGTGCTCGGGCGTGGTGAGATCGACGCACCCGCTCTCGCAGCGCGTGAGACTGCCGCAATCGCCCGGCCGGCACTGCCCGAGGGCGCAGACCTCGCCGGCGGCACACGCATGCTCGCAGGTGCCGCAATGATTCTGGTCGTAAAGGAGCACGATGCACTCCGAGTCGCAGACATCGTGCGTGCAGTAGCACTCGCCCTCTTGGCAGCTCCAAAAACGCTCCCCACAAGCGTGCTCGCAGCTGCCACAATGGTCGACGTCGTTCTGGGTGTCGATGCATGCTCCGTCGCAGTACGTGAGCGAGCCGCAGTCGTCCGTGCACTGCCCGTCGACGCAGGCTTCGCCCGCGGCGCAGCTCGAGTCGCAGCTGCCGCAATGCGCGGGATCGGAGAGCAGGTCGTAGCAGGTGCCGTCGCAGGCGACGCCGCCCGTGTCGCACACGCAGTTGCTGCCGTCGCAGCTCGAGCCGCTCGGGCAGGTCTTCCCGCAGGCCCCGCAGTTCTCGTTCGTCGCAAGGGAGACACACTGACCGTTGCAAACGCGGCTCGCGCTCTCGCAGCTACCCGACTGATTGACGAGGTGGAAGCTGGCACCGTCGAAGACGGTGAGCGAGCCGCTCGGTAGTCGCGTGACGGACGCGACGTCGAGCGCCTCGAGCCCGCTGAAGGGCGGAGGAGTCGGCAGCGTCAGCAGGCCCGTGGTGGGATCGAACAGCTCTGCCACGGGGTCGCCGGCGTTGGCCCAGCGAATCGCCACCGTGCCGTCGGCGAGCGTGACGGCCACGTTCGTCCCCGATCGATTGCGGGGGTTCAGGACGCTCGTGAAGGTCTGCGTTTCTGGGTCGTAGAGCTCGGTGCCGGCGCTCGGCTGCTGGTGCGCACCATCTTCATAGCCGCCGACCAGCAGCACACGACCATCCCCGAGCAACGTCGCCGTGCCGTCGCCGTGTGCCCAGATCATGCGGGGTCCGGAGACGAAGGCGGCGTCGCTCACGAGGTAGAGCTCGGTGGAGGCGAGCGCGTGGCCCGCGGCGTCGAACCCGCCGGCGATGAGCACGGAGCCGTCCAAGAGCGGCGTCGCGGTGTGCCCGGCTCGGGCGGCGACGAGCTCGGGCAACGACACGAGTCCGACCTCCGAGGAGACGTAGAGCCAGGCGTTGCGGCCGGGCGTGCTGGGGTCGATGGGGCTTCCGTCCTCCCCGACGGTGAGCCCTCCGGCGACCAGCACGGTTCCGTCGCCGAGCAGGGTGGCGGTATGTCGTGCCACCGGGGCAGCGCGCGGCGGTGAGGTAGCGAGCGCCTGATGCGACGACGCGCTCGTCGGCTCCCGGAGGTCCGGGCGGCTCGTGAGTGGACCGTTCGTGCAGGCGCCGAGCGAGGCCGAGCCGAAGAAGCCGATGATGGCGAGCGAGAGTCTGAGCACGCCGCTACTCGTCTTGGTAGAAGGCGACGTCGTCGATCCACAAGTCGAAGCAGGTGCTCGTCCTTCCCCCTTCGTCCTGGGCCTCCCAGATGAGATTTAGGATCGTCGGCGTGAAGATGCCAAGCTCCGAGAAGGGGACCACGTACTCACGCCACTCGTCGTTCAAGAGCTCGGTGGTGTGAGGATAGAGGAAGCAGTTCGACGTGCAGGTCCCGCCGTACTCCGGGGGCATGGTCTCCGGTGTGGCGATCATGAAGCGAACGTTCTGCAGCGCGCTCGTCCCCTTCGCCCAGAAACGGACCCCCGTCATTCCGAGTGCGTACAGCGGCTGGTCGCAGGCCGGCGCCCCGGTCCACAGCGAGATCCCGACCTGCGCGTAGATGAAGGTGCCCGAGCCGTACATGTGCATGGCCGCGTTACTCGCGTGGTCGGCGAACCCCGTTGCGGGGGACGTGACCGGCGCACAGCCTGGCGTCGGAAACATGGCTCCGCTCCCCTCGGCCGCGACGTACCAATAGCCGCGAGCGCCGAGGACGGGTGGAACCAGACGATCGCCGTCCTCGAGATCGTCGATCGGGAACCAGCGGCGGGTGCTGGCGAGCGCTGTCTTCGGCTTGCCGGGACCACCGCTGGAGCCACCGAGGGAGCCTCTCCCGCCTGCGCCGCCTGCGCCCTTGCCTGACGTGCCACCCGTGGCCTTGCCTGCTGTCCCTCCCCCAGTCCCGCCCGTCGGACTCGCCGAACCGCCGATGCCACCCGTCGAGTCTTGTCCCCCGGCGCCTGCGTCCGGAACGGCACACCAACCTTGGCTGTCGCTGCCACCTTCGCCGGCACCGGCACCGGCTCCGCCACCGTCGCCCGCCGCGCCGCCGCTCGAGGCACCGCACGACACCGGTATTTCGCCAAGACCGCAAGTCGCAGCCCCACCGGTACCCGTTCCGCCCGACGCGGCACTGCCGCCCATCGCCCCAGCTCCGTCCTTGCCCGAGGCGCCGCCGCGCCCGCCGCGTCCGCCGCGTCCGCCGCTCCCGCCGCTCCCGCCGTTGCTGGTCACGGCGCCACTACCGCCGCTCCCGGGCTCACCCGCCTGGGGAGCACCGGCCGTGTCGGCGCCGCCCATGCCGCCGAGATCCATCGGTCGAGCTCCGCCCGCCGACCTCCCGCCGCGCGCAGCCTTGCCGCCGGCGCCGCCCTTGCCCTTCGCGCCCCCCTTGCCGCTCGAGCCGCCGCGCGCGGACGCCGCGATGTCGCCGGCCATGCCGCCGTCGTGTTCGCCACCGCCCCCGTGGATTCCACCGCGCCCTCCCGTGTTCGCGGCGCCCTTCGGCACTTCGACGCAAAGCCCGCCGGGCCCGTCGCACTCGCTGCTCGAACAAGCCCACGGCACGGCGAGCCCAGTTCCGACGAGACCGAGTAGCTTCCAAGGTAAGAGGGGCCTGTTCACGCTAGTTCTCCTGCTCGGGGCGACGTGTAGTTTTCCCGGAGCGCGCGTCCTGCACTTGTCGTAGGGGCGACCTTCGCATACTAGTCGGGTTTCGTGCGACGAGGAAGCGCTGCACTCGCCCTTCTCATGGGTAGTTTTATCAGCGCGACTCTCGTTCACACGGCGCGGGCGCAGCTTCCGGACGGCACGGCAGTCGTCCAGCAGACCCCGAGCGCTCCGGCCGCCGCTCCCCCACTTGCAGCAAACCCCGAAGGGTTACCGGCGGGCCCTCGCCTCGAAGAAGCGAAAGCGATGTTTCGACGCGGTGTGGCATTGCTCGAGGCAGGCGATACGGAGCGGGCGCTCGAAGCGTTCTTGCGCTCGCGCGAGCTCGTGCCTTCCGCGAAAAACACCGTGAATGCCGCTATTTGCCTCGAGCGGCTCGGGCGCTTCGACGAGGCGCTCGAGATGTACGAGGAGGTCCTCGCGCGCTTCGCGGCGAAGCTCGATGTCGAGGATCGCAAGAGCCTGGCGCCGGTGATGGCCGCGCTTCGGACGAAGATCGGATACCTCGACTTGTCTTCCAACGTCGACGGTCTCGTCGTCGTCGATGGTCGTTCGCGTGGACGCTTGCCGCTCACGACCTCGCTTCGCCTCTTGCCCGGAACGCGGCGCGTGCGGGTCGTGAAGGACGGCTACAAGACGTTCGAGCAGACGCTTTCCGTCGTCGCGGGTCAGACGGGAGCTCTGGACGCCGAGCTCCAGCCGCTCGCCGGCTCGGGCGCCGTGCGCATCGAGAGCGCCGGAGGCACGGTGGTCGACGTGCTCGTCGACGGGGTCCGGGTCGGCGCCACGCCCTTCGAAGGAACGCTCTCCGCCGGAACGCACGTGCTCATGTCGCAGTCGGGCGACGTCGGATCGGCGCCGGAGGTCATCGACGTGCTCGCGGGGCGCACGCTCCTCCTGCGCGTGAGCCCGAAGGCACTCGGCGGCCTGATCTCGATCGTGAGCGAGCCGGGCTCGGCCGCGCTGTTTCTCGGCTCCGTTCCGCTCGGTCGAGGACGCTGGCAAGGGCGCTTGCCGCTCGGCAACTACGCGCTCGCCGCACGTGAAACCGGCTACTTCGACGCCACGCTCGCGTTCGCGGCACCCTCCCGCGACGCGCCGTCTTCCGTTCGGGTCGTTCTCCGAAAGAACCCCAAGCACCCGCGCTGGCCCCAGCCGAGCCCGCTCCGGCCCGAGCTCGTTGCGCTTGTCGGGCCCTGGTTTGCTCCCACCCTCGACGCGGGGTCCGAGCAGAATTGCCCGAGCTCGTGCGCGGGGGGACCGGTCGCGTGGGGTGTTCACGCGGCGCTCGGTGCGGGGCTCCGGCACGCGAGCGGGTGGGGCGGTCAGCTGCTCGTCGGCTACGCGGGCTTCGAGCAGCATTTCGCGCGCATCGCGCGGCAGCGCTTCGCGGACTCGGGCGAGGCGTTCGAGGCGACCTACCTGCTCGACCAGCGTGAGACGGCCGCGGGGGTGACCGTGGGCCTGCGCGGCACGTTGCAGAGAAGCCTTCCGTTCGGCCTGGAGTACTTCGGTGCGCTCGGCGGCGGGCTCTTCGTGGCGCACTATCGCACGAGCGTCGATGGGAGCGCCTTCACGAACGACGGCTTGGCGCCGGTGCTGACCTCGGGCATCGCTCGCGTGTGGGGAGCATCGCCGTTCGTTTCGGCGGCGCTCGGTCTCGAGAAGAAGGTCGCCGTCGTCAGCGTTCGGTTGGCGCTCGGAGCCTGGTTCTTCCCGACGAGCGGGCCGAAGCTCGGGGGACCCACGCTGGGCGTCTCCCCGAGCTGCGATGCCGCGAGCCCTCCCGGCGCCGTCGGGTGTGCGCCGCAATCGCACGCCCTGGCCGACGAGCATGCCCACGGCTCGTTCTGGGCGTTCACGCCCGAGGTTGGCGCAAGCTACTTTTTCTGAGTTAGCATCCGAAAGCTTGCCCGCGAGCGAGAGCACCACGCCGACCGCACACGAGCTGTGTGTCTTTTCGGGCGAGGACGAGGTCGCGCGCTTTCCGGTGCCGCCCGGCGCCGAGCTCACGATTGGTCGGGCGGAAGGCTGCGAGGTGCGGATCGATCACCCGTCGGTGTCCCGCCGGCACCTGCTGCTCCGCTCCTCCGGCAAGCTCGTGATTCGCGATCTCGGCAGCGCCAACGGCACGGCCATTCGCGACAGCCGCCGGCCCACGGTGCTCGGAGAGACGGAAGCCCTCCGGCGCTTGAGCAACGACGAGGCCGAGGTCACGGTCGGGGATCTCGTGACGATCGGCGTCGTCACGCTGGTCGTCCGTCACGCCCCCGCCGAAACGACCCCCGGCGGGCGCGGCACCGAGAGCTTCGTGATCCGCGACGCCAACATGACCGCGCTGTACGAGCAGGCCGCACGCGTGGCGCCGACGCCGATCAGCGTGCTCGTCCTCGGTGAGACCGGGGTCGGCAAGGAGGTCCTGGCACGGTACCTCCACCAGCGCTCACCGCGTGCCGGCGCGCCCTTCCTCGGCCTCAACTGCGCGGCCCTGCCCGAATCGATCCTCGAGAGTGAGCTCTTCGGTCACGAAAAGGGGGCGTTCACGGGCGCCGTCCAGGCGCGCGACGGCCTGTTCGAATCCGCGAACGGGGGCACCGTGTTTCTCGACGAGATCGGAGAGATGCCCATCGCGACGCAAGCCAAGCTCTTGCGTGTGCTCGAGCAGCGGACCGTGATGCGGCTCGGCGCGCGGCAGGAGCGGCCCATCGACGTGCGCTTCGTTTCCGCGACGCACCGGGATCTCGAGCAGGCGTCGAGCGAAGGTAAGTTCCGGCAGGATCTCTTCTATCGCCTGAACGGCATCGCGCTCACCATCCCGCCCCTGCGCGAGCGCGTCGGCGAGATCGAGGACTTGGCGCGGGCTTTCCTCGCCGCGGCGTGCAGCTCCTTCGAGCGCACGCGGCCCCTCGATTTCGCGCCGGAAACGCTGGGGCGGCTGCGCGCGTACGACTGGCCGGGCAACGTGCGCGAGCTCAGAAACGTCGTCGATCGTGCCGCGGTGCTCGCCGTGGGCGACCAGATCCACCCCGAGCAGCTTCCCGCTCAGCTCCTGCGCCCGCGCGCCGCGGCCCGCGTCCCTCCCACGGCGCCGGCAACGGCGTCGAAGCCGGCGAGCGCGCCGGGTGGGAGCCTCGAGCTCGGCGATGACGCGCTTCGCTCGCAGATGCTCGAGCTCAAGCGCGAGCGGGTCGTCGAAGCGCTGGCACGCTGTGCCGGGAATCAGACGCAGGCGGCGAAGCTGCTTGGCATCTCACGCCGCACGCTGGTCACGTTGATCGGTGAGCTCGACCTGCCTCGGCCCCGCCGTTCGTGAGGCTCGGCTCACCATTCGCTTTGTACCTTGATGACGGGGGCGCTCGTCGGTGCGGCGGCGGCTGCCGGTCGGGGTGCGGGCTCGGCGCTCGCCACGGCCGGCGCGCGTCGCTCGCTCGACGGAGCTCGCCGTGCCCGCCCCACCTCCGCCACGGGCTCCCCCGTGCGGATCTGCTGCTGGAGCCGCTGAATTTCTTCCTTTTTCGGTGAATCGGCGAGGTTCTTCAGGAGCTCGTCGATGCGAACCTGTGCGGCCTGCACCTCGCGCGTCCTTCGCTCGGCGTCGCTCCGGCTCTTCTGCTCCTGGTCGAGCGCCGCCGCGGTCTTCGCCTGCTCGGCCTTCACGGCGCTCAAGTACGAGAGCGTGACGGCCGAGACGGCAGCCACGACGGCCACCACGATACCGACGGCGAAGCGTCGCCGCCTGCGCTCGTCACGCTGGGATGCAGAGAGAAAGGCCATGGCTTCGTCCGAGAGGGGTGCCGTGTCGCGCCGAGCGGCTTGCGCCGCGTCCTCGAGTCGCTGTTTGCGCCAGAGCGGCGCGTGCGTCGGGTCGAGGCTCCACGCGCGCGCCGCGCGCTCGAGATCCTCGACGAGCAGCCGCTGCTCACGCTCTTCGGCGAGCCAGCCCGCGAGGCTCGCCCAGCTCCCGATCAGGAGATCGTGGGCGAGCACCGCGCTGTCGGCTTGCCGCACGACGAGCCGAGCCTCGTCGAGGATGTCGATGATGCGCCAGGCGGAAGGCCCCGCGAGTCGCTCGAGCTCGGCGCGCGTGCGCGTGGCCCGGGTGCCGCGCGCCGTGGTGAGACCGAGCAGGAGAGCGCGCGCAGCTCCGTCCGGAATCGTCGAATCCTCCCGGATGCGCGCGAGCGTCGCGTCGGCGTGCCGCCCGAGCGCGCCGTCGATGCCGCCGATGGCCGACAGGCCCGCGCGTGTGAGCCTGCGGTTCTTGGCGTCGCGCTTCTTCCAGAGCTCGGAGAGCGCGAACTGCACGAGCGGCATCGCCTCCGAGGTGCGTCCGAGCTCGGCGAGCACCTCGTCGCGCAGCCGTGCGTCCTCGAACGTGTAACCGTAGGCCCCCAGGGCGCGATCGATCACGTCGCTCCACACCGTTTCGGTGAGCGGCTCGACCAACACCGAGCCACGGAGGAGTGCCTTACCGAGGTCGGAGATCGCGAGCAGGGGATCGAGCAGATCGCGCCGCGCCGCGACGACGGCACGCACCCCGAGCAACGGGCGCGCTCCCATCTCGCGCAGCAGCTCGACGACGAAGCCGGCGCTCTTCGGATTCGACAGCGTCGCGAGCTCCTCGAGCTGGTCGACGAAGAGCAGCGTGCCGCGCCCGGCCGATTGCGCGCGCTCGGCGAGGCGCGCCACGAGCTCCTGCGCGCCGAGCGCAGAGGTATCCGGCACGTGCTCTCCGAGAGCCGTCAGGACGGCGGTGCGTGGATCGACGCCAGGCGCGGTGACGGCGAGATCCCAGGCCGTCGGCCACTCACCGAGGGCGCCGTCGGCGACCGCCGGCAAGAGACCGGCGCGCGCGAGGCTGCTCTTTCCGCTGCCCGAAGGTCCGACCAACGCGACGAGCCCGCGTCCGCGCAGCGTCTCGAGCGCGGCGGCCACTTCGCTCGAGCGGCCGAAGTAAACGTCGCGGTCGCCCGCTTCGAAGCGCCCGAGGCCACGAAACGGGCCGACGGCATCCGGCGGCAAGCGGCGCAAGGAGCCGCCGAGCTCGCGGCGGATCTGCTCGAGCCGGATGGCGACCCATTCGGCCGACGAGGGTCTGCCCGCGCGCGTCGGCGAGAGCAGGGAATCGACGAGCTCGGCGAGCGCGGCGGGCGTTGCGGGGGCGAGGCTCGAGACGGAGGGGGCCGGTGCGCGCCCGTCGAGCACGTCGGCGCGGACGCGGTCGGCGTCGTCGGCGGGCAAGCGGCCGGTGAGGCACTCGAACAGCGTCGCTCCGAGCGCGTAGAGGTCGCTGGCAGGCTCCGCCGGGCTGCGCGCCGCGACGCACTCGGGATCCATGTAGCCGGGCGTTCCGGCGAGCACGGCGACCCGCTGCGTCGTGGCGAGCGCGGTGACGAGATCCCCGGACGCGGCGTCGCCGCCCTCCACGTCCGCCCCCGCGATGCCGAAGTCGATGAGCTTGTAGCCGTTGGGCGACTCGATCACGTTGCCGGGCTTCACGTCCCGGTGCACGAGACCCACGCGGTGCACGGCAGCGAGCGCCGACGCAATGGCGGCACCGACCGCCAGCGTTTCCGTGACGCGCAGCGCCCGTTGGCCGGAAAGTCGCCGATCGAGCGAGCTCCCGGCCACGTGCTCCATGGCGAGGCCCATCACGGTCTCGCTCTCGTCGAGCGCGAGCGCGTAGAAGCGCACGACGTTCGGGTGCTCGACGCGGCAGAGCGCTCGAGCTTCGGCAATGATGCTCTCGCGCTGTCGCTCGACGTCCGCACCCCACTGAGGGAGCGGGAACAGCTTCACCGCGGCGGTCCGCAGCACCGTCTCGCCGTACACCTCCCGCGCGAGCCACACGGGAGCGAACCCGCCGCGTCCGAGTTGCTTCACCAGCACGAACGGTCCGACGCGCCGCTCGCCTTCTTCTCGATCGGTGAGGCGGGCGATGGTGGCGGGGAGGCGGGAAGGGGGCGCACCCGTGCTGGCGGCGACCTGGGTCGACGAGCGCGTCACCGGCCGATCCTCATGAGGATCCACGATGCACTTATCGCGCCGAGTGCTTTCTCTCGTCAATCGAGCGACGCCATGCGCAGGGGGTTGCGCGAGGTGCGCAGTCGTTCGCCCTAGTGGAGAAGCGCTCGGCATGATCCAGCGTCGTGGTGCGCCGGTCGGGGTCATTCGCTCGGAGTCGCTCGGACGGGGGGCACCCAATGCCCCGCGACGAGCGCTGCATCGAGACGCGAGTGAACGCCCAGCTTGCGAAACAGCTGTCCCATCTGGTTCGCGACCGTGCGGATCGAGACACCTCGGCGGCGGGCGATCTCGCCGTTCGACAGCCCGTGGGCGAGGTCGCGGAGCAGCTCCCATTCGACGGGCGTGAGGCGCGCATCGGCCTGGGGCTTCTGGACGAGCGGGAAGCTCAGGACCACGTTGCCCGCGGCGCCCGGGCCGTCGCTTTCGAGGACGAGGCCCTCGGGAGTCCGGAAGCGCACCGATTCCGGAGCGGGAGTGTGCTCAAGCCGCGGCATGACCCAGCACCGCCGCCAGCGCCGCCGTCGAGTCGAGCCCGAGCAGCTCCAACCCGGTTTCCACCTCGCGCGCCGCCGTGGTCACGGACACGCCGAGCTCGAACGCGATCACCTTGAGCGCACAGCCGGCCGCCCGGAGCGCGAGGGCCTTGCGCTGGCGAATGCTGAGCCGGATGCGCTCTTGCGCCGTGGCCTGCCGGAGGACCACGAAGCGGCGCCCCTCGTGATCGTACCAGTTGACGATTCGGAAGCTGCCCTTGCTGATCGATTGCCAGAGCGCTGCGGCGGACCCTGACTGTTCGACGGACTCCTGCGAGCGAACGACGGTGGGTAGAGACATGCCGAGCACCCTCAGCACGCGGCATGCCAACGTCCCTGCGCGCGGTGCTGCGTGAAATGCAGCTGAAATCCGCACGCCCGCCGCACGCCCGTGACTCATGCTGCGCAGCCCGGACTGCGCCGCTTCTCGACTTGCGCAAGGCGCTGCGCAACTCGCGAGGGTTCTCCGTTCCACCTGCAGGGGATGGCCATTTTTGGCCCGAATTGCCCAGCAGGTCGGCCTGGCACGGAAGCTGCTGAAGGGGTCCCTCGAAAGGCAACACCCATGACCATGAACAAGATCGTCCTCGCCCTCGGTACTCTCCTCGCTGCTTGCTCCGGCTCCGCGGTTCCCGCCGCCGTCGCCCCCGCCCCCGCCGCTTCGGTGTGCGAAGGCGGCAGCGCTCGTGGCGACGCGGAGCTCGCCCACTACGCCGGCTGCACGGCGATTACCGGCGATCTCGACGTGAGCGGGGTCACCAGCATGCAGGCTCTCGAACGCCTCCGCTCGGTAGACGGCACGCTCAGCATCAGCGGCACCGCGCGCCTCTACACGCTGACCGGTCTCGAGAATCTGCGCCGCGTGAACGCCCTGCGCATCGAGCGGAACCGCGGGCTCATCAGCATCGGTAGCCTCAAGGCGCTCACCCACGCGAACACGGTGAGCATCGTCGCGAACCCGCGCCTGAGCCGGAGCGGCGGCTCGCTGGACGGGCTCACGCGCATGGCGGGCGAGGTCACCGTGATCGACAACGTCGGCTTGCGCGCCGAAGGGGTTGCGATCGGCTCGCAGGGCACGATTCTTTGAGCGTCCGCGGGCATCGACTCGGAGATTCTTGCTATGCTCGCGCTTCCCTTGCGGCCGTTCGACGGTCGCCTCGTGACCCCTCGTGAGACTCCTCAAAGTCGCCGCCGCCGCGTTGAACCAAACGCCCCTTGCTTGGGCGGCGAACCGGGAGAACATCCTCGCTGCCATCGCTCGGGCGCGAGCGGAGGGAGTCGGCATCCTTTGCCTGCCGGAGCTGTGCATCAGCGGCTACGGCTGCGAGGACGCGTTCCTCGCGCCGTTCGTGCGCGAAACGGCGCTCGACGTGCTCCACGAGATCCTGCCGCAAACGCGCGGGATCGTGCTGAGCCTCGGCCTGCCGCTCCAGCACGCGAAAGCCGTGTTCAACACGAGCTGCCTGGTGGCCGACGGCAAGCTCCTCGGGTTCGCGGCCAAGCGCGCGCTCGCGGGAGACGGCATCCACTACGAGCCGCGTTGGTTCAAGCCCTGGCCCGCCGGAACCCGCACCAAGGTGTCGGTGCGCGGACAGGAGCTGCCGCTCGGTGACACGCTGTTCGACGTGGGGGGCGTGCGCATCGGATTCGAGATCTGCGAGGACGCCTGGATGGCCAAGCGTCCGGGCGCCGAGCTTGCAGCCGAAGCGGTCGACGTGATCCTCAATCCGAGCGCGAGCCACTTCGCGTTCGGCAAGCACGAGGTCCGGCAACGGCTCGTGCTCGAAGGGTCGCGCGCCTTCGGCGTCACCTACGTCTACTCGAACCTGCTCGGCAACGAAGCGGGTCGGGCCATCTACGACGGTGATGCGCTCGTCGCTTCCGGTGGCCAAATCGTCGCGCGCGCGCCCCGCTTCTCCTTCGCGCGGGTGGAGCTCGCGACGGCGGTCGTCGACCTCGATCTCGGCGGAGTGCGGCAGGGCGCGCTTTCGAGCTACCAGCCGAACCTGAGCGCAGCCGCCGACGCCCGGGTGAGCACGGCGTTCAGCTACCCCCCCGCCACCGGCGTCACCCGTCCCGCCGTCCCCGCGACCTGGGAGCAGACGACGCACACGAAGGAGGAGGAGCTCACGCGCGCCCTCGGGCTCGGGCTCTTCGACTACCTCCGCAAATCGCGCTCGCGCGGGTTCGTGGTTTCGCTGAGCGGGGGCGCCGACTCGGCGCTCGTGGCCTGCGTCGTGGCCATGATGGCGAAGGCGGCGCTCGCGGCGCTCGGCGCCGAGGAGCTCCGCGAACGGCTGCCGTTCCTCGACGACGCGTCGCTCGGCTCGCCACCTGCTCTTGCCGCGCGGCTGCTCACGACGGTCTACCAGGCGACGCAGCACAGCTCGGAGACGACGCGCCGCGCTGCGCGTGAGGTGGCGACGGCGCTCGGGGCACGCCACCTCGAGCTCGAGATGGAGGAGCTCGTCGTGGGGTACCGAAAGCGGGTCGAAGCCGCGCTCGGCCGCACGCTCGACTGGCAGACCGACGACTTGGCGCTGCAGAACGTCCAGGCTCGCGTGCGCGCCCCGAGCGTGTGGCTCATCGCCAACATCGAGCGTGCCCTCCTGCTCTCGACGAGCAATCGCTCCGAGGCGGCAGTCGGCTACGCGACGATGGACGGCGATACGGCGGGAGGCCTCAGCCCCATCGCCGGCGTCGACAAGAACTTCGTTCGTGCGTACCTGCGCTGGCTCGAGAGCGACGGCCCCCAGGGGCTCGGTCCGATTCCGGCGCTCTCGTTCGTGAACGCTCAGGCGCCCACGGCCGAGCTCCGGCCGGCCTCAGCCGCGCAGACCGACGAGAGCGACCTCATGCCGTACGACGTGCTCGACGTGATCGAGCGCGCCGCGATTCGCGACAAGCGCTCGCCGCGCGAGATCCTCGAGCTCTTGAGTGCCGAGTTCCCCGCGCACGAGCAACCGACGCTCGTCCTGTGGGTGAAGCGCTTCTTCCGCCTGTTCGCGCAAAACCAGTGGAAGAGGGAGCGGTACGCCCCGAGCTTTCACCTCGACGACGAGAGCCTGGATCCGAAGACCTGGTACCGCTTTCCGATCCTCTCGGGCGGCTTCGAACGGGAGCTCGAAGAGCTCGGAGAGCGCTAGGAGCGGCGTGGATGGTGAGATGTGCTCCTTGAGCTAGGGCCAGAGCCAGGGCCAGAGCTAGAGCTAGAGCTAGGGCTAGGGCCAGAGCTAGAGCTAGGGCCAGAGCTAGAGCTGGAGTTGGAGCTGGAGTTGGAGCTGGAGTTGGAGTTGGAGTTGGAGGAGTTTAGGGTCGGGTGGGGGGCGCGTGGTGCGGTGCTCGCGCACTGCGACGGCGGGCGACGTTGAACGGTCGAGCCCCTAACACTGACACTGACACTGACACTGACACTGACACTGACTCTGACACCAGCCCTCGCTCTGGCCCTGACCCGTTAGTGGGGTCGTCTCGGGACTTTTGAGGGTGCCAGCGTGCTCGGCCGGTTCAAGGCCAAGCCGCGCGCAAAGCGCGCGGTCGCTCGGGGACTCGCGAGCCTTGAGCCGGCCTGCGCGCGCTGGCCGCGAGGGGGGCGTCCTTCGAAATCGAGGACAGAAGGAGTTTCGAATGCTCAAGATTTATTCGGTGGTGCTCGAGTTGGTTCGGGAGGTGGCGCCGGTGATTCGGGTGGTGCGCGTGAGGAGTGCGGCGTTGGGTGATCAGATGGAGAGGGCGCTGATCAGCATTCCTCTCAATGTGGCGGAAGGGGCGTACAGCCGGGGGAGGAATCAGCAGGCTCGGTTTCAGTTCGCGGCAGGGTCGGCACGCGAAACGCTCGCGTGCTTGGAGACCGCGGAGGCCATGGGCTTCATAGGGCCGCTCAGTCCTGAGATGGGCGCGCGGTTCAACCACGTCATCGGGACGCTCGTTCGACTCGTCGAGCCGCGGCCCGGAGCGGTGGCCTGAGGCGCCCCCCGGAGCAACGTGCTCAGCGCACCAATCGGCTGAGCACGTTCTTGAGGCGCAGGCCGAGAGCGAGCACGGCCTGCTCATCCGCAGCCGAGCAAGCCCCGAGCGCGGTGGCGATTTCGACGGCTGCGCAGCACTCGCAGCACTCCGCGAGCGCGATGGCAAACACGCGGCTCTTGTCGGCCCCAGTCTGCCGAGCCGCGCCCTCAGCCGAGTTGAGGGCGGCGGACGCCGCGCTGCGCCGCGCCTGCTGCCGCAGCTGAGCATCCGCGATGCGTGTAGAAGCGACCAGCTTCACCAAGGAAAGCGCCAGCTCATAGGCGATGAGCCTATGATGTGGAAACGAATAGAGGGTGGGAGGGGTCGAGTGCGTCATGCCCCCCCCAAGGCGCAGGCGGGATGCCGGCGCCCCACCGTCTGTCTCCTTGTGTCGTGGCGCCGGCGGCCCGCGTGCGCCCTCCCGGCATGACGCACTCGACCCCTCCCACCCACGTCCTGCCACCGAACCCGCAAGCCCGAAATCCGCCCCCGACCCCCGACCCCGAAATCCGATCCCGAAATCCGATCCCGAAAT
>JADMIO011486953.1_pt1 | contig 28003 bp, 32 predicted proteins | sample 8958161 | NCBI WGS metagenome assembly JADMIO01 (sample SAMN16585339, study PRJNA669376) | soil metagenome | isolation source: Crop rotation soil | place: USA: Cullars Rotation, Alabama | collected 2011 | reverse complement strand
CGCGACAACTTGTCCACGTGGAATTCTAAGCTTAGGATCCCAATGTGCTGGAAAGGCCGCGTCACGTCGCGGATCCAGAGGAAGCCGAAGACGATTGCGATCACGGCGCCGACGAGCGCCACGATCGTGCTGACAACGATGCCCGTCAGGACGCACGCGATACCGACGGCGAAGCCGATCGGCCAGAGGCTCGGCGGCGGCAGATGCGGCTGGTCGTGGTCGGTCAAGTCTGTGGATTCAACCCCTGGGTCGTGCGCACTGTCAACGACGTATCAGCTGCCGCAACCCGCGGCGTGAGCCATTCTGTACCGAACCGCCGCCGTCGTGCGCTGGTATCCCGTACTCGGCCCAGCGGCGGTCGACGAGCTCCCGGATCTCCTCGCTCATGACGATCTCCTCGGGCCACTCGCGCGCGCCCTCCTCGGGCAGCTTGGCGGTCGCGTCGATGCCGAGCTTGCCGCCGACGAACTGCTGCTCGGGGGCGTGGTCGAGGTGGTCGAGCGGGCCCTCGGAGATGACGACGTCCCGCTTCGGGTCGACGTTGGCGCCGACGTAGAAGAAGACCTCCTCGTAGTCGTGCACGTTCACGTGCGCGTCGACGACGACCACCGCCTTCGAGAGGCTCAGCATCCCGAGCCCCCAGATCGCGTGCATCACCTTGTGCGCCTGCCCGGGGAACGCCTTCCGGATCGAGACGATCACGCAGTTGTGGAAGGCGCCGGACACCGGCAGGTCGTAGTCGACGATCTCCGGGACGGTCATCCTTATCGCGGGCAGGAAGATCCGCTCGGTCGCCTTGCCCAGCCACGCGTCCTCCTGCACCGGCTTGCCGACGACGATCGACGGGTAGATCGCGTCGCGCCGCATCGTGATCGCCGAGAGCCGGAAGACGGGGAACGGCTCGGGCGGCGTGTAGTAGCCGGTGTGGTCGCCGAACGGCCCCTCGATCCCCAGCTCGCCCTTCTCGATCGTCCCCTCGAGCACGATCTCCGCGTTCGCGGGCACGTCGAGGTCGACGGTCTTCGCGCGGACGAGCTCGACCGGCTCGCCCTTGAGGAAGCCGGCGAGCATGAACTCGTCGATGTGCTTGGGCAGGGGCGCGCTGGCCGAGTACGCGGTCACCGGGTCGAGCCCGAGCGCGACCGCCACGGGGATCTTCCCGTCCGTGGCGAGGTAGTCGGCTCGGCCGTCCTTGTGGACTTGCCAGTGCATGTACGTCGAGCGCGCGTCGATCTTCTGCATCCGGTACATGCCGACGTTGCGGACGCCGGTGTGCGGGTCCTTCGTGATCACCGCGGGGAGGGTGATGAACGGCGCGGGGTCGCCCGGCCAGCAGCGCTGGATCGGGAGCAGGCCGAGGTCGACCTCGTCGCCCGTGAGCACGATCTCCTGGCACGCGCCGCGCGAGACGGTCTTCGGCAGCGAGTCAGCGATCGACTTCAGCTTCCGGAGGCCGCGCACCTTGTCGACGAGGCCCTGCGGCGGCTGCATCTCGAGCACGTCCTCGAGCTTCCCGGCGACGTCGTCGAGGCGCTCGACGCCGAACGCCATGCACATCCGCCGCTCGGTGCCGAACTGGTTGATCAGGAGCGGGTGGGCCGAGCCGCGCGGGTTCTCGAACAGAAGGGCGGGCCCGCCGCTCTTGACCGTCCGGTCGACGATCTCCGTCACCTCGAGGTCGGGATCGACCTCGGCGTCGACGCGGACGAGCTCGCCCTCGTCCTCGAGCAGGCGGATCCATGCGCGCAGGTCTGCCGGAGGAGCCATTCGGGGTCAGTCTACGGTCGGCGTCGCGGGCTCCGCCGCAGGCAACGCGCCGTCGCGACGTCCCGCCAGCCAGGAGGCGAGCTGCCCGAGCACGACGTCGGTCGGCTCCTCTCCGCCGGCCTCGCGCGCACACCGGAACGCCGCTGGGCCGAGCCGCGTCTCGGCGTCCCGTACCGCCGCCGCATCCCGCTCGAGCTGCGCCCGGCTGGTCACGACCAGGGCCGCGTCGTCGCAGACCCGCTCGTAGGCCCCGCCGAGTCGCGCCGCCCGCTCGAGCTCGCCCAGCGAGTGAGCGAGCGCGGCGGCCACGCGAAGGAGCATCGCAACGTCGCCGACGTCGGAGCTCGCCCGATCCTCAAGAAGCGCTGCCAGCGTCTCGGCTGCGGCCTGCGGGCGCCCAAGGAGCAGGTCGTACTCAGCCCGGGTCGCCCGAAGGCTGTACGTCTCCTGGTCGACGTCGTCCAGCGCTCCTTCCTCGTAGTGGGCCAGCGCTTCGCCTGCGAGCCGATGGGCGCGCTCGAAATTCCCGGCGTCCCCCTCGATCTCCATCAGCGCCAGGAGCGCGTGGGCGATCCCGCTCGGGTGACCGAGCTCCCGCCGCAGGGCCAGGGCCTCCTCCGCGAGCGGCCCTGCTTCATCTTCGCGGCCGACCTCGACGAGAACGTGAGCCAGGTCGGTCAGGAGCGCCGAGATCCAGCGGGCGACCGGGCTGTCGAAGATCAGCCGGGTCGGATCGGACCGCGCGATGTCCAGAGCAACGCGCTTGAGCTCGATCGCCGACGACGGATCACCGGTCGACCGCAGGATCTCACCCGCGCCGAGCAGCCCCGCGAAGTGGTTGGTTGGGTCAGGAGGGGCATCGAGCTCGAGCCAGGCACGAGCAGCCGCCGCTCCCTCGTGCCCGAAGCCCGTCGCCAGCCAGCGGTACCAAAGGCCGTAGAGGTAGCGGGCCACCATCGCGGCGTCGCGATCGGCCAGGGCGTCGGCCAGGCCCGAGCGCAGATTCGGCGACTCGCTTTCGACGAACGCCTCTGCGGCCGGCTCGTGGTTTCGGAGCCGGACACCCAGTAGGGCTACACGATCCGCGTAGTGAGCCGCGTGCCGCCGCCTCAGCTCGTCGGCCTCGCCGCTCTCCGCGAGCCGCTCCGCCGCGAACTCGCGGATCGTCTCCAGCATCCAGTAGCGCGATCCCGTCCCGCCGTCGCGGCGCCGGACGAGGCTCTTGTCGAGGAGCGACTGGAGCACCTCGGCGTCACCCGCGCAGACGGCTTCCACCGCCTCGTAGTCGCATCCGCCCGCGAAGACGGAGAGGCGGCGGAAGAGCGTTCGTTCGGCGTCGTCGAGCAGGTCGTGGCTCCACTGGATCGTCGCGCGCAGCGTCTGCTGCCTCGGGTCCGCGTCCCGGCCGCCTCTGAGCAGGTCCAACCGCTGCCCGAGCCGCTCCAGCAGCTGCTCGGGACGGAAGAGGAGTGACCGCGCCGCGGCCAGCTCGATCGCGAGCGGGAGGTCGTCGAGGCGTTCGCACAGCGTGTCGAGCGTCTCCGTCTGCGCAAGGGACACGTCCAACGCCGCAGCCCTCGCGACGAAGAGGGCGAGCGCGTCGTGCCGGGCGAGAGACGGCACGGCGACGACGTGCTCGCCCTGCAGGCGAAGGCGTTCTCGGCTCGTCACGAGCAGCGTCGGCCCGCCGCGGTCCCGCAACCACGCGACGTCGTCGGCGACCGCCGGCAGCAGATGCTCCGCGTTGTCGAGGATCACCAGCATCCGCTTGCCGACCAGCGACCCGGCGAGGACGTCACGGATCGGCCGTTCCTGGTCGTTGCGCACACCCAGCTCCTGGGCGACCGTCGGGAGCAGGAGCGCGGCGTCGTGGAGGGAGGCGAGTGCGATCCACGTCGAGCCATCGGGGAACTCCTCGCCGACCTCGGCCGCCGCCTGCAGCGCGAGCCGCGTCTTGCCGGTACCGCCGGGCCCGGTGAGCGTGAGCAGCGTGACGTCGGTCCCCCGCAGCAGGTCGACGACGGCGGCGAGATCTGCTTCGCGCCCGAGAAAGGGCGTGGCCGGCACCGGCAGGTTCGCCCGGTACAAGCTCCGCAGCGGCTCGAACTGGGTCTCGCCGAGCTGGTAGACGCGCTCGGCCGCGGCCAGGTCTTTGAACCGGTGCTCGCCGAGGTCGCGCAGCGTCGCCCCGTCCGCGAGTGAGGCCGTCGCGGCGGAGACCAGCACCTGACCCCCGTGCCCCGCCGCCGCGATCCGCGCCGCGCGGTTCACGTCAGGGCCGACGTAGCCCTCCTCGGCGACGAGCGGCGTGCCGGTGTGCACGCCCATCCGCACCGGGAGCGCGAGCGCCGCCTGCGCCTCGGCCGCCGCGGCCAGAGCCCCCGGCGCCGTCGGGAACGCGACGAAGAAGGCGTCGCCCTGCGTGTCCACCTCGACCCCGTCGTGCGCCGCGAACGCCGCCCGCAGGACCCGGCGGTGCTCGGCGAGCGCGTCGGCGTAGGCCTCCGCACCGAGGTCGTGCAGCAGCCTCGTCGACCCGTCGATGTCGGTGAAGAGGAAGGTGACCGTTCCCGCAGGAAGCTCCCGCACCAGGCGAGCATCGCGCCCGGCCGGCGGTGAGTCCAGCCCTAGTGCGAGCCGCCGCGGCGCCGGCGCGCCGCGCGGGAGAGCTCGCCGAGCGCGATCACGGCCACGAAGATCAGGCCGACGACGAGCATGCCGGTGATCACGTTCTTGCCCTCTTCGGCGGCGTTGGCGACGAGCCAGGCGGTCATGGCGCGAGCTTACCGTGCGTCGCCAGCGTGCGCTCGGCATCCTCGGCGGGGGGCTCGCCGCCAAGGCGGCGGACGCACGCGAGCCAGGCGTCGCCGTCGCCCTTCCGCGCGTCCGCGCGCAGCGCGGCGCAGGTCGAGATCAGCTCCGCGAGCGCGACCACAGCGTCCAGGTCGCCCGTCGCGGCCACGCGGACGAGGCCGTGCGCGTAGAGGTAGTCGCCGAGCAGCAGCGCGACGTCCTCGTCCGGCGGCGCGAACAGGCGAGGGCGGCCGTAGTGGAGCAGGTAGCCCTCGTAGATCGTCTCCACGCCCAGGGCGAAGCGCTCCGGCACCAGGCCGCCGAAGACCGGCTCGCGCTCCTGGTCCGGCCGCAGCGCCTCGCCCCAGAGCGGGCTCTCCGCGGCGGCCTCGGCCGCGATCAGCTCGAAGACGTCAGTCGGCGAAGAAGTCGCCAACGGCCTCCACGGTCCGGTCGATGTCCTCGTCCGTATGCGCGAGCGAGACGAAGAGGCACTCGAACTGCGAGGGCGCGACGTAGATCCCGCGCTCGAGCAGGTGCCGGAAGAGCGCGCCGTACCGCTCCGTGTCGCTGGCCTTTGCGTCCTCGAAGGTGCGGACCGCGCCGTCGCGGAGGAAGAGGGTCGCCATCGCGCCGACCCGCTGCACGCGGCCGAAGGCGGCCAGCCCCGCCTCCAGCCGGGCACCCTTGGCCTCGAGCTCGTCGTAGACGGCCGGGTCGCGCAGCCGCCGCAGCACGGAGATCCCGGCAGCGGTGGCCAGCGGGTTCCCGGAGAGCGTCCCCGCCTGGTAGACGTCGCCGGCGGGCGCGAGGCGCTCCATCACGTCCGCGCGGCCGCCGAACGCAGCCGCGGGGAGGCCGCCGCCGACGATCTTGCCGAGGATGGTCAGGTCGGGCAGGACGTCGAACCGCTCCTGCGCGCCGCCCCGGGCGACGCGGAACCCGGTGATCACCTCGTCGAAGACGAGCAGCGCGCCCGACGCGTCGGCGAGCGCCCGCACTGCGTCGAGGAACCCGGGGTCGGGCGGGACGACGCCCATGTTCCCGGCCACCGGCTCGACGACGATGGCCGCGAGACCCTCGCCGTAGCGCTCGACCGCCGCGGCGGTCGCGTCGACGTCGTTGTAGGTCGTGACGACCGTGTCCGCGGTCGTCGCCGTCGGCACGCCGGGGCTCGCGGGGATCCCGAGCGTCGCCAGGCCGGAGCCGGCATTCGCGAGCAGGCCGTCCGAGTGGCCGTGGTAGCAGCCGGCGAACTTGAGCACGCGGTCGCGGCGGGTGAAGCCGCGGGCGAGGCGGATCGCGCTCATCGCCGCCTCCGTGCCGGAGGAGACGAGCCGCACCATCTCGACGGACGGCACCGCGTCGACGATCTCCGCCGCGAGCTCGACCTCGGCTTCGGTCGGGGCGCCGAACGTCGTCCCGCGCTGCGCGGCCTCGGCGATCGCAGCCAGCGTCTCCTCGTCCGCGTGGCCGAAGAGGAGCGGGCCCCAACTCAGCACCCAGTCGACGTAGCGGTTGCCCTCGACGTCCACGATCGTCGAGCCGCTGCCGCTGCGCATGAAGACGGGCTCGTCGAGGCCGACCGACCGCATCGCGCGCACCGGCGAGTTGACGCCGCCGGGGATCAGCTTCTCGGCGCGGCGGGCGAGATCGGACGTCTGCCTCAGAGCCACGTCGCGAGGCTCTCGGTCCAGTAGGAGACGACGATGTCCGCGCCGGCGCGCTTGATCGCCGTCAGCGACTCGATCGCCGCCTGCCGCTCGTCGAGATGCCCGGCCGCCGCGGCCGCCTTCACCATCGCGTACTCGCCCGAGACGTTGTAGGCGGCGACGGGGCAGTCGAAGCGGTCGCGCACGGCGCGGATCACGTCCAGGTACGGCAGCGCCGGCTTGACCATCAGCACGTCGGCGCCCTCGGCGAGATCGAGCTCGAACTCGCGCAGCGCCTCGCGCACGTTGGCGGGATCCATCTGGTAGCCGCGGCGGTCGCCGAACGACGGCGTCGACTCGGCCACCTCCCGGAACGGGCCGTAGAAGGCTGAGGCGTACTTCGCGGCGTAGGCGAGGATCGGCGTCTCCGGCAGCACGTCCCGGATCGCGCCGACGCGGCCGTCCATCATGTCGCTGGGCGCGACGGCGTCCGCGCCCGCCTCGACGTGGCTCACGGCCGTCCGCACGAGCAGCTCGAGCGTCTCGTCGTTCGCGACCTCGCCGTCGCGGACGACGCCGCAGTGCCCGTGCGACGTGTACTCGCAGAGGCAGACGTCGGTGATCAGGACGAGGCCGGGCTGCTCCGCGCGCACGGCGCGCAGCGCCCGCTGCACGATCCCGTCCTCGTCCCAGGCCCCCGACCCGTCCTCGTCCTTCTCGTCGGGGACGCCGAAGAGGAGGAGCGCCTTGACGCCGAGCGCCGACAGCCGCCCCGCTTCGCCGACGAGGTCGTCGACCGAGTAGCGGCTCATGCCCGGCAGCTCCTCGTTCCGGACCGTCGAGGGGCCGGCGAAGAGCGGCATCACGAAGTCGTCGAGGTCGAGCCGCGTCTCGCGGACCAGCCCGCGCAGGGCGTCGGTGCGGCGCAGCCGCCGGAGGCGTGTCGCCGGGAAAGCGCTCACGCCGACACTGTACGCAGGCGGCGGCGCTGGGGGGTCGCCGCCGTCCGGTCGAAGGCGCTACGCCCCGGTGATCCGCACCTGGAGCGATGCGAACGGGGAGTTGCGAAGCTTCCGCTTGAGCTCAGCCGCAGTCATTCTCGTTCCGCCTTTCGGCCGCAGGGAACCAGTCCAGCGCAGCATCTCCGGGCTGCGGGCCGTGTCATCACCCCTACGGGGCATTCGCGGCGCGGCGCGGCTCCACGTCGACCTCGACCGGCACGACGGGATCGGCCTCGTCCCAGCGCTCGAGGGTGACCCGCTCGGAGAAGAACTCCCAGATCGCGCGGCCCGCGGCGAGCACCGGCAGCGCGACGAGGATGCCGGCGATCCCGTACAGCTCCGCGCCCGCGAGCAGCCCGAAGATCACGAGCAGCGGGTTCAGCCGCAGCGCGTTCGCCATCACGTTCGGGACCACGATGTGCCCCTCCACCTGGTAGATGAAGACGAAGAGCGCTGCGACCCAGAGCACGGAGACCGGGTCGACGACCAGCGCGTAGATCGCGGGCGGCACCGCCGACAGCCATGGGCCGATGTACGGGATCACCTCGATCGCGGCGGTCCAGAGGCCGAAGAGGAGCGCGTACTCCTCGGCTCCCGGCACGAGATCGAGCACCCCGAGCAGCCACATGCCGACGCCCGCGCTCGTGCCGATGATCGTCGAGAGGAGCACCTGGCCGCGCACGTAGCCGGCGAGCGCGGACTCGATCCGCAGGGTCAGCGGCGGCCCGTCCGCGGGCGGGAAGCGCCGGTCGATCGACCGCTCGAGCTTCGGCATGTCGAGGAGCATGTAGACGGAGATGACGACGATCAGGATCAGGGAGAAGAGGAGCTGGACGACCCCGAAGGCGGCGCCCTCCGCGAACGTGATCGCCTGCTGCGTCAGGTCGGAGACGTTGACGTCGGCGACCCACTCGTCCACCTGGTCGCGGAGCTCGACGTCGATCCCCTTGCCGTGCAGCCACGACTCGACGTCCGCGACGTCCCGGTCGAAGGCGCTGTCGCCGCTGCGTCCGGGCTCGTCCGTAAGGTAGGCGTCGACCCGGTCGGCCGCCGAGCGCGTCTGCTCGACGACGACGGTGCCGAGCGCGACGATGAGCGCGATCACGAGAGCCGCGAACGTGAGGTAGACGACGGCCACTCCGACGCCGCGGCGGATCCGGATCTCCTGGAGCGCCCGCACGAGCGGGTTGAGCAAGAACGCGATCACGGACGCGGTCAGGAAGAGGAAGATCGCGTGACCGAGCGCGCCCGCCAGCTGCCACGCCAGCAGCAGCAGCACCGGCAGTACCACCAGCTGGACCCAGCGCGGGATGCGGATCGACGGCCGCTGGGACATCCGCTGGGACATCGTGACGATCGTAGCGCTGCCCGTTGGAAGGTTTCGGCAGGGTCGGCTATGGTGCCGCCCATGGCTTCGGCCCGACACCGGCCTGCCGTGCCGCCGCGCGCGCCCGGAACGAGAGACCGCCGTGAGATCGAGCGCCTGCGTGCGCGTCGACGGCGGCCCGAGCGGCATGCCGCACGGTTTCTCCTGGCCGCACTGCTTTCGACGGTCCTGCTCCTGACCCTGCTCCTGACGGCGTTCGGCACGTGGAGCGCCGAGCCGGTGGCGACGAAGCCGCTCGCGACGCCGGCGGTGCTCCCCGGCGGCCAGCCGCTGCGGCAGATCGTCGCGACCGCCGGGGCGCTGCACCTGCAGCTGCCGGTCTCGCAGAGCGCCGTCACGGCGATCGGCTACCACAACGCCGGCGACGGCTCGCTCCAGCTCGACCCGATCGGCCGGCAGGGGAACGCGGGCCTCTTCGCGCGGCTCTGGCACAAGCTCGCCGGCACGGGCGAGACGAGCCTCGTCTGGTACCAGCTCCGCGGCGACCGCGGGCCGGGCACGTCCGTGCTCTCGGTCGGCGCCGCGCCGGGCACCGACGTCTACTCGCCGGTCGACGGGACGGTGGTCGGGATCACCGACTTCGTCCTCTCGAACCGGACCTTCGGCTCCCGGGTCGACGTCCGGCCGCTGGACGCGCCGTCGGTCGTCGTCTCGCTGACGCACCTGCGCGCCGACCCGGCCCTGACGGTCGGGTCGACCGTCGAGAAGGCGCGCTCCAAGGTCGGCGTGATCGTCGACCTGACGAAGGTCGAGCGCCAGGCGCTCGCGCGCTACACCCAGGACGCCGGGAACAACGTGTCGGTCTCCGTCCGCCCGGCGGCGCTCCTCCCGGTTCGCTGAAGGTCCTCTTCGTCGGGGACGTCGTCGGCGCACCCGGGCGACGGGCCGTCGAGGAACGGCTGCCGCGGCTGAAGGAGGAGCTCGGCGTCTCCTTCTGCATCCTCAACGGCGAGAACGCGGCCGACGGCGTCGGGATCACGCCGAAGCTGGCGGAGCGTCTGCTCGCCGCCGGCGCGGACGTGGTCACGCTCGGCAATCACACCTGGCGCCGGAGCGAGATCGGGCCGTACCTCAAGTCCTCGGAGAAGGTGATCCGCCCGGCGAACTTCTCCCCGCTGACGCCCGGCCGCGGCCTCACCGTCCGTCCGGCCGCCGACGGGACGCCGGTCGCCGTCATCAACGTGCTCGGCTCGCTCTTCCTCTCCCCGGCCGTCTCGATGTTCGAAGTGGTCGACGACCTCGTTGCGCAGGCGCACGAGCAGGCGCAGGTGGTGGTCGTCGACGTCCATGCCGAGGCCACGAGCGAGAAGGTCGCTCTCGCGCACTGGCTCGACGGCAAGGTCACGGCCGTGCTCGGGACGCACACGCACGTGCAGACGTCGGACGCCCGCGTCTCGCGGGCCGGCACAGCGGCGCTCACCGACGTCGGCATGACCGGCCCACACGACTCCGTGATCGGGGTCAAGGCCGACCTCGCAGTGCACCGGATGCGCACGGGGATGCCGGTCCGGTTCGAGGTGGCGGAGGGCGGCGTGCGGATCGAGGGCGCGCTCGTCGACTGCGACGAGGCCGGGCGGGCTACGGCGATCGAGCCGGTACGCGTCGCGTTCTGACGAGCACGACGAGCACGGCCACGAGCGCCAGGTCGCGAAGGAGGACGAGCGTCGACGGGAGCGCGTCGAGGTCGCGCGCCAGCTCCCAGTAGCGCGACGGGAACCAGAGCTGCGTGAGCACGAGCGCGGCTGCGAGGAGCAGCGACGCGCGCAGCCCGCGGACGCCGCCGACGAGCGGGACGAGCGGCGCGAGCCAGATCAGGAACTGGGGCGAGAGCACCTTCCCGAGCGCGACGAACGCGACGACGGCAGCCGCGCTCCAGCGGAGCAGCTCCTCCTTCCCCGCCGGGCGGCGCAGCCAGATCCACACCAGCACCGAGAGCTGAACGGCGCTGAAGAGGAGGGCGGCGAGACCCGTTCCCGTCGCGTGGAGATTCTGCGAGCCGTGGCCGGAGCGCATCTCCACGTGCAGCCCGGTGAGGTGGTGGGCGGCGAGGTAGAGCCCCGACCCGAGGCTCTCGATCTGGAGGGGCCGCGAGAGCTGGTGGCCGAGGCTCCGCGCGACGCCACCCGGCGCGACGAGGAGGAAGGGGAGGAAGACGAGGGCGACGACCGCCGCGCTCACCGCCAGGCAGAGGAGGGCCTCGCGCCGGCCGCGGCGTCGCCACGTGTAGGCCAGCGCGACGGGCACGAGCACACCCGGGAAGAGCTTGACCGCGACCGCAGCGCCGAGCAGGCCGAAGCCGAGCCGGTCGCGCTCGTGCACGAGGGCGGCGAGGGCGGCGACGACGAGCGCGATCGGAAACAGGTCGAAGCGGGTGAGCACGACCGAGCCCAGCAGGAGCGGGAAGACCGCGACGGCGCCGAGCGCTGCGGCAGTCCGCTCCCGGCCGGCCCCCACACCGCGCAGCGTGACCGCGGCCAGCCCGATCGTCGCGACGCCGAAGGCGGCCATCAGCCACTCGAAGACGTCGCGGAAGCCCTGCTCGCCGTCGCTCAGGAGCGACGGCAGCACGAACGCCGGGAGGGCTCCGGGCGGGTACTCGGGCCGGAAGTCCCGGTAGGGGACGCCGCCGTCCTCGACCGCGTCGCCGTAGCGCTGGTAGACCGGCGTGTCGACGATCTCGCCGTCGTCGTACCAGGCCGTGTGCAGCGCGAGCCACGAGAGCAGGAACACCGCCGAGGCGGCGACCGCGGCGAGCTCAGTGAACCGGCGCGGCGCGGTCACGTCGGGACAGGAGCGCGAAGACGACGAAGGGGAAGAACCACGGGATGTAGAGGTAGAACCAGTGCGTCAGGACGAGCTCGAAGCCGATCAGGATCGCTGCCGTCAGCGCCGCCAGCTGCAGGATCGACTTCCGGCGCGGGACGAACGCGACGGCGAGCGACCCCGCCACGAGCAGCACCTGCAGGACCTGCTGCACGACCTTCAGGTCCGGGACGCCGGCGGCGTGGTACTGGCCCCAGCCCCAGATCGAGAAGGGCGATTCGCGGTCGAGCTGGAAGCCGAACGTGCGCTCCGCGAAGACGCGGGCCGCATGGATCGGCTCCGGCTCGAGCAGGAGGACGAGGAACGACGCCGCCGTGGCGGCTCCGAAGCCGAGGACGAAGCGCCGCGCCGGGGCGCGCCAGCCGTCGGGGTAGGAGAGCCAGAGCGGCGCGAGCAGCAGCGCCGCGAACTTCGTCCAGCCGGCGAGCGCGATCGCGGTCCCGCGCGCCCAGGCCGACGAGGCGAGCCAGAAGCCCCAGATCAGGAAGGCGGGCATGATCGCGTCGTTCGTGTTCGAGTTCGAGACGTAGAGCGTGAACGGGTAGGCGGCCCACGCGAACGCGAGCGTCGCCGCCAGTCGCGCGCCGCCGAAGCGGCGGCCGACGAGCGCCAGCCCGAGCAGGCAGAGCGCGTCGAAGAGGAGCGACGTCGCGTGCGCCGCCCAGAGCTGGTCCCACTTCCCGGTCCAGCCGAAGACCGCGTAGCCCGGCACGTACGCGAGGTAGGAGACGGGGCCGTAGGTGTCGCCGCGCGCGTTCGACGCCTCGCAGCGGCCGTTCGTCTGGATCCGCTCCCGGATCTCGCCCTCGGCGTCGGCGGTCCCGCAGGGCTTCAGGTTCTCCTGCACCGGCATGTGGCCGTACGGCATCTCGCCGTTCGCGATCCGCTGCGCCCCGACGACGCCCGCGAAGCCGACGTCGATGACGCTGCGCGGCGCCTCGACGTTCAGCCCGACGCGGAAGCCCGCGAGGAAGACGCACGCCGCCGCGAGGAGCCACACCGGCCACACGGGCTTGGACGCGCGCGGGGGCCGGTCGCGCCGCGCGATCCAGACGCAGCGCGCGAGCAGGTAGGCGAGCGGCGGGTAGGCCAGCGGCACGCTCCAGAAGATCTCGCCCTCGTTGAACAGCCGCAGCGAGATCGAAAAGGAGAGCAGCGCGAGCAGGTCGAGGTTGCGGAGCGAGAGCGGGCGGCGCAGGTCGGCGAGCCCGACGAGGAAGACGGCGCAGAAGGTGAGCCAGACCCAGATCCCGTTGATCGTCTTGCCGCCGAAGGCGCCGGCGCCGCCGCGCGCCATCGTCCAGGCCACCTGCGGCCCCGTCCACGCCTCCGTCACCCGGCCGGTGCGGTCGTCGACCTTGCCGAGCACGATCTGCCCCGCCTCACCCGACCAGGCCTTGACCTCCCAGTCGTCGGTCGCCGGGCGGTACTCGGCGTCCGTCTGCGGCTTCGGTGGATAGCGGTCGAGCCAGTCGGCGACCTTCGGGTCGCGGAAGAGGATCCGCACGGCCTGCTCCTCGGTCAAGCGCTTCGAGCCCTCCGAGGGGATGAACGGCGTCTCGACGAGCCGGCCCTCGGAGTCGAAGACCGGCGCGGTCGGCGTGGTCGCCGCCCCCGCCGGGGCGCCGAGCGCCAGCGCCGCGAGCGCGGCCGCTAGCGCGAGCCGCGGCCGAACGACCAGAGCTTGTTCCCCACGAAGTTCCACGGGGTCACGAGCACGATCGCGATCGCCTGGGCCGCCACCTTGCCGACGTCGAGCGAGTCGACGAGCAGGTGCAGGATCAGCAGGTTCGCGGCGAGCGCGATCGTCGAGACGACGAGGAAGCGCAGCCCCTGGTAGGCGACGTGGCCGCGCTGCCCGCGGAAGGTCCAGAGCCGGTTCCACGTGTAGTTGTTCGTCACGGCGACGAGGAAGGACCCGGTCGCCGCGAGCAGGTAGTGCACGTCGAAGCCCTTCAGCAGCAGCGTGTAGACGGCGAGGTTGACGACGTAGCCGCTCGCGCCGACCACGCAGAAGCGGATCAGCTGCAGCCAGTTCTCGCTCCGCCCGAGCGCGCCGCGGGTGCGAGCGAGCGCTGCCGAAGCGCCGGGGGCGGTGGTGCGCTGCATCGCCGGCCGAGCCTAGCTCAGGCGTGCCGACAGCGGCTGCACGAGCGCCCCGTCCGCCTCGACGCGCGCGTCGGCGAGCTCCGGGACGCGGGTCAGCGAGCGGCTGCGTGCGCGGTAGAAGTCGAGCTCGCGCGGCTCGAGCATCGTCAGCGTGCTCCCGAGCTCGATCGCGCTCCGACCGAGCCGAGCGGCCGCGAAGGGCAGAAAACGGTTCTGGCCGTCGCCGCAGAGCACGTCGAAGCCGAGGATGCGCGGCTCCTCCGCGTCCAGCAGCACCCCCTCGATCTCCCCCAGACGGATCCCGCGGACGAGCACGGGCGCGCGCAGGAACGTCGATGCCCTCTCACCGCGCACGAGCGAGATCTACCCGTGCCGCGGCTCGGCGAACCCTGCGGACCCGCGCAGCGGCACGAACCGGCAGGGCACCGTGCGCCACCTCCGCGGCCCGTCCGGGGCACGCTCGACGACCTCGAGCCACTGGTCGCGGACGGTTCCGACGGGCACGACGAGGTGGCCGCCTTCGGCGAGCTGGCCGTAGAGCGCCTCGGGAACGGCGGGAGCGGCCGCGGCGACGACGATCCCGTCGTAGGGCGACCGCTCCGGCACGCCGAGCGTGCCGTCGCCGACGCGGACGTCGACCCGCCCGTAGCCGGCCTCCGCCAAGGTCGCCCGCGCGCGCTCCGCCAGCTCAGGCACCCGCTCGACCGTGACCACCTCGTCAGCCAGCTCCGCGAGCACGGCGGCCTGGTAGCCGGAGCCGGTGCCGACGTCGAGGGCGCGGCCGCCGTCCAGCTCGAGGGCCTCGAGCATCGCCGCCACCATGTACGGCTGGGAGATCGTCTGCTCGTGCCCGATCGGCAGCGCCCGGTCGGCGTATGCGTCGCGACGCACGTCCTCCGGCACGAAGAGCTCGCGCGGGACGGCGGCGATCGCGGCCAGCACGCGCTCGTCCCGGATCCCGCGCCGGGCGAGGAAGCGGGCCAGCTCCTCGGCCCGGCTCACGCCCGGGCGGGGATGCGCGCGTACGCGGGGGCCGCGACGCCGAAGTGGTCGAGCACGGCGGGCATCACCTCGACGATCGAGGCCGGCAGCACGTCCACGCCGACCGCCAGCATCGGCACCTCCGAGTCCCCGGCGAGCAGCGAGCCGTGCGAGCCGCCGCCGGCGTGGTGGCGCCCGGCGAGGTCCGCGAACTCCCAGCCGGGCGCGGCGGAGACGATCAGCTCGCCCGCGTTCGGGTTCGCCAGCGCCGCCGCGGCCCGGGCCGCCCCGTCCGGGTGGTCGAGCTGCGCGAGCCCGCCGTCGGAGCCGTCGCGGCGCGCGACGTTCCGGTCGCCGTCCCGGCGGAGCACGACGTCGACGGCGGCATTGCCGTCGAGCCGCCGCGCGAGCTCGGCCGGGTCGGCGTCGCTGTACACCATTCCGGCCCGGTTGGACGCCGTGACGATCGCGTCCGGGAAGACGTCCTGCAACCGCGCCACCTCGTGCACCGGCGTCTGGCCGTGGTCGGAGCAGAGCAGCACCGCGTAGCGCTCCAGGAACTCGTCCGGCCCACCCGCGGCCTCGATCAGCGCGCCCACCGCTTCGTCGCAGCGGGCGAGGGCGGCATGCGCCGCGTCGGGCCCCTGCGCGTGCGAGGCGTAGTCGTAGTCCGAGAGGTAGAAGACGAGGAAGTCGAAGCCGTCGCGCGTGACGAGCCAGCGGCCCACCGCGGCCGCGTACGCGTCGATCGTGCCCCGCTGCCGGTTCCGCACCGAGAGCGGCGCGCCGGTCACGTCGGACTCGAACAGGTTGTAGAAGAAGAAGCGCGACGGCCCGTACGCGGGCCGCGTCAGCATCGGGACCGTCGGCCGGTGGGCGTGCCGGCCGCGATAGCAGGTGATGTTGATCGCGGCCGCGGTCAGGCCGGCGTCCTCGAGCGCCTCGTAGACCGTCACCGCCTCGCGACCGAGGTGCGCGGCGTTGAGGCCGTAGATCGTGTCGATCAGCGACTGCTTGGTGCCGGCCGCGCGCACCGCCCCGAAGGACGAGCCGTATTCGACGAGGCGGCGCTCGCCGCGGTGGTACCAGACGAGGTGCGGGATCTCGTGCACGTCGGGGTGTGCGCCGGTGGCCAGCGCCGAGAGGCAGACCGGCGTCAGCGAGGGGAACGTCGAGGTCGCGCGGCGGTAGCGGCCGTGCTCGGCGAGGAGGCCGAGCGACGGCGCCGCGCGGCGCTCGAGTGTGTCCTCCAGCATCGACGGCGTCAGGCCGTCGATCACGATCAGGATCAGCTTTTGCTCAGTCGCGGGCAAGACTGCGGAGGCCGGCATACCGGTCGGCCTGGCTGCGGCGGAGCCGCACGGCGAGCAGGGGCAGCGCGACGGCCTCGAGGTAGCCGGCGCCGGGGATGAGGGCGAGCCCCGCGAGGCCGGCCGCGAGCGCGGCCACGATCAGGGCGAGCCCGACCCGGGTGCCGCCCCGCCTGAACGCGCCGGAGACGATCACGACCGCCGCCGCGGCGCCGACGACGCCGCCGATGGCGCCCGCGAGCAGCTCGGTCCAGTCGTCGATCAGGAAGCCCACGGCACCGCCGACGAGGCCGGCGAGCACGATCGCCGCCGCCCGTCCGAGCGGGGTCGAGGAGAGCAGGCCGGCGAAGAGGGCGCCGAGCGCGGTGCCGATCCCGAGCGCCAGACCGATCGTGTACCAGTCGCCCATCGCCGACCAGTGTAGAGGCGGCCCGCGTTTGGCCGGACCGTTTTCAGGGGATACAACACGCGACCCGCACGACCCGCTTCTGTCGAGGAGGAGACTTCGTGAACGACGATCGGCCGCTGCTCGTGTTCTTCTGGTCCGAGCGCTCCGGCCCCGCCCGGAGGATGGAGAGCCTGCTCGCCCATCTCGAGCGCAAGGAACGCGACCGCCTCCGCGTCCGCCGCGTCGACGTCGACGCGAGCCCCGAGCTCGCGGAGCGCTTCGAGGTGCGCGTCGTCCCCACGCTCGTCCTCGTCAAGGACAAGCGCGTCGTCTCCCGGCTCGACGGCCGCACGAGCGCGCCGAAGATCGAGGCGATGCTCGAGCCGCACCTGCACGAGCTCGCCGCGGCCTAAAACCGACCCGGACCCCGCCGCGTAGGTCGTTCTGACGGGCTTGCCGGCCCGTCCAACGACGACCGGGAGGTCTGCATGTCGAAGGTCGCATTCAGGGTGGTCGGAGTGCTCATGGTGATCGCGCTGCTCGGGGTGGGCTCGTACGCGATCGCCGGCTCCGGCTCGAAGAACTTCCGGGGCGACCCGATGATCGGGTACCAGGAGAACCCAGACGTCTCCACGATCGCGACCGGCTCGTTCACCGCGCGCCTGTCGGACGACGGCACGTCGATCCACTACAAGCTGAGCTACTCCGGCCTCGAAGGCATGGTCCAGCAGTCGCACGTGCACTTCGGCAAGCCGGGGATCAACGGCGGGATCTCGTTCTTCCTCTGTGGCACTCCGGGCTTCCAGCCTCCGGCCGGGACCCCGGCGCCGCCGACCTGCCCGCAGTCGGGCACGGTCGAGGACGACATCACGGCGGCGGACGTGATCGGGCCGACGACGCAGGGGATCGAGGTGGGCAACCTCGCCGAGATCCTCGCGGCGATGCGCGCCGGTCACGCCTACGCGAACGTCCACAGCACGAAGTGGCCCGGCGGTGAGATCCGCGCCCAGCTCGACAGGGGCCACGGCCCGTTCGGCCGCGGTGACGGCGACGAGGGAGACGACGACTAGGAGGAGAGGCCGGACTCGAGGCGCGCGATCACGTCGAGCGTGAACGCCGCCGCCCGCGCCCCGTCGACGACGCGATGGTCGAAGGTGACCGAGACGTTGCCGATCTGGCGGACGACGATCTCCCCGTCGCGAACGACGGGGCGCGGGCCGATCCGGTGGAGGCCGAGGATGCCGACCTCGGGATGGTTGACGAGCGGCGTCACCAGCAGCCCGCCGAGCTTCCCGGCGCTCGTGACGGTGAACGTGCCGCCGCGGAGCTCCTCCGGGGTGAGCGTCCCGGCGCGGGCGGCCTCGGCGAGGCGCACGACCTCGTCGCGCAGCGCCTCGAGCGACTGCTGCCGGCACGCGCGGACGACCGGGACGACGAGCCCCTGGTCCGTCTGGACGGCGACGCCGATGTCGCAGCGGTCGAGGTAGACGATCTCGTCGCCCTCGAGGCGGGCGTTCAGCTCCGGGAACGCCTGCAGCGACGCCGCTGTCGCCTGCAGCACGAGCGGGAGCAGCAGCGTCGAGTCGACCCCGGTGAAGTCCGCCTCCTCGACGAACGTGACGGCGGGGATCTCCGCGTGCGCCCGCGTCAGGTGCTCGACGATCTGCCGCCGGACGCCCCGCACGGGCTCGCGCCGCCCCTCCGAAGGCTTGTGTTGGTTCAACACAAGCGCTCCCCCGGCCGCGCTGCGGACGTCCTCCTCGGTGATGCGTCCGTTCGGCCCGGTGCCGCTCAGGTGCGCCAGATCCACCCCGAGTTCCTGCGCCACCCGGCGAACGAGCGGCGTGGCTTGGATCCGACTTTGTGTTGAACCAACACGAGCGTGTTCGGCCGGCGGGGCGGTGGCAGGCTCGGTGGCGGGGGGCGGGGGCGTTGCGGCATCTGCGCGGTCCGCGCCGATGACGACGAGGACGGTGCCGACGGCGACGACCTCACCTTCGGCGACGAGGATCTTCGAGACGGTGCCCGCGGCCGGCGAGGGGATCTCCACCGTCGTCTTGTCGGTGGCGATCTCGACGAGCGGGTCGTCCTCCGCGAGCTGCTGCCCCTCGGCGACGAGCCAGCGCGCGATCTCGCCCTCGGTCAGGCCCTCGCCGAGGTCCGGCAGCTTGAACTCGTACGCCACGCCGCGAGCCTACCGAGGCGTCCCGATCCAGGCGCCGGGCGGGACGATCAGCACGCGGAGACCGCCCTCGACCCGCCACAGCGAGAGCGCCTGCTCGTCGCCGGCGAGCTCCGGCGCCACCGCGGCGGGCACGTAGCCGACCTGGAGCGTGCGCTCCTCGTTCCAGATCCCGACCGCGTTCGGGTCGTGCTCGTTGTCCGGCTCGGGGACGAGCGCGAGCCGGCGCGGCGGGTCGAACGACGGGTCGGGTAGCGCCTCCGGCCGGTAGGTCACGCCCGCGGCCGCGACGACGCGGATGCGGGGGTCCTCCCACCGCACCGGCTCCCCCGTGGCTGCGTCGCGGAGACGGAAGCCCTCGCCGCCGCGCTCGAGCCAGAGGCGGAGGCGATCGGTCACATGAAGACGTCGTCGCGGAGGACCGCGTGCACGCCCAGCGACCGGTTCACGACCTGCGTCACGCGCAGGTCGACGACCACCGACGCGAGCGCGAGTGCATCGTCCCGCCCGAGCCCGTGCTCGCGCTCGAGCAGGGCGACCATCCCGTCCACGGCGATCCGCGCCGCCCGGCCGAGGTGCTCGTCGAAGCCGAAGGTCAGCCAGGCGCCCTCGATCCGCGCGATCGGCCACTCGAGCGAGAGGTCGTCGCGGACGCCGAGCGTGACCTGCGCCTCGACCGGCGTCTCGATCGCGGTGCCCGACACCTCACCGTCGCCCTGCGCGGCGTGCCCGTCGCCGGCCGAGAAGAGCGCGCCGTCGACCGGGATCGGGAGGTAGAGCGTCGTCCCCGCGACGAGGTCCTTGCAGTCGATGTTGCCGCCGCACTGCCGCGGCGGGATCGTCGAGTGGTCACCGGGGAGGCCCGGCGGCATGCCGAGCACGCCGAGGAACGGGGCGAGGCGGACCTCGCGGCCGAGCGCGCGGCCGACGCCGTCCGCCAGCTCCCAGTCCACGCGATGGCCGGGGCCGCCGAAGGTGACGCCCCACGACGAGGGGCTGACCTCGTCGATCCGGACCTCGAGCACCTGCCCCGTCCGCGCGCCCCGAACCTCGATCGGCCCGGCGAGCGCGTGTCCCGTGTCGACTTCGGGGTCGCGCGAGCGGAAGGGCTCGTCCGGGCCGAGGTGCCAACCGGAGTTCGGCGTGGAGAAGCGGACCGAGTCGCCGGGGTCGACCGTCAGCACCGCCGGGAGCTCACGCGAGAAGCGGCCGTTCAGGACGGCGGCGTCGAGCGGGAGCTCGTGCAGCGCCACTAGAACCCGAGCACGCGGCGCGCCGCGTCGACCACGCGCGCGACCGAGGGCATGTACGCGTCCTCGATCTGCCAGTACGGGTACGGGACGTCGTAGCCGGTCACGCGCACGACGGGTGCCTGCAGGTCGAGCAGCGCCTTCTCCGCCAGGATCGCAGCGAGCTCGGCGGCGTAGCCGCACGTGCGGGGCGCCTCCTGCACGAGCACGACCCGCCCCGTCTTCGCGGCGGACGCGAGCAGTGCGGCCTCGTCGAGCGGCTTCAGCGAGCGCAGGTCGAGCACCTCGACCGAGGCGTCGAGCTCGTCGGCCGCCCGCTCGCACACGGGCACCATCGCGCCGTAGGCGACGAGCGTGACGTCGGTGCCCTCGCGGGCGAGCCGGGCCCGACCCAGCGGCACGACGTGCTCGCCCTCGGGCACGTCGCCGCGCTCGGTTCGGTAGACGAGCTTCGGCTCGAGGATCACGACGGGGTCGGGATCGCGGATCGCGGCCGCCAGCAGCCCCTTCGCGTCCGCGGGCGTCGACGGGATCGCGACCTTGATCCCGGGTGTGTGCACGTAGTAGGTCTCGGGCGAGTCGTCGTGGAGCTCGGGAGCGCGGACGCCGCCGCCGTACGGCATCCGGATCGTGATCGGGAAGGTCATCTTGCCGCCCGTGCGCCAGCGGTAGCGGCCGACGTGCGTGATCAGCTGGTCGAGGCAGGGGTACGAGAACGCGTCGTACTGCATCTCGCAGACCGGCCGGTAGCCCGCCATGCAGAGACCGACCGCGGAGCCCAGGATCCCGGCCTCGGCGAGCGGCGTGTCGACGCAGCGGTCGGGGCCGAAGCGGTCGCGCAGGCCTGCCGTGGCGCGGAAGACGCCGCCGGCGCGGCCGACGTCCTCGCCGAGCACGAGCACGTCCGCGTCGCGCTCCATCTCGACGTGGAGCGCGTCGTTCACCGCCTCCACGAGCAGCCGCTCAGCCACCGAGGATCCTCCGCAGCTCGGCGAGGTCGTGCGCGAACGACTCGGGCGGGTCGGCGAGCGCGTGCTCGAAGACGAGCCCGACGTCCGCGGCGGGCTCGGCCTCCGCGGCGGCGATCCCGGCGCGCATCAGGTCGGCCGCCTCGCCTGCGATCTGCTCGTCGAGGGCGTCGTGGAGGATCCCCTGGCGGCGCAGGTAGCCCGCGAAGCGGCCGACGCACTCGTTCGCCCGCTCCTCCTCCACCCGCTGCTGGTCGATGTAGGCCTTCGGATCGTCGGCGGTCGCGTGGGGTGCGGCCCGGTAGGTGACCGCCTCGATGAACGTGGGGCCGCCGCCGGCGCGCGCGCGGGCGACCGCGTCGCGTGCGGCCTCGTAGACGGCGAGCACGTCCCCGCCGTCGACGCGCACGCCCGGGATCCCGTAGCCCGACGCCTTGTCGACGAGCGCCTCGGCGCGCGTCTGGTCGGAGAGCGGCGTCGAGATCGCCCACTGGTTGTTGTTGCAGAGCAGCACGAGCGGCGCGCGCATCACGGCGGCGAAGTTGGCCCCCTCGTGGAAGGCGCCTTCGGACGTGGCGCCGTCGCCGAAGAACGTCAACGCGCAGGCGGCCTCGCCACGCAACCGCTTCCCCCAGGCAAGCCCCGCGGCGTGCGGGACCTGCGTCGCGATCGGGACGCAGATCGAGGCGACGTTGTAGTCGGCGGGGTTCCACCAGCCGGCCGGATGGCCGCGCCACCAGGAGAGGATCGTCGCCGCCGGCATGCCACGGAGGAGCCCGATCGCGGACTCGCGATAGCTCGGGAAGATCCAGTCGTCGTCCTCGAGCGCGTGCACCGCGCCGGCCTGGATCGCCTCGTGACCCCAGAAGATCGCGTACGTGCCGATCCGGCCCTGGCGGTGGTAGACGACCGAGCGCTCGTCGTAGGTGCGCAGCAGCACCATCGACCGGTAGAGAGCCAGCAGCTCCTGCTCGCCGACGCCCTCGAGCTCGCCGTCGGGGACGGTGTCGCCGTCGCCGATCACGCGGCGGAGATCGCGCTCCGCGGGCATCGTTGACGCCATTCCGGCGCGGACGATACCTCTCAGGGAAGCGCTATCGCCCGCTGGAGCACGGGATCGCGGCCTGCCAGGACGTCGGCCGCCGTCGGCTCGACGCGGACGTCCGGCTCGACGGCGAGGCGATCGTCCCCGGGCGCGACCTCGACCCACTCCGCCGCGACGTACGCGGTCAGGCCGGCGCGCGGGAGCTCGATCGGAATCCGGTCGCCGAACTGGTTCGGCGCCCCGCCTGTGGGCTCCCCGACGAGGAACGCCTTCGTCTCGTGGTCGACCGCGGCGGCGAAGTTCCCGGCGGCGGAGAACGTCATCCGGCCGACGAGCACCGCGACCTTGCCGCGCTGCCGCAGCGGCCCGCTCTGGAGGAGCTCGACGAGCGGTCCGTACGTCGTGTTGTCGCCGCCGCCGTTGTAGCGGGCGTCCACGACGAGCCGCCGGAAGCCCGTGCGGCGGGCGGTGCGCAGGATCCTGTCGAGCAGCTCCTGCGGCGGGCTCTCGACGTGGCGGTAGCCGAGGTAGAGCACCCGGCCGCGGTCGAGCGGCTCCAGCAGGAAGGACTCGTCGAGGCCGCGGTACAGGAGCGGGTCGCCAGGCATCGGCAGCGGCGCGAAGGCTGTCGCGCCGCCCAGACCCGGCTCGAGCTCCACCTCGCTCCCGTCCGCGAACGCGTAGGTCGCAGGACCGCGGACGATCCCGAGCCCGCGCAGGACCTCGGCGCAGACGAGGTACTCGGGCAGCAGCAGCCGGATCGTGGAGTCGTTGTCGTGGGGGACGAGCGGCCGGACGCGCTCGACCACGTCCTCGATCGGCACGCCGTCGATCGCGGTCACGCGCTCGCCACGGTGCTCGCCCTCCACGACGTGGACGCCGTCGGCGAAGTCGTGTACCCAGAGCGGGTAGAAGCGGAACGGCCGCGCGTGCGCGGGGTCGTGGAGGAAGATGCCGCCGTGGCCGTCGCGCTCGCCGAGCGTCGTCAGGCCGAGGAGCCCGACGACGAGCTCGTCCCGCGAGAGCTCCGGCGCGCGCGCCGCCAGCTTGCTCGCCTCCGCGCGCAGCTGTGGGAGGGGGATCTGGTGGTCGACGTCCGGGTGGAGGCCGGCCATCGACGTCACGAGGCCGGTGATCTCGCGCTGGAGCGCGCTCGGCGCCGCCGGACGCGTGTCCTCCGAGCTCGAGCAGCCGGCGAGGACGACGAGGAGTGCGAGGACGAGCGGCCGGCGCATTGCGCCGAATCAACGCCACGGCCGTCGACATGTCAATGCTGACAGGTCGCGGTTAACGCGTGCGCAACCTAGACGAGCACGGTCACGGCCCTGCGCTCGGCCTCGAACACGACCTCGTCGACGTCGCCGAGATCCTCGCCGTCGAGCTGCAGCGGCATCGGCAGGTCGCAGCGGACGACGATCCGGTCGGTGTCGTGCAGCTCGACGAGGGGGAGCCTCGTGCGTCCCGTCGCCAGATAGCGGGCGGCCCCCGGGAGCGACCGGGCGCGGAAGGAGCGCGGCGCGAGCAGGTCGAGCCCGCCCTCGAGGTCGGCGCCGCGGGGCAGCCGGAGCGGCAGGCGGCCGACGTACGTGTACGGGTCCGTGTTGGCGACGAGGGCGAACGCGGCGCGGCCGTGACCGTCGATCTCGAGCGCCGGGTCGAAGCGCACCCGCGCGTCGGCGAGCGTCCTCAGCGCCGTCCAGGCGAAGGCGAGGTCGCCGGGGCGCTTCCCGTCCTCGCGCCGCCCGAGCGCGTCGACCCGCCTGATCAGCTCGGCGTCGAGGCCGACGCCGGCCGCGAAGCCGAAGCGGCGGCCGTTGGCGCGGCCGAGCGACACTCGCCGCGTCTGTCCCCGCGCGATCCTGGCGGCCGCGTCGAGCGGGTCGCGCGGGAGCCCGAGCGCCCGCGGGAGGACGCTCGTGCCGCCGCCCGGGACGAACCCGAGCACGGTCTCCGGCCGGGCGCCGTTGAGCACCTCGTTGAAGCCGCCGTCGCCCGAGAACACGACGATCCGATCGGCGGCGCTCTCGCGGGCGAGCTCGGTCGCATGCCCGCCGCGCTCGGTGAAGACGATCTCGTCCGCGCCGAGCGCCGCGGCGACCCGCTCCGCGAGCTCCGGCGTGACGCGGCTCGCGTACGGGTTGACGATCAGGGTCGTCGCCATCTCAGCGCGGCGGCGCGTAGCCTCGGATGCCGTCGACGAGGATCGCGGCGAAGGAGTCGGCGAGCGCGTCCGTCTCGCGGCCGGGGGCGAGCCACGTGTACGCCCAGTTGGCCGCCGAGAGCACGAGCAGCGCGGCCGCCGTGTCGTCCAGGTCGGTGCGCAGCTCGCCGTGCTCCCGCCCCTCGCGGAAGAGGGCCCGCAGCCGCTCCTCGTAGCGGCGCCGCTCGGCGACGATCTGGTCGCGGCGCTCGCCCTGGAGGTACCGCCACTCGCGGATGAAGACCGTGGCGACGTCGAGCTGCTCGGCGACCACGCGCAGGTGAGCCCGCAGCGCGAGCCGGATCCGGTCGGCAGCCGGCGCATCGTCGGGGATCGCGTCGAGCCCGGCGTGGAACGCCTCGGCCCCCGTGCGCATCGTCTCGTAGAGGAGCTCCTGCTTGGACTCGGTCAGCGAGTAGAGCGAGCCCTTCTGCACGCCCATCGCCTCGGCGAGGTCGCCCATCGACGTGCCGTGGTAGCCCTTCTCGGCGAAGAGGCGCGCGGCCTGACGGGTCAGCTCCTGGCGTCTGGTGGCGATACACTCGATGCTAACGACCGTTCGGCAGGGAGGCCAGACCGTGGCAGCGACCGAGAAGGCGCGCGAGCAGGAGTTCCTCGAGTACGTCCAGTCCGGCGGGGTCGTCGAGACCGACGACTGGATGCCGGACGAGTACCGGCGGCGGCTGATCAAGTTCATCGAGATGCACGGCAACTCGGAGCTGATGGGCGTCCTCCCCGAGCGGGACTGGATCCTGCGCGCGCCGACGTTGCAGCGGAAGCTCGCCCTGACCGCGAAGATCCAGGACGAGGTCGGCCACTGCCAGCTGATCTACCGCGTCGTCGAGGACCTGGGCAAGCCGCGCAGCGCCTGCCTCGACGACCTGATCGCCGGCAAGTCGAAGTTCCACAACGTCTTCCACTACCCGACGAAGAGTTGGGGCGACGTCGGCGTGATCGCCTGGCTCGTGGACGCCGCCGCGATCATCAGCCAGAAGGCCCTCCTCAAGTGCTCGTACGCGCCCTACGCGCGCGTGATGAAGAAGGTCTGCTGGGAGGAGTCGTTCCACATCCTCCACGGCCGCGACACGGTGCTCGCGATGGTGACGGGGACGCCGGAGCAGTTCGAGCTCGTGCAGGAGGCGCTGACCCGGTGGTGGACGCCGCTGATGCACTTCCACGGCACGCCGATCCCCGCCGAGGAGGACCCGATGGTGATCTGGCGGATCAAGAGCCAGGGCAACGAGGAGGCGCGGCAGCAGTTCCTCGACGGGTACGTGCCCCAGATCCTCGAGCTCGGCCTCGAGCTCCCCGACCCGAAGCTGCGCAAGAACGACGCAGGCGTCTGGGAGTACACCGAGCCGGACTGGGACGAGCTGACCGCGGTCGTCACCGGCCACGGCCCGGCGTCGCAGGAGCGGCTCGAGTTCCGTCGGCTCTCGCGGGCCGAGGTGGACTGGGTCTCGCAGGTCCTCCTCGCGGAGGCGGCGTGATCTTCGAGGTCTTCCGGCAGGAGCGGAAGGGGCAGCCGTTCGTCCACGGCGGCTCGTTTCACGCGCCGGACAAGGAGTTCGCCGACGCGTACGCGCGTGAGTTCTACGCGCGCCGGCAGGAGTCGGTGGCGCTCTGGGTCGTGCCCCGCGACGCGATCCACGCGATCGAGGAGTTCCCGGACGAGTTCGACCTCAAGTACCGCCGCGTCGACGGCTACTCGATCAAGGCTCGGTTGAAGGAGGCGCGCGAGCGTGCCGGCACGGGCTGACCTGCTGCTCGAGCTCGCCGACGACGAGCTGATCCTCGGCTGGCGCAACTCGGAGTGGACCGGGATCGCACCTTTCCTCGAGGAGGACGTCGCCTTCTCGTCGATCGCGCAGAACGAGATCGGGCACGCGCGGGCGCTCTACGAGCTGGCGGCGCGTGAGCTGGGCGGCGACGCCGACTCGATCGCGTTCGACCGCGCGCCCGAGGAGTACCGCTGCGCGCCGCTCGTGCAGCTGCGGCTGGTGCCCGACTGGGGGCGCACGATCGCGCGGCACGTCCTCTACGAGACGGCCGACGCGATCCGGATCGAGGCGCTCACGTCGCACGAGGACGCAGAGCTCGCGGGCATCGCGGCCAAGATCCGGCGCGAGGAGGTCTACCACCGCCTGCACGCGGAGATGTGGCTCGAGCGGCTCCGCGAGGAGGAGCGGTACCGGGCGGCGGTCGAGGAGCTCTGGCCGTACGCGCTCGGCGTGCTCTCGCCGGACCTGCGGCCGTCGCTGGCCGAGCGCGTCGGGCGCGCGGAGGTCGCGGCGGTGGAGCGCGCGACTCCGGGCCCGGAGTTCGCGGAGCTCTGGGACGAGATGACGATGGTGCGCCGCTCGGCTCCGGTGGGTGCGCAGTGGTGACCGAGGCCGCTGTCTGGGACGCGCTCGCCGAGATCCCCGATCCCGAGATTCCCGTGATCTCGCTCGTCGACCTCGGCGTCGTCAAGTCGGTCGAGGTCGAGGGGAAGCGCGTCAGGATCGAGTTCACGCCCACGTTCATGGGCTGCCCGGCGCTCGAGGTGATGCAGCGGCAGCTCGAGGAGGCGGTCGGCGCGCTCGGCGCCGAGGCGCAGGTGGACGTGCTCCTCGACGACTCGTGGTCGACCGACCGGATCACACCGGAGGGGCGCGAGAAGCTCCGTGAGGCGGGATTCGCCCCGCCGGCCCCGCGCGCCGAGGCGGCGTCGACCCTGCTGCAGCTGCAGCGCGCCGTGCACCGCTGCCCGTACTGTGGCTCGACCGAGACGCGGCTGGACAACATCTTCGGCCCGACGCCGTGCCGCTCGCTCCGCTACTGCACGAGCTGCAAGCAGCCGTTCGAGCAGTTCAAGACGATCTAGCTACGTCTCCGTCTCGATCTCCGCGTGCGCAAGCTCGATGAAGCCGTTGCGGGCGGCGACGTACTCCCTCTCGTCGCCACCCTCCCAGTTCCGCGCCCGGTTCGAGAGCTCCGCCGCCGCCCGGCGGAGCGCGTCGGTGCGCGCGACCAGCTCCACCTCCACCTCGGCCGTCGTGACGATGCTGTCCTGGAGCTCGGGCCCGTTGACCTTCTCGTTCTCCGCCGCCCGCAGGAACTTCGAGTACGTCGCGATCCGCAGCGTGCGGATCCGCTCCGCCTGCTCCTGCCTGAACTGCTCCTCCTGCCCCTGGTTCGCGATGTACCCACCGACCGCAGCTCCCGCGACGCCGCCGACGAGCCCGAGCGCCGCTGCGAGAACCGGGATCCATCGCTCCGTCACTGCCGCGCCGACCGTACGCCTTTTCCCGTGCCCGCACCAGGGGCGCGCGCGTCCGGCAGGATCGCCGCATGAACGGACCGCTGTGGGGGCTCGAGTCCGACGACCTGAACGCGACGCTGCTCGCCTGGTCGCCCGGCGAGGGGCCGCCGGAGCACGTGAACGAGGAGCGCGACGTGCTCGTCTTCGTGGTCGAAGGGTCTGCCGTGCTCACGCGCGACGGCGAGACGCGGCGGCTCGAGGCCGGCGAGGCGGCGATCGTCGCCAAGGGCCAGCGCCGCGCGCTGACGGCGGGCGCGGAGGGCGTGCGCTACCTGTCCGTCCACCTGCGGCGGCCGCCGCTCCAGATCGAGCCGCGACGACGCTAGAGCGGCTTGCAGCCGTTGCCAGTTCGTCCCGCGAAGACGCGCCGCTGGTGGGCGTTCGCCTGGTGCTCGCGGGCAGCGTCGAAGCTCCCGGGCGCCCGCCCCTCCCAGATCACGTCCGGCGCGACGCCAGGGCCGATCACGGTTGCGCGGTAGCGCGTGCCCTCGCCGGAGGGGCGGGAGCCGTGCGGGTAGAAGCCGTAACAGACGGCGCCGTTGGGGCGCTGCGCGAGGAAGCTGTTCTCGCGCCGCCAGCCCGCGCCGTAGCGGGAGTCGAGCGTGTCGACGAAGACATTGCGGCCGAAGTCGTCGAGCGGCTTCCCCTGCGGCGTGACGCGGAAGCCGTGCACCGGCTCGCCGCGATACGTGTAGCGGCCGTAGAGATGGTCGAAGCGCCGGTAGGCCCAGTCCGTCCAGAGCCGGAGCCGCGGCAGCGGCCCGGTCCAGTGCGACAGCCGGAGCTCCCCTTTCCAGCACAGTGGGATCCGAAGCTTGGAATTCACGTGACTTGAAGTCGCGG